>ENA-UOUE01000762-UOUE01000762.1-compost-metagenome-genome-assembly--contig:-NODE-762-length-24357-cov-7.071952_pt1 | contig 24357 bp, 23 predicted proteins | sample MGYA00238146_ERZ747223 | MGnify/ENA primary metagenome ERZ747223 (study PRJEB28781, sample SAMN06268865) | compost metagenome | isolation source: single cell | place: USA: California, Emeryville, Joint...
TTAAAGAATATAATACTTATTTCGAGATTTTCTTGAAAATAGTCACTGAATCCGTTCAGATGTAAGTTAATTGCCGCCCTTGCTCTTGTATTAATTTAATGGTGAAGTCCATTGAAGAACTTTTCGAAGAAAGATGCACCGCTGTACAAGGACATAAAAAAACGGTTAACAAAGGCTTTTGAAGAGATGGAGGCGGCTGAGGCGAAATATATGAGCATTAAGAAATCCACAGCAGCCAAGGACCCTTATGGGTATCAAATGGCTCAAAAAGCTTACTTTGTCGCTGCAAAAGCCTATGAAAGTGTGCGAATCGATTATATTCAGGGAATTAACTCCTTGAATCTCAGCATCAATTTGGAAATGATTGATAAATTCTGCGCCTTATTCACTGGAGAAATGGTATATAAACCCCTATTATCACTCAGATAACGAAAAAAAAGGCATTTTTCCATGCTGGGACGACTTTGTTGCAATGCGTTGAAAGGAAACTTGACTTACTCATCGATGGCAGTCACAAAAAGAACGCTCATTTGGAAGAACTCAACTCCGAGCTCAAAGTTGCAAAGGAGCTTATCGAGAAAAAGTTTCATCCTTCTTCCGTTAACATGAACGTAATGGCTAACTGTCCCTCCTCTTCCTCTGATGTGTTGTTTGTCCATTTAGAAACTTCGGCACGAAGGGTTTTTGTATATGAAGAAAGAAGGCGTAGGGATGAAAAAACGTTATTTTATCGTTAAAGAAACCGGAGTCATGCTGATGATTAAAAAACGAGATCACCAAGCCGCTGTTATCGTTCCGCAAGAGCTAATGAATTTGAAAATGTGCTCTGTGAAAGAAAGCTTTGACGCTGATTACCCTTACTGCTTTGAGATGGTTAGCATGCAGAACAAAAAGCACTATATTTTCCAGACCCACTCTGAGAACGAGCTGAAAGAGTGGATTACGACAATCAAAAACATTACAGAGAACCTGCTGTATTCAGATTTCAACACCATTGCCACGCCCACTTCCCTTGGAAAAAACGCCAGCGCGGAACGCGCTGTTAAAGAGCAAAAAATCACACAAGCCACTAAGAGAAACTTCTGTGCGGACTGCGGAGCTCAAGAACCATCATGGATTAGTCTAAATTTACTCGTGCTAATATGCCTAGATTGCTCTGGCATCCACCGCAAGCTTGGTATAGATCATTTGCTCGCTAATTAGTCGTTCTAATTGATATTTCCTGCTAATCAGGTCCAAGTGTATCGAAGATGAGGTCGTTGAAACTGGATAACATTAATGACATGCTAATTGAAATTTTCTTGAGGTTCGACAATGAAAAGATGAATCGCGTGTGGGAGGCCCAAATTACAGCTTATAAGACCATGAAACCAAAGCCAGACTCTTCGGTTTTCGAAAAAGAGAGGTGGATTAGGATGAAATATGTCGACAGAATATTTTTAGCAAACCCAAGTAATTCTTATTTACGAATACTGATGCGAAATTTGGAATTTCATGCGTAGCAAATTTTGATGAGCTGAAGAGCATGGAAGCAGCGATCAAAAGCAACGATTTTTTGAAGACGTTGGAAGTATTGGCGTTGAGTCAAATCAATGTGAATCAGATCTTTCTCCTTGACGGCAAGAAAACTAGCTTCTTCCATATGGCAGCTGTTTACGCAGATGAGTATTTACTTGAAATGCTTTGTCAAAACGGCGCAAAGCTTGATATTTTGGATGAAGATTCAAAGAGGCCGTATGATTTGGCGGTTTTAGCCAAAAGAGTAAGATTAAATTACTTTGCTACTCGGATCTAATGATTTGCCATTCGTTTGGCAGCATGAAATCGCGGATTACCTCATCAAGAAGAAAGAAGAAACCGAAATGCACTAACGCATGTGATTCAAGCAAGAGAAGACAATAGAAACAAGTTTACTTATTTATCTAACTTGTGATTTTTACAATTCTTTATATGTTTTTCAATCCGCAACAAGGAATGATTTGGTTAAGAGGACTCGATTAAATATTTAATACCTCTCATTATTTCAACTAAATAAATTCGATATGATTATCGATATCATTAATATCCTAGCCAGAGAGCACTTCTGATACCCATCAAAGTATTAGCGGAGAAAGGAATTTTTGGTGTATGAAGAGTGTTAAAACGAAAATGTAGATGCAAATAAGATAGAAATATAGTACAAAATTATAACGAATATTTTATTACATCAAAAATAAAGTCATCAATCTTAATCGCTGAATCCAATTCTATGAGCCTCAATCTAAGTTTTTTATGGTGATCAGGTCGAATGATACAATGGATGTATCATTGAGTGTGGAAAATTGCTTTAAATCCCAAATAATCAATAAATCTGCTATTTTTTCTTAAGCTTCGCAATGTATTCCTGTTCCCGCATTTGTAACTCACCGATCTGCATCACATACATTGCCAAATCGTTCTGTAGCTTTTCCAGCACAGTCTCTTTCTCCGCAAGCTTCTGAACGAGATCATCGTTTTCATCCTCTTTGCTAGACAACTGCGCAGAAATGTTCTTATTCTCTGTTTGGAACTTCTTAAGCAGCGCTTTTTGGTCTTCCGATAACTTTTTAAACCTCTCTAGCTCCTCAGCTGCCTCTCCATTATCGGCCTGCTGATTTCCTCCACCGCCTCCTTGGCTTTTCAGCTTCTGTATTTCCGCTTTCAATGCCAGTACTTCCTTCGTCCGAGCAACCAATGCCTGCGTCGCTTCTTCATTCCCGCTTAAGCTGTTCAATTTCTTCGTTTTTGCTTCTAGCTCATTCTTCATTTTCTCGTTCTCCGCCATCAGCGTGGACATCTTCTGCTGCGAGCCTTCCGTCTCTCTCGCATATTGCTCTTTCAACGCGTTCAATTCTCTCGTCAGCTTCTCAGCCATTAATCTATGCTCTTCAGCCGCTGCAGCTCCTTTATCCTTCGCGGTAATCTTCGTAATTTGATTTTTCAGATCCTGATTAGTCTTCTGCTCCTGAGCTATTTTCTTCTCTAAATCCTTCTGCAAATTGTTTAGTTTCTTCTCGAGGTCCTGAATGGTAGATCCAAGTTTCTTGTTCTCTGTTTTGAACTTATCAGCTTCGTTTCTTGCTGCCTTCTCTTTCTCGCTTACCTTCTGCGGATTATTAAGAATATCGTTGTATCTCTTATCCGACTCCATTTTCTCGCTCTGAAGCGTCATGATCGTAGTGCTCATTTCAATGATCTGTCTCTCCTGGTCTTCAATTTGCTGTTGCATTTCTTCCTGGCTCTGAGACCTCTCCGCCTTCTCCTGAGCCTCCTTCAGCTCTTTTTGCATGGCTTCAAACTTCGCAATGATCATGCTCATTTCTTTTTCGAGCCTCTGGTTTTCGAACCTCAGCGTCGCTTCGTCTCCGACAGGAGTTTGATCGAATTTAAAGGCTGGCGCTTTCTGCGCTTGCGATTGCGCTTCTTTCAGCTTTGCCTCGAGGTCTTTGATCCTCGACTGAGCCTCCTCAAATTTCATCGTCATGATAGAAGATTGATTTGGTTGAGACTCAAGCTGCTTGATCTTGGCTTGATATTCGTTGAGCTTTGAATTCAAAATCGCCAATTGATCGTTTGGCTGGGCCTCCAAGAGTTTTATTTTCGATTGAGCTTCACTGAGTTGCTTATTCAGCAAGGAGATCTGTTCATTCGATTGGGATTCCGCTCGTTTCAACTTTTCTTGTGCTTCGGCGAGTTTCGCGTTCAGAGCAGCCGTCCCTTCAGTCGACTGTGACTCATACAGCTTGATTCGCGTCTGAGCCTCGTTTAATTTCGAATTAAGCGCGTTAATTTGCTCCGCAGTCTGAGTTTCGCTTGTTTTTACTTTATCCTGCGCCGTCTTCAGCTGTAGGTTTAAACTAGCAATTTGGTCGTTGAGACTTTTGATTGTGCCCTTGCTTTTTTCGTTTTCGGTCGAAAGATTACTAAATTCGCTTTTCAATTTCTGCAGTTCCTGCTGAGCTGCCCCGCTGTCCTTAGGTACCTGCTTCAGCAGATTGATTTCTTTGATTTTTCCATCGATCGTCTGCTTCATTAACTCGATTTGCTTCTTCAGATCTGCTTCGCGGTCGATATATTGCTTCATCCTCTGCTCAGTTGATTCATTCAGTTGCTTCGAGACACTCGACGTGCTTTGTGCCTCGGATAAGCTCCGCTTTAACATCTCATTGTTCTCTCTCAGAAGCTTCAACTCTTGATTCAACACATCGATTTGTCTTCTCAGATTCTCCTCCTTCTCGACGTTATTTCTCGAGCCTACATCCGATTGTGCCTTGAACCTGGCAAGTTGTATCTCATATTCATCAAGAGATTTCTGCAATTTAGATGAAAGATTTCTTGCGTCTTGAAGGGCTTGCTCAAGCTGCTTTTTCTCGCTTCCGAGTCTTTCTACTTCGAATTTAAACTTGAAAGAGTCTGATTGAGTGCTCTGGATTTTATCCGTGAGTTCCCGGAGCTTCTCCTTCAGGTCAGCAATCTGGCGGTCGCGATCTTTCAGTTTATTTTCATACAATGAGATTTCTTTCTTTAGATAATGCACCTCGATTTCGACATCAGAGGACATGGATGCCATCCCAGACTCCTTTAAAGTCTCCTTCGGTCTGAGGCTTTCAGGTTTTATTGTTGAGGTGAATGGCGAGAACCCTGGTTTTGGCATGTTTGGGTCTTCAGTGCCGTGTTGGAGAGTCGAATAGTTAGAAATAGGCTCAGCGCGGTAGCCGCCTTCGTTGTCATGGAAGGAATTATCTGGGGCGCGATTTGTAAATAGTTCTGTGTTGTCGCGGATGCGGGTTTCGTTGACTGAAAAATTGCGGTTGCTCCGAAGAAATTCACCACTTCGATCGGTGACGGTTATATCCGGCGTTGTGCTGCGATTATGAATACTGCGATTTACTATTTCCTCAATAGATAAATTCAGCAAAGCTTTTTTCGACGCTTCCTGTTTTGAAGGCGCAACAAAAGGATTCATTTGATGATCCAGTCCCGAAGCTCGCTGCACGTTCACTTCTAACTGGTGGTAAAACTTCTCTTTATCCAACTTGAGTTTCTGCATAAACTCCTCAAAACGATGGCTTACCTCGTTCTCTTCCACCATCGGCCCATACATATAGTTATTTTTCTGCGCTCCATCAACATTTCCCACATATATCCCCATTATACTATTCTGAGACGGGGTTCTACTGCGTGTATATTTCGCCCTAGCATCATGAAAAGACTCTGCTGGCATATAATTCCCTCTTTCTCTTACATGCCTCTGATCTTGGTGACTTGGGAAATGGCGCGACCCTCCAGCAGCATAGAACTCCTCACCATTCATCGAATGAGGCATATTTTGCATATCGTTTCGCTTAGGAGTCTTCCTTATAGGCGATTTCGAGCTGCGAGACTGAGATTTCGGTCTCTCGGGAGTGTCGTCAAAATATGAGAGGATTTCTTGATAAGGATCATTATTATTTGATTCTGGAAACCGGTTTTGAGAGGTAGGCTTGCGGTTATGGGCTCGGGCGGAATAGCCGCTCTGCGGATTTTTGCGTGGATTGGTGATTTTCGAGTACCCGCCTGCATTTTCTTTATGGAGGTCGGAAGGCTGATAAACCTCTCGAGAGGTTGGTCGTTTAGCGGTGCTAGTGCGAGAGGAGGATGCGACATTTCGAGGGAGCTTTTCGGCCGTGCGATCAGCTTGGTTAAAAAAATTGCTTTTCTGCATGTCGGTAATAAACTATTCTTCAACAATCATAAATTTGTGCAGTTAAACGAAATATAATTTTTGTTTTTTTTCAAATCAAACGCTGTTTGCGCGTCCTCTGATAAAAGCTTCTGCCACTAAAAGACTGGATGAATAGTATAATAAATACTAAGTAGCTTGCTTTAGGCAACAACCCATGCAACAAAGTTAAAACATTAACATTATATCTAATCTAAAGGACTCCTAAATTTATTTGAAAAAAAACAAAAACACTCATACAATCGAATACTTGAGGAGTCCTTAATTGAGAGTGCTTTAATAAGTCTGCTAAGATCTCTCGCTCGTGTAATATTGGTATTCAAGAGGAGATGATAGACTCCACAAATACAACAAAAAACGAAACAAGTTACACGTAATCACTAACCTTGTTGGGATCCTCGAACTCCCGCCATCGTTTCCATAAACAATTTTGGCATCTTTGTTTTTCTGCAATGAGCTTAACGAGCTACTGATGCTAATTATATAAAAAGAAGTTAATTACATTATTATTTTATCTAACGTGTTCAAATTTTCATATAAGCGAAATTAATGATTCTAACACGTCAATTTTCCTCTTTTCATAACAATGCCTTACGGCTGACCTAAATTTACAGCATTAACAACTCCTAATCTTGTCTATAGCAACAATAAGAATAAGTTGTCCCTTTCGCTATATCTTATCCTTAATTTAACAAGAGCTCCTAAACATGAAAAGAAAATATTAGACTGGTCTTATTCACACATTTTCCAAAGAGAATCAGAGCGAAAAACAAAAATTCCGCCAGGTATTTATTAGAAGCCTAATACCTCAACGCTCTAGACCAAATCTAAAAAAACTTATTTCGATTCCTCAGGAATCATGTCCTGACCACCTTCTGGGTTTCCAGATTTCTCCTCTTCCATTCGATGTTCTTGACTTTCATGTTCTTTGCTTTCATTTTCATTATTTCCTTGTCCTTGCGGATGTTCTTCCTCAATATCACCTTGGTTTTCCTCTCCCTCCTTCTTGGATTCACCTTCGTCTTTTATTTGCTTGATCTCTTCTTGAGCCTCGTCTTTAACCTCGCCTTTTACCTCGGTTGTCTCGTCCTTCATTTCATCCTGTCTCTTAGGAGGCTCCTCTTCCATTTTTCGGTTTTCCTCCTCTTTTACATCTCCAGACATCTCTTCGAGTTTGCCTTCCCTCGCCTTCTGAAGATAAACATCGAATCCTTGACTTTTCACCAATGCCTCGAATTCATTGTCCAAGGCGACGCCGGTGCTTCCAACTTCGGAAGTAGTACCGTTATATTGTATACAATTGCTAAATACACTAATAGATGAGGTTAATAGGACTGAATTGGCACGATAGCTTACAGTTTAACGTCGTTATAAAATTCCTCAGGCGATTGGTAAATATTCGCATTTAAACGAGTCTATATAGCGAGAGGTTAGAGGGCGAGAGGGTCTAATAAGAAAGTTACCTTGATGGTGCCGAAGTCCATGGGATTCTTGATAATATCGAAGTAATCCTCAATTTTCAGCTTCTTCGGGTCCACCGGCTCGAAGAAAATATAAGCTCCTCTCATTTTCCACAACGTGCTTAAAATCTTTTTCGCGACCTTCTCCCATGAGTCCTTTTTTTCTCCCTCTTCCATCATCGTGTTAATTTTCTCAGGGTTCATCAACAGAGCTGCCACCTTAGGATAATCCTTCTTGAACTTCTCAAACTCCTCAACTGACATCTCGTTTTCCTTTCCAGACTCGTCTTTACGCATCAGTCGGTAGGTAAACTTTGGCTCTTGCTTCTCTTTCTTCTTTTTTTTATTCTTTTCAGGCGCAGCTGCCGTCTCCTGAACAGGCAAAGGCTTCGTCTTAGCTGGCTCTTCTTTTTTCTCTGCAATTTTCACAGGTTCCTTCTCTTTCTCTTTCTCTGGCTCTTTTTCCTTTTCTTTTGCCTTTTCTTTCTTTGCTCCAGTCGTCAGAGCCTGGAGGTAGTCAATCAGTTGTTTATTTTTTGATCTCCTCGCAAAATAGAGCGCAGTTTGTTTCTTTTCGTCCTGGTGTGCGGGGTTCACACCTTTGGAAACGAGGAACTGGCAGACCTCGAACTTGCCTGTCTTTGCCGCGTAGAAAAGAGCGGTTTGATTGAATACATCAGTGTTGTTCACGTTTGCGCCGAGTTCGACGAGTCTTTGAACAGCCTCCAGATGGCCCTCTCGCGAAGCGTAGTACAACGGCGTTTGCCCGTTCTTGTCTTTATGATCGGGGTTTGCGCCCTTCGACACGAGGTAGTCGATAATCTTTCTCCGGCCGTCTCTAGCAGCGTAAAACAGCGCGATTTGGCTCATATCATCGAGATGGTTGACATTTGCACCTATGATATGCAACGAAAGGTTAATCTACTGCAATGCCAATGGATTTGTACCATTTTCGATTAATTTCTGCGTCATTTCTAAGCCCAAATCCTCGTTTTTGACTATAGCTGCGAAGAAGAGCGGAGTCTGGTTGAAGTTCTTCTCTGGGTAATCAAGTAGCGCTTTATTTTCTATTACCATCTCGTTGTTAGACTACACATTGCAAGTTGAACTGTCATTACCAACTAATTGATCAAAGATCTCCTTGTTTCCAGTTTCAATTGCATGTATGAACTTAATTGACTGGCTCTCGAGCAGTGCGCCTTGCTTTGGCTCTTCGGCGGATTCGTCAATGAATACTTCTTCTCTAAAGGAAAGAGTTTGAGCGGGATATTATTTTCAAAAATAAGCGAAGCAGTTGATTCAAATAAAAAATATCGAAATTGCTGTGTACTTGTTTTCTTTTATTTCTTGATTCTGATCAGGATTCTCTCCGTTCATGTAAACCCAGTTTCTTCGGAGATTTTTTTTCGAAACAAATTTTTTAAAAATTATAAACCTAACTTTGAAGTTATTATTTGATTAGAAGCGGTTAAAAAAGAAATGAGCGTAAAACTAAACTGCCTCCAATACCTAACAAAACCCCTACGTAATGATACTTATAGCCTTAGGATGCCATAGCAGAGGTCACAGGCTAGTGAAACTATGAAAACTCTAACGTTTCTCAAAGCAAGATTATGCTATTTCTTTTTTCATTTCTGCTCTAGTTAACCGAATCCAAGCCTAAGTTACAGCAGAAGCTAGAATAATTGAACCCCAAGGCTTCGTTTTTGTAGAAATGATAACTAGCAAATGGCTAAAGGGTTGAAAATGGATAAACTGTTCCCATTGAGCCAGGATTTGAGCACACTTCTCGACTTTGGATGGGAGTTTAGTCCTATTAGGCGAGTTTTTGCCATCCTTCCAAATAAGAATTTTCTGTTGAACTATTTTCGAAATAAATTAATCGAGTTATTAACGAAAGACTGCTGTAGTGTTGTTTCTGCGTTCCAAAATTTTGATGATAACAATGATTTGAGTTTTTATTTGAGTGCGTATTTGTTGTGTTTGAGCTGAGTTGGGAGGTCCTCGGGTAAATGTTGGCAGTTCTAGAGCATTTCCTGTTTAGAAATCCAATAAGAGCATTCGTTGGATGGGTCCCATTCTGGAAGATTCGTTTTCTTGGAATGAGGTTATCCTGAGCTATTTGAATAATGATGGCGAACCGCGGCTGATCTACTTGAAAAAGAGGGGAGTTGATTCAAATTGTCCAGAGAGGTGACCCAAATATCACTATATCTGCTCATGTATTGTGGAAATCGAGCATTTTCGGAGCTTTATCCAAGGCCATGAAGAGAGAAGAGTGAGGTCAATTAATGAAAGGTGCTGAATTTAAGGGAAGCTGGCAAACAATCTCAAATAATTGCATTGAAGCGAAGACACCAAAATTGAATTTTTGCAAGAAACTCTGGAAAATGGTCTTTTTCTGGTAGTTTTGGGCGTAACTCGCTTTGTCTATAGATCTTTGGATATTGTGCTTTAGCGTCTTTGGATTGCCCTCTTGAGAAAATTTTTAGTTGAGTCTTTCGAAAACAACAGCTCAAATAGAATTTATTCGATCAAAAATTGTGCAAAATAGAGGCTTTTTGCACTGAAATTTGCAAGCAATGCAATTGCTTTTCTAATGAAATCGCTACTGCTAATTAATTTTCTTGCTCATTAAAACGATCGAAAACGAGATTGGAGGCACCATGGCTTCAAACTTAAATGATTTGTAAAGCCTAAAATTCAAACGAGCATTTATTGTATGCCAGCGAGGACCAAATCACTTAAAATAAATTACTGCTTGCTCAAGCAATAAGTAAATTAACTCACTGAGTCTCGAGCATCAATTATTCTGTAAAACAAGCATGGAAATAGAAAAGTTATAATAGAGTTAATAAGGGCAATTAGTTATGTACAGTTCGAGTTGGATTTAGAATTGCCTAAATAATACGAATGCATCTCTATTAAATTTGATTGAGTTGCCTCATGTTGAAATAATCGATAGTTAGACAAAGAATAATCAGCATAGATTGTTCTCTAATGTATTGTTAGTATTGAATGTTATGGTTTATCCACAGTGTGGTCTTCAATATCCACTATGATAATATTGTCGGGTCCAGGATATCATTAGTTCCCAAAATTTACCCATATTAGTTGCAATTATTCACAAGTCAGCTATCAAACATGCATTTATTCTCTGGCAACAGAATTGAAAAGTGAAAAATTCAATAACGTTAAAATAATTTAAATCTTCATATTCATCTAAGGAATGCAACCTACAACAGATACACCAAGTCTGCGGGATCCTGAATGTATTTCTCCTCTCTTCCCATTTACTCATCCTCCTTTCACAAAAGTTCATGGACAAATTGTCTCGGAATGCGCCAAACAACTTATGACAATAGACGTGAAGAAAAAGCTCGCCACCATGAAAGACATAATGAAATCTTATGAGGAGCAGTACCTGATCTATCTCTTTCAATTCCAACACATTACATGACTCTTTTTAGAATATATCAGAAATATATGCCGCTCGTTTTCCCACAGGGCGTCAGATTAAACCCTTATAATTTCCCTCCCAACCTCGCCGACGATGATAGAGCCTACAGACCTTACCATTATATCGTTCAAGAGAGGTTATTCTCATAGTATGTCTTCTTTCCTCATACATTTCACAGGCTACTTCGTCAATACGACGAAACAATGGAAGGAATCCTCCCATTCGATCCAGAAGAACTCGGCAAGTTTGATTTCAGAATCACTCAAAAGCCAAAGTATGAAACAGAAGGAGATGATTGGGACACAGAGAGGCATGAATCGCCGACGGCTCGGAGCTTGCGATCTACAATTAGACCCCAATTTGAGGGTCCAGAGCCGAGACACTCTGAAAAGCTGATGTTTCCGCTTCCAGACGATGAGTATTATTTGAGACACGGTCCTGACCACGGTTTCCAGGAGCGTCCGCATAGCCAGTCCTTTTCAAGAAAAAAGCAAGAGAGTGAAATTCTTCGCGATCTAACAAATACGATGAGCTTTGGAAACCAGCAAAGGCCGAACACGAGCCATGATAAACGCGCTAATAAGAAATCAGAGACAAAACCGAATGTGACTCAAAATCTGGAGCAGAAGTTTCAGTTTGATGTTCAAAACAGCCATCGACCAGTTGTCAAACCACGGTTCAAAGCGGCTTTTCCTTTTGGAAAAGATTTTCAGGTTGAAGTGAAAGACGCGACAAACTATATGAGAAGCCAACTAAGAGGAGAATTCGATTCGGTTTACAAAGTAAAAGATTTTGATAAAGAACTGTTTGAATTGGTGAATTAGGATACACCGCAAATGGAATATGCTTCAAACCTGAGAGAGCCTCCCACCAGAGATCGAATGGGGCAAACCGGAAATTATGTAAGGAAACCCAATTAACCCATGATCTCATCGATTTAGCAGGAATTTCGACCGAATGAAGAACCTGAAATGAGGCACACTGCGCCGACATATCATGAAGGACCTTCTGAAGTAATTAATGAATTGTTTGTATTTTTCTCATTGAACATTGAAGGAAATCAACCAAAGGGGATCAGTGCAACCCATTCGAGGAGGAAGCGTGCGAGGGCCGACTATTCAGCTTAGAGCATCTCGAAATTTAGGAGAGACTTACTTCGACCGATCAGCGTGGCAGCCACAGCAACAACAGCATCAAGAAGTAGTTCCTGAACGAAATCAGCAGACTCCTCTGAGACGAAGGAGCCTAGATGTTAGAAGGCCAGAAATCCCAGATACAACAGTTTCTACCTGGAACAGAACTCAACTGCATCCACTTAACGAAACGATGAACTGGCAGTATCCAGCTAGAAGGAATATGAATACGACTATGCTGCCCGATCTTGTACCACAACGACTGGGAGGTATTTAGCTTTCCTTGTATTTCGAGTCTTAACTTTTCTATTTCCGCAGCAGAAAGGCCTCAATATCATCACGCTAACACAGTCTGGATTCGCCAAGAGCCCAGCAGACTCCCACCAAAAACTCAAAGTCCATTGATTGATATGCCTCTTTGTTCATTCATTTTTACATCAATAGGCCAATCCCGACCAAAATCAGGTCACCGAAGCCAGAGTACCCCAAACAAGAGAAACCAGAATTTATCTGCTGAACAAATCGTTAACGAATCAATAGTTAGTCCATCTAAAAAGCTGAGACTCGAAAAACTGAAGCTTCTGAAAGGAGAATAGTTCGAGCTAACGAGGTAGTTAAAGAGACATCAATTTATTTCTATGTATTCAAGATTGACCTATATACTACTCTTTTTCGTCAAACACTTCAAATATTAAACAAATTTTTCTCATTCCATAATCTAAATCTATCTACAAAATTTCCACAACTTAAACCGTCTCTTCCTTTGGTAAAATTCGTTCCATCTTTTCCTTTTCCATATCTAATGGTTGCAATTTCGAGCCTTTTGGAAGAACCACTTTCACCTTCAACGGTGCTTCCAGCTTGATGGGCATCGCAGCAACTCCTCCCTTATTCGATTTTCTCACATTGCAACCGATTTCTGTGCAGTATTTCATAAACCTATCGCACGCATATTGATTAATCCAACGAATTTCAAAAAGCAAGCTTACAAGTTATCCTCGATTTTCATAAAGACTCTGAGCGGTTCGGCATCGAAATCGAAATCATTAAGCGAAAGGGCAAGCACGATAATATAGCAAACCAGCTTTGCCTCGAGTCCTTTCGATGACTGGTATTGGATGCTTTGGTTTTCGCCGACTCTTGAGAAGAAAAATTTGTCAAGGGCCTCTTTTACAAGCGGCACTGGCATCTCCAACTCCTTTGCCAGTTCTACAACTGGCTTATTGAAGTTCCTCTTTTTCATAATCTTCAACAGGAAATTAAGCACCATAGCCTTTTGAACCTTATATTTGTTTTTCTGAAACTCGTGAGATTCGCTCCAATCCTTGATATATTTCGAGATGAACCCTTTGCCTTTCTTCGTATCTTGCTTTTTCAGCATTGTCAAAAACGCGTCGGTGTTCAACTGAGAATTGTACTCATGATCCCAAACTGAGAGTAAAAAGTAAGTAAATCAGTCTGGAAAAGGGGGAGGGGTTACTCGAGCCGATGTTGTAGATTTTCGAAACGTCTTTGGTTTCAACATCGAATTCTGGCAGCGTGAGGAGTTTTGACTCGATGGTCAAGAGAAGAGGATTTTCTGGGTTCTCCTCGAGTTTCTTTTCGATGACGTCAGCTTTTTCAAGCAAGAGCTCCTTGATTTCGCCAGCGTTGGCAATGTTGTCGTCCTATTTATGATGTTAGAGTCAATATGGGCGGGTAAGGAGGTGTTTGGTACCTTAACGATGGTATTTTTGAGATTCTTGAGGATTTTCTTACTCTTTTTATTACCCAGCTCCTCGACCAAAATCTGCTTCTGCTGAATCGCTTTGACGCCGGAGAACATGATATCTTGGTCGTCGGTAACCTCTAAATCCTTTGGATACTGCTTTAGGTTAAAAATCTGCTCTGCTGGGATCAGTTTGAGCTCACCCGTCTCTTTTGAAAGGATACCCACTGCGTATCTTTAAATGCATAAGGAAAATGTTGGAAAAAAGACTAATTCTACTTTGCTGATTGCGTCTTCTGGAAACTGCGGCCGGTATTGCTTGCGATCCAGTCGAAGTGCGAATTTTTGAGATGAAGCAGCTTCTTTGTTTTGATTTCCTTATGCTTGTAAAGGTTTGCTTTGATAGCTTCCTCGGCTTCATCTCTCTCAATGAGAAAATTGGACGGCGGCAAATTCTGTGGGAAGGTGACTATTTTTCAATGTAACTCATCAACCTCAAACAAATTTACCCAAAAACGGGTCCACAGCGTCGTCGCTTTGTTCAACCACTCTTATAGTCGCTGATTTACTTGCTGATTTGGACATTTCACGGTCAAATTTAGTTTTTATTTCAGATTCCTCTTATGCAGTTTTAATTAAATAGTACATACAAGTCAGTACAACTTTCCTTTGTATCAATAATTTGAGTTGCTCCTTCTTCAATGAACCATCATCGCTCTATGATAGAAACTCCCTTACGCGATCAAAATCTTAGGAAATGCCATTTGAAATCGTTCTCTGCACTCGAATTTACTTTGTTCTAGCCAGAATGGAGGCTCAGTCGTATGAAAGCCTTAAACTATAGATTCAACAGTCTGTCGAAAAACCAGAGAACTAAATTCTTAGCTCTAATAGGTTAAGTACAGAGCGTGATTAATTGAAAGGGCTTTATTGCTAAGTTCGAAGCTAGGAGTCCGTTTTTAAGGTGATTCGTAGTTAGAAATTTAAATGTATTTGAGCTTTATTCAATAAACATCCTAGTCAGCTCGGAACTTTCTGCAAACTATCAATTTTTTTCTATACCAAATGAACACAAGAATACTTCAAGAAGGGTCAATGGAGAAAGAGGACTCCATTACGGCTCGCATTCTCACATTCGCATACAACCATGATGAAATACGGGCGATAAACCTTATTGAGCAGGAAATAGTATCGAATTCAGGCTTCGATCTGCTCCAAGTGAGAGATACTCGAGGCTATACTTGTAACAATTAACCATGACAGAATCTAATGGAACTTCTGTTTAAAGTGCTGCACATATCGGCTCTGAATAACCTGAACAGGCTAATAGAGCATATTTTTGAGAAGATCATGCTCAGACAATCCGTTGTGAAGTCGAAAATTGCAGAATTTGTCAATAGTCCAACTGACGAAGGGTTCACGGCGCTACATTTCGCAGCATTTAGAGGAAATGTCGTAAGATATCAAAATATCAAACATGGTTATGCTAATACCGATGAACTTTGAACGCAGAAACTTATTCGATTGCTACGAGAGCATGGAGGTGATATCCATAGATCCAACGATCAAGGTATGGTTGGCGGTTTTTGGATTTTGAAATATAATGGAATGGATGTTAGGATTAAACGCACTGCATATTGCAGCTCAAGGCGACCAGCCTGTTTCTATGGTAATTTACAACAGTGGAATATCAGTAACACGCAAGACAGGCATTTTGTTTGGAAAACGGGCTTACAATACATGATAAAGATAAAAAAGGAAGTACTCCGTTACATTGGGCTGCGTTTCTTGGGTAATATTAGGTGGGATCTTCCGAGGGTTCTCATGGGGATTTGTAAATAGCTGCGAGAATTCTACAAATTTTTTAACCGTTTGGGGTGCCGACCCGAACCTACCTGACGATGAAGGTGGCTTGACTCCTCTTCATCTTGCTGTTATCTCAGGTATTTTGAATCAATGCTCTCGATACTAACTAAATCTGTGTAATTAGGAAACACAAAAGTCGTGAGGAAGCTGCTGATCAAAGGAGCAAACCGTCATCTCAAAGTAAGTTAGCATTGTCAGAATAATGAGCTTATCTATTAATCCCAAGACCAAAGAAGGGAAGCTCGCAATGGATATCGCTAAGGAAAGCGATTATGATAATATTATCTATTTGCTGGTATTAATTCGCAGTCCTTAATTCATTATTATCCTCTACCATAAAGAAAGGGAGAAATTTCTTCACTGAATGTTGCAATATCAGACCAGGCCTTGGCAATAAAAGATCCAGAGGCTCTTTGATTTCATTCTTCCTGATATATTTCCTGCCTGGCATCATCGACATGGTGTTTGTTTTGCCATGTGAATAATATTCGTTGGCTCTGGCTCATCCAAATTAATTTTAGATGTTGAAGATTGGATGGCAATAATTTTCCTCGTTATATACACGCTTGCAATGCTGTTGTTTTGCCTCGCTTGGCTGACGGACCCAGGGTATATCAAAAAACGTCAAGAGAAAAAAATATTGGTAATTATCAGGCTCAAAGAGAGCAATTGACAACAGCGTGCTTAGGAATTATTGGAGGAGAATGATTCCATGACCATCTGTCCAGAATGCGAGGTCATCAAGCCTCAGCGATCTCGACATTGCGATCTATGCAATAAATGTGTCCAAGTTTTTGATCATCATTGTCCCTGGATTAATAACTGTGTTGGTGCAAGGTACAATGTGCTGCTCCTACCTCGCTCGACTCACAAACTAATTGTTTAGGAATCACGCTTACTTTTACGGATTTATTCTTCTGATGTTAATAGATTTAGCATTCCTGGCAGTCTTCGGCTTGCTCAGTAATCACTCAACGCAGTGTTTCAGAATACCTAACTTTTATTGCATAGATCTAGCCAATGATGATCCCATTGGCTTTTTCCCACAAATACTTAATTGGGACGAGGACGTCCTCAATGTACTCAAGAATATCTTTTGTATTGCGACAAGCGCAGGCAGTCTCCTCTTTTTCTTCCCATTAGGGTAATATCTCAGTTATGAAATTTCATTTATCGATTGATTGTAGCATTTTGGTTTATGTTCAAACGAAGAATCTGCTCCTTGATAGGACTACCAGCGAACGGTTCGGATATCAGAAGAAGCCAAAAGACGTATGATTAATTTTATTGGTTGCATTAACTCTAATACCACTACTAGGTTACTCCTAATAACACTACTCAAGACGCGTTCAATAGAATCAATTCTGCTGATGACAGCTACTCAGCATTGCGTGAAAGTAAGACTGAAAGCTCCTGCACTGTCTATCTGAGCAACTGCTTGAATATGTGCTGCAGAAACGCGAAGAGAAAAGAGTATAAAGGCAGAGAGAGCCTGGCTGAAACTGAATAAATACAGAAAAAATGTTTGTGTTCATTCTATATCTGCTTCATTTGTATAATTTGGGACCTCTCGTAACTTAACTTATGTAGAGGAGTTATTCTGCTTGTATTGTTTCAATACACACAAAGACCGCAAAGACAATCCTCCGCTTTTTCTTAGATAGATAGGAGCGTATTTAGCAGCATAGATTGTAGAGCATTCTCAAGACTGCATTCTATGTAGAGCTCAAAAGAAATCTCTGTAGAGGTCACGATCATCAGGTAGCTGCAAAGGAAACTGGAAAAATTTATTGAAATGATTTTCGAATTGAAGCTGGAGGGGAAAGCCTGTGTCTCATCTTGTCAGAATTATCTCTCTATTTTTCTGTTAGAAGTATAATTAACCAAAAGGGAAACAGTAATCAGATGACTCTGCTCTTTAATATGTTACAAAAAATTCTAGATGGAGGCTGACTTACAAATTAATATAAACGGGGTTGATAATGCGAGTTAAGGGTAAACAATATGCTCCACTCCTCAAGATTCGCCCATACGAAAGCTTTCCACAGTCAAACTAGGAAGTCTGAGGGCAACAGTTTCAACAAAATTTGTAAATTTTCTTCATGATCCAATTCTGAAAAAAATAATTGTGAATTTGTTGAATCATTCAAATTTGGGAGTCACAAAATACTGAGTTTCTGGAAAATACCTCTCCATTACCTCCTTGAAATATGAGCACAACCGCTATCAAGATAGATTTGAGATAGTTTGGGAAACTCTTTTAAACAACAACCTCATTGAAAAATTGGGGTTTTGATGTGTCTAAAACAGACTCTTAAAATTTATAACTTGGTTGACTCTGCTATATAAAGGCAGCTTGAGCCGATATTTGTAATTACATAAAAGGAAATAAAATTTCAAAATCACATGAAGAGCATACTATCCCTCTCTCTCCTCGCTATTTTGCTGCTTGCTACCACCTCTCTCGCCGCGAACTCCTGCGAAAAGAGTCTCGGCTCTTTGAACTTCGTTGACTACGTCCTTTGTCTCCAATACCCAGTCGAAACTCACACCGTCACCACAAGCGATGGCTACAAGCTCACTTTATTCAGAATCCAAGCCAAGAACTCAAAGATCACAGGCGGAAAGCCTGTCATTCTTCTCTGGCACGGGCTTCTCGACTCCGCTGACACTTGGATCATTAATGATGAATACAGAGCACCTGGACTTATCCTCGCTAACAAAGGATACGACGTCTGGTTCGGAAACTCCAGAGGAAACAAATACTCCAACTCCCACGTGAACTTTGACCCTAAGAAATCGACTGAGTACTGGGCATTCTCATGGATGCAAATGTCAGAATACGATTTACCTGCTGCTTTCCCTTACATCGCTCAGAAGACGGGTCAAAAGATCAACTACATCGGTCACAGTCAAGGCACGACTCAAATGTGGGCTGCCCTTGCAAACCCAAGCGGAAAGAACTCTGCCATTACTTCCAACCTCAGAAAGTTCGCTGCTTTGGGTCCAGTGGCTTACATGGCAAACGTCAAGACCAAGCTCATGGTTGCGCTTGCTCACACACCGCTCTTACCGCAAATTATGGAGCAAGTTGGCAAATACGGTATCTTCCAACCAAACTGGGTGTCCAGTGCTGTTGGACAAGCTCTCTGCAAATATATGTCATGGGCTTGCTCGCTTGGTATCGCACTTGTTGCTGATGTCAACCCAAGTCTTGATAATATGGACAGAGGTGGTATCTTCGGTGGACATTTCCCTGCTGGCACCAGCGTTAATGATATCCTTCATTGGAAACAGTCAGTCCAATCTGGTGGAAAATTCAGGAAATATGATTACGGAGAAACCAAGAACAAGCAAAAATATGGACAACCCACCCCACCAGCGTATGATCCAACTCTTGTCACGGAGGATGTTGCGATGTTTGTCGGAACTGGTGACGAACTCGCGAATACTCTGGATGCGGCTAAATGGCATGCTGATATGACTCGCGCAACGAAGCAGATCCATTACTACAATATGGGTCATGCTACTTTCTTGATTGGAAAGAGTCTTCCATACATGGACGATCTTCTCAAGTTCTTGGATCTTCCGAGCGGACATCAGAAGAGATGGGACGAGGAGGAGTTCTTGGCTGTTGAAATGAGCCAGGAATAAGCCTATTTCGAATAACCATCCTAAACTGAGTATTAAATAACTGAAACAACAACGCTAAGTGATTTAGCATTTACATTTCATCGTAATATCAGTACCCAACTCGGTATTCTATCAAAAAAACATCTAATATCATCATTTAATCAATAATATCAAAAAATGCAGAGTTTCCATCAAACATAGAGGGAGCGAGAAGCTTCGGTTTTTATCAATGTCAGATATAAATGTTATAACTTTCAAAATCAGAGCGAATAGCAGAAGTTGCAAATCAGTTTTTCTAACAGATATGCATTTCTGGGAGAGCTTTCTAGTATATCCACTGTCGAAAGCGTATTAATGATCCTACCAGTGATTAGGGATATCAACGTGACTCAGAACGAATATCTTTATTTAGTAGAAGTATTAACTATGTTATAAGAAGAGAGATATTTTGCAATAGTGAATATCCATGAACAATCTCTCAAATAATGAATTGATAAAGCAACCAAAAAAACTATCTAATAATATTTAACGGTAAATCATGCGGATTAATAAAAAAATGGGAAATTGACCTCTCCCATTTAAACAAATTGCACACAGCAGATATATTTTAATTAACTAATTAACCAACATTTTGCTTTAAAAACACCCGGGCTCTCTATGTGCCAACATCATCTTTTTATTGAAAAAATAATCTTCATTCATCTTGGCCTCGTACTGATACTCAATCACTTTTATATCCACGTAATACAATGCCAGATAAGCCTGGTTTATAAAAATCGCAATCGCCGCCGATATATTGCACATTGAGACCAAAGTCCCAGTAAACTGCGAACTAGCATATTTAGCTGAGAGGATGTCGCAGCAAAAACCTATTATCGGAACAGATTAACCTCAGCACTCCTCCAATAAGATTTAGTTTACTGATTGCGATAGTGACGCAGCTGAGAATGAAAACAAACTTCTTCAACCTGTATAAGAAAGCGTCCCTCGCATGTTTTTCCAGCGTTTTGTCCTTCGTAAGCTTGCTGAGTAGATACAAATTGACCGCGTTGTACAACATGATTGAACTGAAATAAATCTTCAAAAAAACGGCTTCTCTCACTAGAAAATCAATTGGAAAAGATAAGTTTGATCATTAAATGCCAGAAGCAAGTACCTTTCCATGGAGCCGCGTTTAGTTGGAGCTCTAACGCAGTATATACAAAAAAGCTAACCACAGCAATGATTCCAAAAGGATAATTCACGGTCAGTAACACCAGCTGTCTCGCATATTCAGGAACGGAGAATCTCTTCTTCATATAAGAGTACAAAACGCCGATTGTCATGACACAAGATGTGATTGCTAATAAATTTCCAATCTAATAATGTTTTATCAGACGCAAAGTCAAAGAACGCTAGGACTACCATATATATCCATTGGAACAATGGCGATAACTCGAGGAATTTTAGTTTGATGCAGTTTGCTGAAGGCGCGAGTCCGCAGGAAATTACAACCGGAAGCACATTAGTGACGAGAAAGAGCAGAAAGCTAACGAGAGGAAGCGATTTGCGAGAAGGAAACGAGATGCTTTGTTTCGCAGGGAGGTCATATGATTTGAAAGACATCAGACTCAAGGTTTCAGAATCTCGCTGGCTTGCAGATTCGTGATGAAAATCAATGAAATTATCGGAGTTGGCTGTTGGCAGGTCATCGATGATGTTGCTTCCTTGAGTGTTGTCTGCTTCTGGTGGATTTTTGGAGGCTTTAATGGTATGTGGATATCCGTAGCGGTTTCTATTGACGAGAGTAAATATTAATAGTACAAGAGATGGAAAAGAAAGAGCTACTTTATCAACATGGAGCGATTTGTTGGCCTCGGCGACTCTAAATTTTATTATTAGTCGTTTTCTTCTTTAGAGACAAATGGAATTAATGCTGACATGACTGATTTGTTTTTTTCTAATTCAAAATAGAATATTTCTGTCCAGAATACTGAAAGAATAAATTTTTTTCAATCAAACCACGGTAACCTTTCTGGCGAGTTACTCAAAAATAATACCGACTATCAGCTTTTACTATGTGATTCAGCGTTTTGGGGAGAGAAATGAGCGGATTATCGAGCGAAGTATTGTTAGTTTTGGGTTTTAAACGATTCGAACGCGTTGATTGAAAGTATTTATTTGCGGCTTAGATTAAATTAGTCGTTTAGAATTTGCTCAGCCAGTAAATAAAGCAGAAATTATCCAGTTAGATTTTTTATAGAATTTTCGGTGTAGCTCCCGGATTTTGAATGTGCGAAAATTAATAAGAACAATGAATCCAAGATACCGATGCATAGTAGATAGCAGTTACAAGATCTCAGGAAGCTCACGTATATATGATAGACAATGCAGAAGGAATATTTATATTTTCAAGCTATATGAAGAACTGGAAACCGGAGACTAGTTCTCTCTCTCGAGACTTCAATCTAATGAGAAATGACCAACATTTTATTATTTTGCTAGAATAGTAAGAGTTAAGATATAATAAAAAGCACAATCTTAATCTTGATAAGAAGGCCTTATTCCATTTACCAAAAGTGAAAGACGAAACTTTTTTTTCACATCCCCATAATTTGCTTACAAATAATTATCTCACAACATAATAAATATTTACTAATAATGAATAAATATTCTCTATTTTTATGAATAGTTGGATGATCAATCGATTTAAGATCTTTTTCCACCAAAAATCCCGATGAAAGATATTTTTGGTAAAAGTTTCCCTAATTACTCTGCTGAGTCGGATTCTCCTCTGTTTAATGCTTTCTCGTTCTATCTCGCAGTCTTCTCGCGATCGGAGTTAACCCTCTCTGCTGCTGCGACATCATATTATCTGACCTCGAGTCATCTTCTGTTGACGCTTGCCTTCGTTTTATTTTCGCCTGTCTTGCCTTAGAGCGGCTCCGATCTCCTTGAGAGGTCTCCGGCTCCTGAGTTGCTTGACTCTCAATAAAATCCATTGCTTGAGATTTCTGCGTTGGTTTCTTTCTCTCTACCTTCTTCTTTTTATTATTTCTCGTCCCTTTCTTCTTTTCTTGAAGGTCTTCCTGGCTGTCCTTTTCTTCGTGATCTTTCTCCTTCTCGTTTTCTTCGGATAAACGCACTGTGAAGATTTAAAAAAGGAAATCTTAAGAGTACCTTTTTCATTATCAGCCTCGTAGTTGAGAGTGTTGTCATCTCCTGAAGTTTGTGATGTGCTGTTTTCGGTTGCTGTTGACTGTGGGTCTTGGGTTTCAGGGATGAGTTTTGATTCTTCAAGGGCTGTTCCTTGAGGTTGAATGAGATTTGACAGGAAAGAGTCGTTGATCGCGTTAAAGACGAAGTAGTTCACAAGAGATTTATTATTGAGTGAAGGTTGGAGTAAATTTAAGCCTTCATAATTGTGGTTGAGTTATAAGTCCCAGAGATGAGATAGTTACCTGTGGTGTCTTTCCTAGCATCTTCAGGGCGAGGAATAGGATTACTAGCGAAATAATTCATAGCGTCTCTTCGGCTGTTCTCAGCAACTCTCCTTAGTTTCTGTGTCATTTCCTGGGCCGCAGATTCTCTTTGCATCTTCTGGATCAGATCTATGCGAAATAATGAGATATTGTTATCAACAAACCATATACCTTCAAGATATTGAATCTTCGTGTCTTTCTCAGAATTATCCTGCATTGATTTCATCAATTTACTTTGAAGGTTCTCCACAAGCTCCGGATGCTTTGAATCATGACTCTTTGAATTCGGGTTCAAATTCTCCTTATCCTCAATAAAGCTCTTCAGTATCGTATCTTCATGTGACACCAGGCTCGTGATATCAGTCGAAACTTCTTCTCCGATTTTGCTGCGGTTTAGCGCAGCAAGTGGGAAATTAATGACCTGCTTTCTAATACTATCAACCTTGCTTCTGATCGGGAGAATCTCCTTCGACTGCGCAGCATAATCCAGCACTCGCAATGACTCTTCGAAATCTGGGACGGTTGGATTGATATTCGCAATCATAACCAAATTGCAGTCTTCATTGAAATATTCGTACAAAATTCTCGTTAATTTGCAGTCTCGATAAGGCACAACAGTGTTTGTATTGCCCGTGTTTGCTAAAGCTTTGATGCATCTCCCAAGGATAAGCAACGACTGGTTGATTTTCCCAGCCTCCGCCAGTTCCAGCCCCGCATTTGCGGTTTTTTTAGCTCTTTCTGCTCCCGCGAGATCGACGATACAAAGCGTGACCTCTTGGGTATACTTAGTGCTTCCGTTTCCATAATTGAATCTCATAATGAGCTTGAATATAGTATGTGACCGGCTGCTTCGGTAATTGATGTTGTTATCACCGAATGTGCGATTCGTCAAGCTTTTCTCGAGCAGTGAGGCCCAAGACTCCTTTGAGGCAATCTCGATACTGCTCAAATCTATGATTTTCGATAGTGTTAGCTATTGCTGTTATACTCTATAGCAATTACCTTTGATATAGCATTTCTTATTGTCTTTTTCTCTCATCTGCAGCTTCGGTCGATTCATCACGCTCTTTTTACTATCCTTGGCTCCCCCAATCAGATCATAAATGTCCTCGTTGTAAATTTCAAATGACTCGAAGTGCAAGCTTGCCGAAGCAATCGTGAGGTCTGATTCTGAATTGAGCCAATACACTGAGGACATCGCGAATTCGAACTCAGGCAACTCCAGAATAGCGTTTGGGTTGCCGATGTTCTTATTGATGAAATTTTTCACTTCGTTGAGGATTGCAAAGCTGCGAGGTAAGAGCCCTGGATCTTCCTTAGTTCCAACGATCGTGTGGGTTTTCCCCGCGTTTGTGATTCCGTAGGAGAAGACCAAACTCGATTTTTCTGCATTATTTGAATGTCAATTTAAAAAATTTTGCGCTAATCGTGTTACTTTTGTGGAATAGGTCAGATATCAATGGCAGGCAAGTCGCCCTCGTGACGTCTTTTTGAGTAGCTTCTTTGCTGAACACCTCAGTGAAGAAAAATTTATCCTTCCCGCCATTCCTGAGGATTGCGTCTGGAGTCTTTGTTAGAGACACGGAGTTTTCATCTAAATCGAGGGTGTAGAGGTCTATCGAGGTGGTGAGTGTGGAAAAATGTTTCGTTAGACTTACCTTCGATGCTATCGTTGGTAGGAGGCGCTCTAAAACGAGCATAAACGCGAATTGTGCTTGAAAGAGAGCTGTCGAGCTTGGAAAGTTTCTTTTTTTTGCTTGCCGTGGTGAGAGGTGCGCTGAGGGCTGAGTTGGTGTTGAGTGCTGAGAAATTTCTTTTGATTGCGCTCATTTGGGTGCCCTGGTTTTTATAAGATGGAAATATTCTGCCTTTTAAACTACTAAGAGGTGCAGCTAT
>ENA-UOUE01000763-UOUE01000763.1-compost-metagenome-genome-assembly--contig:-NODE-763-length-24340-cov-6.529943_pt1 | contig 24340 bp, 24 predicted proteins | sample MGYA00238146_ERZ747223 | MGnify/ENA primary metagenome ERZ747223 (study PRJEB28781, sample SAMN06268865) | compost metagenome | isolation source: single cell | place: USA: California, Emeryville, Joint...
AATATGATGGTTTATTTATTTATGAATGTAGTTTGACTTCCCGAGGAATTTGAACGTTCAAGACATTCCTGGGGCGACTCCGGGTTCATTGAAGAGTAAGGTGTTAAGAAACCATGAAATGGCAGAAAAGATAAGACTCGCGCATACAGTGCAGCCTGATTCGCTGGATCGGTTTCGAGTTCAGTACCAGAAAGTGAAAGACCCGCTTGAGGATCCGTTCTGGAAAGACTATCAGGGTCAGCAGCAAAAACTTGACTTTGGGAGACAAGTACAAACTCTTTCGTAACTTCCAGGCAATAATATCAATGCTATGATAAAGTCGAGAGAATATGATAGAGGATCCCGAGATCAGTCTAAAGAGCCTATTGCGACAAGAGCAGCCCGTTTATCACAAGATCAATTGTAAAATTTTAATGAGAAAAAGTTGGATGATAATAATACATTATATATTTTTTTTATAGTTCGGTTTCAGATACGAAAGATCAGCAGCAGCAACACCACCAATCGTTTAGCTACTCAAGAGTCAGAGACCCAACGCCAGAGAGGATGCCTATTCAACCTAAACCGGAGTCTGCGGAGGTTTCTCAGAATTCGCAAGGATATGGTTCTCCTGAAAAAAGGTAAATTTTATCGAGAAGCGCAGCTGGAAAATTATTTAGGCAACCTTTCGAAAACATCTACGGAGGCTTATATGGAGGACAGAACGATAACATTACTCCGATCAAGACTTTTGAAGGTGACTCGAAGTCTGCTGAGCAAATGTAATGATCAAACCCGCTCTTGAAAAATCCTAATATAATATAATTGAACTATCGTTTAGAGAAAACAAACCAGATTCTCAGCTCTACCAAAACTTTGAAAAGTATTATGGTGAAAAGACGGATGATAGGAAAGACTATGGCGCAGATCAAGCTCAGAATATGTCACAGAATGTATCTTCAGACCTAGCCAGAAAGGAGAAGCTGATGATGCAGCAATATCACGACATGAAAAAATTATACTCTTACAATATCATCGCGAATCAGCCCGAGCTTCGGTACATGCCTCCTGGGTCTAGAGTCTCAAATACAATCAAAAACTCCCTGTCGTTTGAGGCTGTTGATCCTAGAAGGCAGAGTCCATTTCAAGGTAAAACGATAAGCTACACCGAACGACCCAACCCATCCCCTCATGAGAACGAGTCACGCAAACAGAACCATAATCTGAACAATATCTTCTCATCCAATGCTGGGCAAGCTCTCCCTAGAAGTATCTGTTCCATGTTTTAAAATATATTCATAATTATTTCTAATATTAGTAGGTAACTCTAGCAGACCGGGATCTAGACAGCCTTATCAGCCTTATTTAGGAGGCAAAGTCAACGATTATTTTGGCAATCCGAGGTAAAGAATTCCCGATAAGTCTGTCTAATTACTTGTGTTTTTGTTTTTAGCTCTCAATCGCCTGAAAAATTGAACGGGAACTTATATGGGTACTAGCTAACTTAACTAATTCTGTATCAACTAATTAATGAATGAAATTTAGGGCCAATTCCTCGAATAATCAGAATGGCATGCTGCTCATGTAATAGGTTTGATGCTGAGACGAGACTATAAAAATAACTCAAAAAAGTTACATCAATTGATCATTTGAGTATTTTCATCACATAGGTGGATTGCAGTCCTTGTAATTGACAATTTTTCGCTCAAAATTTTGCTTTTATATAAAACAATATAAGTTCCATTCGAAAGATTTCTTATCAAAATCTCAGACTTCAAACTCTCCTAAGTTTACAAAATAATATCTACCCATTACACCAATTACTTCTCACGGTCTCATAGATGACATGACAGCTAATTTTTCTCTTTGCCCAACTTTAAAATTCAATGGAAAATCTCTCGCAGATAACACTTTTGGAAACTACAAAGCTTTAAAAGTAATCATATAACAGAAAAGAGTATGAATATCGTAACAAGCTTATTATCAAGTGGTTATCAACAACACTCGCGAAATGAAGTGACATAATGCTACAACGCTATGGCTTAACCAGAGAACACTCCACAACTATCTTTTATTTACCTTCTTCAGCAGGAAATCCAAGGCAGGAGAATATTCAATATCATACACCTTCATTGGCGATTTCGGTGTCTTCTTCCTCGATAAGGCCGGACTTTTAGATCTACTTTCAACAAACGATTCATTCCCTGGAAAATCTTTTTGCGCGCTCAAATCAACGAAAGATCTATTCATGAATTGGCTCGAGTCCAACTCTCTATATCTATTTTGATTATAGAACGAGTCTTCTCTCGATCTGCTGTTAGAAACCAACGTAATTGTTCGTTGATTCAACGACGGTTTGAAGCTAGGCGCTGATTTCTCTCTAATAGCGCGTTTCCTTTCTTCCGTCTCCTGATGCATCTTCACTAGTCTCTCCTCAAGAGGAGCGCCTTCGTATTTCTATGAAGAAATATATATTCCTATAAACAATTGAAGTGAACTGGTTACTCTTTCTGCTAGTTGCCGGGATTTCGGATTAATATAAGGCTTAAACGTCAGTTTGTCCATTTCTTGAGTGATCGCTTCGTACTGCTCTCGCTGCAAGATCTCGTTTCGTCTAGTTTGCCAGGAAAATACATGGTTAAGGAACTCACTTTGCGATCGGTGCCGTTCAGGCGTTGTCTTATGTTTCATTACCCAAGGAGGAATCGACTCAATTTCCTTTTTCTTCTTCGCTTCTTCGACCTCTTGTTTTAGTTTTTTAATATTCTCTTCTTTTTTCTTCAAAACAGCCTCCGTCCTCATATAAACAGGCTGCTTTGGCCGGTTGAGAGCCAGCATTCTCGAGTTTATTGAAATTTCTGGCCTCGCTTTGAGCTCGGCGAGCTCTTCCTTATATTTCTGGTATTGCATAGCTGCCAATTTCTCTTTCTTTCTATTTTCGAGTTCGTAAAGCCTCTCAATGGTTTTCTGAGGGTCAACCCGCCTTGAGTCTCGTTGAGCATTTTCCTAAATCAAGATGAGAAACCAACTTGAATTTCATCTAACCACCTTATTCCTCAGCAGGGCTTCCCTATTCCAATCTTCTGCTCTTTTAACTAGCTCTGAGATTTCCAAGGCTGCTCGTTTCGCGTTTTCGATTGTATCAGGCTAAATAGATAGAGATATAACGGATGCATTATAAGCAAGTGAAAAATCACCTCTCGAGAAGGACTGGAAAGTCTGATTTCTTGGGCTGTAGATCTCAGTGGAGGCTTTTGCTGAGTGTTTTCTTCTTGGGCGAAGAGCTGGCTCTTCTCTGTGGTCATCAGAATCGAAACCTTATCCATAGCATTCACAATTTCCTTGTTTCCAGCCGCACCATCATCAGGATTAAAGTCTTTGTCCATAGTTACAGAGGTGGAGAGGATTAGAGTCTTATGCTTGATACAAATGGAGAAGCTAGCTCTAAGATCAGTTCTAACTTCTTTTACAATAAGATGAGTTAAATTTAATGCTTGTTAGGTTAATCGCTATATTTCGTAACAATCGTTTAATTCTTATCGGCCTTCTAAAAGAAAATCCGTCCTTTTCGCTCTTTCTGGTTGAGAGAAGGAAAAAAAAATTGAGTAAAGCAGAAACATTCATTACGGGTGTTACTTTGAGTGAGTGTCAAGAACAAAAGAGTTTTCTGGTTATCGAACCACTTAATTATTGCTGGGATTATGAATTGGTTGTGACTAAGAAAGAGCAAACTTGGATTTCATGTAAAAACACCATTTGTCTTTGGAACAGGAAATCACACGTATAAATGACCATCAGAGAGAAGGTTCTAAAAAGTATATGTTAATCCTTTGACTCTCATACAGATCAATCGCTTTGAACTTCCGATAAGTTTTAGATAAATGGGTTCAGCTCCAGCAGGTTGTGCTTACTGATGTGCATCCATTTAATTCACTCTATGAGTGAATGTTGTGTTTTTTATAATAGTAATCAACCGCTATTGAGATTGCTCTTCTGAGCACTTTATAATAGTACGCTGTTGTTCTAGTCTTCATGCCTAGCTGCTCTAAAGCCTGCTTAATGTCACTGTTTTATCACTCATTAGAAGAGAAAGGTAAAATAGAGTTTCACAGCTCCAGCCGTGATAGAAATCTCAAATTCACTGGGTCTTCGTCATCCACCCAAAACCTCCTACTAATTCGAACCAACTTGGCTTCCTACTAACATCATCAGCACGCTGGAGAGATGCCAATCTCTCAATCAACTCAAGACCTATATGGTTAGTCCAAAGGTGTATTGAAGGAATTAACTGTTAGCTTATCAGAGCCTCTAAAATGCAGACTATTTAATTTAATTTAGGAGGGCAATTTTCGAATAAAAAGTTCATATTTGCGGGATACAATGTCAAAAGATATCAGAAGTTTCTTTGCTCCTCAGTCCGCCAACAAAAAGAAAACTGAAGAATCTACTCAAAGTATAGGATCTTCTTCCCAGAGCCTTCATTCAGGAAGCAAAGAAAATCCTTCATTTAAAAGAAATGCAGACAAGTAATAACTAACAATTTCTCAGCCGCTCTATAATTCTCCAGAGCTAAAATCGATGAGCAGCCTCATGAAGCCGAACCAAAGCGTCGACTCAAAAAAGTCAATGATCCTGACTCAGGAATGGCAGATCAAGCAGATACCAGAGCTCAATTAGATGATTACAAGAAAAATGCTAAGAAGGACGAAGGAGGCACCAAATATACTGTTGACGACCTCGACAAATTTAAGGTTCAGTCTCAATTGCATATTAATATTAAGTTTAATCTCATACAGATGAGCAGCAAGTCACGTGTTGCAGATAAGAAGGCTTCTCAGAGCCAGAGCTCTAAAAAAGAAGGTATAGAGCCCTCAATTTTGGGTCAATAGTTCATGCACTGTTTCAGATGATGAGGCAATCCCAAAGAAGCATCAGAATAGAAGAGGAAAGGCTATCGATGACGATGATGATGAGCCAAAAGGGTGGACATGTGATAAATGCACGCTTATCAACAAGCCCAACGCTAAAGATTGCGAGGGGTGTGGGAACCTTGCTCCTCATCTTCAAAAATATCGCAATGACCCCAGCTTAGAAAAGAACTCTCGAACGCATACTCCGAAAAAAGACCGTATTACTTTCTGCAAATCGCTTGAGCACTAATATCTTGAAAAGCCCCGAAAAAGGAGGAAGGAGAGCAGAGGCATCGATTGAAAAAAAAGTCAGAAATGGAGGAAGAGAAAACAAACGGCTGGGATTGCCCTTTGTGCACCTTTAAAAACAAAGCCAATGCAAAGAAATGCGAGGAATGTGATAGTCTGGCACCACATTTAGAATCAAGTAAAGGAAAATGGGTCTGTCCAAACTGCACTTTGGAAAATTCTGGGTTGATGCCCGTCTGTGAAGTGTGTGAGACACCTCGTCCATCTAATGATTCGAAAGGAAAAGGACAAAAAGAGCCGCCAAAGCAGTCGACTAAACCTGCGTTGACGCCTCAAAATACTATGAAAGAAACGAAGTCAAAACCTGTGGAGGCGCCTAAGGATGAGAAGAAGGGAGAACCAGCGAAAAAATCTTACAAAGAACTCGCGGCTCAATACAAATCTGAGGTGGCTAATAAAAAAACTGCAGATGATGATGACGGCAAGAAAGGAAGCAAAAAAGGAGGAAAATCCGTTGATAAAGACGAGGGAGGGAAAAAGAAAGTTGCTTCGAAACCCAAGGGAAAGAAAGGTGACGAAGACAATGATCTTGTGGTTGAAGGTAGTTACAGACTCTTCTCATCAGTTATTGACAAAAACGCTGATTAGGACCGCTTAATGGACTAACTTTTGTGTTTACCGGTGTCTTGGATGCGATGCCAAAGCGAGACGATCTTGAAGCGCTAGTAAAATCCCTTGGAGGGTAAAAATTAATCTTGAGCTGAATTATATTATTATGAAAGTCGTGTGACAGGGTCGATAAGCAAAAAGACTTCTTACCTGGTACATGGAAGCATTCTTGAAGATGGGAGACCTCCATCTGAGAGTTCAAAATATAAAAAAGCAAAGGAGCTTGGGACCAAAATCCTTTCCGAATCGGAATTTGATGATTTCCTCGAAAAGAGTAAAATTGCTGTGATAACACTATCTGATCCACATAAAGAGGCGAAGCGACGCTTAGCAGATGGAATTATGATTTCGATCCCCGCGGCTGCTGATACGAAGTCTGGCTCAGGGCAAGCAAGTGCCTCAGTGAAGAAACCTCTGAAGTCAGACGATAACACGCTCTGGACAACCAAATACGCTCCAGAACACGTTAATCAAATAATTGGAAATCAGAGCGCGATTAAAGAAATTATTACTTGGCTTCAGGACTGGTAATAATAATAATTGGCGAAATGAACTCATTGATGGTTGATAGGGATGACGTCGTTATCAGAGGAAATAAAAAGGCCTCGAAATTTAAGCCTGGAGGTAACTATGAAAAGAAAATTACAAAATTTATGTCATATTCATTAAAGGATGGGCAAATCAAGCAAATCCAAATGCAAGAGCGTGTTTGATCTCAGGGCCACCTGGGATTGGAAAGACTACTGCGGTGAGAATCATTGCGAAAGATTTAGGCTACGATATTATCGAGCAAAATGCCTCTGATGTGAGAAATAAAGCGTCATTAAACTCGTTCCTGCGGCATTTAACTGATAACGAGGTCGTCCAATGGAACAAAGAGAAAACCTCAAAAGTAATGAGAAATATAACCCAACAGATTCACATCAAACTTCATTTTATAGAAATACGTTATTCTGATGGACGAAGTGGATGGAATGTCAGCGGGCGGTAACTTAATGAGGTTTTTGTGTTTTCTCACATTCAATTGGCTTTATTAGATCGTGGAGGAAATGCAATTCTGATAGAAAATATTAAACAAACCAAGATTCCCATATTCTGTATCTGTAATGACCGACAGAGCCAGAAGGTCAGGAGCCTTGCTAATCACTGCTATGATATCAAATTCCAAAGGTTTTTTTGCTCGATATAATTGCGATGCTTATAAATCTATCTCTATAGGCCTCAAAAGACTCAGATTGCGAAAAGACTCGCTGAAATCGCTGTTAAAGAAGGCATGAAATACGATAATAACGCACTTGAGCTACTCTGTGAAACCTTCGGAAATGATCTCAGACAGATATTAAATTTCATGCAAATGTGGTCCAAAAAATCAGACTCACTGCTCTACTCTGAGACAAAGCTTGGTTTGGTCGGGACAAAAAAAGATGAATCTGTAATGATAACGAACTTTGATGCCGCATCAAAGCTTCTAAATCGATCTGAGGTAAAGTTAAATGCCAAAAAACCAAAATATTTAATAGTATTCGCATAATCAGCTCAATAAAATGAACATACGTCAAAAATTGGATATGTTCTTTATCGATTATGACCTGATCCCTCTCCTTATCCAGGTATTTCAAGATTTTGGACCATTTTCAAGACATTATTACATAGGAAAATTATCTGAGTAGTTACAAGCCGAATAAAGAGAGACAGCTTCAGGATCTCGAAACATATACCGAGGCCGCTGATTTGATCGCGACTGGTGATATCCTGAACAAATCGATCAGAGTGCATGGCGAGTGGAGTCTGATGCCCAACTTTGGCTTCTTATCTTCGATTTACCCGTGTGAGCTCGTCTCGACAGGAATTCCTTTCCCCAAATTCCCAGAGTGATTTTTCCTGGCTAACTTACGTTAAACTTATGATGTTTCAATTAGATGGTTCGGAAAAATGTCAAGCACGAAGAAAATCGTAAGAGAAACAAAGGAGCTCCGAATCGCATTGGCTCCAGCTATAACGGGAAATAGGAACGCCGTGAAGAATGAATATTCGACGGCTTTGCTTAATTTGATATTATACAACTTAAAAGATGGAAGCAGGGTGCTTTTTATTCATGATTGCCTCGTCGTTCTAACTGGAAATAGGATGATATCGAAGCCACTGTGAGAGTCATGGAGCACTATGAGCTCACCCCCGACATGATCAAGGAGCACCTTGTAGACGTGCAATTCAAAGGAAATAAAAAAGATCCTTATGCGGACGTGTCTACACAGACAAAAACAGCTGTGACGAGAATTTATAACCAAAGACATAAATCATCGCTTAAGAAAAAGGCCAAGGGAAAAAGGGCTGTTGCCGCAGGTATACTCGAATGCTGATGATGAAATCACTTAAAAAAAATTGTAGATGATGATTTGCTAAATGAGGCCCATATTATTGATGAGCCTGAGAAGGAGCCTGAAAAAACAGTCAAACAAGAAGAAGAGGAAGGCAACATGGATGAGGTAGATGATTTATGATAATGAGTATTGAAGAGCATTTTATATAGGAGGATGATAGTGGAGACTATGAGGTAGAAGAGAAAGTTTTAAAGGGCGGGTCTAAATCGACTCAAGCGGGGAAGGACAAAAAGGACAAGAAATCTGAAGGAGGAGCCAAAAAGCCAGCAAAGAAAGGGAAAAGTTAATCAATTTTAGTTAAGAGCATCATCATTTTGTTAAATTTCGTGTTCTTGTTTTTGTAATTCGTTGTGTTTTATTGGCAAGGTATGGGAAAAAATCTAAAGCTGACCACTAGACGATAAGATTGTTAATAATTATTTCAGCTCTCAGAAATCTTCGAAGCTTTTGAACGCGTAGTTGCTGGAAATTATTAATTGTCTATAACTGCTCTTTATTGGGTCATTTAGAATCAAATTTAGCGACAGACGCGATACATGATAGGGAGATAGGCATTGCATGAATGAATGAACGAAGAATCTATTCAGTCTATAACTGCTAAGGCACTACAGAATATACTTCAATTTCTTTAACTACGAAGTAATAAGTGCCTGATACGTATCCTCCGTCCTTTAATTTCTGATACGAGTTACACCCATCCGACGAAAAACTAAAACGATTAATATTGCAATTATCGGCAATGAGAAGAGCAGAGGCATTTCCAAAACAGGGGCCAACAGTAGACAGATGATATAAAGACCTCAAGTCCGACTCGGGGTTATAAGGCAGCTTTTCTTTTTTGTCAATGGAGAAGAGAAAACTGCTAAAACTCTCTTTACTTCTAATGTCTCCACCATCACTAGTCCAGCTGACTGAAGCATACCCACCAAATTTGTTTCCAGTCGTATTTTCAACAATCATCAGCGTTGGCCCTTTCTTGTCGCATTTTTCATGAAACTTCTTAGCTTCAAAGCCATCTCTTGATCCTCTATAGAGCAGTTTCAACGAGCTTCTTTTCCCTTTGGTCGCTTCAGACACCCAATTCACAATCATTGTTTGATTTGGAAGATCGTTCTTTAATATCACAGAATCAAAGTGCATTGAGAGTTGGATCTGAAACTTCATGGGTTTGACAGGATTTTTCATTTGAATCTTCAGCCCATCTACTGCAGCGTCAACTTGGTCATTCCATCTCTTGAGCATCTCTTCGAAACTCTCATTATTGACACCAAATGAGACGGCTGGTTTCGAGGCTTGAATCTCTATAAATTGGGTGTCCAGAGCTTCAATAGCGTTTGCGAGTACTTTTTTCGCTTCCTCATCTTTCAGAAGCGAGAATATTTTAGTTTCCTTCATTTTAGTATGGTACATATCCAATAATCCTTTCAGATCCGTTGCGTTTTTGACCGCACTCACTTCTTTGTATAACGACTCAAAAGTTAGAGTTTTGTCTTGACCTCCCGTTGTGCGCTCATCCTGTGGCTCTGCTTTGTATTGATAAACTTTTTGTTTGTAGAAACTCAAAACATTCTCGAATGCTTTCAGTTGAGCGTCGGAATCCGCTAAGAGCAATTGCTTTTTGATTTCCAGTTTTTGAATGATCGATTGTTTGAGAGCATCAATAAATGTGTTAAGTTGTTCTTTTTGTTTTTCAATATGCTGCCTGAAGTTGGCAGCAATCTCATTCGAAGTATTGAGGATTTGGGAAGTAGAATCAGGAAGCTGTTGCAGCTTGGGAATATGCGAAGAACTTTGTACAATTTGTCTTAGGAAAGTTTCGAGAGAATATCGTTCTGGACTTTGGTTTCCTTCCTTGCAATCTATGCAGAGGAGGTTGAGATCAGAATTGGTGCTGATGGCAACCTTTCGAACCAGCTCTGATTCATGGAGAGGGCAAAAGATGTGGTTTATGATGAGTTTAGCAGGCTCCATAAATTTTATCGGATTTAATTAAGAATCAAAGAGATCATGACAAACTGGATTAGATTCAGGATTACTCAGATATATATTTTAGAGTTCAGTATTTTTCTTTATTCTCTGCTTATCCATGGAGATAGCATCAATATTAGTGGAATAACAGATTGGCCAGTCTTTTATATCAATACGAGAAGCAGGGATTTTCTTAATTAAAGCAGGATGACAGACATCTCTATTTCTGTAACATTGAAATATTCGGTTCCTGATAGATATCCCTCTTTAAATCCTGAAATGATGTGTTTCCATACTGAAAAACTCAATTATAGTTCGTATTGCAGGAATTCTCAAAGGTATAGCCATTTCCAAAAGCTGGACCAAATGATGAAGAGTAGCTCAGAACTGGGCTGTGCCACTCAGGTTTATCAGGCAACTTTTCCTGTCTGTCAAGGGCACAGGTCATTCATTTCAGAGTTGACTTGCAATCTGTTAGTAAAAGAGCTTCTTGATTATCTTGAATTGAATACTTAGAAGTCTCCAAATATTATCTTAGAGAATATCAGATCATAATTATTTAATTACAAAGCCGCAATAAATTATAATTTCAAATTTTCCGAGTTAATCAAAAGTTTTCATTGTGATCGCTGAGGTTGGAATAAACTTGGAAGGTCTTTGAGGGGAAATTTATCTCTAATTTCTGCAAAACTCCTCGAATCTTGGGTGCTAGAACTCAGATTCACTTGGCTGCAGAAAGTAAAAGGACCTTCTATGATTATGAAAGCTAACAGCGAATGACTTTTGATTAAGCACGCTTATATTCCAAAAAAAAATCATTTGTGTTACTGAGGGTATTGGGAATTTAAATTAAAAGACAGTATATCACCAAATTCTCTGGTAATTGTTCTACATTAGATATGAGTATAAATTTTCACTCTCTGTTTGAAATAAAGCAAGTTAGAACTGCCTTCTGAAAGTGAAAGTGAGATAAATCAAGAAAATTCTTTCACAGAAGATACAGGACTCTCAATGTATAACAATTCAAATATCAATAGAATTAACAATTTTGAGTCCGAAATTAAGAAATGACATATAGGAATTGGCAAGGATCATGATATATAAATATATTTGGAAATTAGTGTTTCTGAAAGAATTACTTGATGATTTAGTAGTTTTAGTAATTTCATCTCCAACTAAATTTTCAATACTTTTCATATAGAATTAATAAGTAGATCCATCCAAATTACCACTTCCGAGAGTAATTAGTACTCGTGAAATTAAAATACTTATCTTTGAAATTTTCATTCACTACTGTTTAGTTCTTTTTCAGTCAGATCTAACCGATTACTTCAAACCACTTGCAAGCTTGGAACTTTACAACTACGAGACTAGCGAATACTTAGTATTCAATGCTTTCGTCCCTACTCAATAAGAAATATTCATGAAAATATTGTAAGTGATTTTCTATTCCTTGCGAAATTCTAAGGAGATGATAAAGTCAGTTACGTCCACTATTAGCCGTCTCTCGTTTAATCTTATGCTCTATCAATCTGGCTGTATCATCTACCCTTGAGAAAAACCTCAGAGTATTTCTTATATACTTCTTCTGATCGAAGTAGATGAACGCATTCATAACAAAAAGAATCTTTGATATCATTTTACGATAAGTAACCCGTGAAAACTGCAAAAATTTTCATTTTACAAATTTTCCCAAGCAGAATGCCGCTCTAAAAATATATTCGGATGGATGAACACAGACTTGATATGAAATTCTGCTATCACTTCCCCTTTATCTGCCATTCGAAAGGAATCTGAAAGGATCCTTCTTAAGCACCTTATTTTCTTCATGGAACTCACTTGTTTTCTGCTGAATCATCGCTCTTCGTCTTTCTTCAGCCAACTATACATAAAAAATATCATTTAACCACACCATCCTCTCCCTTACCTTCTGGTTTTCTTTCATGAGCTGTCTCTCCATCTCCTTCAGATTTTGAAGCCTCTGTATTTGCGACTATGACCAATCAAACAGTAAATCTACTCTCACTATACTTCATGTCTCTGCTGCTGGATTAAGTCGCTTTTGAGTTCTTCGAGCTTATAACGTGATTGCTCATCTTCCTTCAGTTTCTTATTCAACTCCAAATGCTTAAAAGTTTCTTTTCTGAATTCGCTCCTACAACAAATTTGACCTCTTTCCAACCACTGAACTCCTTACTTTATAACAACATTATCTTCTCTGGCTCCATTGAACGCAGTCTTTCTATGCTCCATGATATTCTTCATCTTTTCTCTCTTCGCCTGCATTTTCTCCTGTTCTTTTTCCCATTGCTTGTCCTATCAAACGCATATAGAAAGAAGTTGAGAGGAATGTTTTATTACAATGGTGCTCTCATTGCGAGGGTAGTATTTGTGAGGCTTTCTGGCTAAGATCCCTTCCTTTACTGCGTCCATCTGGTATTAAGCAACTGATCCTAAGAATTAAACAGTTAATTTTTATTTCACGAAACGCCGGTTGTGAATTTATATGAATAATTTTAATTTGAAAAACCCTGAAAAATTGACATCTTGCTTTAAAATTCGTTGAAAGCCCGATAAAAGCATGCTTTATTGAATTCAATATTTACTATTTACAATAAATATCTTTCTTAGTTATCACAGATAAAATCTAAGAAAATTGTTAGAAAATTCAAAGACTGACTCTTTTAAAAGCGAAAAAATTCCACTACAAGAAGAATGGAGTAACCCTCTGTCGGAGATAGCCTGACTTCATCCACAATTGCAGTGCCGGCTCTCGTACAGATGAAGTTATTTTGTATTACATTTGAGTACTCCCTCCTTATTTCTGAAGCAAGTAGCTATTCTGCGAAAATTTCACTGTGATATCTGTTTCTGTGATATCATTTTGCGGCTGATCTCCGCTTCGTTCAGCAAGGAATCCGCGACCCTTTTTCGACCGAGTTTCTTTGCTACTGAGCCCTGAGGTGTCGAGCTGCCCCGAGCTTTTCCCTTGGAGAGTCGTGTTCATGTTCTCAGCTGCCTTGGCGAAAAGCTTGAAATTTTGGTGCGAAGGTGAAACGACTATATAAGAAAAATTAGCTGAGGCGTATTATCAAGCGAACTTACATCCCATTCCTGAGAGGTTGTGTGAATTCAGCGACATTATCGAGTTCAAAACAGAAGGAATATGTGTTGGAGCGACCTGTTGGTACAGGGCCTTCTTGTCATTGCGTAATTTCTTGTAGATAGAGTAAATCGTGCTCTTATTGTCCTGTAATTTATCGATTATATCTTCTTTTTTATAGCCTAACTTCACCTAAGAAAATAACTCGTTAATTTCGCCTTGACCAAAGAAAAATACCATATTCGCGATGATTTCCGGGTCATAATGAATCGTTCCGTTCGTCGACAAACGTGGGCTAGAGTTATACTCGAACCCGGCTTCGTTATAGCTGCTACGGAGGTCAAGCTTTTTCTGGCAAACGTTTCTGATCTCGCTTCCGTTGGTCTTAAACGGCGATACATTACCAGTGCTATAATTTTTTGATTTTCTATCTATCTTCTTCACAGTCCTCTCCCTTGAATCCACAGGCTCAAAGTCATCGTACTGGTAGATATTAGTATCGTTCTGGTCCGTGTTATCGGGCGTTTCGTCCTTCAGGTTGATATTGTAGATTATGTTCTTGTTGTTAATGAAGTAATTATTCGTTAGGTTTGAGCCGGTTGGCGTCTGGCTGGTCCTCTCAGGATATTGAACTGAGCTCGTGCCCTTTGAAGACTTTCGGTTTGGTAGCTCGGTTGTCAAAGGAGTGGCTTGCTTAGGAGCCGGGTTATTAGCTGCCGTTTGCAAATTGCTATCGCCAATGAATTGCTTTTTCACATGTCCGCTGGCGCTGGGAGTTCTTATTGGATTTCCAATAGGAATGCCTTGGAACTGGAACTTAGTGTCAGTGTGTTTGCAACTTTGGAATCCGATTTGGGTAATGTTGCTTGGACTTTTCATTGACTGGCGGGTGATGTCATTAGCGCCGCTAGTGTCAAAGTTTTGATATTGTTTCAAGTAGTTGTTAATATGGATGGTAGTAGGCTGGGATTCGTTGGTATTCGAGTTGCGGTTCTGTGGTTGTTGGTGGTTTGAAGGGCGAGTAACCTCCTGCTTTTCTAATGAAATATCTACTCTTTCCACGGATTGAGACTTCCTGTTGATGGATAGGTTCTCTCGTTTCTCGACAAACGCGTTTGTGAGCATCCAAGGGTCATTCATAACCTGAATTGGAAATTTAATGATTAGCTGAAGGTTTTATAAGCGAAATATACCTCCTTGGCAGTGAGTCTCTTGTCAGGGTCGACGCAGATCATCTTTAGGAGTAAATTACTCGCATTCTCGGAGATATGCTCTGGTATGTGGAACTCTCCTTTTACGATTCTTTTGTAAAGCTCTTTGTCGTTGGAACCTATTCAAAAAGAGGGAACATATTAGCATTTTAATTCTATTAGATAACTAATGTACCTTTGAATGGGAAGGTTCCGCAAAGCAAGGCATAGAGAAGAACGCCGCACGCCCAGATATCAACCGGTGGACCGCAGTATTCCTTCTTCAAAACGATCTCAGGAGCCATATATGATGGAGTTCCGCAGAACATCTTGACTTTTTTGTCGTTGGGAATACAGGTACTGAATCCAAAATCAATGATTTTCAAATTTCCATTATCATCCATCAACAAGTTCTCAAGCTTAATATCTCTATGCGCAATGCATCGAGAATGACAGTAATAAATACCAGCAACAACCTGTCTAAACAGCTTGTATGCGCGCTCTTCACTCAGTCTTCTATTCGGCTGCATTTTCAAGAAACCATGAAGACTCATTCCGCCCATATACTCCATCACTATATGAACATGGTTATTCGTTTCGAATGTGTCATATATTTTGATGATATTCGGATGGTCCATCTTTTGCATGAGTTTAATTTCTCTTCGCACGCTCTTCCGTCTCATTGGATCCATTATTTTCTGCTTCTCATAGACCTTTATCGCAACTTTGCGATTCGTTGGCTTGTGGATCGATAAACGCACGGTTGCATATGCTCCTTGCCCAATCTGCTTGCCGATGATATATTCCTCTCTAAACCGCATAATCTGCAGCTCTCTGGTAGCCGCATCATGATCGAGAATCGTTACTTCTTTAGGTTTTTCGGACTTGCTATTCTCTGTGAGATTTGGCTCAGTATTGGCATTCCCTTCGGTTTTCTTAGTTTCAGGTTGCTGTTGCTGTTTAGCAAGATTCGCGTCATTTCCAGCCTTATCATTATAGTTATGAGCCTTATCCTTTTCTTGGTGGTAGTAGTAGTTCGCCTGGTTGCCTGGATGGTTTGATCCGACATTACTGCTGCGATACCCATCATTTTCAGTGGGAATATTCTCCTTCTCCTCTGAGAAATTTCTCCGAAGATTCTCACGATCTTTGCTGCTGCGATACTCGTACTCATTTTTCTGAGCATTAGAATCTGGATAGACTATCCCGGTGTAGTTAGCACCAGCGTTGTTAGCGTTGTTATGGTATGAAACTTCAGAAGAAGCTGGGTTCGTGTTCAGAAGGACATTCTTCGCGTTTCCATCTTTAGTTGGAATAAAGAAATCTTTTTGAGTTCCTGCTGCTTCCGTATTCCTCTTAACCTCGTCTTGGTTATGGAAAGAGTGGTTAGCAGAACTTACGAACCCTTTCGCTTCTCTTGAGGAAGTATATTTACAGGTTTGAGGCGCAATTTGGTTCCATGTAAGGTGCAAATTGGTCCTCGCATGGTCAGCTGTTGGTGTTTTTGACCTTTCGTAAGTGTCAAAGTTAGCTCCAAAACCTTTTTTCCCAGGGCTTGAAGTCTGCTTCGATGAAACATAGCTGGTCTCAACGTGGTATTTGCCAACTTGATGAGGTACCTCAGTTTTATACCCTTTGAGAATATTGGGAGACTCCGAGACCTCAGTTGCGGCCTTGTAATGCCGTGACTCATCCGTGCTGACCCTTTGCCCTGAATGCGTTTGTCTATAAGCTTCTGGGACCAACTCAGTGAAGGACATCTTGTTTTTATCCGCTAAATGTGCCCTTGAATTATCCAAAGTAAACGATGACGAAGGAGAGTCTTTCACTCTCTTATGCTCACAAGTGAGATTATTCAAATACGCAGGGAATTCGAATCGCTTGCTTTCTTTCACCGTTTGAACGTTCAAAGCGTTAGCAGATTTGAGAACATCGTTTTGAGGTGTTGCACTGGAGTTTGGTAGCGGAGGTTTTCCAAAAGCCATAGGAGTGTTGGCCGTGATTAGGTTTATCTGTTTGACTATCGTCGGGTACATATGCGCGTTCATCTGGTTAACACTTATCTTTTTACTGCCCTGAGCGTTATTCGCGCTCGTGTTTACCACGTCCTTTTCCTCTTGTTTACTCAGTCCTTGCGATTTTCTCAAATTGAGTTCACCACTTGTATTCACATTCGTTTGCGAATTCACATCTAAGGTGGTTTGAGACTGGGCGATCTGTCTGTTCCTTCGGTCGCTGTCATCTGTTCTTCTTTTTGCAGGGCGTATCGGACTCAGTTCGACCTCTTCGAGCTTAATAGAACCTGGATTGGTCTCCTCCTATTGCAGCGAGCAAGTTAAATAAACGGATCATTTCCAACGAATTTACCTGGAATTTAAATTTCTTTGCTCTCTGATCTTCAGCTTTACGTGTCAGAGTTTGCGATAAGACGTTCGTTGGCTCTTCTCTCGCTTTGGTAGTGGTAGATCGCTTTATTTTTGTCGGAGTATAGTTGAAATTCTGATCTAATTCAGCGAGGATTTTCTGAGGATTCACAGCTCTTTGACTTTCATGCGTTGTCGTAGTAGCGTAAAAGTAGGGGTTTTCCACCGACTTCCTACCGCTGACCTTGCTGCTGATGAGATCCTTGGCATCATTGATAGCTTTGTAAGTAAACGTCTCGCTTCCTTCCTTATTCAAAGTGGAAGTAATAATCCCGCTCTTATTAGCTCTGGAATGCGTCGCGACGCCTTTAGGCGAAACGAACGATCTCATAATGTCATTCCTGTCGATATGGCCCTAAACCACGCCGTTAAACATCGTAGAGAGGTGCTAAAGTACTGATTTATGAGTAGCCGTTAACCTTCCAGCTATGCTGCCCAACATCATATCAAGCTTCGAGTAGGTGGGCCCTTCTCTTTGGACACTCTCCTTAGTCTCAACAGTGTCTTTCGCTGAGCTCTTTTGCTCTTTACTAGCTGATGACTGAGTGGTTTCTAATAGGAAGTATTTAATGATGACAAGGCGATCAATGGGAAGGTGGCTACCTGGGTCTTTTTTGTTCTTTTTTGAGTTAATGAGCGTATTTTTCAAATACTGCTTCAAAAAATCGTTCTTGGCTGGATTGAGTATCTTATTGACTTGTATGTATGTCTTAGTGTCTTTATTTGAATTCATGTCCAATTGCGAGAGCAAATTTTGGTAATTCTTTATGCTCTTCTGGTTGTTGGCCTTTCCTTGGGGTGAATTGGTGTTTCCACGCTCTTGTGCGTGAGGAGTGGAAGAATTGAGAGCTTTGGAACTGGATTTCTCTATTGTAGTTATTGAGGTTTGAGAGGGTGGTTTTAGTGGAAGTCTTTACTGAGAATCTGGGTGGCGTTTTCATATTTTCGTATGTCCTTCTGGACTTTGGGTTTGTACGAGTAAGAGGTGTTTTGCATTTCTTGCCTTTTTTTAAAAATCGAATCAATAACTCCTATATTTATGAATACGTAACAGAAATATCGATCAAATTTGAAAATAGACACAAAGATTTTAAACGTCGATCCAACCATCAAATTACTTCGCAGCCGCTTAGGCCATCAAATCAAGTTGGCTCAATGTATCTGCGCTAGAATAGAAACTAAGAGTCGAACATCCATACATTAGTGAGCTCTTACTAGATCTCATGTATCTAAGGTGCATTGAGTCATGGATTTTGTAATGCTTGAAATTCTAATGCAAAGGCGATGGTATTTTTGTGTTACCACAAAATTCACATCAGAATTAAGTTCAAAGGGGAAAAATGGAATGTTTACTCACAAGAAGGTTCTATCAATTGGTTCCACTTTTCTGAGAGCTGAATTGGATGAAAAACGTCCATTCTGATTGAGAATGAAGGTTGTTTGTGCAAGAAAGAAGCTGCTTCTGCTTGTAAAAAGCACCTTTTAAGTTTTGAAATTCAACATTACATGGAATGAGGAGTTAGTAAAAGTGAATTTGATGACGATTAATACAATACTACCTTAGAAATCTTAGAAATAGCAACAATATATGAAGATTCTCTTATTTTAGGCTGGAATGTACACAATCAACAAAACAACTTACGAGTTTAAATTTAGTCTCACTCGACATCGTACCTGTCGCCTTTCCCGCTATATATTCCAAAGCGTGAATGAAATCCAAAAAATCCATTTGCCGCGTGCCATTCTGACCCACAATCTTCGTAAACAAAATATCAAGCGATTGTCTATCAATTCCCGCGTTCGCAACAATCGGAACTCCTGCCAATTTCACAAACTTCGTCGCACCGAGCGTTTCCTTAAATTTAAAACCAGATAACTTCCCGTATATCTCAAGGATCTTTCCAATCACCTCCATCCCCTCTATCTCTGCTTCATTCCCATTAAACACTTTCTCATAGCTTTTAAACTCCTCCAGCTCCAGCTGCTTCTCGGGTTTTTTCCTCACCAAATTAATTGCGTCTTCAACAACCATCGATTTTACCATCAAATCCACAGGACTTATCGGCCCTGACTTCGCCACCTCGAGCTCATGCTCGATATTCAAACTCGGGTTATTATTGATCTCCAAGAGCCAAGGCTTTAGGTTCTCGTCGATGAGGATATCAACTCCAATGACTTGGAAGCACTTGCCGCTATTCTTTGGTCCAAACGCAGTGTTATATTCAAAATGAATGAAAGGAGTGAACCCAATCAGCAACTTGCGGATCAACTCCTTGATATTGCTCCAAATAACATCCTTGTCATATCCGGCCTTTTCAACGCTTTTCCATAACGAGCAGAAGGTTCTTTTACTTCCGTCATTAATCTCTTGAGTCTCTTCAGTAAGCACATACTTTTCGCTGAGCTTATTCAGGGAATAGTTGGTTAAATGCTTATAGACGTCTCTAATGTTTTCATTGGTGGGCGGCTCGTAGTCTTCAGTGCAGAACCTCGCCAGGCCTTCTTTGTTAACGAACGCGATCAAAGGCTTGACTGAAGAAATCAAAACGTAAACTCTGAGGTCAAATTTCTTTCCATCAATAATCAAAGGCTTGTCGACGTACTCCTGAACAACGTACCCTCTCGAATTCACGTATTTCGAACTTGTGATCTCTTTCATCGTCCTGCATAAATAAATCCCATCGCCTTGAGAGCCGTCGGTTGGTTTCACAATATAGAGCTTCTTTTCTTTCTTATCGATCTCTGCCTGAAGGGCTGAGGTCTCTTCAGGAAGTAAAAAAGTTCGAGGGAAGAAATCGAATTGCTCAGGGAAATACGAGCGGTAGATGTTAAGATATTGTCCTGTGGTTTTTTTGTGGGCCATGAAGCGCATTCCGGGCAATCTGTTGATTAAGATGTCAGTGGCGAGAGAAAGATCCTCGAAATATGATTGTCCCCACCATAAGATATCGCCGTTGATTCCTGTGACTTCCTTCCAGCCGTTCTTAGCGATGAGGTATCTGATTAATTTGATTTCTCCTCTACAATAGCTCGTGTTGATGCTCAGTTTCCGGAGTTTTTTGGTAGTTTTCTTGACGGCAGGTCTCTCAGGCGATTTCTCTTTCTTTAGGTCTTTAGTAGAGGTGATTTCTATTTTCTTTTCTTCTGTAGTGTTCATTTGTAGTGATGCAAACGAGTTTGTGTTATGATTATTTGCACATAGGATAGCTTAAAAATTGATTTGAACAGAAATTTTGACCCGAATTGCAACCTGGGTATAAGCAATGAAGTATATCGTTAGAATACAATTCTGTTGAGATTCTTGTTGCAATTCCTTCATTGATAGTTTATGCGCTTTGAGATTGTCACTGTAGCTTGGAACTATGGGCTAAAGAATAGATTATGATTGAAAAACTGGATTGAAGGTGTCAACAAATCTCCTAATACCCGAAAATTCTTCATTATGCACTTAAAGCTGATTTATGAAATATACGAGAATGTAATGAGAATTAAGATTCGATAGAGCCAAAATTCATTGACCGTCCTGAGTTAAACCGTTTAAAGCATATTAGCATTGACTCGTTAGGGTTGTGAACGAAGAACATGGTTTCATTGAAGATAATTACAGAACATGTACATTATCATGCTGATTTACTCGATTTTCTCTAGTTTTCAGGAATATGAGACTATATCAGTTCTCAGACCGAATGATTGAGACTGCTGACAATGCAAATCCTCGAAACGATGTGGAGCTTTGGGAAATGCAACAAGAAACAACTGCTCTTTCTCAGAGATCGAAGAACAATATATAAGCAATTTTTTCTCGACATGCTGACGAATTTAGGAGAACACTTTTCTTCTCGTCCAATTAAATTAATCTTGATTTAAGGTGGGGATCTTGAACAAACCTGCGCAAGAAGACCAGATCGCAAAAATCAGCGCTCTCATGCCACGCAATCGGAACTAATTTCGAACTATTACGAGGAGTCCCAGCCCCAAGCTATCTGAAGACAATTTTACGAAATAACGGTTCGAAACGCAATTTCTGAAATTTGAATTATTCTTCCCAAGACTGAAAATAAACTTGATGATCACACTACATAGAAGATGAATGAAGTAAAACCCCAAGCCTTACTTCTAGGTGAGAATTTTTTTTTTGGTTCCCACCCATCTCAATTTGAAATATGAAGTCCGAAGTTCAGTTTAATTGAGAATAAACCTAAAATTCTCTACCAGTTTTCTTAAAATTAATTCAAAATTCCTTTCACTCCTAAGCTCATCATAAAACTGCCAAAATGCCCATGCGGCTCTTATACTATCCTGAGAAAGTGCGTTTTATCACCGTACTATAAAAATATTGTCGAGGAGCCACGAAAAAGAGAAATTGAGCATTGTTTTTTTTTCAAATTATTATTCATTAGTATAGTTTCTTCACTAGATTATGCCATCTAATCACTACATAACATTGAATTCCAGTTGCTAAGAGGTTATTAGTCTTCAGTAATGAGATTTTCAAGGTTACTAGCAGATTAATGGAGAGTCACTCACTGACCAAACACCCGCAAATGATTTTCCTCTGCTCTCTCTCAATAGTAATTATGCTTTCTGGGTATTTTCTAATTCTGAAGCACTTTATTTATAAGGAGAGGTGCTTCACTCTGTCCAACAAAGCTCAGGAGTTTTCAATAAAAACGGTTTGAAAGTAGACACATCTCTTAAAAAATGCTTTTTCCTCGGAAATATTTTTGATCTCGGGGTGACCTCAAGAACGTTTTCTCATCACGAGCTGCCAAAACAGGCTCAAACTTCAAAAATTTGAACGTCCCACGTTCATACACATCATTCGTAAATAATATGACGCCATTAAATTATAGCTGCGTCACTCTCTCAACGTATTAAATAGAGAAAAAAGCTCAAAACAATAAAATCCTAAAAAATAATTTTTGCGAAAGCGGCCGATAGCTCAAAGGTTCTTTCAGATCTCACCACTGAATGCGATCAATCAAAAATGCTGCATATCTTCTTTTACCGTTGAGCTTCGGCACATATTCTTACGCTTCTTATGTCCAATCGCATAAGAAAAAGCGAATCTACCAGGACGACTCTCATTTCTCTGAATTCTACTCGGATTTCATCAAGCAGAACCACCTCGTCGTACCTGAGTTCTACCATAAACTCAAACGCGACAACAACATTAATTCCTTCTTCTTTAAATCCATTTTGAGGGATGTTGGCGGTCTCGACCAGTTCAGCATGTACATGGACAAGACCCTAAATGACCTCGTCAACAAGGATATCCAAGCCACCGAAGAAGAGCGTCAGAAGAAATTCGAAGATTCTAAAATCTTCTGCCTTTTCGTCCCGAACAAGAAAGTCCAAGATCAAGAAGACATCGTCCACAACGGATTCATCGCTACCCTCTTTGATAACATGGGAGGCACATTAGCCTTCTTATCGTGCGGTAACAAGCCAGTTGCCACCGCCTCCATGACAGTTAACTACCGTCAGCCTATGAAGACTGGTGAGGAGTACCTTACAGAGATTTCCACGAAGAAAGTCGATGGAAAGAAAGTGATGGTACAAGGGCTGATTAAAGACAAGGAGGGAACTGTCTACGCTGATGCAGACCTTATGTTCATCAAGGTGGACTGGAAAAACATGGTGTTCAGTAACATCATCAAGAACATTGAAGAGAAGATGCTGGGAAGGACTGAAGAGCAGTTGAAGCAGTCGCAGTCCCCGCATATTTATATGAATGTACCTGATATCGTGCTCGATATCCAGAACGATCCGAAAAGGAAGTTCCGCATAGGAGAGAGATATGCGAAATTCTGTTAAATATCTATGGATGATATTGTTGATTGACCTCATTCGCAGTATCCTTCATAGAAACAGCCCTTGTGTGAGGTACGCATTGTGTGAAGTTGCATTGTTAAGAATTCTCTCTCTCTCAATTTGATGTTTTAGGTATAATTATGAATTCTGGTTGAAATTCGCCAGAGTGATTATATAAATAACGAAAAGGTGAATGTGTGTGGCGACCAGACGGAGAGGCTTCCGCTGAAGTTTTCATTCATTTGCTTTTTATAAGGGATAGAAAGCTATCTTATCCTTATCTCTATAAATACATCAAAAGTTAAAAATGTGAAGAAAAAAAATATATGAATCAGAAAAGAGAATTCTATAATTTCTTTGTTTTTTTGGGATTAACAGGATTTTGGAGTATTTACTATTGGTATTTTTATTAAGTCCGACATTAAGAAATAAATTAATTCGAAAATTCAGCATAACAACGTAATACCTCTGTTCCTTCGGTAGTTAGATGTTTTTAGAGAAATTATATGCATCGCGTCTAGTGATGCGGTGGCGTGCGTTTGTTTTGTACTTTGTTTTAATTTGAAAGAAAGTAATCACTAAAACTTGCACTGCAAAAAAACTTGAAACAGTTAAGAATTAGAATTTTTCGTTGATAGATCAGAATATAGAAAAATTCTTTAATTTAGTTTCAGTTGCCAGCCATCCGTGATTTCGAAGCCTCAACGCAGGCATCGCTCCTGACAGTAGTAGTCCCATATCAGAATTCACGAAGAGACGCTCTATTGTGATCAATATGAATCAAGATTCATCATATCTTTGAAGGCACAGTAAAAATCCAGCTTGAACACGAGACTACTTGATCAGAAGAATCTCAACTCATCAACGCCTTTAAAACATCTCTTAAAATACAAACTAATAAATATTAATTCAAACACATTCACGAGATGTTTGCAATCGATAACGCCCTATCAGAATTATTGAAACCTTCTGCTCTGGTTCTTATTAAAAACTTAATTTATAATCTTCCAACAGAACAGATCATCGCTATTTTGCAAGAACAACAATTTTCCGTGACTCTTAATTTGACACTTAATCTATCGGGTTTTTTTAATCAATCAGTTTACGACCCGATCAATAAAACTTCTATTTTTTGAAACCGACTCAAAAAGGTTCTGTTCTCCTAGCCATCCCACACAATCCACTCTCCTGCTTCACTAAACCTCTCAAACCTTCAATCCGATAAACAATTTGCTACAATTTTCGCAACGATGATCTCTGACCTCGTTTATTTTTTTTTTACTGATATTTCTTTTTTGAATTGATCATTTTAATTCAAATCAAACAGTATTCATTTAAAAAAGAATATTTATTTTACGTGAGACCTCTCACTCAGATCGTTTTTCTGAACACCCAAAACATCTCTCCCTCACCAACAAGAACCAAACAACCAATCACCTCACTATGAGCTTAAAAGATTTTCAAGTATTAAACCGTTTAGGAGAAGGCTCTTTTTCCAGTGTTTGGAAAGTTAAACGCCTTTCAGACGGCAAAGAATACGCCATGAAGAAGGTAAAAATGAACGCCCTTTCAGAAAAAGAAAAGCAAAATGCCCTCAACGAAGTCCGCATTCTCGCGTCAATCAGTAGCCCTTACATCATCGGTTACAAAGAAG
>ENA-UOUE01000767-UOUE01000767.1-compost-metagenome-genome-assembly--contig:-NODE-767-length-24279-cov-14.309479_pt1 | contig 24279 bp, 13 predicted proteins | sample MGYA00238146_ERZ747223 | MGnify/ENA primary metagenome ERZ747223 (study PRJEB28781, sample SAMN06268865) | compost metagenome | isolation source: single cell | place: USA: California, Emeryville, Joint...
CGATTGCATCTCTGCCTAACCCAGGACCGATGATGAAGGAGTGCATCGAGTCAAACCAGGCGGTGACTTTTTTTAAGCTGCCTTCCTTCTTTTTGTCGTCGAATTCAGATTCCTTGAAGCTTTCTGTGGAAGGAAGACTATTATGCACGATGAGCTCTGGAGAATAGGATTTGATGGGAACCCCAGCGGATTCAGTGCAGAAAATGTGAATCAGATCGCAGCCGCCTCGTAATGCTGTAGACCCGGCGTAGTATGGCGCGCCAGTATAGTCTAGTGAACCACCAATTACTGCGATTTTGCCGTTTTGGCCTTTATGGCGGTCAGGTGAGAGCTTTGGGATGATTTTGGCGAGATCGTCGAGTTCGATTTTGGAAATATGTTTTGACATGCTTATGCTGGTTCAAATGCTTTATGACAAAAAATGGCGATTTGTTTGCTTGATCTATATCGATAAGATGCAAGAATATAGCTGAAGTCTTGGATTTTCTATTAGAAAGTTCCATTTATTCTATAGAATATCGCATATTTGTCGCCAATCTCTGACTTTTCATTGAATTTTTAAGAGCAATTGTTTCCACTTATTTTATATTTTTTTTGGAGCGAGGGAGTAATCACATTCTGCAGCTAGGTTCCCGTGTAGTCTGTCAACATCATAGCAGTCTCACTTAACTGAGATGTTTATAAAAATTCTGTTTAACGTTGTTTTTTGATAGCTCTAATCGAATTTCTATTCTTCAAAATCATCTCGAAAAAAATTTAGAAGATTAATCTAATAATATAATGAACTACTGAAATTTAGAGCAATTAATTCGTGCAAAACGTCTGACTAAATTCTACTTTGACTTAGGCAATATAAATATTTTTTCTTTGACTCTTTTATAACACCTTGGAGTAAATTAAGTACTCGATAAATCGCTAGCAGATTTAGAAGCGACCTTTGAATAATGCTTCCAAGTTTGCCTGTACACAGCTTTGTTCGATATTAATTCTCGCAAATTATAAAAAGAGAAATGGACGCTCAACAGAAGAATTTTCGAAAGCAATAGAAATTAGTCTCTTCCCCCTAAGAAAAAAAGAATGTATCTCAAGTTGATTTATTCTTAAACTTGTGATTTCACTCATGTTAAATTCAAAAACTAAGTTACAGGTTTTGACAAACTTCAAATTAACCGATTATTTATTTTTATCAAAATAATGAGACACTCACTTCTTTTCATTTTCACTTTCTGCATTTTCTTCCACACAAGAGCCACCATCTCCATAGACCTACTACGCGAGACCCGAAATCCTCTCCTTTCTCAAACGAAAAGAGCATTAACAGTCAATCCTCGCTCGCTTGCAACAGATAACAGTATTCCCAAGCGCATCCAGGCTCGGATTCGCCTCGAGAGCCACTTAGACATCCAATACAAAGGATTCATCCACATAGGACAAGACAAACAGCCGATCTCTGTAATTTTCGATACTGGCAGCTCTTGGATTTGGATTCCTGATGCCGAAAGCGAGATTACCTTCCGAGGGTCTAAAAATAAGTACTCTTGTCATGAAGAAAAAGGCTGTGTGAAGCACTCCGAAAAAGCCCAGTTGCAATACGGTTCAGGCGGCATCTGGGGAAATTTCGCATGCGATGACATCTACTTAGGCGACCAGCTGGTCGTAAAGCAGCAGAAATTCGTTTTAGCATCTGCTCAACAAGGATTAGATGGCCTCATTTCAGACGGTGTGTTCGGACTTGGTTTTAATCCACTTCTGGCCGACTATCCAACCTTCCTCGATACACTCCGGGCGCAGAACACGATCGAAAATAAAGCTTTTTCACTATATATGGCCGGTGACATGTATCGCGATGTTTCCAAAGCCAAGCTTATCATTGGAGGCTATGAAAAGAGCTATATGCATGAGAAAAACTTCACTTACGCAGAGGTTATTTCGAATGACAGCTGGGCGGTGAGACTGGACGAAGTCCTACTCAATAACAAACCGCTTGGCATCTCATTCAACCGTGTGCTTATCGATTCTGGAACAAGCTCTATTCTAGTACCGGAGCTGGATCTTAACATTCTCTTAGACGAGTTTGAGCGAATCATAGGGAGTGACTTCAGACGTGGTAGTGGGTTTTATTCAATTGCGAACTGCGATGATGTGAATAAATATCCCACACTGGCCTTTCAGATCAGCGGTAAGATCTTCGAACTCAAGCCAAAGGATTATATCAGAAAGGAGAAAGGCAGATGGTGTTTCTTAGAGATAATGAGTAGCGGACTCTTTGATACTGAGTGGATCCTGGGAGATATGTTCTTGCATCAGTATTACACGCTATTTGATATAGATAACAAACGTATTGGGTTTGTGAAGAACGCGAGACCACTACTCGTCATTGAAAATGAAACGGAATGGACGATTTGGATTATTTGCAGCGCTTTGGTGTTAGTGGTCATTATATTGTACTTGATAAGGAGATTTTGCGCTTCTAGAGCCAATCCGAATGTTTCTGGGGTGAATACTTATGTGCCCTATGAGAAAGATACGATTTAGCTAATTGAATATGAAAATACGTGTATGATTTCTATCTAGTGATGTTGCGATCGTTGTATTCAATATATAGTTATTTATTTTTATCATTTAAGCCTGATAGGCAATAAGAGCCAAGGCTTTCATGAATACAAATTTTTTCCTCAATGACGTGACCCTCACAGTGGATATCCGTTACACAAGTAAAATATCACTAGAAAAAAATTCTTCATACGAAATATGCAGGCAAAGTCTTATCTCAGAAGAAGGCAAGGAAAAAATTACCTGAAATTGTGGCTAGAATTGTTTCCTGTCAAAATGTTACTTTTCTTTTTTTTAATTACGAGCAAGAGATGAGAAGACATCTTTGACTTAAATACTGTAATAAAAAGTAATAAAATTTTAATTTCCAGTATCAATTTTTCTCATAAACCAAACCTTAGAGCGAACTTCCTTCTTCAACATTTTCAATTTTTCCAAAAACGCATATCAGAGAATTCAGAATTGTGACAAACACTCGCCTTTTTCAATCAATAGCTCTTTTCTCTTTCCAAATCAGTAATCCAGGATCCCGAATTCCGAACACTCCTCCTCTAATCAAAGGAGATTATTGCTAATTTTTCTTGCTCCCCTCACCATCAATACTAGATTTAATTAGACTCGATCACTCCACTGTTCTAAGCCTTCATTCCAGTCCATCGCCCAATGAGAAGCTTTTCATGAGATTTTCCTCATTTCATTTCATCAAGCTACAAACTGCCTAAGATCCAAGCAGCTTCGATAAGAATTCATTGAATTGAGCTATAAAATCCTTTCTCTTTTTGTAAGCAGGACAATCATAAAAGGCGTTACCGAATTACCCTTGATAATTCGCGAGCAATTGCGTTTAGTCAAATAAATTTATCAGCGTTTGATCAAATTCCCACTACTTGCTTCCCATCCCTTTAATTAATTTCTGATTGACAAAGAATTATCTAATCTTCTCGAAACCATAAGCATTGCTCACCTACTCATGAACCCCGGAAACCCCAATGGAAGGACCCACCCTCCTTCAAGTATTTCACCCGCTATTCCTTTCAAACTGACTTTGTTAGAAACTACTCTCGATCAGAGTCCGCGAATGAGAGTTAGACCTTCTTCTCCAATCCAACAGTCTCGAGAGCTCCTTTCTAAGAAATATTATGAAACCTTCCAATTCTACTTCTCAAAGCCTATCACAGAGATCATCGCGGATTCGGAACTCCCGCATGTTTTGTTGTATAAAGACTATCTTTACTATGACGACGAAAGGGAGTTCTTACGCGGATTCTATAAAGTCAGCGAGTTTCAAGAAAAACACAAATTGCTTTGTAGTCTCATCGACAACTTGGATTTCACAGTGAGACCGAATTTGGCCGTGCATAAACAGAATAATATCATATTGAAACGCAATTTGAAACTGCAAAAGCTATATTTCATGAAAGCGTCGGCCGAAGCCGACGGCCAACAGCTCGCAACGCATCAGATACCGGTTATCCCTCGCTATATCGAAGATATTGTGTATTCAACGCAAATGGAGTCAGACACGCAGCAAACAGGGAATTATACGGTCAGTTTGGATAACGTTGGTTTGAATGAAAGGAATATGCTGAATTCGCTGAAGCAGCAGGCTGAGGACACCGAATCCAGAAAGAGCTACGAGACTGCTGGTTTTGCCAACCCCTGTGAGTCAAGATGCAGCATGCAATCAAAGGGCATCGCAGCAAATATCGATGTTAGCTTCAGAAAATCAGATTTTGAATTTAAAGAGCCGATTGAGCCTGAAAGAGTTTCTTTAGGCTCGTCGTTCAATATGGGCGATGAGATTCAAATGATACAAGGGAACTCAATTAGCCCTCGATCAAATACTCAGACTCTAGAAGACAGCGTTTGCGGGTTTTTCCAAGAGATGCCTGAGGACGTAAAGGAAACCAAACCAGCAGAGCAAATCATTGAAAAACCCGTGAGACAGAACGAAAATAAACCATCAATACCAGAAAGTGAGCACAAAATATCGAATTTTGCTATGAGACAGCCGGATTTTGTCCTTAAACCATCAGAAGTTGTGAAGCCGAACCCAACGACAGTCAAGAGAAGGAATCCTAAGACTCCTGAACAAAAAAATGATGCAGGAATCGTCCAGCAGAACGTCCCAAAGACCGATGAGGTCGCTAAAGAACAAGGCACTGTCTTAACTCAAGCAGTAGTAATGAAACCAAAGGAGGAAAGCCAAAAGAAAGTAGCTAACCTGAGACTAGGAAGTCCGAATGCCGCGATGAAACGAGAGTTGCGAATAGAGGCCCAAGAGTCTAGTAGTCTGGCTGATAAAATTCTCAATGAGAAACCAGTTTCTTCTCGAGGTAAAAACCTGCCGGTGTCTCCAACTCAACACTTCAAGGAACGCGGACCCAATCTTAGAGTATCCACATCGCCAAAGGTACAGAAAACAGCATTGAGCAAAAGTCCTGTGAGAGAAAATCTTCTTGACGAGAGCAAAATCGCTGAAAAGAGGTCGCTAATGTTGCCTCGGCCACGACTAGCGACGAAAATCCGAGAGGCAAAATCGCCAGTACATTTCAGCAAGCATAACCCTATCACAACGAAAATTAATCTGACAAATTCATCTCAATCAACAGCGGATGAGAACTCCCTGGCTTCAGGCATCAAAATTGGGGCTTCCGACGCACAGCATTCTGCTGGGATTTCCAATGGAACCCTAAACAAAAACATTGGGAAATTTAAAAGCGATGACCTGTACAAGGCGGCATTAAAAGGAAACGCGAAACACGAGAAATCCCCTGAAAGGACATTGTTCACGAGCCCTGAAAAAGGTGAGAACTCGCAACCCGAGTCAACTACTCTCAGCCCCCAGCCTGAGACGAAAAACCCGCCGAAGTTGACTTATGTGCCCCGTGCTGAGGCAGTTTTATCGCCCCGATATGGATTAAAGACTCCAGTGAATCACAAGCGAAAGGGTTCGCATATTCCCTCAGAGATGAACACTCCAACAGGAAAACACACCCCAAGCACCCACAGCTCAGAATCATCTGTTGACAAAGTTTCAGAGAAAGGCTCTTTGATTTTAAGTTACAAGATCGTAAGCGGCAAACACACTACTGATTCGAAAAAGACCACTGATGCTAAACTCAGTTTCGATGAATCTACATTGAAGCGGGATGTGCCATCAACAACCGAAGCCTCAACGATGAATAAAGCTTTTAGTCACAGTGTAGTGAAGAAAACCCTTCAAATTGACATCCAAATCGTGACTGAAACCGAGCAGTCTACCGAGGCTCAAGTACCAAGCACGAAACACAAGGCGCGGTCGCCTGAGCCGGTTCAAAGAGACCCTGCTCCTAAGAAAACTGTAGAGAAGGAATCGCCGAAGCTGGTTTATATTCCGGTGAAAGTACCCTCAAAAGCCGAGACACTCGCGAATAACCACAGCCCGTTCAAAAGAACAATCGAGCTCAATATCGAAAAATCTACACATAAACTTGAATCAGAGAAGGCAAGTCATATATCTCATATATCATCTAATACAGGAAGAAATGAGAACGCTGGCTTGTCCGAGGAAAGATCCCATTCAAGAAGACATGAGAGGTATGAATATTCTATCCGTAATCAGATGCTAATCACTTGAATAATAGATTTGCTAAAAGCGAAGTAGGACAATCTCCTCCTCCTCAGCTGCATTGTGCACGGTCTCCCACCAGAAACGCAGCAAAAGCCACGAACAGAAATGATCAAGGGCAGTTTTGGAAGAAAATTGGTAGAAATGCTGATAAAGCAAATGAAGGAGGCAAAGTGTCCGTGGTCTATCACAACAGCGTAAAGAGCGTCGACGGCTTCCCGCTAGAGAAACGGTCCTTTGTACTCGGCGAACCTGAGCGGCAGAAGAGAAAAGAAATCTTAAGGGTGATCGCTAAGAGCAAATGAACTCCGGAACAGCCCTTACCTGCTTCGTTACCATCTTTATAAGCGAATTTCTCTACTTACTGATAAAAAAAACTGAATTTTGACCTTCTGATCCTGACTAAGCGGTCACGAGGGAGTATAAGTAAAATTATTTTTGTGCATTATTTCTGTAATGTTCAATTGAGTGTGTGTGTTATTATAGAACTGTAATGAACTGTGTCTATGTAAGGTATTCAATTACGATTTTTTGTTATTTTTTTTGGTTTTTATTTTGAAAAAGTATGCATTTAAATCATGAACCAATAATCCATAATCTCCCATTAGCGCATACTGATGCCTTCTCTTATGCTTTTAGGTCTGTAAAGATGAGCTTGCTATTTGCAGCTGAGTTTTATAGTTTCGATAGAAACAAAGGGTTAATAATTTCCATGCAAAGCAATCTCACAAACATAACACTAAAAAAAGTCAATGAGTTAAATAGCTCGAGTAAGAGTCTTCTTCATGAGACTTATCGTATCCCAGGTGAGAGAGTTCATGATTCCCATCAGCGCAAAAATACCTCCGCCGACTGCGCACAGCTAAATTATTCAAAAAAGCTCGAGTTAGCCGATACCATCTCTCTGAAGTAATACCTGAACGATTAGATGATACAAATTTTTCTCTTCTAAGCGAAAGATCATAGTAATTGGCGATACATCGTATTTAAACAAAGCAACGATATGCTGATGGACTGGTCCATCCTGTACATAGTTTAGAGAAGTGCTAATTTTTGGAGTCGACTTACTATCTGCAGGAAGCTCTGAGAGAATTGCATGGTCTCAATGGCATTTTCCGGTTTGTCATGGATAAACTTCGTTGGCACTACCTTAAAGAATGATACATAGCTATGGTACCCTGTGTAGTTCCCTCCTGTTTCTAAACCGAGATATGCATCGTAACTAAGTGGTTCCCCGTTAAATCTTGACAAAGAAAATTAGTGGGTGGGGCTAGCCATAATGCAGATATACTGTTTGAGAGATTTGACCGCTGGATTAACGTCCCCGAAGTCAATGGACTCAAGTTTGTAGTCTAGATTTATAAACGCTGCGGATAAACGGGCAGCGACTTCTAGAAATTGGCCTTTCATATCATCAAAGCTGATCTCGATGCTTCCTGGGAGCTAGTATCAAACAGTTAATATTAACACTCAATTCTCATGAATATTTTGCCTTTTGAACTTTCGACTGGATGCTCAAACGACAACCTTCCTTGGCTCTTGCAGAGGCATAAATCGCATCTTTTTCAGCTTGAGAGCCTCTAAAGCTCGCATCATTCTGCCCTGCCTAAAAAATAGTAATATTCGAGTTTTCATGAGTTTTCATTGAAAATTTCAGCTACATAACTCTGATTCTGCAAGGTAACACCTTCTGAATTCACTCTCGTGTAGTTTACAACATTCGGCATGCTTTTAGTGTCAAATTCGTCTTTTATATACACGCTAAGCACTTTGGAATGGATAATCTGACTAAAGTCCTATTGAATGGGTTACTGTAGCAAGGAGCTCGTTTCATCCATATTTCGAGAGAAATGTCCATCTGTGAATTGACTTTCTCTTCGACTCGAAACTCCTTGACCCAAGAAGTTTGGTTGTAGGATTTGACTTGACTGATGATCAGTAGAATTCCAGCCTAATGTAACCGACTCAGATCTCTAATGTGCGTTAGCTAGCTTACAATGAAGGCTAAGATAGTGTAGATGCCGCCAACCCAAGTTGAAGTTTCGATGTCGTCTCGTATCTTGCGGAAAATATCAAAACCTCTCATTTTGCTTTTGCTTGTGCTTTGTTTAAAAAAAAAGCGTTTAGTACGAAAATGTTAGATAAAAAAGATACAATGTAATTTCATTTTTTCAGTGTTGAATTTTCGAATTGTATCCTGACTCTCTTGGGTTCGGTGTCTATAGAGGAGCTTGTCTATATATAACGAATGCTAAAAAGCGGAAAGGCCAAGAGATCGAGCTATATAGGTTGCGATAATATCTTTTTATAGAGCTGTGACTATTCGAAAATCAATCAAAATTAAAGAATCCAAACTTTTATTGGTGTCATTCTGATGGAGCCCAGTAAGAATCTTTCTGAGAATAAGGAAGACAAACCCAAGAGCGACTCAACGAACTCAACTACGAAGCCAGAGGAAACGAAGCTTGCGGCGAAGTCTCTCAATACTCAGCCCGAAGAAAAGAAAAAAGTAGATGTTTATCGCCCTCCTGACCCATCGCGATTCGAGGTTTATACGATGCTGGAAGACCAATCTGGATTTACAATCGAAGGAACTGATTTCATCTTCAAGTTGGATGAGCATGGTGGCTGGTGAGTCGCATTCTTTTCCTGAATAGGTTGACCGAAAGATTTAATGATAAGGTTTGATGAATATGGAAATTATTACAACGCGGATGGCGAGCCCGAAGAGGATGAAGAAGGCTATGAGAAAAAAGGTACTATACCTCATTATTCAAAGGGAATTAACATCTCCTAGGAGGCGGCGCTGATTGGGGGTATGATCTCGATGGATACGAGGATGGCAACTATGATCCGGCTTTCGAGGATTATGATTCTGTGGTCGCAAATGAAGGTGCATTAATCATTAGAGTTATAAAGCAATACACCATCTCATTGTAGAAAATATGAGGAGATTGGGACAGTACTTTGATGACGACCCCATTGTGGTGCAGTTTTCTAATATCAGCTTCAAAACGCCCATGAAAGCCTTCTTTGATTATTTGCTTAAGGCCAATATCCAATTCTACAACCCGAAATTTGAGCTCTTTGGGACCTCCGGCCATAAAGGCACTTGTTCGGTTACTTGCGAAACGAAGAAATCTGCTGAAAAAGCAGTCGATTGCAACGGAAAGGTATCTGACGCTTCATAAATGGGATAATATTTGTGAACAGAAATTCGAAGGAAGAAATCTACGCGTAGTGGTGAGGAAACTCGAGGACGTTGGTCTTGATGACGAGAAATAAACGCAGCAAAACTGTAACAATTAATCACTTTTCAATGTAGATGGTCTTAATGCGATACCCTGCAGTTTGTTTAGCTGTCGAAAGCAACGAAACGAGTGTCAAATTATAACAAAGGCAGATCCATCACGGGCCTTAGAAATGCCTAAATTCACTAATTATTATTATCAGAGTACCAGCTAACTCATGTACATAGTGCATAATTCTACCTCTGTTATTTTTTCCGTTCATCTCTCGTTTATTTTACGATCATTTGCCTTGCTATTTTGCTCATCACTATCCCTAAATTAATGACTAAGAAAAACAATTGTTGACCCTCATTGGAGCCCAATGACTTTATTATTGCTATATGAAAACAAAGAAATACATAGGCTCCATAGAGATATGCATATAAAATACGGATAATATCACAGCCTAAGGGAGAACTCAATCGAGACCCACAAATTTCTGTAAGACAGCGCTCTCACGGAACGTCTTTAGGTTGAATAACTGTTGCATATAAACCTTCAACGCAAACCTGCGGTACTCAACGACTTTCGGACTATTTTTACTCACGATGCCCCCATACGCGGATGCCTGTGGAAAAGCTGGTAAGTTGTTCGCATTGTTTTGCTTCGCAAACTCTGTCAACTCAGTATGCAGAGTTCGGAACTCATTGAACCTCTTCGAAATCGTGTAATTCTTCCTAAAGACACGGTCTTCTACAGTAACCTCATAGAACTAAATAGCAATGGATTTTGTTTATGCTTAGAGAGACAACTAATAGATACCGTTATTAATTCGCCATTGACATCTTGATTCGTCGTCTTAGTGATCGTGACTCGGAAGTCAGGCTCGTCAGTCGAGTCGGGAGACCGAGCTCGGTCAGTGTAGTCAAAAATTATCACATTTTCTTCTTTGCTATATTGAAAACATGAAAAAACTCATCTTCCATTGGATTTACCCTCTAAATGTCATATGCCTTCCTCTCTCTTTTCTTTTGGCTGGGGAAGCTGGGTCGTCTCCCACGTCGCTGGTTGAGTCAATCGGCAGAGTGGGGTATGAGCCAGCTTTTCCATGAAACTTGCCTCCAGGGCGCAGAGGCGACAATTCGTCTTTCCCACGAGAAGGCCGCTCGTCTTCTGCGTCGTCTGATAAAAAGAAATCTTGCGGTTTTGGCTTTCTATCGATTAATTTGAGGAACTCGCTAGAATTTTCATCGAGGGTAGTTCTTCGGCTATTTGTCCCTTCACTTAATTGCTTTTACGAACATAAATTGAGATATTGATGCTATAGACGATTATTACATCGTCGCCTTTGTTGATCCATTTTTTCAGATAAGGAGAAAACAGCCGTTTTTCAAATAAAAGTCTGATAATCGCGCTCAGTCGCTCCTTGCGGTCAAGGATAGTTTCAAGCTTCAACGCCTCTCTTTGTTTATCAATATTACGATCTGCTAGCAGACAAATAATTTACTGTGATTTCTTTTTTTCAGGGAAAGGCGGAAGCGGCACTGTTGGGTAACCTTTCATCGTCTGTACATTCAGAATCAGCAACTATTTTCCATAGAGGGAGAGATTACTTTTTTATATAGTCTATAGAACTCCGAATAGCTCCGCTGGATCGTAAAGCTCTTCAAATAAGTGTTGATCAATACATTATACACCTTCATTTTTTATCAAGTTATTATAGGAGTTCAGTTTATTAGTCTTACAATAGCTGGTTTTCCTTCTTTGTCAATCTGCTCATAACCTGTGACACTGGCATCGATTACTGAAGTTAAGCTCTCCAAATGCTCTTCTTCTAAAGTTATTATTGAGGACAAAGCTCTGTGAGGTGTTATTGATACTAATAGGCTCAATTAAGGGCGATGCTTTGTCGCTGGAGTTAGTGATAAATCGAGCTCTCTGAGAACCTTGGAAAGAGCTTTGCACTTCTGAATGAGGGGACACAGGGGACCTTAACCCATTATCTCCTAAACTATTCCTGCTTGATATCCTATGCTTAAGTGCTGGTAAAGAGTCCAAATCGTTTGGAGTATTTGCGTCTGGATTCCCTGCTCTCGAGCGGTTCACCTCTGGTTTAGAGTCGACCGAGCTGCGCTTAACTTCTGCAGCCTCTTTATTATTGTTTTTCGTAAGATTTCAAAGGAAGTGATATCGTTACGCTCGGGTCTCTGAATCGAAATCGCGATATAAGGCTTCGCTTGGTGGTAATTTACCGCTTGGGTTATTGAAGACTCAATTGACCGGTCCTAATATTTACTCAGCAATTGAGATCCAATAGCATTACGTTTATCAATGGTGCAGTCAAGCTCATCACATTCCCGCTATCTCGAGGATTAATGGCTTTTACAGACACAGATTGCCTGACTACGAAACTCAGCGCGTCTTTCGTGTCTCTTATCCAAATCCAGCTGAATATACCTAATAAACCACAATTTCGCTCCTTTTTCAGCCCATTATTATTACCTAAAAACGAACTTATCACGCAGTTTGTGTATTCTAAGATTTCCAGAGTGTCGAATCCATTAGGGTCAGCCTAACAGAGTCCTATCAAACCTCGAACCAGGTGGTAACGTTACGCTTTTGATATCTGTTATCAATATTTCGATAACTTTTGCCAAAAAAGCTATCCACCAAAATATAAGGAGATAAGACGACGTATGGCCAAATCTCTTGTATTCCATTCGCAATATCGCAGCAGCAATTAGCTAACGAAAAATTGTAGATAAAGAGACCTCAAAGCATGGAAGGGACTACCCAGTTAGCGCAGCTGAGGATGCACATCTTTCGATAAATAGTTGAGGTTGAAGGAAAAAATGGTAGTTATTACCGAGTAGTATGAGAAACAGATCACGTTTTGGTATTGGCCTCGGGCCGAGCCCATGGCATAAACCATCGTAGAGGCTGAAAACGGAAGGATTAAAAGGTTTGTTTGGGGTAATATAGCAAATATTACCGATTGTGAGACAGGCGAGGGTGATACAGCAGAGGAATTTTATCGTATGCGTTACAGTAGTCCAAGGTGGAAAGTAATCTATCGTTTTGAACCTAAAGGTCCTTGTAGCCTTTCTTCCTAGAAAGACCATTGCGAGTGATGGGATGGCTGAGCAGAATAATTGACTGAAGCAAGGTAGTTCATGTTCAAACTGGAAATTGTGAGGCGAGAAGCATACTCGTCGTAAAAATTACGCATTGAGTAAAGATCATTTGGCTCTTTGTGATGGAATGTTAGGATTTTGAAGTTTAAACCGATGAATGATCTTGTTCCAGTTTGAAGCGAAAATAAAATTCACCGATGAAGAGAAAATTTAGGAGTGTAATAAAGAAATCAGTTCATAACAGTTAGATTTGAGCTTCACTAACTCGAGAGACCATTTACTTCGCTAATAGGAAATTGGAGAAAAGAAAATGAAAATGCTTAGATAAAAGTATAGTCATAACAGATCTATTTCAGATTTTTCATTTAAAACCTTTGTGTTGATCACAATTGAAGCTTTGAACTGGCAAGGCATTGCTAGGTCATATCCTAGGTTGCCACTTATACATTCAACGAACGTGTTAGAATCAATTGCTAAGGCTTGATTCCTCTTTTGTATAGAATATATCATCTCACAGCACAGGTTTAAAACCTGCATTTTCAATAGTGTTCGCTCATTTTGATGGTCGTGGGTTCAATGGGACGATTATGTCGAAGAATGAAAATCATTTATTAAGGGGAAAAACTGTAGTAGATTTAAGTAAGCTCAAACCTATAGAATGAAATTTGAAGATTCTTCCTTAGTTTAACATTATTTAATGTGTAGATAAACTGACAGTCTTTTCTCTTTGAAAAAGGTACACATGTGGCACTCAAATTTAAATTCTCTGTGATGAATTCCCTTTCTTTCGATCCCCTTGGCTTTTTTGAAGGTGCCTCTATATTTGTTCACGATATGAAGTGATAATGATGATTAACACTCAGCTTCACCTCCTTTCCTATCATTTTCTTGCCAAACCTATGGTTGGCTCTCCGTTAATGCCTGGTCCTGCGTCCAGACAATCATAACACATATTTCTTCATTCGTGACAGGATAATGATATGCCTCAACAATAATAAGAATGATAGGAATTTGAATTGATTTTAAATTATCCAAATCAGGTTAAAACAGGCAAAAATCTAACTATAACTGACCGCCTTCATTTATCTGCAATATCAACGCTAATCTATCCGCCCTCACAATTCACTCAACACCAAAACACTCACATAACGACCTACATGCTATACGACATTCCTTCCAAATACGAAACTCGCAACGGATTCGCCGACACATCTCATCGTTCAAATTATCATTACGGCGCGAATGGCAACAACTTCGACTCAGCGAAATACGCCACGCTGGATCCAAAATACCAAACAGCTCCCTTCACCAGCAGACCTGGTGGATCCCAAAGCCACTCTCATCGCTCTCAGCTCGCCTCACCAACTCACGATACTTTGGAATCAAAAACAACCAAGACAATCGTGTCTAATTCTATGTATGTTGACCCACGCAGGCTGCCCACTGAACTCGAATCAGTTCAGGAGAGAAGTATTGAGCAATCTGAAATGACTTATAAGGGAAGTATTTTTAACGAAAGCGTCAGACTTATGGGAGAAGAAGGGTTGAAATATAAAATCGAAGGAGATTCCGAGCGCGATGTCAAAGCGAATTTGAACTTTTCAACCGAACACAACCGATCTAAAGGAACCATTAAATACAACACTTTTTCCTCGGGGTTTGGCCTTGATCACAGCAGAGATTATGACATGCCTAACATTAAATCACCGACAACGATGAATAGAACGTACGAGTCCCATCACTCTGGCCGTAGTAGGAACCTTTCTGATTCAATTGAGAAGCGTCATCTCATAGGCTCTTCGTCTGTTGATGATTTAAAGAATGCTAAGGACGCTAATTGGTCGCGACGTAACAGAAATGAAAAAGACAAGCTAATTGGTGCTGGTATAGGCGGGGTGGGCTCTTTCGACCCTGGAGCCAAACCCCAACAGCGAGAGATTAGTAAGACTCTGGGCACGCGTAACGAGTACGAAAAAGATTTTGGAATTGCGTATAATCCATCAAAGCAAGGCGAGAGAAAGCTCGCCGCTGAGTCCAGACACACGCAGCCGAAGCCGGCTGGAGAGGCGAGTAAGTTCATCGGAGACACCAACGAAACTCGCAACTTAATTAAGCGTTACAACGCTTCTTTGGAATCCCGGAATAAGGAGCGAGAAGCTCCAACCAGATACGACAACGAATCAGTACAAAGACCGAAGGATATCGACGACGCGATGCAGCAAATACAGAGATTGGAGAGCAAATTGAAAGTGAAAACGAAATTGGTAGAGACCATGACTGGACAGCAAGAGGAGCTGTGGCTGCGTTTCCAAAGCGTCCAACAAGAGCTATTTTCATTAAAATCAGAACAGGAAGGCAAAGGGAAAGACCAAACTGAGAAGCTTTTGCAAAAAGTCAAGGGCTTAGAGGAGACCGAGGCGAGACTACTCCGTGAGAACGAAGAGCTTCGAAAAGCTGAGAAAGAAGCGAGCAGGAAAAACCAGGAAATGAGCGCACAGATCCAGACGCTTCAGAACGAGAACCTCGGACTCGCGAAGAAATACCAGTCGAAGATCGAGAGCCTTATGTCAAAGATCAAGCAGATTGAGCTTTCGAGTCAAAGCCTCCAAGATCCTGAATTAATGAAGCATTTAGAGGGATATACCACCCAGATAAAAACGCTGGAGAACCAGAACGTGGAACTGCAGAAGAAAAATGAAGTTTTAGCGAAGATTATTCGGGAAAAGGACAAGAAAATTCAAAAAACTGAGCAGAAGCTCGAAGAAAGCGTGAGACACATCATCGATGAGAGAGTGAACCAAACGCTGCATGAGACATCAAGGAACTATTCTCATAAGCTGCAGAAGTATAAAAACGTAATTAAGGAATTGACTGCAGAGAACGAGAATCTCAAGGCTGACCTCAGGACGCGGCCTTCTCAGCGACAGCATCGAGAAACAGAGGCGAAATTGAGAAACTTGGAGTATGAGTTGCAAGAGGAGAGAAACAACAGCCGGGAGACGAAACGATCACCTGAGATTGAGAATTATAAAAAAATTGCAAATGATTTGAAAAATGAGCTTGATGTACACAGCTCAGCCGAGCTGGTCCCTCGGGTCCGCGAGCTGCTGACAAGCCAGAAGACTTCGACGAAATTTACTACGGCGTTGACTGATATGGTGACGAAGTGTGCGCCGCCTGGGTATTTTGGAGGAAAACCGGCGCTGAAGGAAAGCTGGAAGTTCATTAAGAAAATTATGGAGGAGTATATGAATCTGAAAAAGCAGTTTGGTGAGGGTAATCCAGAAAGGGCGTTTATTCGGGTCTAGAAAAGAGGAGGTACCCTCGAAAGTGAAGGCATACCGATAAGAATAAGCTCGGTTGGTAATTAAGTAAGTGTTTTATTTGGATTCTGTGACAATAATGCATATATTCTATATTATCGGAAAATGGTTAAATGAATTTCTCTATTAAATAAGTTAGATTGAAGCTCAGATGCCTTCTTGTATGGTTATTATGTTGGTAATCCGTTTCTTTTTTTATATATAGAACTTTTGAATAGAAGTTCTATTCAAGAATTTAGCGAGTGTTGCGCTGCGTATGTGCAGAGATTGCCATTACTTAAGATCAAAGAGTTTTCGATTCGAAGCACATTGAAGGTGAATTATGAAATGTGAATCATAGGTGGATTCATATTTTGCAATTTGTCTTTACACTGATTATCATATTAACAATTTTCAGTTGAACTCATAAAGGAAATACCAAAACTTTCAGTTGCTTTTTTCTTCACAATAATCAATATAATTAGTTTCACAAATTGAATTTCGAGAAGAGAAGGTGAGCAACATAAGTTTCTATTCCTTAGTCTCATTAACTACTTTCCCATGTAACTGAACCTTGAATCACATACTAATTGCTGCATATTTTGTAGAACTGTTTCAATGTGTTCCCAACTCCGATCAAAATTCATTTTTAAAGTAATTCGGGGTTCAGGTACTTCTAATCAATAAGTAGTGTATAAGACGAATATGATTTGTTTCATTTAATGGAGAATTTCATATAACTATTCTTAAATAGATAACAAAAAATGTCAGTTGTATACAAGCTCAGAAACTAAACAGATATCATACCATAAATTTTCTAAATCATTTGCTAAAAATATCATGTATTCCAAAATTTGCTAGTAAACTTAAGATTCTTAAGATGAAAAACAAAATTGCCCCTGATTGGCCTTTCAAAGTAAAGGCACAACCCCCAGTACTATTTCTGATAATCATTAATACCAAAAAAAAACCCAAAAATATCCAAAAGATTATACACCAGATTCCTGTTGTCGGAGCCCGATGCTTCCTGCACGCCTATAACCTTTCGATGATCTCACAATGTACTCAAGTTCAGTACAATCAGATGGTAGTGAATGCTTTGGAGTGGTTCTCACTTTCTCAGTGGTCGATTGACCATAGTCAAAAGTATTGCTACGATGTCTCAGTAAGGATGAATCAGCCATCTCGACTTTATTAACTGAATTTTTCTCATTATTCGTCGTTTCTTTGGGCTGTTCCGTTGTCGAGAGACCAGATGTATTAAACTTGAACATAGATTGCTTTGCAATTATCGGACTTTCGATAAAAGGAGGCTGAGTGTCCTCCTTGCTAGGTTCTTGCACTGTTGGTTTAATCTCATTGCTGCTGGTGAAGTCTGTAAAACTGATTAGCACTGCGGTCACGTTGTCGAGCGACCTGCGGTGCATTGCTTCTTGCAATAGCATTTCGGCGCCATTGGCGCATTTTTGATGTGCAGTCAATTTTCCAGGGTCGGCATTTATGCCTTTCCAAGCGGTTTCGATAGCTTCTCTGCTGCTTAATTTGTCGAAGATGCCGTCACCTACAGGAGATACACGTTAGAACTAAGCAAGGCATTTTGTATTTACATCCAAGGATGATAAAATCATAATGCGGATGAATTTTAAAGGCTTTTATCTCTGGTTCTGCGATAACCACGTCAGGATTCCCGCCATACTGTGGCAGCTTCGCAAACGCGTCTCCGAAAGTTCGGCTGACGGACAACCGGCCAGGAAGGACTCGCGCTGGCCCTGCGATTATTCCCGCGTTTGCTGGGTTGATATTCGCTCCTTGGAGTTTCTGCTCAATCTGGCTTCTACGGATTTTTAGTTACAATTTGAAAATTTAAAACCAAATTACTGGTAAATTTTGCCTCCAGCTTCAATGATTCTCTTCTGCTCGGACTCTTCACAAGGCTTGTGGTCTTTGGTGAGCGTGAACACTTTCCGGCCGCCGTCGCCGCTCATAACTGCTCGACTATCTCCCACGTTAGCCACATAGCACACATCTCCGACGATCAGAACGACCAAAGCGCAAGAGCCTGAGCGTTCAAGTTTCCCATCAGGCATCGATTGCGCCAATTCTAAAAATTTTGCCTCAGCTGCCTGAAATCCTTTCCTGAGAGCTTCTCGAGGATTTGAGGGGAAGGAAGGCTCTTTTATCACCTACAATTCAAAAAAGTTAAGCCAAATCGTGTAAAAAATTTTACGAATCGATAGAGGTTATCTCTCAGGAAATCGGCGCAGTTCGGACCTCCATGTCCATCGTAAACTCCAAAGAATGAGCACTTCGGCCAACTCTCGTTCACCAAGTTTGACGGCTTGAGGATGTTAAGGATGATTGAGACCTTGTCTTCATTGTATTTCCTCACCAATCCGTCATGTGTGTTCGCTCCGAAGGCTTTCACAGCTCCACCAGTGACTTCTGGGATGGCTGCCTGCTTGCGAACTGCCAGCTCCTTTGGCTTCAGCGTGACCTGTGGCGGAGAATTTTTCGAGAGGTTCTCCGAAGCGATTCTCGGTTTTGCGAGAAAATATTTCTGAGTGCTAGCCATTGAGCCCATCTCATCGCTTTGAGTTCGCATTGGTTTATGGATCAAGAAACTCTCAGCCAATGCCTTTGAATGGCGCGATAACGACGCATTTGTGGTAGTATTAGGCGTTTTTTTCTCTGGTGTTTCTAACGAGGAGGGTTTTGGTGACTTTAAGTAGTAGCCGAGAGTCGAGGTGGTAGTGCTGGGGTCTTCGAGCTTGTCGGCGATCGACCTACTCTCGCGGGTAGGTGTTTTTAGCAAACTAAACGTACTTTTTTTTCGAAATTCTCCGGACTGAGGGACGTTGGACTTTGACGAGGTTGAAGAGGGTGAATTCAAGAGAGAATTCATCGAGTCTGACTTAGGATCAATTTCGATACTGTGTCGAGATTTGATTCGGAACTCCGGAGATCTCAATTGAACTTTCGGAGGTTCTTCCCTTGAGAAATTGTCCAAAAGAATTTGCGGTCGTTTTTTCTGGTTAAAATCGCTGGTTGAGACCGAGTGAAAGCGATGCGACTGTTTCTTAGGCGTGGATCTGCCTTCATGAAAATCGTTGTGACCAAGAGGGTAAGTTCCCTTCAAGGTTCCTTCTAGCAGAGTTGTCATGTGGTAGAAAATATTAATTATTAAGGTGTTTAGTGGGCTCAGATTTGGAAATTAAATCATAGCTCGCGGATTCGTTAACATAAAATTATCGGAATTGCGAACAAGTGGCTCCCTCACCTCAAATACTGGAGATTCTCAGCTATTATCTAACTATTTTCAGAGGTGCTGGCCTGTAAACTGCGACCCTGGTAGCTTTCATGCTGTGATGCTTGATATTTATAACATCATACATCAATGAGCAGTTAGCCAGTCCAGCTCCCCGAGTTCTGAAGCTCGTATTTTCGAAGGTGTTTCGCGGTCAATGGAGCTAAAAACCTCCTTCGACCTCGATTGTAGTGGATAAGCTTTGATTTCATAATTTGATTTTAGAACGCAATCGTTCGAGATTTAGTTTACTAAAATATGAGGTCTTAATTAAAGAAATTATTAAGCCTTCAATTTCTAAAATATAATTACAAATGACTAGAGAGAGCAATGAAGCCCTGAACTCAAAATATTAAATCCTCGACACGTTTCAGGGGCAGAGAGTACGCTCATCAGCCCAAAACGAGGCCTCGGGAAAGCTTGCATCAAGCTAATTACTAAATTGTGGGTAAGAGAATGCTGAGAATTTAATAACTTGGAATTTGATTAAAATGAGTCATACCCGTAAATCTCAAAATTTTTTTTCTTGGAGTTGATTAATAAAATCCGTACAATTTTAAAAGGCAGTTTTTAGTGTAATTAAAAACAGTGAATATAGAGAGAACGACATCATTATCACGACACAGAAAATATGCCTTTCTTTCAATAAAATACGTAGCTTCCACAGTGAGCAGTCAGATAGAGACTTGAGAGCGCTAGGATGGAGCTAATTTTCTGTCTGAATGCGTCTATTTCTTAGTATTAGTGAGAACTATAATAATACTAGATATCAATAAAAAAAAGCGCGAGAGGCCACCGACCATTTGAAAATTTATCCTTATTTCATACAACTTACTACAAGTAGTGACGCAATTCAATAGGAATTACACGCAGGTTTTCGCTCAGTAGGTTTGGTTGATCTGCAGAAGGTCTTGGCTCTTTGAATTAATTTTTGGTGTCAGTTGCCTCAATCGAGCTTTATTCCTGGTATATACGATACAGGCGAGCTGCATATATTTCTTGTAAATTATGCGAGGCTTGTTTTTCGAAAATGATACAAAAGATATTGTATTGAATGTAGAGTTATTTTGGACCTGATGGGCCGGAGCTATCAGCCTCTTTGCGCTTGGAGCGAGCATTCATAGCGTCGTATTATTCTTAAGAAAGGTTCTAAACTCCTTACTTATCGAATTAATCACTAAAGCCTCAAATTAATAATGTCTTCTGCAAAAGATAAATGTACAGGAGAGTTTCAAGTTTTCAAACACTGTTTGCCTCACAAAATTATGGGCAAATTGTTCAGTTATCATGATAGAGAGATCTGTATGAGTTGAAATGCAGACTCCTCAAAAAGTCTATTCATGTCAGAGAGCGAATCCGCTATATGAGAGACTCAAGATATAAGCTTTTTCGCGAATACCTTATGCAAAAACGCCATCGAAACTGTTTTCATTGTAAAAAGAAAATCTCAAGAAAGCCAAGCCTTCATATTTACCATGATTGCTCTACTGCCTCATTTTCAACGTATTATAGCTCAAACCTGCCTCAAACCCCGCAATATCAACCCAAGCAGCATAGCTAACGTTGTATGATTCATCAGATTTCGAAGTTCATGGACTCTATGATCCCAATCGGACATCATCTAGCGATTTCTTCTTCTTCGGGACAAACTCACTCTTCTATCAAGCAGGCTCTATGCCCACCTTTATCCTCCTCCAACTCGCCTCTTAAAGCTTTGTATTTTCGCACCTTCCAAGAACTAAGTTGATTCTCACTCCATATCCTTTAAAAGCTAAATATTGCTTTAAAACAATAAAAGCTTCAAAGTTCTAAACAAAAACAATTGCTAAAACATGGGTAAGGATTTCTCTCTCAAACAACTCCAAAGCTCACGTAATCTCTTTTTTATCGCTTAGGAAAGCTTCACGGTTCATTGTCTCGTGCCGGTAAGGTAACCAACGACTCTTGATATCCCTATTTTACCAATAAATCTCTTTTCATGGCATTTAGGTCAAGAAACAAACCCCAAAGGTTGAAAAGAAGGAAGTCTTGAAGAAGAAGCCAAAGGGCAGAGCATGGAAGAGAATCCAATACAACAAGAGATTCTTGAACCTCGTTGTTGGTGCCGGTGGCAAGCCAAGAAGCCCTAACTGGAATGCCGGTAGACCAGAAGAGCCAAAGAGAGCATAAGTTGAGAAGAATTAGTGTTTATCCCTCCACGAAACTCTCAGTCATTGGGTATTTGTCCTTACGATTGATGTTGCTGTTCTTTCAACAATATATCTTTTTCATTTTCACATAAACCGAGGGTGGAACCTCGTCAACATAAAAATCTAAGCATCTAATCCCTTTAGTGACTAATCCCCCTTTTATATTTGCCTAACACGCAGTAAAGTGAGCGCAAAGGCCCAGTAGAGACTAGCTTTACCATATGAAATGTTATATTAGCAATACTCGTTGCTCTCATGATAAAATCTGATTCTCTTTGTTAAGAATTTCGGTAAAAGTGGTCACAAGAGAGAATTACAGCGCCATTGAGAGAAAATACATTACAATACACGATTTATTGGTAAAGAAAAAATAAATGTGGAGGATTTCGTCACTCAGATTGCACTTCAGCCCAAAGCTCGTTAATTTGTTGATAAATACGACCGATTACCTTCTAATTAGATTAGAGAAGGGTTAAGATGTGGGTTATGGAGGGTAGATATACTTCATAATCGTCGATTTTCTCAAATACCGTTTTCAATTCTCCTGCCTTTTGCTTTATATCATCGTAATACTGCGATTTAAGTAAATTATGCTCTTTTCGGAACTGAAAGCAAAACATGAGTTAAGAGAAAGCTGAATGATAAAGTAAAGTAACTGATTCAAGCAATCCGCTGTGGACTTTCGTGAATTCTTCCAGTTTGAGAACATGTTTTTCGATTTCATCGATCTAATTTGAATGAACAAACGTTTGTAATTGCTAGAGAGCGGAGGGATTACTGAGTGCTTTTTGTGTTCGAGCAAATCGTCAAGCAGCTCGTTCATTTTCTGTGCTTTTCTTCGAAAATTAGAGTTTTATTTATGTTTTCCGAACAAAATAACTAATCGCAAAGATACCAAACAACTTTTCTTGCCGACAAATATACACCTTCTCTCTTGCAGTTTCAAGCCTCATTACGCTTTGAATGCTCAAGCTCATAATATTCAGAAATATTAGCTAAAATCAAAGCTATAGAAGACCCAAGTTGCATCAAATTTCGTTAACTACTGTAATGTAATTATTTATATCAAGCAGTCTTTACAACGCAATATACAAAGCAAAACGATTGTCTCTGTGGATTATACTCACCTTCGCTTGGCTGATTCGCTTGAGTATCACCAGCTTTCGTCGTTGATGGATCAACAGATTCTTTTTGGAAGAACGGATGCTCTGCATTCACGGCCTCTAAATTCATTTTCATTTTCTCCGAGCCTTTCGGAGGAGGAATCTTAACAGCTTCCTTGCCACCTTCTTCTGTGTTGCTACTCTCATCGGTTTTCTTTATCGGCGATGGTTCAGGTTTCTGTTCCTCCTTCGTTTTATCCTCGACCTCTTTTTTCTCTTCAGGAACCTCTTGGTGCTGTGGTTGTTGCTCGGCCTTTTTGGCTCTTATCCCCTTCACTCGTTCGTTAAAAAACGCCTTTAATGTGTTCTTTCGATTGATTTCAACAACTATCCAAAGCAAGTAATCGATAATTCAATTTGCTTCTATCAGAGTTTGATACATTCGGATATCGCTTGCTTAAGCAGCTCTTTATCCTTGAGGATATCAGACATCGGTTTATTTTTCAATTTTGAACGAAAAATGTTTATTAGCTGAGCTGTCCCTGATAAATCTATTCAAGAGAACCCAATGTTCTTTAATGGGTCCAATAGAATGAGTTTGTACCTTGCCTTGAATAATAAATGTCAAATTTCTCTTTTGGATAAACTTTGCTGAACACTAACGCACGGTGCTCCGGCTTAGAGTGGCTGATAATAATCACTTGCCCGCCTTTTTTCACAACTCTATTCAATAAGCCATCGAAAAATTACAATAGTAAATCTGAACCTTCCCATTTCTTTCAATAGCCTTGAAACTAAGTCCCAATTCTTTGAGCACTGCCCAATTTTACACGTCAATAATAAATATAAATTGCTTCAATACCATTATTGCATCTAACGTTCCTTTATCGATAACCGCGTCAAATGATTCATCTGGAAAAGTCATATTTGTTGCGTCCATTTCAATGACTGGGAATTTTGTGTGATTAATGCCAATCAGCTGAAGGAAAGTTACATTCCATAGGTTTATTAACTGATGCAGCGTACTCTTTCATTCGCTGGATGCAGACATCTGAAATATCTATGTTAACAGTGTTCTGATAGCTATTATGCGAGTAAGTGTTGTCTCATTTGTGATTGGAATGTCTATAAATTACCCGTCATCATACATCTCTTCAGTGAGTTCTGATGGGAAAAAGTGGGTGAGAGGTAAGATTGACAAAATTACTTGAATTTCCGCAGCCGACCATAAGAATGCGATCTGTTTTCTGAATTGGATAGATATCTGTGAAATAGTATTGAAGTTCTCGGTATTCAAGATACCAGTCAAAAAAGCCTGTGTGTCTGTGGAAGGATTATGATGATTATGGAAGGAATATTCGGAGTTAACTTGTCGAATCTTTCGTTCCAGAACTCTTTTTTTGCGTACTCTGACCTTGCAAACACACGTGAGCCAGACTCTTCTGTATCTTGCTGCTGTTGCTTTATTTCTTTATTAGTTGTATCGGTAGAAGGTTCCATGGATATTTCAAAAATGAGAATTGTATTTTTAAAAATTTATTACTCTGCGCTCGCTATAATGAAACACAGGATTGCACAAATGAAGAGAGCGGGACTAAATTCGGGCTTAAAAGATGAAAAATAAGTTGTGCTCACCTCTTCTTGTTAGGGAAGGTGTGACAAAGATTATATGTGAGAGAATTATCCATTTCCGATTGGAGGCTATGACTGTTTGGATTCTAAGTTCAGGAGCTAGAGAGGAAGAGAAAATAAGAAGAGGTATCGAAATGTAAAATCGTTTCGCAAATAAATGCGCGAGGGCTTTGATTTCGACTGATTATAAAGTTGGAGAATTTCTGAGCGATGACGGCGAAT
>ENA-UOUE01000768-UOUE01000768.1-compost-metagenome-genome-assembly--contig:-NODE-768-length-24264-cov-8.571051_pt1 | contig 24264 bp, 22 predicted proteins | sample MGYA00238146_ERZ747223 | MGnify/ENA primary metagenome ERZ747223 (study PRJEB28781, sample SAMN06268865) | compost metagenome | isolation source: single cell | place: USA: California, Emeryville, Joint...
ATTTCTTGGAAAATTTCTGCCTCTGGTTTTTCATCCCGAGGCTTCTGAAGAGCTACTTCAAAAATATTACTTATGAATCACAAAGCCTAGGCAGCCGGGATCTTGAATGGAAAAACACTCTAACCTACATCGATGAAGAAGAAAAGCAGATGGAAGAAGAAAGCGAGGATGAGGAACTCGATGAAAAGAGAGTTTATTTCTTCAGCCACACGAAATTCCTCGAAAATAATCTCCAGCGCCTGTTAAAAATAGTTTCCGATTCAGCGAAGCTAATAGCTTTAAAGGATACCGAGGCTTTCACATCCCAGCAGATTAGAGACCTTGAAAGCAATTGCCGAAACCTGCTTTCAGAATTCAAAATGAGCGACTGCGAGGTTTACAGCTTAAATATAAAAATCATGAATCTGAGCTATTATGGCAACAATTTGAATCTTAAAAGGTTGCAGATTTGGTCTATGAAGAAAATAGAAAACGAGCATATTCGTGAGAAGGTCCTTCGATTAAAATCAACGAACTACGCGATCAAGAAGATTCAAGCTATGGCTGATTTGTTAGAGAAGATGCGGACTACGAAAGAAAATCAGCATCTAATTCTTCATCCAACATCCGAAGAAATGCGGTTTATTGAAAAGCGACTCCCAGTTTGGGGATCAATGCTGCCTGAAGGAGACTGCATTGAGAAAAAAGAAAAGCTTCAGTTCTCAAGCGGTGCGGAACTGAACTCGAGTAAAGCTTCAGACATAGGGTCTTCTGTTCCGAACATTCCTGAGGAAGAAGCGGAGTTTCGGCTGAACTTCTCTGGGGTCAAAACTCAGCTGATTGATTTCGGTAGTAACATCTATCCAGAAGGGTCGCAAACGAATGAACACATCTATACGAATGGAGACTTCTTTCAGGATAGTGGATCGCTAAATATTATTCGGGAGAACCCAGAGAATGAAGGTCAGGCGCCGACAATAAACCAGTCGTTTGGTCACCAGAAGAGAGGATCGCCTCGGCAAATGCCACTATATCAGACATTAGTGAGTCCTAACAGCATGATCATGAAGAATAATCAGTCCAGTCAGAACCTGCTTGAAGACCGACACTTTGGTCCTGGAGTCGGGAACAAAGAGGATCAGATAAATAACACGGGTCTTGGCAGCACTGCTGGAATCAATATGATCACATTTCCTCGAACGCTTGACTCGGTGCCAGAATTAAATTTCAATGAGAAATTTCCAACAAAGGTTAATATAAAGAAAACGAATAAAGCCGTGTCTTTCTTTCCAAGGCTGTCTTTCGGTGCTCCATGCACTGAAGACCCAAGAGTCGACCTTCCTTTGGATGAGCAGAAATCTCCAATCTCTGAACATAGTCAGAAAATCTCCAATATTTTAGATATTGTCACTTCTCCAAAGATGCAGAGCCGAGTAGATCTGAAGCTCGAGGAAGAAGCTTATCTCCATCAGTCAGAGCGTGAATCTAAGGACGACCTCCCTCGCAGAATTCGGATATCGAGGTATATTGCTCCTATCAAAGCCGAAGGATCCAGTGTTGCAGGGAGTCAAGCTTCGTCGACCTATAATCAAAGGCTAACGAATGTACTTCTTGAAGACCGACCACCCAAAGCGGTGATCAGATTTCGTTTTTTTGGGCTATTGAGCTATTTAATCATTGCTATTGTGACTGTGGCGGTCAGTATTAAACAAACCATTATCGTGCAGCAATGGCAGGATCTTCTCGGAGCTATTTTATTGCCTTATATGATGCAATTTAATCGGGTTTCGGTCTATAAGCAAGCATCTTCCTTGGTAATGATCAATGAAAACTTCCTATTTTATCCAAGCGCTGAGGCAAGAGAAGCGGATTTACTTAGATATCAACAGTATCTTCCTCTCCGCGCACAGCAGTACAAAGGCAATATGACGGAATTTCAACTAGCTGCTCGAACATCCTCTATCTTGGGCGAAGTCGACTTGGAAATACAGTATGTGTATGAATTTCCTGATGACGGAGGATATAATCTCACAAATTTTGCCTTCTACAACCTTCTCCATTACCACATGTACGCGATCTCTCAGAACATAGACAAAATAAGCAACTCCTTCTACTCCTACAGATTCATAAGAGAAAATAATATCCCAGATACCCAAACGCTGCTCGCGTTATTTGATGCTTCTGTATTGAAAAGCTTTGATTTGGGAAATATTTCAAAGAATCTTGTCGTAATTTCTCTTGTAGTCAGTCTCTCCGTCTCTTTGGCAATTCAATGCTCAGTGATTTATCTGTACTATCGGATAATAATTTTAAAGGAGAGGATTTTGAAACTGTTTTTAACCGTTGGGAAACAGACGCTGCAGTATGAAATTCAACGGCTATCTCAACCAATAGAAGCCATCTTTTCACAGGACAATCCTGCGGTGTTTTTGAAAAAGCAGCCACATCGGAATAGCTCCTATAGTAGAAGAGTAATTTCAGCCTGGAAACCACTGAGGAGGCATTTTATTGGTATCACGTGCGTTACGATGCTGTTCTTTGCGATTGCAGCGGCTTTTTTTATTGGTACTTCGGTGGCCACGTTTAACAATATTGACTCTACTCGAGACAGTCTAACTCGTACTATGAATGGAGCGTATCTTCCAGCGAATATTGGAATAGTAGCAGCCTCAACAACTGCCCTTCTGGCATATAATTTACAAAATTCGACAGTGCTTGCTTACGTCGCCTATATTGTTATGGACCAGACTGGAAATAAGACACTAGAATTTCAAAGTGACTTCTTGAAGGTTATTGAATTTATCTCACAGGACACAGCACATAAGCTCCTAGACGCACAGGATAGAGATGTAGTTCTCACTATCTTTAAAGAAGATTTTTGTCCCTATCTCGAATTTTATGAAGAAACAAGACTGTCCAGATGTCAAACTGTCCGAGACAGCATGTCAAAACTCGGAAGTTTTTCAGCAGCTTCTAGTGTTGCTGACTATTATTACTCAAATCTCTTCGCTCCTTTCGGCTACTATCAATTCGATAGAACAATAGGACAATATCTTGTGAATAATCAAATGTTCTTTGAATATAGTGAGTTCACAGACTATCTAATCGAAGCATTATATACAATGGCACTAAAAATCGGAGAGGGAATATACAAGCAGATCAATTTCGCTAAACGGGTGCTAGTTTTATCGATGGTATTCGCCTTGGTCTTTTTTGCTCTACTGTTTCTGGTCGGCTGGACCCTTTTCATTCGTAAAATGAAGAAGATGGTACATGAAACGAAAATATTAATGCGCTTGATACCCAAAGAAGATGCGAATAACAACTTATATATTAAAAATTTCCTGAAAAAACGTTATTAAGTCACGCCTCTTGACAATGGGAGATGTAGAGGCAATGTATACCGATTTAATTGAGAAATATTATTTTGATCTCTTACCGTTCTTTGTATGCTTGAGTAAGCCATGATTTTTCAATTAAGAGATGGGTGAAAAATAATAAAGAAATTCTTTAAGCAATAAATGAATAGAGCAAACAAATCAGAAATTAGTTTTTCCTGCAGCATAATAGATTGTAGCTCTTGTGAAGTAATGTCACTTTGAACCCATGTGCTGAGAAAACTTGCTTATCTTTGATTGCCAGATATTCTTGGAGAAGACGGATCGTTTTAGGGCTGTATTTTGTTTTGTAGACAAAAACTGAATAGAAAGCGTTCATGCCAACGATTACAGAGCAAGCTATGAGCGCGTAGGACATGTCGGAGAGCATATTTGAATTCTTCTTCATTTTGAAAGGGAACCATTCTTGATGTTCAAGGTAGACAATTCCCAATAGCAAAGCCCATAGCACCGCAATGAGTTCCAGGAAAGAACGATTAGAGCGCCGAAGGAATCCTCCCATGTTGTGGTCGTTTGTATCTATGATTTTTCCACATTTTTCAACTTCATTTCGAATCAACGCGTAACCATAATCCTTCGCAGCCAGTTTATCAAGGCTTTCGCAATTGTACTTGCTTCCATCATACTTAACTTCAATAGGAGGCTCTTCGTCAAAAGTAGCAAATGCATTCTTAACTTCGGAATTGTCTTTTTGAAGAAAAGATTTTCTTTCTTCTTCTTCCATCATATCTTAAAAAAACGGAAATTGAAATTAGAGTTATTTATTTAAGTGTTTAGAGTTGTTTAATCACCACTCACAATTGATTAATTCAAGTGACCATTTAATTGGCGTCTTATTGGAAACTGTGAAACCCTTTGTTACTCCAATTCTTGCAGATAAGTTAACAACGTTCTTCTTCAAGCTTCAAGCATCAATATTTTTCAAGGCTAACCGAGGTACTCCAATAAATACCCCATGATTTTGTATGTACCTGCAATTTTTATTGGATCAGGTTTTAATCTGTGATGAGTGAAATCAGCAAGGAAATATATCACACTCCCAATCTTCGCAAACGCTATAATCTTAATCTTGACTACGATATTTTCGATTGGTGCGATTTCACTCAAGCCTTCATTGATTACGCTGTTTGGATTGAAGAGCTCTCATTGCTCTATCTTCTAATCGATTGGAACTACTCAACCAATCTCAGCAGATCAGCCACGGTTTTCTTCAATATGAAAACCTTCAAGATGATTAAGTTCTTCGAAAGCGAAACTCTGCTTTCTCCTACAGCCATCTACAACCATTCAGCAAAAATCATCGTTCTTTTCTCAAAGCACTGCAATCTTATAAACATATTACACGTGAAGAAAGGCCTCAGCAATCCAACCATCTTTACCATAGGAAAACCAGCTGAAACCTGCTGCATCATACCCGCAGAGGAGGAGAAGGAGATGCTATTAATTTCTCATGGTAACCAAATCGCATCTTTTTCAATCAAAAAGCAAGTATATCAACCCCGAGAAAGTTTTCCGAATCCGATAATCTCGCTAAAGCACTTAGAAAGCAAAGGGTGGACGCTGTTGGTCACAAAGGACATCCTTTATATTTATGACACTGCAAAATGGAAGATTTTACAGAGATTGAAGTCTCCAGGAGGCACATGGTCGCCGAATTTCTTCCTTAGTCCGAGTTCGAACTATATTTATTCATTTCGCAAAACTAGCGGCAAGTTCATGAAGCCTTATTCTATGGAAACATTGCTAATTGAGAGTCAGCGCATTAGTCTGTTCAAAGAAGAAGATGTAGAGTTTGACTTTGAGAATGGAACGCATGATGATAATGATAGATATTTATACGTGCTTCCCAATAGCAACACTGTGATTCTTCATGAGTTCTCAATGAAAGATCGGAAAAAGGGGAAGACATATGATCTCTCGACTGATAAATCTCAAGTTTCCAAAGTGTGGGCTTTGGAGTATTTGAAAGGGAAAGGCGTAATTTGCGCGTTTGAAAGCTGGTTTCCGAGAGGGATTTATCTCTTCTCCAGGTGAAGCGGCTCGCTAATGCTCTTCATACGTATGTATTTTACTTGTTAAACACAACGAAATATCATATGCAAATATAATATTTCAACTTCTAAATTTCTTAAAGCATTGAGTGGTCAAGTTTTTGACATTGGAGAGTTACTATATATTTTCACAAGGAAGTCACTATGTGCTCTTTATATTTTAATTTTTAACATTTACTTCATCCCTAACAACAGAAAATAAGAGAGCTTGATTGTGAATAAAGAAATATATATAAACGGATTGCTATAACAGCTAGAGAGGACTGAACATTTTTCAGTAATCTATATTGATAAGCCTGTTATTAACAAATATTTTCGAGCTCACATTGCAAGCTTTTATTTTTTTATGGGCTTACTGAGAGTAGGTTTTCCAACTGATCCTAGACTTGCGGCAATCGCACCAGCTAATTCTTGGTATATCTTCACATCTTCTATGAACTTGCCACCGATCTCGAGGAAAGTCTTGGCAAGATTTTCGTAACGCTCTTGGTAGTTAAACTCCATATTATACTGTAATTTTCTGACACAGACTGGGCACAATTGCATCGGCGACCGCCAAAGTTCCCAAGGACTGTTGCAGCCATTCATTATACATTGGAAATAAATACAGTGTTTCATTCCAAACATATGTCCGATCTCATGAAGTACGATCTACTCAAAGAGATTAGAATTTCGAATTTACGTATGAATCAGTTCCATTACCTTCGCACAAGCATGCAAGAAGTTCGTCGGTTCAGTTATATCAACTTTTGTTGGGAACATGTCTTCGCTAATTCTATCGAAGGAGAAAATCCCAACCCTGTCTCTTAATGTTGCAAGGCCAAACACTGATGATTGAAAATATTAGAATTTGAGAATCAAAATAGATTAGTATACCCCAATTCAATACTTGCTCTTCTTCAGGTCCATACCGAGCTAGACAACATTATTAGCGTTTGTTAATCACAAGCAAAGTACCGGTCTTCCTCACATAATAAAGGTCTTTCATTGTAAGCGTCATCAAGCAAAACGCTTCTTTTGTAACTTTAGGTTTAAGTTTCTGAAGAATTTGACCGGCCTCGTATTGATATTTTTCTCTGTAGTCATCGAATTTCTTCAAATCTTCGAGGCCATCAACGGCGATTGTTTTATGGAGCTTAACTTTGCATTTGGGGTAGTAAGCTGCAACTATTTTCTGGAGGTTCTGAAGTAGTTCTGGATCAAAATCCTTCTCGAAAGGAGCGAGATAAATTGTTGATTTTTCTGGCGAGAGCTTGTTGATCCAGGCTGAGCGGTATGTGTCATAAGTTTGACCATCTTCCTCCATTTCGAATAACCAATCGCCTTTTTCCGGTTTCTTTATCCCAGCGAAGAAAGGAATAATCGCATTGAGAGATTTCTTCAGCGTAAATTTTTCTCCCACTAAGGTTCCGATGGCTATGGCCCTGTCTTTTTCGTCGGGAACTCGAAAAGTACACAAATTAGAGTAATCCATAATTTAATTCAATAATTGTAGTGTATTTTTCAAAGTCAATATGAATGTTATTTTTTCTGATCAGATGCGTTCTGGTCGATTGGCGGACAGAATCCAGCAACTTTAAGGTGATAGGGTTCATTGCAAACTAAAAATGAACAGAAAGTCCCCCAGACAAAACGTCAGAAAGTCCATTTTTCTATTCATGATGAGGTAATTTTCGCAATATGCTGATGCTGTTTGTGATTCTGGGCTCAAATGTTATTGAGCTGGAGTTAAAAGTCTCTATAGAGAATTTCTCTTTTAAAGCAGAGGGCTTTTGATGAAAGCAAGATGCTTTGAATTTAGCGCTTATTAACTATGAACATGAAGAATGCAGCAACTATTCAAGAAGAAAAGTTCAAAGTGAAAGCTTCCGATGATGAGAAGCCATGTCTAGCATTCAATCAGAAATTTAGCAAGGTTTTTTCAGCAGGAAACTTGTCACATTATCCTTGCTATGAATTAATTTTTCCTCTTTCTGCAGTAGTGGTCATCTGGAATCTGACTCCTTTTGGAACGGTTCCTAAGTTAGTGTTTTCCCGGTATGATTCTCTTCATAAACAAGACTCAGCATTACAAGTCAGATAATGTAGATTCAATCTCATTATTCAATTTTGTTGGCAGTGCAAACTATCATTTATCGTCATTTTTCTTGCAATTTTGTAGAATTTACAAAAAAACTAACTCAAAAAAACTTCATGAAATGAATTATTTGGAAGTGGTTACATCCAAGAATCAGAGAATTTTCAATCAATATGATTGTGAGGATTATTCTTTTGAAGGAAAGAGCAATAACCACTCCTGCCACTTGTCGAAATATCATGGCTGGGAAGTCAATTTAGTAGAGATCATGATTTGAAGATGCCCTTTGACAACATCTCTCGTCAAGAAATTCTATCTCTTGAAATAGTCTTGGAAGTGAATAGCATTTTCAACATTGGGGAGATTAGAAATCAGCTTGGTGAAATACATAACTCTTTTTGGTGTTTCAAGCTGAATAAACTCCTTATCTTCCTTCACTTCTACATCTCTCACCTTATCTCCCGAATTTACCGTTGGATCCACCGTTCGCTTCAGGAGCAGCAAAATTTTGTTGAGGATTCTCCGATTTCTTCTGGTATGATTCTTACAAGCTTTTCGCTGCGCTTTATTGAATTGCCTTGACAGCTTTTCACTATCTCAACGTCTCTTTTCATTTAATTGTGATCGCTCCCATTATTAATTAAAGATTTCTTGCAGGGAGGGCACGCATTTGTAGCAATTTCGTTTTTTCGATCTTGGTATCGAATCGAACAAGGTCTGCCAAGAATTTATCTAGCACAACAATATTGCCAGAGAGTCTTAACATTATTTCCGCCTAGATAAACGTCACTTTTTTCAGCCATCTATCTTATTTTTTCAAGTGGGTTGTCGTTGATGAGCAAATTTTGCATTACATCTTGGGTTTTGTTAGAGTTTTGATTCGAATATTACTCTTTATCGCCTTGTTTATCTCCAAAAATTTTACATATTGATTTTGAATATAGTTAAAATAGTTCGAAGAACTTCCAAACTGAAATTTGGTTAAATAAAATTTATCAAGAAGAATTTCTAATTGTTAGAATTTATTAATTTACCGCATAGATAAAACTCTAACCAAAGAAAATATCATTTTTTATGGCAACAGGTGAGTGTTACCTCAACATCAATTCTGTTCCTTTATGTCTTAACTAAGAAAATTGGTATTGAAGCCTTTTGAGAGGATTTGAATAATCCAAATCAAGAGAGGCAATTTCAAAAAACAAACACAATAGAAGGTTCAACAATGATTCTATTTTGTCAATTGCGGGTTTTATTATGATTAGTGGCAGACTCCAACATGAATACTTAAATTCTCATAAAGTTTGTAGTTCAGCGGTGAAAATTGGCATCCAGGCATTGATAAGGTAGGCAAACTCCCAACGACCCTCGAAAACATGTCGCGATCTTTTTCTTGATCTCATTTCGACTGTCGCATCTTTCTTAACAAATTGTCGTGTTATGCATTCCTGTCAAAAACAATAATCACGCTGCCTTCATATTCGATTCCAGATGTTGGTGAGAACAGACAGTAATCCGCAATTATGAAGAATCAAAATCGCTTTTTTTGGGTTTCCAGAAAAAGATCTTTTGTTATATCTCGGGCTTCAGAAGCGACTAAAAAGAATTTGCTGAAGCAACTAGTTTATCTTGACTAAGTCCAAGGAATCTCAAGCTTAATGTCCTTTTTTGCAAATTTCAGATACAAAGCAAGACCTTGCACCTCAAAAGCACAGCATTTGAGAACCCCCATCTCCTAAATATAATTGCTTCAGAAAACATTTAATTAGCATGCTGCTGAGAGAATCATGGCAGTACTCTCCTGTTTTTCAATTTTGATTCCGATTTGTCCGAAATTCGGTTTCGTTAAAGAAATCCAGTTTATCAGTTTACTTTCTCTACTATTTCTTGAACAAAAGAACACGGAGTATGGATCAAAAATCTGTTTATATTCTCAAATAAATCTGAGTATACATTTCAGAAATCAAATATAATGAAAGTGGTAGCAGTTTTCTAATCGCATGCATAACCATTTACCACTGTATTTTACAGAGAAGAGAAAAGAAAATATGAACTCTGATTTGCAAATTTTAATAATGATAATAATAAAAAGCCTGGATATTTCCTCAGGCTCAAAGAACTTAGATAGATAATCTGCTGCTGTAGTTAATCTCAGAGGATTTCTCTTTAGAAAGAAAATGGATAGCGACTAGCTCCCGGAATGAGAAAATCGCGACTCTGAAATAAACCCAATTGGGTTGGAATAAGAGCTTGAGATGCTCTCAGAATGCTTGATTTCATTACTAAATCCTGCCAAAGCAGGTATTCTTGAAAGCGAAGTGCATTTTCAAACTTTGATAAAGAAGAAACTGTTGATTTATGGTATTCCGCTAGTTGACCGAGAGTTGGAACGGATCCTCCATGGCTTATTGGTTCCTCGACCTTCATATGCTCCTTCTTCTCCTCCTCATCCTCCTTAGCCTCGACTTTCACGAATTGAGCTGTATCGCTGCCTTCAGAAGCAGGATTTGACTCGAGAGTCTTAGACTTATGATCTTCTGATTTTGACTCTTCTGAGTTTTGCAAACCCTTCACTTGACTCTTATTAAGGGTCACCTTTTTCTTAATAGCTTTGTCTTTGATCGCCTTTCTTTTCCTTAACTTTTGGGGGATCTTTTCAAATCTGTTTTCAGTTCGGTACACAGTGATTATGGATTTCGCGGTGGAGTAGTTGATGCCAAGTGCTTGTGCTGCCTAAATTGGATCTTAGTATTCAGATTTGCTAAGAAATGCATTAATTACCTTGACAATTTTCTCTCGATTCTCAATGACTCTTTTGACAAGTTCCTTGCGAATGTCATCAGAAACGCTACCATAGTTGAATTGGCGCTTTTTGAGAGGAGGGCAGGTGTTAGCAGCAGGTCCGTTGTCGCAATCTTGGGATGCTGGAGATGACATTTTTAGAAATTTATGCCGAGCCTCAGAATGTTTTAATTAGCAAAAAATGATTATAATTAATCAGCGAATCCTCCAGAATTCAGAAAACTGACATTTTATCAAAGTAAAATAAATTAACAATAATTGCAAACTCTGCTGTTTATTGATTTATTGGCTAGAATCAAGATTGCCTTACCGCATAATTTTTTATCCTGTCCAAAGAAAATAAAATTTTATCGAACTCTCTGACAGAGGAGTATAAGCTGGCCTACCCACAACAACAATAGCAAGAAAAGGGGAAAAAAGAAAGAAACATCCCTGTACATGATAAAATGAGAAGAGATGGCTTCACATTGCTTCGTTGAGAGTTCTGAAATTTGAATTTTGCAAATCATGATATTGGTCAATAGAAATTATATCAAATTAACTTTACGGGGTTTACGAATTTGCATCTAATACAGCTATTTAGATAATTAAATTCGCAACAATGGAGGCACTCTCTCTAAATGAAAAGGTGTTCTAAACAATTAGCAATCTCCTTGAAAACTCTCAACTTGAGCACAGGCAAGAGAACCGAAATCATATCCATGGCATACCGATTGATATTCTCTCCAAAGGTTTTGACCAGAGAATACGTTTCTATGGTCAGAAACATAGTAGTTCCAGTGGTATTTTCCCTCCTTGAAGTGATAGTACTCCCCTAAAATTTTCAATAATGTAATTCCATTCTGAATTTTCCGACCGTGAAACGATTTTAATTAAAATACGAGCTTGAGTAAGTGAACGATCTCGGAAATCGTTCTGGCAGAAGAAAGAGTGCAAAAGTTGAGCAGTGCTCAAAGAAAATCACTTCAGGGCAAGATTTGTAGGGCAACCTCTTGGGCTCACTAATGACACTCATCAACTTAATTTCATTACATTCTTTCGTAATTAGAATTTCAGTTGCTTTACGTGTTTACTCAGTCGGAAATAGTCGCAAATGCTTAAAATTTTGAGGGAGAAGAGCTAAAGTGTGCATTTTCAGATAAAACAAGGTCAGTGATGCTGTAATTATTTCAATGAAATCGCTCTTACAGAATAACAACTTCGAAAGCGACAATTTTTGCGTCTTTCTTTTGCTTTCACCAAGTCTACAATAAAAAAGCATTTGCTCAATTATTTTTCCAGGAAAAAAGATAGGAATTTTGTAATTGCTTGAGATAATATCAAAAAATAGAAAAGCATACTCATTGCTATCATTGCTGTCAACAATCCTCAAGGCTTACGTGAACGAGTAAGCCAATTCAATCCATTCGGCCCTGAAGCGTCTTCCAATGGAATTTTGTCAAAATGCTGATGTTGATTTGGGACTTTCATTTAACCATTTGAGGAAGGGATCGTTTCAAATAACGTGGAAATGAGACTACTTAAGTGATATAGCATCGCAAATTTACTTTTCATCAGTTTTGGAGGAACTACCTTTCCATAATTTCAAAAAACGACTTCTATATGGCCTCAATGTTTAAAATTCTTCGAAAAATTAAAATTTTTTTAGATAACTTTATTAGGGTGGGTAGGTATATATACACCTGTTGTTAGAGATATTTTTCACTTACCTATATAAAGTTTATTTTCCCAAAATACCCTTTGGCATGTAAATGAAGTCAACTTTAAACGGAAAACTATTTGATGAAGCGCTATTTATATCTCATTAGTCACTGACACCTTAAATACAGCAGCAAGTATACAACACTCAGGTAATAATGAGAAAACGGAAACAAATCATGCATTTTTCCGCAACAGGCCTACCTTAACCTAGATGAATAAGAATTTAAGAAAATATGCTCCTTTTTTTTTTGAGTTTTCTTTTTTCTCTTTAAGATTTAATGGCGAAAAATAGAGTAAAACTCACAAGCAAATTGTTATTATGATAACGAGATATGTTATTTTTATTTTCTTGAAGAAGGATAAAGAATTCCAAACAACTCTCATATGTTTCCAAATAACTCTCATATGTTAGATGCATTTCGATAGCTACTGATGACATCATATTAACTCAAGAGCGATTTCAGCTTCATATTTTACTTCAAGCCATTTTTGAGAATTCTTTGTTACATCCTGCAAATCAGATATTCCTTTAGCATATTCAATGTGTTATCCTTCTCACTCTTAGAGGTTCATCTTGAGGAAATTGTCAATAACTTTTTGAAATAAGCACAGACCCGTTGAATGCTAGAAACAGTTCAACTACTCTGGGTAAAATCATGTTTCGACATGAATGTTTGGCGGCTGAATTGGATTAGACATACACAGCAGCTCCGAATTAATTCTATTCAGTTTAATTTATAAAACTTCTACATTAATTATCCCATTTCGCTCAATGTAGCTTCTCTCTATCTTCATTTTCGGGAATGGTAGCCAAAAGCTCATCAGCCTTTTCCGGGCTCCTCTGCCACTAAGTCTTCCACAAAGGAGAAATTCTTGCCAAATTTACTGTCCACCTATCTACTTCTAAGTCATTCGCATGAAAAAGCGTTTATCAAAAAACGATGCAGATATTCGCAACTCCTTCATGGAACTCTCTCGTGGATCAATGCAATTCCGTTTCGATCAGCAGATCTCCTTGTTTTAACGCGATTGGCTCGCGCGTTACTGCGTTTCAAGAGTTGAAATGGTAGAATTCAATAAAAGTTAGCGTTTTTCAAAGGGACCCGATCTGAGTTTAGCCAATTCTGCCAATTTCCAACTGAAGATCCTCAACTCCATACCCCAAAAGCCTCCCAATGATCAATAGAAGGTACCGCTTTTGTTAACTAGCTTCAAGCCAAAATAATGGGTATATTTAAGTCAATAACGTTTTATTCGAATTTAATAAGGAAATTTTGCTTGGTATCTGATAATTTCTTATAATTAATTTTGATTCGGACCAAACAAATGCTGATAAACACGTACTGAAAATTATTTTTTTGAATGAGTGATCAGAAAAATATTTACTATTACAGCCCATCGATGCTAACAACTTTTTTGCATTTGCGGTATTCCTAGGGAACAGGCTGCTGACTAGTGAATACTTTCTAAGAGAAAGAGGCACGTCTTACTACTGAATCTCAGGAACTCAATTCACTATTTCTGAGCAACCTTTGCCAAGAACGGGTAAATTCCGACAATGGTCAATTTTACCTAATAATTTGTTAGCGTTAATGTATTCTATGAGCATATTTAAAAGGCCGCTGAATTTATATAATTTAACATCTAGTTCATAGAAGAAACAAAAAGATTCTCAGAAATTCCGAAAACCAACGATGCAAGAGTCCGAAACAACTGAAAGTCAAGCAAAACCGAACCTCCCAAGAAGAAAGAGAGCAATATATACATACAATCCGATTTCTAATGAATCTCGCCAAGCCTTGATCAAGAAAGTTTGTGAGGAAGGAATTTCGCTTGCTCAGGTTAATACAACTCATGATTTGGCAGAAATACTTATTATTGTTGTTGTTAGGCTTCAAAAGATCTAAATATCAATTATTCAAGTGCAAAAACGATTATGGCTGTGTATCGAAATCAAGGCAGAACAGAAAAGATTCCACATAAGCTCAGATCTTTTCAGAAAAAAGCTGAAAAAGTAGCCTCCAAAAGCTCAAAGCTGATGAATAGTGAGTTTGATAAAAAAATCTCTGAATTAAGACAGGAAAGACAACAAGGCAATTTACAATCAGAAGAACCTGCTCCACTAAGAATCGAAAAGCTTACTGTTCCTACTAATGCAGAGAAAAATATTTTTCAAAACGATAAATCGCAGCAATTTCCAAGGATTTCATCAACTGACGGCGAACTTCCAAAATCTTTTCAAACAAGTGATCATCCCAGCATGTTTCCGATTGCTTTTATGGAGCAGCGCATGCAAATGATCCAGGATGTGCCGAGAGGATTGAACTGGGAGCCATTGCCAACAACATTGTTGAATCCTTCAAGCATGGGCTATAATCATTTGTTACCAAGGATTAATCCTTTGCCTCACTTTCAAATACTACCTAACGAGTCTCTGGTTTTATACCAAGCCCTGGAAGCTCGAAGAAGATTAGAGCAACTGCTATTGATGCAACGGAATCATACAAATTTTTATTGATATGAGTATGCGTTAGGAAATAGGCGAATTAATTCTGTTCAAGTTTGGTTAAGAAATTTTGATATATATATATGTCATGTATACGCGGCACAGCTTAATATCATTAATTAGTTGGTTGGATGATTTCTATTGAGGGATTTCATTTATGATAGTGTTGTTTATACTGTGTGCTTCATATCACCATTAATAATATTGATATTGAATAACTCTAATTCTGTTTTGCATGATTAAAAAATTAATACTGAGATTCAAGATTGATTACTCAGAGCTTTTTATGAATAGGATGAGTTCTAGAGAGAAACGATGAAAAGCCATTCCTCTAAGGAGGAACATTTGCGAAGTCGACTCGCTTTTGATTATTCATGCCGTAAGCCTTTTGTTAATTAACTATATGTAAATTGCTCGTTTAAATTAATATCAGCTTGTAACTTAATAAAATATCATAAATGGAATTACTTTTATGTCGGGTTTGGTCAAATACTGTTAATATTCAAGTTTCAATGCTCTTAGCCAAATAGTTTTCGACTCAAATGAAATATCACTTCTAAATCCTTTCTTATCAAAATACGCTTGATTCATCTCAAATAATCTTCTTTAGATAAAAAAAAATAGTCTTGTTTATTGCAGAGGGTTTTACTTAAGTTATTTAGAATATTTTAAACTTGCTGAATAGACTGGGTTGATGGTCATCCTTTTTCTTGGGTCCAGCAGTAAAATGTACCTCGGAATCCTTTCTGCTCATGACAGAATTCATATCGATACTATTATTGACCGAATCAAGGCTGTTCTCATGAACTAGCTGCGGACTGATTCCTCTGCCCCGTTGATCAGCTACCAGAATAGGATTAGTGAAGTTCTGCGTACCAAATGAAATATTTTGAGCCTTTCTCGTATTTTCAGCACTGCTAGTCTCTCCACTCATTGTGTCAAAGAACGGTTTGTCGTCCTGAGGCTTGATAATCAGCCGAGTTCTGAAATTGGTAACAGTCGCTCTTCTTGAGTCGTCATCGCGCTCAGCGGGAATTATGTATTTAAACTTTGCCGGTTGATCCTTCTCTGAACCTTTCCCTGAGAATTATAGTTAATAATTGAATCAGTTATTTAACTATTTACCATCATTATTATTCATAGGGCGAGGGTAACTCTGACGGTTTGGCTGAGGGCTGAAACTTCCGCGATCTTGGACCGTGATTTGTGATTGCAGACGCACTGTGTGCTTTCTGAGTGAGTCTTGAATTTGCGCAGACATTCGGATTTGCTTTTCCATGTTATCATTGACTCTGATCATGCTTTCCTGCAGCTCGGTTTTGATTTTATGGAGATCTTGTCTGAGTAAATTATTCTCTTCCTTTAATTGGGTGAGATTCGTCTTCATGCTCTGCTTAAGCGAACGCAATCGTCCTTCTATTTCTTTGCTATCGTCATCATCGTCGTCGTTAAACTCATTAGATTGCGCTGCGATGAGTAAATATCCTTTGCGGTTCCTTTGGACGATGAATTCTCGTCTCTTCCTCTTGGAGCAATAGAAGAGGATATAAAGGATGTATCTCAAGTTTCGATTGACTTGGACAACTTCAAGGATAATTTCAATTTTCTCGAGCCCGTCTGAAGGAACTTTATTCTCTAACACTCTTGAGTAAGTATCGCCCATTATAGAAATAAGCAAGTTCAGTAGAACAACGCATGTGATAAGTGCAATTATTGCAAAGAACACCATTTGAACAGGACCAAAATGCTCGATATCGAAGTCGCCGTAAACCATATTGTGTAAGAAAAGAAGCTGGTTTAGATAGTTAGTATCTTCTGTGTACTGGTAGAAAATGACTGCGAAACCGACGATCAGCAGGAAGATCACCACCAAGAATGACCATATCGAGATAGTCACGTGCACTATCATTCTAATCAGATTTCCTTGAGAGAAAAAAAAGATAGATTAGTATGACTCAAAGCATCATTTCAATGATTACTGAAAGTGTCAAAAACTCTCAGATATGAGATCAGTTTGAACGTCGTTAGCATCGCTGTAAACCCAACAATGCCTCGCATTACTTCCATGTCATAGTTGTCGTCACCATCACGATCTCTTTCGATAACATCAAAGTCTAGTTTGTCTACTTTAACCCATTTCCAAATTATCGTTGTATAGAGCAGTGCTATTCTTGCTATATCGACGTAATTCCAGAAATCTTTGAAATAGTTTTTCGCTCTTCCCAAAAATTGAAGCATCTCATAGAGAATAAAGAATGAGTTGACAACGATCAGCACAAGCTCAATAATCTTCGTGTCATGATGCTTCCATAGGCAAGAGTACACTCCGACTAATCCAGCAAACAAAGTATACACCAAAGTCTGAATTCCTAGATTTATCTGGATCCTTCTCCAGTTGAACTCAATAATCAAGGAGATGAGAGCGCAGCGAAAGATGTCTAAGTTTTGGCATTCAGAGATGGAGTAAAGAAGCTCGAAAAACGAATCTGAACTTGCAGCATAGTCGATTTGCAGCTTGGATACAGAAATAAAGAGAGGTTGATCACCTTCTTGAACCAAGGAATGTTTGTATTCAGGACGGAAGATACGCGATTCTGATAGCATAATCTTCGTCCCACTTTGGTCTTTAACTTTTCCGAAGCGAGGAATCGGCTCTTTGTCGATTGTTTTAGGTTTTCCCATTGTGTATTTCAAAAACTGCGGCAGGAAACGACTGTTAGTGCGAAGAAGATCCGGCAAATTTGGTGTTAGCATTTGGAAGATATTGGTATCGGCTCGCTGGAATATTTCGCTCGAGTACTTGAATATCAAGTCGATGAGATCGATTTGCTGGCTTCTGAGCAGATAATGCAGAGGCGTTTTGCTGTTGGAGTCGAGTAGGAAGGGAATCTTGAGCGTGATGCATTTTTTAAGAAGACGACGGACGGGGTCAATGACGCTCAGCAAATGAAACATGTTTAGTCCGTATGGGTAAATTACGATCTGTCGTAAGGACTCAAGTTGCTTGGATTTCTCATCTTGAGAAGCTTCCAAGAAGGTTTTCAACCGCAGAGCTGCGAAGTAAGAAATCGATCTATATCGCAACGAATCCCTTAAATCTATATTTTTCAAGAAATACGGAAGTTAGTATATTAGGAACTCAATCAAAGAAAAATAAATATACTTGCAACAATAGCGTTCTTCGGGTTGAGGACTAACGGGTTCAGAAGTATCAACCCTTTATCTCTTCCGGTTACTGCAATGAAACTGCGGTCCTTGGCGATGGACACAGAACGAACTTTTTTGCCTAATCTCTACTTTTAGGTTGACTATTCGAGTTACTTTTTACTGTTAAATGGAATTTGATATTCATGAATGATGTTTAGATGCTGGGTGTCGATAATTTTCACCAAACCATCATAAGCGCCCGTGACTATGAATTTAAAATCCTCCGTGATGTCCATGGTGAAGCAAGGCTCTATTTATTGACATTTGAAAGTGAGAAACGTTTTTTAAGCAGGAAAGTTAACCTCTATGGATGCCTTTGAGGGAGTATAGCAGCTCTCTGGACTCAAAATCCCATATTTTCACGGAATTATCTCTTCCGGAAGAAATTATCTTTTTGACATCAAAGGAGAACTTGACAAAGTCAATCGCACCTAAAATCGGAGCAAATAAATCAGAATCTCTCTCTCTTCATTATTACCAATATGAGCGCTGTCAATACAAATGCCATCATGTTTCGATTTAGTCCTCTTCTGCTCCTTGGGTTCATAATAAGCCTTTTTTTCGTCGAGTTCGTCTTCGTCTTCCTCACTATCAATGCTTTTATTGCTAACCAATGGGTTTTTGGTTGTGATTTTTCTGCGATTTTCCTTCGTATCTAATTTTTTCGTATCAAGTCTTTGTTTTGCTAAGATCCATCCAGAGTCAGGCATCGGGAAAATACAGATTGAATGGTCATTGCTTCCCGATGCAATCCATTTCCCGTCAGAAGAGATATCTACAGTCGTGACCTCAGCTAATTAGAAGTAATCAAATTATATATACGGTCAGCGAAAGGAATTACCTGTGTGAGCTGCGTCGAACACATAGTGTTCCTCTTGCTTTTTGAAGTCATATACTCGAATTGAGTGATCATAGCTTGCGCATATTAGGAGGTCTTTGTGGAATTTGATCGAAGGAATCAGTTGCTTTGTGTGGAACACGAAAAGCTTGGACATTTGGTTGAGGTCAAAAAATGAAACTCCGTGCTTTTTGATTCCCGCTGCCAGCACAGTTTCATCTGCGTTCAAAGCGAGACACAGTACTCCACCTAGAGGATATTGAAGAAGCCTGTCCCAATACACGATAAACTCACCTTCAACAAGATCTTCTCCAAAAACCTTTTCTACTGTCTTTGTCACCGTGTTAAAGATTTGAATTCTTTTGTCAGTACCGCCGGTAATTATTCTTTGTGAATCCTTCGTAATGACTGACGCATCGATGTGGCCTTAGAAAATCATAAATTAGGACATGTAAAGACAAACGTTACCATTGTGATGAAGCGGATTTTTGGAAGAGATCTCATTCTTCGCCAAATTAAAAATGCGGATTTTGCGCTCTTCTCCTGCTGACGCGATACGCTTTCCGTCCAGAGAAATGTCAATGGATACAATAGGAGCTGTGTATCAAAGTAAGCATAATACATTCAAATCAATTGGAGATGCCTTTATTAACGTCGTGAAAAACGTGGATAACCTCTCGGTCCTGAAGATCATAAAGCTTCATCTTTCCATTCTTGGAGGAAGATAACGACAGCATAAATTTGCTATCGAACGAAATCTTAATATCGATAATATCCTCTGAAAAATTATAAGCCAGAGTAATTTGAAGCTCAGTTACCGCCATGGAAGAAAGGAAGTTCGTATATAAGGTCATTTCTTTCGAAATCATACACCTTCACGGATCGTTCCTGTCCAACAGAGAGAAAATACTGACAGTTATCAGCAATTCGAATAGCTTTCACAGGACCTAATAGTGTTGTTGATCTATTGGTCTTTTCAACGTGGATATTTACTTGAGTGAATCGACTCAAAGCATGTGATTTCATCATGGGTTACTAAATCAAAAAGTTTCACATTTCCTTTTTGATCGCCGGTTATCATAGTTTTGTTATCAGTCGCGAGGCAGATGCAAGTAATATCGGCTAGGTTGGATTCAGCAAGTTTTCAAATTGTTGAGATTGATATAATAACCTTCATGGAGAGTAGTGATCGCGTCGTGAAGACTGTCATCAAGCAAATTCATTAGTCTAATCGACATGTCTTCCTCATAAACACAAGCAATTTGACGCGAATCTGGGGTTAGTGCGAAATCGACAACTCCTGCTCGCATGAGAGAATCGTTAAATTAGCATTTGTTCTCTGAAATTTTGGTTATTACTTCCGTCTTGCAGCTCGGTAAAGGTGTCGTTAGCGAGGTTGATTTTGGTGCAACTACCAGTGTCTGATAACGAAATAAGGTAGTTGCCATCGCGTGAAACGCTTATCTTCTTAATATTGCCTTGAATGGTGTTGATTTAGAAGAATAAATGAATAGATAACACCATCAGAATGAAGATCAACGTAGTTTTTTTCTATAAGAGTTCCTTCTGATGTATGAACTTCAATTCTTTTCATAGCGCCTGAATAAATTAACTTGCCATCTGGAGAAAACGCGATTGCAGTGATTGAAGCTACGAAGCTGGTTAAGAAATTGAAAATTGGCATCATACTGATGTGAGTTGGAGAGATTGTGACTTGTGGGTGAGTCGCTTGTCGTACTAAGCGATTGACCTTCTTTATAGCAGTCTTGTCTTCCATTTACTGATTTTTATTATTGGTATTAGTTTTATCTAAAATTTATTAATTTGATTAAAAAACCAAAATTCCCATGGCTGGACTTATATTATTGATCAAGGGTAACTCAGAATTATTCCTCTTCTCTCAGTTTAGAAAAAGATAAATTATTCCGTCGAGCAGTTAATGGCAGCTGAGTTATCCGACTATGACAGTCCCCGCCAAAGAACATTTTCAGGTGAGAAGTTGATTATTTAAGCCCAGAACGTATTATTAACAATATGGCCAACGAAGCTCTGAGGTTAGGATATTTAGAAAATGATTCTCGAGTATCTGCGGAAAGGTATAGAAGCAAATGAAAATATATGATTTTCATTTCAGGAAATATCTGTTCGAAATGGTTGTGGATCTTAGAAAGGACTAACACGAGAACGTCTATCTTGTTCCGCGGCAACATAATAGGTTTGTTTGCCAGACCTATTGTCGCTTTTTATGTCCTCGCGCTCAGTTAAAATTTAAAAAAATGAGAAATTAAAGAGCCATTCTTCATGATTACGACATTTTCCTTAAAAAATCGTGTTTCTTGAAGAAACCAGGACCTTTTCCACGATTTTTTTTTTTTAAGCGGCCCAGCTGATAATCAAACTCATTTATCGAAAATGCGGGATAACACAATTTCGAATTCTCACGAGTTACTCAAGTTAAAGAGCTGCAAAACTTTAAAAAATTTTATTTAGTTAATTATATCTGGATGAGCTGCTTAACTTTCAAAGTGTCCATCTCGCACACTCCTCTTACATGCTCATTAATTAGAAACAGAGATATATAGACTCAACATAGAGGAGCTAAACAAAGCGATTTCATATATATTTGAGTAGATATAATGGAGAAGATTCATATACATACTATCTCAAAGCCATTAAAACTTGATCTTAAGAATATAATCTCTGAACCATTCGATCGTTTCATCAGGGTCTTTGTTTCTTTTGTCGGTAACAATAGCCCTTCCAATCTCAAGTAGCAGACGCAAGTCGCTGATACATTTTGAGGATAATAACTTTAATTTCTCGGGCTTCGAAATGAGCTGCTGTAGGTCGTATCCTTGCACGCAGATAAAGTTTACGATTTGATCGAGAAGGGAAGAATATTCATCATTTTTCATTCTTGCCAGCACTGGTTGGAACTCTTGCAAGCCCTTAGGGTACTTAATACCTAGCTGAGCGAGATTAGCCTTCAACTCCTTAACTATGGAGTTGAAGTCACATTCCACTAGGTATTGAGTTAAAGATGTGTTTCCTAAGAAGCTATTCACAAGAAGTTCCAACGAAAATTGGGTGTCCTGAACATTGTTGACGTTGACCCAAATTTGGAACTCGGTTCGTGGCTTCTTCCCTTCTTTTTTCTTCTTCACCTCGTCTTCAGCGAGATAATTTCTTGTGCCTTGTTCAGTCCAAAGGAGATAGTCTCTATTTCGCGAATCCATGTACCAGAACTCCATTGTATCGTTGAATTTATGAGCACAAAAAGTCACCCAATGGTTCGTCACGCCTAAATGTGATTCAATATTAATGGAAAGGCTCAGGGGTGAATGTATGTACCCATCATAAAGTAAGTAACGTAGTGTTTGTCTTTTTCCCTTGAGTTTCGCACTTTATCAATTCTTGCCTGCATTTCTTTGATTTGAGATTTGCTGTTCATGAGTCTTTTGAACTGGAATTGATAGTCAAAGACTTTCACATCCATTGTTGGAGTGCTTCGGAGAGTGGCTCTCATCTCCGGAAATTCATCAAGAAGGGGATCGACAAACGCACGCTCGAGATCTCCGTACATTATTTCTTCAGGTGTCCATGGGAGCTGGGTTAAGTCATAGCCTTCTTTCTTGGCGTAGTCAAATAGGAATCTGGTGGCCTTGAACTGAAACCTCCAGAATTCGGCTGGATTTAACAAATTGAAGTACTCGTTAATGTCCTGGGATTTTAACATGCGAAGAGACTCTTGGATGTAGAAAAGCGCGTAGTAACCACAAAGATTTCCAACAAATTGTTGATGAACTTTAAGGTGGGTAAGATCGAATTTATTTCCAGTCAACCTTGGTGGAGATGAACAGATGAGGATTGAGAATATTTAGATTGAGGTTTACTGTTGAGTGAATGTGAGCGTTCGGTGAATAGGGCATTTGTTGTGTTCAATAAAATGCTTGAGAGTCAGCTGGGAGTTCAGTGGAATTTGCTTTGGGATTTGGGTAGTGGTCTTTTTATTTTTGTAAGTTTGGTAGAGGTTTTCAAGGATTTCGTTGAAAAGTTCTTTGCACATAGACTCTCGGTCAGGTGTAAGCAGTAGCTGCTCGTTTCTGCTGTCATTAGCGGATTTGAAGAGGAATTCGCTTTTAATTTGAGAAGAGGAGTTTGAAATCATTCGAGATATTGTAGGAAGGTTGCGATATTTTCTAATAGATTATTTACATGGATGGGAAAATTTATAAGCGGTTATTTCTGATCTGCTTTCAAAGACCGGATATTTTGTCAACAAATATTGTTTAGATGTTTAATTCATTAATCAGCAAAGTAAAGTTGACAAAATAGTTGATTATTTAAAAGATTTGAATCGAAATAAGCCTTTCACATTTTAGGGTTGGAAGTTACAATGAGGCTCTTGATACGATTGAGTGTTCAGAAGGAACGAATCTGAGCTCGAGTTTTTCGCTTCTCCTAGGAAATTTGTCTTGGTAACTTTTCTTTTTTTACGATGCCTTGAATTGATTCTGTGCTCTGTTCTGCTTCTGACCGGAATTAAATCCTGTTAAGGCCATCTTCAGCTTTCATTGGAGCATGAGGCCTCAGACTACAACAAAAATTGAAAATAGAAAAGCAAATCAGAACTGGCTATTCACGGTCTTATTTTTGTCGGCAAAGAAAGTTTATTAGTGAACGAGGTCAATGGATGACTGGAGTCGATTAGATTGAAACTTCCTTTCGAAGTACAAATGTTCAATATTGATTCTCCAATATATTGAGTGAGCCTTGTTCCGTCATCAATGAATAATAGTGCCAATATGCAGATGTATGGTAAGAAAAATGGTCAATTATTTCGTTGCAAAATTGAAATGAAAGCATCTTCAATTAAGTTTACAACTGTTAGAAGTATTCACTTCACAAAGATAATATAGCTCCCAGGAGCAATCACAAGAGATTGCTTTAATAAACCAAAAAAAAGAGACTTATTACGTAAAATGTGAATCCAAGTCCCGTTACAGTGGAACGATGATAATTCAACATATAAAATATAAGGAAAAGAAACATTGCTGATAAGTGGTATAGACTAGGAAGATTATCTATTCACCTTAACATAAAACAAAAAAATTCAGAATTTGATCCTAAGAATTTTGTCCCTAAAATATTCAATCATATCATTGGGTTCTTTATTTCTCTCATCCATTACAATAGCCTTTCCAATTTCAAGCAACAATCGTAATTCACTCACATACTTCGCAGTCAAATGGTTTAATTTCTCCTGCTTTGTAATAAGACCTTGTAGATCCTCTCCTTGCACACACACAAAAATTATGAATTGCTCAAGAAGGGAAAAATAATCTTCACTGTTCAATTCCGCTAAGATGTCCTGAAAATCTTCTAAATTCTGAGGATACTCAATTCCTATCATAGCGAGATTATCTCTCAACTCGTTCATTATCGAGTTAAATTCACATTCCACCAGATATTGTGTTAATGACGTATTTCCCAAGAAACTGTCTACGAGCAGTTTCCACTGAAAATTGAGTATCTAACACATTGTTAACGCTCACCATCACATGATGTGATGATGATTGTTTATGGTTACTTTTAACTTCAATTAGGGAGAATTTAGATAACCTATTAAGAACGATAAAAGGGTCAGTGGAACTATTTCCAAAAAATATATTGTTTCCAAATTGGAAGCTGAACCGAATGAGGAGATG
>ENA-UOUE01000769-UOUE01000769.1-compost-metagenome-genome-assembly--contig:-NODE-769-length-24236-cov-9.683596_pt1 | contig 24236 bp, 15 predicted proteins | sample MGYA00238146_ERZ747223 | MGnify/ENA primary metagenome ERZ747223 (study PRJEB28781, sample SAMN06268865) | compost metagenome | isolation source: single cell | place: USA: California, Emeryville, Joint...
AATATTTATGAGTGAATGTGAATTTCCAGTATGAAACTCTAAGTAACGTTGTGTCTTGAGAAGTTTATGTTAATGTCCGTTTATAAAGACGAAATCTGTTAGATAACGCTAATACAAAATAAGAGGATCGTCGTACTCGAAAAGGAGTAGTTAAGCACCAGCTTTATGGAGTAGCTCACTGTAGAGCACCTGGAACAAGTGTAGCATGTTTTTTTGGGGTTTTTTTCATATAACATGATTTCCAAAAATGTATTTTGAATTTTTGTCCGGGCTTTAAATTAAACGGCCTCACGATAAATCCAAAATAAATTTATCCAGAACGAAGACATTATCAGATTTCATGGTTGATTTCAAGGTTCTCTTCAATTTGGGTATCCTTTATCTTGGGACACACCACATAATCGGAATGATGGTAACTGCCCCTTTGGACAGAGTGAAATTACTTCTTCAAACTCAAGCTGTGAATGAAAAACTCGTTGGAAAAAACTACAAGGGCATTGTTGATGCCTTCAAAAGGATTCGGAAGGAAGAAGGCCGCCGCGCTTTCTGGAGAGGAAGTGTACCTATGATTCTTAAATATTTTACATTAGATGATCTTCTGAAACTCGATCCCAAAGAAAATAACAAGGGTTTCTTTGATTTCTGGCCAAAACATGGATTCTTGTCTTTATTCATGCTAAGTTATGCATCAACAAGTCTACCAAATGCTACGGAGGCCTTCTACCTCTGGCTTGCGTCTCCTTTGTTGTTGCCGCCTCTTTTGGTGCTAGGATATCCTTTGGATTTTGCTAGGACGAGATTGGCCGTGGATATCGGAAAAGAGAAGAGCGAGAGACAATTCACGGGTCTTCGGGACTGCTTTCGCAAGATCTACAAAACCGACGGAATTCGAGGCGTCTATAGAGGTTTCGGAGCCTCAATGTTGGGAATTATTGTCCACAGAAGTATCTTTATTGGTGGTCGCGATATTCTCAAAAGAAAAGACCGTTCGCCGAACTCTGAATCAAATTCTCAATTTCTCACGTCCCAACTTCTTTTCATTTCGGGTTATCTCCTCTCTTATCCTTTTGACACTGTGAGTAGAAGACTGATGATGCAGTCAGGGAGAAAAGATGTGCTTTATACTGGATCTGTGGACTGTTTCATAAAGATCGCACGGAATGAAGGACTAAAAGGCTTTTACAAGGGTAGTCTGATTTCTTTATTCGGACTCTCGGCTGCTTATTGCCTTGCTCCTGGCGTGGAGGTACTTCCATATCTTTTCTTGTTCTTATGGCTGAATTGCTTAAAATTCTTTTGATAAGAAATAAGAAATAATACACAACAAATATCCTCATCAGCTCTTCAGACATAGTCGTTAACTTCATTCATAATTATGTTTTTCAATCAATTCATCGTCGTCTGCTAAAATAAAAGCAGCAATCATTCAGGAAAATATTTTCCATTGGCAGAATGACTTTTATATATTTATCTCTTAGCTTTGAAAAGATGGAAAACTTTCTAATAATCCCATCATCCGAACGCTTATTTTTCTTCCTCTTATAATTTCTATAAATATATATAACAGCATAAAGGTAGATCCGCCCTTGTTTTCTCAAAATTAAATCATACGTTGAAAAAATGCAAACTGAGCAATCTAACTGAGTATTAGAAGACAAGGCTCGATGTTTTGTCTTTTCTTTCGCTTTTTTGTTTCACCTATAGCATGAGTAGCCAAAAAAATATGTACCCAAATCATCAATCAGCAAATATTAGACCAAAATGTTTCTTATTTGAGCAATTGCTACTCTCGTTGAGTAATCTATGCAAGCTCTAGCCAGAAAAGTCACAAATTCTCCCCCTAAAATGTGTTAATTTGCTTATTTTTTTCGGATTTGAACGTCTGCTGGCTTACTGGAAAAACTCTCTGACTTTGATCAAAATTTGGATAAACGAATAATTCCCGAGTTATGGTATACACATTCCCAAAATAAAATTTGACACTTAATGAAATTAGCAGGATAATGAGCGAAGAATCATCTGTCAAAACCGGAAACTTCACATTGGACTTCATTCTCGGTGGCGTCTCTGCGGCTATCTCCAAGACCGCAACCGCTCCTATCGAAAGAGTCAAACTACTTCTTCAAACCCAAGATGCAAACGATAAACTCGTCGGAAAACAGTACAAAGGAATAATCGACGCCTTTAAACGAGTTCCAAGGGAAGAAGGGATGCTGGCTTTCTGGAGAGGCAATTTGGCAAACGTCATCAGATATTTCCCAACCCAAGCGCTCAATTTTTCTTTCAAGGACACATACAAGAAATATCTGAACCCTTTTGATCCAGATACCGAATTTTGGTGGTTCTTCCTCGGAAATATTGCATCTGGCGCGGCAGCTGGTACAACTTCCCTTCTATTCGTCTACCCATTGGATTTCACGAGGACGAGATTGGCTGTTGACATCGGAAAAGACATAGAACAAAGGCAATTCATGGGTCTTACTGACTGTATTAAGAAAATCTACAAATCTGATGGCATCCAAGGCCTTTACAGAGGACTTTCGGTCTCAATCGTGACGATCATCATCTATCGAGGAACCTATTTCGGCGGTTATGATACCCTGAAGAGAACTTTACTCTCATCCGACAGCAGTCTAATCCTCAAATTTACTGTTGCTCAAGTAGTGACCGCTCTGGCTGGCTTTCTCTCGTATCCGCTTGATACTGTGAGAAGAAGATTGATGATGCAATCGGGGAAAAAAGAAGTTTTATACACGGGAACTATTGATTGCTTCACGAAGATTGCGAGATATGAAGGCTATAAAGCCTTTTTCAAGGGAGCTCTTTCTAACGTAATAAGAGGTGCTGGTGGATCTCTTGTGTTAGTGCTCTACGACGAATTCCAGAATTTATTGGCTCCTGTTGTTCAAAGGGCATGAATATAATGAGAAGAAGTCGTTTATTATAGTAGCGATTTTTCATAAATGTGAATCTATGAACTTGTTTATAAGAATGATGATTGTTGATAATTATGCTGCGGTTTCTCACTAATAAGCAGAAGAACGCACAGAGAAATCAAGCAAAGAGCAAATAATCAGTACTCTTAAGAAGTCCGTACGTATTATTTGAACTTAATGTCAGCACTTCTGAGTTTCTTTTGCTATTTCCTCATGATGAATCAATCCTTTTTTAATACAAGCATTTAATGAATAAATTGGTTTGGATTATATATAACGAGCTTTAGAGTAGAGTCATTGAACGAAGACTGATCAATTTCTATTTGAAAAGCCAGAAGTTCCGAATCGACGATTAATAACTGAGGAACAGGCCCCACCCCATAACTAATTTGTTTTTCGACAATATCAAAGATGCGTCTCAATTAAACAGTTGTTGCTTTTTTTTATATTATAGAAAAGAAGAAAAAATTTATTGATTCCCGATGTAACTGGCAGAATATGAAGAGACACTCATCTAAATTCATATAGGAAAGCGAACCGTTAACGAAGAATCAAATCAAAACTGAAACTTCGCTTATATAAAATTAAGAGTGTTAGTGGCCTCTAGAGAGAATTCGTGCCTCAATTCTCGGACCTATTATCTACAGAAACATTTACTTCGGCGACTATGGCGTCATCAAACCTACTGAAATATAATTGCAATCTAGAACTAATCCGTGGACAATGACAAATTCTTTTTTTTTTAGCTGGCTTGTGATATGATAAAGCAGTTCTTTGAGATTAATAAGATAGGATTGCAATAATTGCAAGTATGAATACGAAGTTAATATAAGGTTTCGATGAGAAATTCAATGTTGATCTCTACTTCACGAGGAATTAGTCGAGAATTCATCTCTTTGTACAAAATAAATAAAGAATTAAAGGTATCTTAATTCATTTCAGGAAATCAATGTGAGAATTCGTATCTCTGAGGAAAACTTGGCGATTCATAATAGTAGTGGCGATGTGTTTGGTGACGGGCACTATGATGATGAGATCCATGAACTTGAAGGTGACTATGATGAGGGAGCCTAGGGTCATTATTAAATTCCATTCCTGATGATCCCGCTTCACGATGAGTATGGGAATTTTGCATTTTCTTATGACCTGCATGCTCTTTGGGAATTTGATTATGTCTTTCCCCTCGAAATGAATCGTGATTTAAGCGACTCGACATTTTGGTTTCTTGAGGACGTTCATTAATTCGACTACTATGCATTTTCGCGGGTGTTAGTCTACTAATTGGACTCAATGATGAGTGGTGGTGGTGAAACGAGGTCGTGGTCTCACGGTGATGATTATTCCTACGGTGAGTACTATTATAATGGTGGCGGTGGGTTGGGCTGATAATTAACGATTGATCGGATTCCGCATTGGAAATATAAGCATGAGAGCTGCTTTGGAAACTTTCATTCTTTCGCTGGGTTGCATTTTCATGATGACGAAGGTGAGGTGAACGAAGTACAACATTTTGAGTAATTCCACTATCCATACTTAGTTTCATTGAAGCTTCATTGTGCTGCTGAAATGATCTCTAATAAGTTTAAGAAAAAAGTTTTTAATCATGAAGCATCAAAAAGACGCTTACTGGTGGTACTCTCGCTTTTCTCCTAGTTGTGGTGGATGTGAAGGCTTTCACCACTTCGTTCAAATTTTCATCAGTGAGTTTTTCCACAATCCCTCTAAGCCTCTTGCTAATACTAGTTCTTCTCACTACACAAAATATCAAAAAACTATTCAAGAGGAGACTCAGCAGAGGATTGAAAAAAAAGTCTTGAATGATAGATTTAGCGAAATTGACACCCCAGTAGAGTTGCATTTGATCCGACATTCCCATTGAAATTGTCAAAGCGATGATGATTGCGCCAATGGACATGAGAATCGCGACCGCCATACTGGTATACATGGTCGCAGTTCGGCACTTTGATACCTTTTGCCTTTTACCCCTAAACTCAGAAAATAAGTCGTTAATGAGATCTAACAAGCTATTAAGCACCTGGAGGATTGTTGGGGCTTCTGAGCAGCCTTTTCAATCATAGTCGTAAAAGGCATGACAACAACGATTGGCACGAAGAACAAGTAGATGTCGAAAGAAGCGAATTGCTTGATAAAATCAAAGTCGAAACTGAATAACACCTAATCATTGAATATATTAGGAGGACTTATAGATATAAGGTTGAGAATATTACCTCTGGATCGCTAGGAGCAAAGGCAGCTGATAAACCGAGCAAAATCATTGTTCTTAAGTAAAAAAGCATTGCCCGGAAAGTTTTTGTAATCATTGGATCATTGTAGGTGAAGATATTAAAGAAAGGATGCGTCACCATCACTGCAACAAAAATCTTATAGCACCAATTATATTTTTTCGGAACCGTCTTCTTTCTTTTATTGCCGCGCGTTGGATTCGATCTCTGTACTTCTCTCTCTTTAGTAATCTTATCCACCATGCAAAAGTTCTTATTGATGGTATTGACAATCACCCAGGTGATTACGACCCCAAGAGAAGATCCAATTGCAACCCAAAAAGACCATCTATTGTATGGAGGGTGAGTAAACAGCTCTCTCAGGTTTTTCAGGTTAAGCTGGTAGAGTTGAGAGTTCTTATAAATATTGATTAACTGAGCCTTGACATCAAATATGGATATATCCTTGCATGAACAAACAGTGTCTCCATTAAAGCTTGTGCTTTGCTCACAGATTTCATCATCATCGTTGGTACTGGGACATTGGATATTATTGAAATTTTTACTCGAATAAGTGACTTTAACAGGTACCGACACACCTATAGGCTGAAAAGTTTCTCCATTCTTGATTTCGAGCATGAAATTTGTTGAAGGTGTGTTATTACAGCTGAGCGGGTCTTTTTTCAGATAGGTGTACTCTACAGCCAATGTATTTGGAAGACTCGAAGAATTTTGAACTGTACCAAACTGTAGTTGAGGATATCTGGGATCCAGTGCTATTACAAGATTGCTCAGCTGATTGTTATTTATGAGTATCGCGTAGATGTAAAGCATTTCAGAATTGAATATTATTGGCTGATTAACACTCGCATCCCTGAGAGATAGATCTGCAATCATGGAAATCATGGAAGAAGTATCATTTATCGCTTGTGATGAAAAATTTGTTTTCATTCCACAATCATTAATATGAACATATTCGATGATGTTTGAGAGTGTGTTCACGAACTCTTGAAGTGAATTTGTAAGATTATTGCTTGAATTTAGGTCTTGCATTATTTCTAGAGATTTATTTAGAGCCGATAATGTCTGCAAAAGCGTGCTGTTGTCGTTCTGATAAGGGTCTTTGGTGGCTGCATAAAGTAACTTAAGAATGCTTTCTAAAGTAGTAGCGTTCATATTGGACTCGAGAGAAGTGATTAAATCAATGGTCTGGCTGATTAAACTCTGACGGTAAGTAAGCTGCTGCGAATATATGCTTTGATTCATGGAGCAATCAGGAAGATAATAGCCTGAGTTGCATTGGCAAGTGCCATTTAAGCAGAATCCATGTCTAGAGCACACTTCGGTAGAGGTTGAGTTTTGACAGACGTATGAATCCAGATTATTGTTTTGACAGGCCGGATTATTGTCACAGGCTAATAACTGGTCATTCTTGATGATCTGTTCAGAGAGGAAATTGAGATTTTGAGCAAGATCGCTATTAGAGGAGACTATAGTCTGGAGGAGATTGGTGGTTGCATCAAGTTGACTCTGAACATTATTTGGTGTGAGGGTCACTGTTAGATTGAAGTTCCAAGTGCAGTCGGGGGCACCTTTCATAGTGATTGAAATAATTACCTCTTCTTCGTTCGGTAAATAGAATTGGTACACCTCGTGTGGAGAAAAATCTGAAATCAAAGTCGAAATTGAACTGCCAGGTTTGTCAATAATGTATGAAACTGAGTATGTTAGAGGCTCACCACTTTGATCGAGCCAGCCTTCGATAGTGAGAGTGAAGGCAGTAACAAGAGGGATTCCAGACAAGGGTGTGATTAGATAGCTTCCTTCAATTTCAGGGTGATAATAGCAAGCAACGTCAGTCGTGCTAGGTTCTATGTTTAAGATTGATAAATTAAAGAATATAAATGCTGTCGATTACTTATACAGGAGCGAGTTTGATCATGTTCGATGTATGGGTCGGGACAGTCTTGAACACAAATGGTCGAATACAAGTAGTAACCAACATCACACAACATGCACGCAAAAACTCCATGCCCTGTGTCGGGGTCGTATCCATAATGAACCGGTCTTTCACAGCCTTCCACTATCAAGTATGACGTGAATCAAGTAATTAATCGAAAGTTAATTTACTTAAGCCTGAGGTCTGATCGATCCTAGTATCACCCAGTATGTAATTAAATTGAGCAATATCAATCAATGCTTGTTGGACATATTTATTAGCAGAAAAGTCGTAACTCGCACATAACGTAAGTCTAGGATTATTGAGAAAAGGAGTCCCAGGGAAAGAGGCTCTTTCTGTCTCTTGTCCATTCACAACGAGAATATAATTGAATTCGGCTTCTCTGGCAACGTCAGTGAAGGTGTTAAAAAAAACATGATTCCAAGCATCTTAGCAATAGTATATACAATGAGTTTGAGTAAAGTTGTTTCATATGTACCTATCGTGATTATCTCTGATGCACTTATTGGAATATAAACCGAGCTAGTCTTGATGTAAACGCCCACACTTCGATCGGAAGCTGAGTAATTCATTGTATAATATCCATTACTCTCTTCGAATGAGAATATTGTTTGAGGATTGCTGCTGTTCTGGTGAGGTCGAAACCAAAGTGATACAGAAAACGTGTATAAATTAAAGTTCGTCTGTAAGGAAGTATAAGCAATTTGCTGAGAGGAATTGCAATGAGCAAAGTAGCCTCCATACGTAAAAGTGGAAGTAGAACTAGCCTGAAATATTGAAAAATTTTCTTCAAGATCGAAGAAAGTGACATTGGTAGGCAAGTTCGTGAATGTCGGAGTTAAATCGATCATGTAGAGCCCATCTAATCAAAGTATTATTCGACTTGAAAGAGTCAATTGAAATATCTATACCTATTGATATACCACTAAAGTATTTGGTTCGTTCATAGTAGCCGACATAAAGATCCAAATAGAGCCTTACCCTTGCTAATGAACATGCACAACCGTCATAGCTGAAACCAGGAGGATCCGCACCAATGTAGAGTGTTGTGGTTGATGTTAAACTGTATAAGGTGGGTGTTCCTATCAAATTCCAATCTGTGAAGTGCATTGTTTGGTCGGCCATGTTCGTATCGAAAAAATATGTTCCAGAGAAGTAATGTTTGTTTTCAGTGTCGACCCATACATATAAGAAAACCCATTGATTCGCAGGATATTGTTGCTCATATGACTATATTGATGAGAAAAAGATGAGTAAGCAGACTCGTGGTTACATTTACATAATCCTGCGGATAAAATGTGCCATCGGAGTTGGTCACAGTACCGAGCATGAAAAGATATCGATTGAGTGGATCCGCTGCATTACTTTTTTGAATCAATATTGCCCTTCCATTATGCATGTTGTCAGGACTTAAAGACTATTAACGCGCGTTTTGGTGTAATTTTACGTATTAGCTACGCTGAGTCTTATTTCGGTAAACCAGCTGTAATCATCAGGGTCGATTTCGTTTCTCTTTGCCCATAAAGTTACTCCATATTTTGTGGTTCCGTCCACATTAGCGATGCTTTCAACTCGGGGACCATCGCCTTTTGCAAAAGATACTGATTCCTCACTAATGAACTCTTGTATGCTCCAACACCCTACAAAATAGGTAAATCAGTGCCAACATCTCCATGTACTTGTCGCAATGGCTACTATAAGAATCATAAGCGACCTTAAGATCCAATTTGTAGATTTTCTTTTCTCCCAATTCATATTTTTTTTTCAGTCTAAGGATGATTTATAACAAAGCAATTAATTCGAAATCTCGAGTCGCTTCTGCCAATTTAATTCGCATTAGATTAAAATATTTGCGAATTTCAAGACGCAAATACGTCAAGAAACTCCCAAATAATGAAAGCATCAGCATTTAAACATCCGTTTGCTTCTGGAAAATCTCAAAGGATTTATATATACACAATTATTAATAATCTAAGAATTTACCAACCAATTCTGGATGTGTGTGAATAAATGCAATGTTGGGGTTTAAAACCTTAAGTACGTTATCCGAACCTGAACGTCTTATATGTATTTGATTATGTTATTTGTTGCCATCAGCTCATAAATTCCCATTTCTGTTGGTAACTCTCACAATTAAATGTTTTTAAAGTTCATACTCATGCAAAATGCTTCGGTAAATAATAAAGCTTTTGAAAAAACTTCCAAAAACAGAAATCGATTAGGTTCGAGCTACGAAAAAATTCCTTATTAAGAGAATTAATAAAAAGAGACTCATTATCAACTCAAGAAATAACGTTATCTAATCTTGAGAGAATAATTCCGTGAAGCCTAACTTAACTAAATCGGTGAGAGTCGCAATATCTGTGGGTTTAACTATTTTTCATTCGATCTACAAAGCAGCAAAAAATCGAGAGACTTCGAGTTTTATTACCCATTGGTCAAGATCATTGAACGGCTTATAATTCCGCAATACTAGTTACCAGACTGCTTTGGATTGCGATAGTGGTCTCGACTTCTTTCGCTCCTGCGTATTAATAAATTAATCAAATTACGAACTCCTAATAAGGGAATATATTTCATGGAAGGGCCAGAAAACTAAAGCTTTGCATGGTTTGAGCGTTTAGATTAGTGGATTCGGGTTTTATCAGAGCGTAACGCTCAAGAGCATTGAAGATTGAGTTATCTCATTAGCTCCATTTCTCTGTTGAAGAATTTGTATTAGCAGCCTTCAATTTTCCACTTTTAAGTAAGCATGTAAAGGCATGAAGTAATATAGTGCAGGCAATGATACAATATTTTGAAATAATTCGAACAAGAGATGCTAGTAACTCATTATTTATTCTCAATATAGTCTTAGAATGGGTGTCGACAGAAACAATTTGATACTCATATTTTTTTTCCTCGAAATATATCGCAAGTGTATTTCACAATTTTGTTTGAAACTTGCAAACTTGAATAACAACCGAGCCCTCTAGGGTCGCTCAGAGTCTTTCTTATAGCAGGGATCTCTGAGGCAGTATTTCCTTCACTCGTAATATCCTTGCTAATGAGGCTTTAAATTTATCACTCATAGGCTTTATCATTCCAATTTATTGAGAGAGAGAAGGGGGAAAAAAAGTGGCAAATTGAGCACGCTGGGGTCAAATACGTTGGCTGGACCGTTCCTTAAGGCTTTCAAACATCTTACCCAAAGTCTTTTCAAGTACACATGTACATTTCGCAGAGAAGTTTCGATTTTTCAGAAGAAGAAAATCTGGAATCATAAAAGACGATTGATATTCAACCTCAAATCAACCAATGCCTATACAATCCTCTGTCAGAGATTTCTCAATGAGTAGGGTGAAGAAACCTAACTAATGAGCAGAGTGAATGAAAAATATCAGAGATAGATGCAAGCCGATGATAAGAGGGCTCAGACTCATTCATAAATCACCAAGAACGGAGCACAGCGCGAAAAGGAATGAATGCTGGGTGGTGTTTCTGTTCGCTGGAAGCAAACTTCACGATTTCTTTCGAGATGAAGCCATTTTTCAGAAAATGGCGATCGATAGCTTCATGATGTTAAATAGCAGTTGCAAGGACTGCCACCTGAGCCGGGATAATCTGTACCTACACTGTATTTGGTAGTCGAATCTGTCAAAGAATAGAACTGCGTCGTGGCATTTAGATTCCAATCCTTTTTGTATTGTATGATTTCATTCTTAGTCGCTGTTTCGATGTAATATGTCCCAGAGAAGTAGTGAGTGTCTGCAGCATCGATCCAAACGAATAAGAAAACTCATTGACTTGAAGGATAGCTTTGATCGTACGACTAGTAAATGTAAAAAAGGCAGATTCGAGGTTTTATATTATGTAACTAGGGAGATAAAGTGCGCCGTCATTGCTGTTCGCATTGCCAAGCATGAAAAGATATCAATTTGCTGCTTGAGGTGCGTTGCTACGTTGGATTAGTATTGCTCTCCCATCATAGAAGTTGGTAGGCCTGTGAGAAATTACTAAATTGAAATTTAGCAAAATTACGTTGTGCTCACACTGAGGCTAAATTCAGTATACCAATTGGTGATATCTCCTAACGGGATGCTATTCCTATTAGCCCACATCGTAATTCCATATTGTTTTATTCCACCGAGACCAGTTCTTGTGTTGCTATTGCTTACAGCGGTAGTCGGATAGGAGCTTTGAGTTTCACCAACGAGTTCAATCATCTCCCAACCTCTTAAAACAGAAAAAATTAAAGCATAGTCAAGGTCTGTTATACCTGAGTTAAATTGAAATTTGCCACGAATGCTCTGAATAAAATGGACACATATATTTATTGATTCTTTTACTTAGAATTAAGTTACATGGACCTATGTAATAAATACATGCTCAAAGATAATGAAAAGAATATTTTTCTGTCAGCCTCAGCTCGATAAGCACATTAAATTATGAAATTTGGTTTAATGAGGGACAAGTGCTTACTTAATATGACATAAACTATTCTTCTAAGCCTCAAACTTAGATTTCCATATGTAAGAAACCTTTTTTATTTGGAGCAGCGCCTCCTTGACAGACCATAATATCAATATAATTCTTGATTTTGCTAACCTCATGTAACATCTGAGAGGTTGATATTTGAATATTTCTCGATGAGAAGTTCTGTGCCGCGTATATGAGGACAATAAAAAGCAGATTTTCTCTTCAGAGGCCTGATTTATTGGTATTAGAAATATTTGAAGCTAGAAACGAAAAGAAGTATTGAAGCCAACAATTTTTGAGACAATAGGCGCTTTGATCAAAATTTGAAATTTGGTATGAGATAATTCATAAATCAAGACATTCAGATAAAATAAAAATTTCATTCAATTCAAATAGGAACAAAATTTTAGATAATATGTACCGAAATCAATTTGTGAAATATCGAAAACCCATTTCACAAAGCATTCTAAAACATTTGTATCTTTCTCGACGAATGGCTACTATGTTTGAATTGAATTAAATACAACAAAGTACCATTGAAAGCTTTTTCATGTCTCAAATTATAAAAAATTCATAAGAATTTTTGATCTCCTTTAGACGCCTGTAAAATAATGACAGATCTTATGTTAAGTCAGCGTATTTACCCTGAGATTTCGAGAGTCAAAACCGTACTTTTGAAAAATGTAATGGCGACATTTTGTAAACTCTCAATCAACAACGGCAAGAAAGAGATTAATTAGCTCAAGTCGGTAATCATTTTATAATTAATAAAAAAAAAGCTGAGAAAAAATTAAGAACAGATTGTTTAGTTTACCAATGGAAATATCAAAAGAGAAAGAAAAAATCATTGAGGATGTTCTCCAGAGAGAATTGATCGGAATAAGAGTTCTCCTGGAAGATTTCTATCAAATCAAGACCAACTGTTTCAAGCCTCTGGAATCAGACAAGCTTGCACCCACTACAAACCAACTAAGCAACAATCACGAATTAACAGAAGAAAAAATAAAAGAAGAGGAAGAAGTTAAAATTGAATCAACTCGAAATATGAACAAGCATACACATACTGGTTCTTTTCCTTTAAGTGCTTATGGTGTTATTCTTGCCAAAGAACCAGAAAGTGGAGCCATAGTCAAATGGGGATCAGGAATTATGATCGCACCTGATATTGCTCTCACTGCTGCTCGTAATGTCTACAATGACGAAAACCCACTCAGAAAGAGATATCCATATCTCACATTCATTCCCAGAGCCAGTGAAGAAGAGGTCGAGATTGAGAATGTGTACGCATCTGAAAATTTCCTCGGTCATCAAGAAGAGGATGACTTTGCTCTCGTTCTTCTAAAAACTCCCATTGGAAGAGAAATTGGCTACTTTGGATTGCATGCTGTAGCAGCTTCAGCAGATTCAAGTTTATTCCGAACGAAGGAAGTATCGATTGTGGGACATTCTCAAGTTAAAGTCAAAGAAGGAAATACAAAAGGACAATTTGAGCTATGGGAAGAGAAAGGAAAAACTATAGACATTCAAGAGAAAACAGAGCTTATACAATATGAACCTTGCCTTTCTGCAGATAGAGAAGGCGGTATAATGTTCTACGAGGCGAATAAAGATGAATTCTATGCCATAGGTATTTGTTTCAGAGGAAACGAGAAAGAAGCTGGCTCAGCAACATTGATCACGAATGAGAAATTCCAGCAGATTTATCAATGGATTATGGAAGTAAAAAGGAAACCTTTTGAGGAAATCATCACAAACAAAGAAGACCGAGAAGGAAGGATCTATAAACTTGATATAAGCCGCAGCTCTCTTGGGAAAGCTGGCTTGGATATCCTACTCAGCTATAAATTTGATGCTTTAGAAGAAATTAACTTGGCAAGCAATAGTTTGAGGGAAAAAGACTTACAAGAGTGCAGTATTAACTCAACCTGGAAAAAGCTTCAGAAACTGAGCTTATCTGATAATACAATCAAGGATGAAGGGTGCGAATATCTGAGTAGCAACACGGTTTGGGAAAACCTGAAGATGTTAAATCTCAGAAACAATCGAATCACTGAGAAAGGAGTCGATAAACTCGTGAAAAATGGGATTTGGCTCAAGCTTGAAGAAATCAGTCTTGCCTATAATCAAATTGGAAATGGGGGCGCTCTTATATTAGCCAGTGCTGCTACATGGACTGCTCTTAAAAGTCTTGATTTATCAAACTCTGAGATTGGGAATGCTGGTGGAATCTCAATTGGTCAAAATACTACCTGGAGAGCTCTCGAGAAGCTTCTGTTACCTTTTAATCAGATCAGAGCTGAAGGAACTGCCAGCATTAGTAGCAATATCACTTGGACGAACCTGAAAGAACTCAATTTGGATGGGAATAACTTCGGAAATGCAGGTGCAAAGGCGATCGGTGCGAATAGCTCTTGGATCAACCTCGAACAGCTATCGCTCGCTGAGAATCTCATTGGAAATGATGGGGCAGCCAGCATAGCCAGCAACGTTACTTGGAAGCATCTTAGAGTGCTTAAGTTATGTCATAATACCATCACCGATGAAGGCGCAGTCGCAATTAGCGGAAATGCGACCTGGGAGCAGCTAGAAGAGCTTAATTTACAATTTAATCATATCAAGGATGAAGGAGCCATTAGCATAGGCAGCAACGGTACCTGGATCAATCTCAAAGTCCTTAATTTGCGTCAGAATCAAATAAGCGAGGAAGGCGGAATCGGAATTGGCGAAAACATCTCTTGGAAACAGTTAGAGACGCTTTCTTTATCTTCCAATAAATTAGGAAATAATGCAGCGACCTCCATATGCAGAAGCACAGCTTGGAAGCATCTCAAAACGGTCGATTTGTCGTCTAACATGATTGAGGGTCAAGGTGTATCGGATATCGAAGGAGATAAAACATGGAAAAATTTGCAAGAGCTTCGTTTACCTAATAACCCTTTAGGAGAGAAAGGGGCTACCTTCATCAGCAGCAATTCGACTTGGGCGAATCTCAAAGTTCTGAGCTTACACAATAGCAGCATCGGTGAAGAAGGTGCCGTCGCTCTCGGCAGAAACACAACCTGGATAAATTTAGAAGAGCTTTACTTATCTTCTAATAAAATTCAAGCAAAAGGAGCCGTCGGAATCGGCAGCAACAATTCATGGGTCAGTCTAAAAGTGCTTGAATTACACAATAATGCCATAAGAGATGAGGGCGCGGCGGCTATTGGTAAAAATACAACTTGGAAGTTCCTGGAAGTACTCAACTTGTCTAATAATATGATCGGAAATATTGGAGCCGTTAGTATTGGGAGTAACACAACTTGGAATAATCTCAAAGAGCTCCTACTATCGCGCAATAAAGTTGGAGATGAAGGCGCTTTCGCTATGGCAAATAACGCAAATTGGAAATACTTAGGCAATCTGTTTTTGCAAGAAAATAAGATTGGAGACGCAGGCGGCGCAGCATTTGGGAAAAATTCCTCATGGAAAAGATTGGAGACACTGCATCTTTACTCTAATAAAGTGGGATGGAAAACTATGATAGCAATTGGAGCCAATTCTAAGCTGGAGAGTCTCCAACGCATTCCCTTGTCAGACAATAAGCGTTTAACTACTGAAAGAAAAAATGCCTTTAAATCGATAAAGTTGGCCAATTCAAGCGCCATTTCAAACTGATTTTAAGAAGAATTTCATCAAAAGCTGTTATTTTCTCAGATAATGCTCGTTGACACCTCTTTCTATCAAATTTCTTGAATAGAGTCATAGAAAAAACAAATTAGCTGAGGATAAACATTACAATCACTGGCAGAAGATAAATCAGTAAATAATCTAGTGACTTAAGCGAAAATTAGTTAACAGCGAAAGTAACTTATAAACATGCTAGTGAGAGTGAGAATTTGTAAACACAAAAATAATTTTTCTAATAATTTAAAACATCATCAACCGATTTGATTCTAAGACTCGGAAAAAATATTTCTATCGGTTGGGAAAATTGAATAGATCACGCTTTTGAAGGATTCAATACCACTTAGTTAAAGCAATCAAAGATTTTCTCAATGTTAAGTAGAATAAAAATGTCTTTGTAGAGTCATGGAAAAAGCGAGATTCTATCATCTCAGGCATCGGATTGGTTGCCGTTGTCCAATCAATGGGAGTTTGTTCTCAGCCTGTGTATGTATGACCTTTAGTCCCAATGTAAAAATTTATGATCAACGTGAATTGAAAATCGGTAAAATTTGGGTGTCAATTAGGGTTACTTACTCGCTATTTTTCGGAGACATAAATGATGTAAGAAGAAGTTCGCCTGGAGACACTAAAAGAAGTGACTGACTTCTAAGCCGAGGAAGCCATTCACAGTTCAAATGACGTTTGAAATTGGACAAAATGGAATTTAAATTCAATTTGCTCTTCTGAATTTCTTCTTGAGAGCGAGCTCCAATCTGTCTAAGTCTTCCAATGCTGAATGATAGCCCAAAACAATTTCCCAGCAATAGATTAAATCGTAGCAAAAATCAAGGAACTTCAAGTTCTTCATGCGACTATTGGCTATATATTAAAGATATGATAACACGAGTTATTACAACGAATTAAATAACCTCAATGAAATTATCAGCATGTAGGGATAAATTAGTAGCGTTATATTGGAACAACTTCAAATTAGAAATCAAGTATCATTATACAAGTTGATTCCATATTTGTTATTTTAGAGCCTTTTAGTTACTAAACTATTTAACGAATCTATGGATCGAGAAAAATTAAAAAGTAAATGCATATCTAATCAAAACCGTATTCTTTAATTAAATAAGATTTCATTTCTTTTTTCATCCTAACAAATAGCCAAACGAACCAGGAATCAAACCTCACACCCCTTAACGAATCAAAAAAAGTCACAGGTGAATTTACAAGGTATGAAGTTTAAATTTTAATTTTATTAGCTCATGATCTTCCATGAAAACACATTTCCCTGTAGTTGATCTTGATATTTGAATGAGAATACATGAGGCGTGTGAGAAATGTGGACGTTATCTCCTCTTCTACTCACTCTCAGGACATATCAATATCAGTCGATTCAAGCATTAGAATCGCCACTTAGTCACAATAAGAGTAAGTTGAGGATTAGAAATTAGAGTCCTAATACTTGTACGTTATTAAGCAGACAATCTTGAAAACACCGTAACGAAAGCATTATTGCCTAATTTTGCTATTTATCCAGAGTTTATTAAACTCCGTTGTTAATTTTCGTACTATTTTATCAGGTCAAGAATTTAACTCGTTGTCTAATTTGTTTTTAGTTCGACAACTCCTAGCAAAAAACACTGAATATTCTGGAAGTAGAGAAGAAAGAACCCACTTTGAAGAGCCCAGTCCACTGGATAATTGTCTGCGCAACAATTTATTTTAGGCTACTTTTTTTTGTATTCTCAATAAATTGAATAAAGAACAATGTTTTCTCTTTTCAATGGGGGGAAAATGATTATTCATAAGTTGGATGGTCTCACTTTTTTAATTTGCAGAGAATAAGAATAAAATGCCATTTAAAACTTAGAAAAGTCATTGTTGTCGCAGGACGTATTATTAAGTCCTGCATGAACACACACTTTATAGCATTCAAAATAAATTAGCTATTTGTTTTTCATAGAAGAAGTAAAGAAAGGTATGTGGAGATTAAACGAGCATGAGGGAAATTCCATGTTTTCGCGTCTTTTATCGATGATATTTGAATACAAACTCATTATTTACTTTTTTATTTCAAGAAATGATGATATAATATCTCATAATATCGAATTGGGTTGATCCTTTCCGTTTACAGGTGTTGTGAACCAAACCCTAGGATAAATTTGAGGTTTGGAGCGAAATCTCTCAAAATTGCGAATTGCTGAATAAAATGAATATTTGTCTGATACAATAATATTAATTGAGACTTTTCATTAGAATTAACTTTCATGAATCAATGTAATAAATAGATGTCCAAAGATGATAGAAAACAGTGTGTTCTGCCAGCTCCAGCTTAGTGAGAATACAAATTCAGAAATTTCGTTTTATGAGAGACAATTCTTCCAACATATTACATAAACTATTCAATAAACCCCAAACTTCGCCTTTCATATGGGAGCCACCTTTGATTTAGATTAGCACCTCCTCGACAGACCATAAAATCAATATCTAACCTGTCAGTTGAGAATTGAGAATTTGATATTTCAATATTGATAACTGAGAGGGCACTGTAAGAGAATTTTTGCTTTTGATCAATTTGAAATTTGGTATGAGATGATTAAAATTTCAAGCAATTAAGTAGGAACGAAATATTAGACAATAATTATTGAAATCAATTTGTGAAATATCGAAAACTCCTCGATAATAATCAACAAATGGCTACTATGTTTGAATTGAATCACAGCATGTATTATTGAAAGCCTTTTCATATCTCAAATCATTAGAAAATTGAAAAGATTTTTCAAGGTCCTTTGGACGCTCGTACAATAATTACTACAATCGAGAGTTTGAATCATACTTTTTGAAAAATGTACTGGCAAATTACATACGACATTTTGTAAACTCTCAAGAGCCAATAGATAATCTAATATTGAGAAGAACGTCCCAATGAGGTTCACATTCAAATCACTTTAATTTCTGTGATTCGAAGCATTCGAACTAATCAGAAAAGTTAAGAAAGTATTAATCAGCACAAGTCGGTATTCATTTATATTTATAATTAATAAAATAAAGCTTACAGCCAACTCGCACAGTTTGATTTACTAATGGAACTTTCAAAAGAAGAAAAAGGTTAGGATCCCATGCTTAAAAGCACTGAGCTTCAACTGTTATTGATGATGCTGAAGTATATCATTGTATTTAAGTTTATCAACTCATCAAAGAAATTCATTGCAGCTATGGATCAGCTAATCGAAATCGGAAGATGGTGTTAAGGCAAGAAGCTAGAAATATGTGAATCATTCATTAATACTGCTCATCATGAATTATTCTGTACGTTCTGTATAATTTAAACAGCTAATACAGATCATACAAGGATTAATAATTTAACGATGAAAGAAAGAGCGAGAAATTCGCAATGTAGATGGTGTTATTGCGACAATTAGATATCATTATTCCAAATAATGTTCGCCAGGGTCTCATTTCTCGGAAAGAATTGTTAATTTATAGACAAAATTAAGAAGATTTATTGAAACTCGACTTACATTAACTTGTTATTTACCAGTTGGAGAACGACTTTGATAATTCAAAATAAAATTTTTAACAAAGATAAAAAGTAATGCTGTCAAAAAGTGAGTCAGGTGACAACCAGAAATCGACTCAAACAGTCCTTGAAGGGTCAAAAGAAAAGAGAAACGCACCAGGTGATGATTTACTGAAAAAATCGATAAACACTGGTAAGAGTGCTTAATCTCTGATCTAAATTTGGATAGAAGCTCTTACATCTCCCACACTACTTGCCTGGTCCTCGCAGGAAAATAAGATCACTATTGTTGAACTGGAAACGAAGCATGAGTTTGTCAACTTTGATGGAGTTCAACTCTGGAATAAGGGTAATATTTTTCATTTTTCATATTGGATCCATTTTTGGTCACTTTCAAGGTTACGGTCAAGACTGGACACACTTGAGAGCGATTTCAAATACAGGACTCTTAGTTTCTGTTAACCACCACTCTTACGCTTCTGCTAACCTCGAAGTATATGATGTCTCACGGAAAGGGCAAGCGAAAAAAATATATACGTTTGAGGAAGTTTCTGGAAGTAGAGTCTCTCGTTAAATATATTTCATACTTGTACCTCTTTAGGAACTGATCTTGGGGATACGACCTATAATTCAAGAAGAGGAATGCTTGGTGCAATTTCTGTTGAATCAAAGATTTCCTACCATCTGTTCAACCTTGCCACTTCGAAAGCTGGTAATATTATGAAACTCATCCGAAAATCTCGATGACACTCTAATCATGGCACCAACGCTAGTATTTATTTTTTCTTATTGGAAGTTAGTTAGCATAAGTTCATATAGGAAACACCATGTCAGGTATTGATTTCAATCCTAATGGAGAGACTGTGGCAGCTATTGACAATTATGGAAGTTGTTTCATATCAGATATGAACACTGATAATTCTCGATTCCATGTAAAGTTGGAGGAGACTCCAGCATTTGGAGGTATAATTTTGTAACATCCTTCTTCCTTTCTACCATATTTCGATATAGATTCGTCTTATTATATTAAATTTTTTTTTCGCAACAGTAAAATTTCTCATACTTTCTAACTGCTCTTTAGAACAATGGCGTCGTTGCAGATGGAATCCGAATACTGAAGAACCATTATTATTTGTCAAGTACAATTAGAGCCTACTCAATATCCTCGATGTTGAGAAGAAAGCCCTCGCGTTGAAGAGTCCATGCCGATTGGATAAAAGTAAGTGCAGTTAATTTTTCGTTTATCTCCTTTTCGAACTCCTCGCTTGATATGCGATTCAATTCCCATCAAATTAAGGAGAAAAACAAAACTTCACCTATTAACAAGGCAATGGAAATTTATTGGCTTCTTGTGGTGTTGATCAGGATGTGAATATATTTGACAAACGAGAAGCAAAAATTGTCTACACTTTCCAGAACATCCACAAAAGTAACATTTTTATCTCTAATTTCTTACTTCTTTTTGCTATTACTTAGATGCGATCAATTGTGTGCGATGGAGCCCAACCGATGATACCCTCGCAACTGCTTCACGTGATACGAAGATAAGCCTATTGGACTTCGACTGGGTAAGTCCTTGAGACTGGAGCTACCTCGAATGAATGTAAACTGCTACTGTTCACAAAATAAAAACTATTTCTATTTCTTCTTAGATGATCCGGCTATGTCTGTCTGTTTCCTTTGAGGAATGATCAAAATCAAGAAAAAGGCGCAAGAGATCAATGGGAATATAATTATTGATCAGAATTGAACCATCCGTGACAGCAATTATATAGTATCCTCCTTATATTTCAGAATATCTCCATTTATACCTGCTATTTGAAAACAACAAACTGAGCAATTCCCTCAAGTTATCTTGATTTCAATAATTCTGATTCAGTTTGTGAATTTTAAGAAAACTCAGGCTTCTAAGAATTTTTCCGATAAATTCAAGTTATTGTAGAAGTTCATGCAAACAAACAACTAACGTGAGTTTTCTTCTAACAATTTAAAACGATGTCAGATTAATCTTCGTGAAAAGAAATAAAGTTGAAAAAAAAAAATGGTCTTTTATTATTATTCTCAAATAATTAAACTTATGTCTTAGAAGCTATGGCTATTGAGATTCCACAACAAAACTTGCTATTAGCTGGGTTCATAAGAGATCTTGAATTGTATATATCGAGAAAGAAATTGCTTTCAATTTTCGCTGTGTGATGATTTAATCAATGATTTGCTTGCAAAATTTATCAACAAAAGAGAATTTTTTCTTGCTTTACTGCTAGTAAGAATTGATTGAGTGAATATCTGGTATGTATTAAGCACAATAGGTCTCCACTACCCCAATTATTAGGATGATGAGATTAATCACCACAGTTCCTACCTTTTATCCATTTAAGAGTAAACTGAATAGCGACACAACGTAAGCATTTTAGGGCAAGCTCAGCATATTTCCAGGTAAGATTCAAACTGCTATCTTTATCTAATTTTTCTTCGATCTAATTACCTTTTCCTTTATAATAATCCAAAATTTAATTTCTAAAAGCTAAAAAAAAGTAATGGTGTCAAAAAGCGACTCAAATGATAACCAGAAATCGACTCATACAGTCCTTGAAGAGTCAAAAAACGTCTTTGGTTTTATACCAGCATAACTTCCTTCTTCTATGTTTTCATATGGGTTACTTATAGGTGTCACATGTTGGATTGATGTTTGCCCAGAAAATGAAAACTTATTGGCTTCAGGTGATGATGATAACAATGTGAAGATATTTGACAAACGAGAATTAAACATTGTCCGAACTTTCGATGGCATTCACACAGGTAGTATTTTATTTTATTGTTTTTAACCTTATAGGACCACAAAGATCATGACGATGACCTGAGACAATGTTTCCAGAAACGAAATTGATTCAACTATTATCATAATCTCTACATTCACAGATAGCAGGAAATTAAGTATGATAACAAGTAAATCAATTGCTGATAAAGAATTTGCATGCAAATCAAGGTAGAAGAAGAGTATTCGACTCTGAAACATTACAAGTAGGATAAATGAACTTAAACGGTAATCAAATCTTAAAAATGATTATCCAAGTTTTCATTGTCTACACCTATAAAACAGATTGTTATGTTGGTTAGATAGAAATCGCAATCAGGATTTCATTTCAATTACTCAAAAGACAAAGTGTGAAAAGATGTTGTGCTAACTGCAACCACAACTCGCTGCTAGTTTGTATGGATTGAATGCAATAAGAGGATTTTTTCGATTATAAGAAATCATTGGGAGAATAACTAACAACTACACTTTAATAGTGTTTTCAAATCTCACAAAACAGATTTTATCTCCATTCTTACTTCTATATCTGTCACCATGCATTCCTCTGCTCTAGAAGAGAACAATAGATAAAGAAAATTTCTACTCATATGAGAAAACATTATATTGATCTCATAAAAATTGATAAGAGCCACTAACCGATGAACTTAACTCGAGCGTCAATTCAGTTTCTCTTCAAACAACTCCAATTTGATAGCAAGACAGTCTAAGTGAAAGAAATAAAGAGTTAGAGAATAAATTTTGTTTCTTTATTGTTTGTGATTAATTGACTCAATTTATTTGAATTGATAAAATATGGTTTGAAACAATATTATCTGAGAGTAAGCGAACAGCGACTTATACTAATTCGGTTTAGAGAAGCCCACTCCAAGCGTTGAAAAATTCCTGTGGCAGTCATTTCTACAACAATAGCAGCGAGCTCTAATAACTATCAGTCTTAGTACACAAACCTGTTAAGATAGCCGTAAAAACCACAGTCACGACTAGAAGCATATCAGGAGCCACTCAACCTCTTTCAGGTCAAGCCGAGGTTACAGATTCAGTTACTTATCCAACCACTACTGGATCAAAATATTACCCCAGTACGTCAGAAGGGATTCAGGTTTCAGTAAGCGTTGGAGGCGGAAAAAGTGAGCAGAGGTCTCAATATCCACGTCTTATAAGCGATCAGAAAGCATTTATCAACCAACTAGGACAAGATTGACCATAAATACTTCAGATTCAGGCAGCTATCTTTCGCGTTATAAGTGATGAAAATTGACATTTGCCAACATTACACTCATGAAAGAGAGACCGAGTACTATTACAAATTTATCTTAAGTCAATGTCATAGCAAAAACAATAAAAAATTCTCTTTGATTGAGCTGATTCCAGCAAAAACTACAGAGACATCGGCTCACATCAAAAAGAAGATGAGAATCATGATTCCTATCAGATAGTAGCGTACGATAAACAGCCTAATCCGCTAAGAATCAGGTGGTCTCATTATCATTATACTCAGCCTTAATTAGTAATCAGAAAAGATGATTTATTTGATTTTTGAAAAGAAATTTCGTTATGAATGTGAATGTAAAGTTATGAATAAAAAGATAGACAATGACATAGTTCAATAAACAATCTTTGCTTGAACATGTAATCTGTAAAAACAATTAAACCTTTTTCTTAGAAATATGTAATTAATAACAAAGCTTCCTTATTTGGGAAGGTTGTCACATTCTTCTCATCATAGATATGATATATGATGAGATTCTTCCATTTATGCAATGCGGGCATATCTGAGTGATGGACCAAATTCAACAGCGCCTGATCCACCAAACGATACGAAGTATCTTAAATCATCGTTGCTTGAGTAGCTTGCAGAGAATTCACCAGCGCCACCGATTTGCTTGAATGAGATGGTGTTCGCGTTCGGATTGATGCTTACGAGGAAATTGGAACCGATGTGAATGCTGGCTGCTGTTACTGGAGTAACACCGTTAATGGAGCCGTCAGAGCAGAGCGAAATAACCTTGTTGTTAGCACCTTCGTCAATGAAACCAACACAGCTAGATGCATCACCATTTCCACCTAAGAAGGTGAAATCGAAACCAGCGATGAGTGCCTCATTGAATGTTTCACCGATGCTGGTAATAACCTCTTCATTTGGATTAACGACCTTTGCATAGGCGCTGTCGAAGATAAGGGAAGGATCATCATGAGGGTTAAGCCAAGAGAAGTCGAAGTTATATCCTGCTGGTTCCAATCCGTACATAGTTTGAGGAACAACACTTGATGGAGGTGGGGAAGTGGTGAGAGGGTTGTCACCTAAATGTCCGATTTCAGAACCGAATTGAATGGCACCAGCATCGTTGTATTGAGCGGAATAGTGGAGATTTGCTTCGCTTTCATAGTAGCCGACATAGATGCTGTCACCGCCGATTTGTCTGAATACAACAGATTGTTCTTGGACGTTAACGGAGACGGAGAATGATACTCCGATCGCGACACCTGCGCTTTGAACGCCTCCGCTTCCGGCGAGCTTGGTCAAACCGTTGATACTACCGTCGCTACAGATTGAAAGACTCTGAGCTCTTAAGTCTTGGTTAATATCGAGGAGACTCACGCTGGATTTCTCAACGAAACCCATGCAAGTCCAGCTCATTGAGTAGAGCATCGTGAAGGTGAATGAAGT
>ENA-UOUE01000770-UOUE01000770.1-compost-metagenome-genome-assembly--contig:-NODE-770-length-24194-cov-24.999834_pt1 | contig 24194 bp, 22 predicted proteins | sample MGYA00238146_ERZ747223 | MGnify/ENA primary metagenome ERZ747223 (study PRJEB28781, sample SAMN06268865) | compost metagenome | isolation source: single cell | place: USA: California, Emeryville, Joint...
ACATCTTTCTCAAAATTCAAAAATAAATCTGTGCAGTTTTTATCGATAAATTTGAGTGAAAACAAACTCTGTAAATTCCAACAGAACACCACCTTAACAAAAGTTGAGCCCGTTTAGTAATAATGAGGATTTGAAAGAAACCTCGCTATTCTCGAGCATCTGTCGTTGAGAAAATAATCAATTCAATGAAAGTAAATGTATAGTTTACAGCAAGTTGGAACCATCTGTGACCGACGATGTTTAATTTATAATCTGTGAATAAAAATGCTTAAATCACTAACAAGACGCTTTGAGCCTAAATATATAAACAGCAATAAATCTTTTCTCTTCTTGATCCCAGCACGAGAGTTTTGTGTCAGAGGAGGAGCAAGCAGTGAAACTGGAAAACGTAGTTCAGAAGCCACGGCTGGTACAATTCTGGAACACGGAAAAATTGGCGGAGTGTTTAGAATTACAAAAAATCCTTCATTTCTTGATGAGAGACTTGATTTTTTCAACAAAATCTACCAAAGGCAGCAGCAAGAACTCCAACAAGCACCGAAGAGAGATATTGAAATTACATTAAAAGATGGAAAAATTATCAAAGGAAGGTTGTTTGAAACAACACCTCTGGAAATTGCTTTCAGAATTTCGAAAAAACTTGCAGCATCAGTTTATGGAGCAAAGATTGTTTATTCCAAAAAGGAACAGTTTCCTTTAGTGAAAGGAGGAGGTAGTCTAATATGATAACTGTCTTTAATGCAGTTAATAGGCATCGTCGACGCTGAAGATGAGAGTGAAACAGCTTCAAAGCTCGAAAAAGGAGAAATATATGATCTCACACGTCCGTTAGAGGGTGATTGCCACTTGGAGCTGCTCAATTTTGATGATCCTCTGGCCAAAAACGTAATTTCCGCTCAATTCATTTTGTTAATACTGGTATTTATTCCTTTTTGTCAGGTATTTTGGCACTCAAGCGCGCATATCCTAGGATCTGCGCTAGAATTGGAATATGGCGCTCACTTATGTATCGGTCCTGCACTAGAAAAAGGATTCTATTATGACGCTTATATGGGAGACCATAAAATCAGTCCACATGAATTTCCAGCCATTGAAAAAACGATGGAAAGAATTGTAGCTGAAAATCATCCGCTTCGAAAAGCTTATCTTACGAAAACCGAAGCCTTGGAACTTTTTAAGCATAATCCATTTAAAGTTCAGCTTATCAAAAACAAAATACCAGATGATGCCGTCACAACCGCCTATGCTTCAGGAAGTCTCGTAGATTTATGCACTGGACCTCACCTCCCGAGCACTGGAATCGTCAAAGCGATTAAATGTCTCAAGGTTTCAGCGGCCTACTGGCTTGGGAAAAACGAGAACGATGATCTACAACGCGTATATGGCATTAGTTTTCCACAGCAGAAACACCTTGATGAATATATAAAAGCGCAAGAGGAACTAGCGCAAAGAGATCATAGAAATGTGGGGAAACACCAAGAATTGTTCACATTAATTGATATGAGTCCTGGTTCAACATTCTTCCTGCCTCATGGAGCTAAAATATATAATAAACTCATGGCTATGATGAGAAAAGAATACACTCTGAGAGGTTACACTGAAGTTATCACACCAAACCTATACAATAAACATTTGTGGGAGACGTCAGGTCATTGGCAGAATTATAGAGATAATATCTTTCAACTCAAGATTGAAGATCAAGATTTCGGTTTGAAACCAATGAACTGCCCTGGACATTGCCTTCTCTTCGATTCGACTCTCAGATCTTACAAAGAACTGCCTATTAGATATGCAGAGTTTGGTGTCTTGCATAGAAATGAACTTTCTGGAGCACTTAGTGGACTTACAAGAGTTCGAAGGTTCGTGCAAGATGACGCACATATCTTTTGTACCGTCGAACAAATTCAGGTTAATAATACAGCTAGAATCAATTACTAATTTTCCCCTTGTTTCTTTTTAGAGCGAAATTGAAGGAGTCCTTGACTTATTAAAATATGTCTACCAGGTTTTTGGATTTTCATATAAACTTTATCTCTCAACTAGACCTGAGAATGCACTAGGTAATCTTGTGCTTTTTTCAGACCCGACCAACTTTTGTAGGTGACAAAGCGCTATGGGATAGCGCTGAAGAGCAGCTAACACAAGCATTAAATAAATTTGGCCATCCGTGGAAGTTAAACCCTGGGGACGGAGCTTTCTATGGGCCAAAAATCGATATCACCTTATGTGACGCCTATGGCAGAGAGCACCAATGCGGAACAATTCAACTCGATTTTAATCTTCCCTATCGTTTCAACTTACAATATCGTACGGGTGACGAAGCCAAAGACAGTGACGGAAAGGATGAAAAGACGGCTGTGAAAGATACTCACTTTGAGAACTCTCAGAGAAGTAGCGAGTGTAGTGATCATTCTCATCACACTCTGAAGCATGGATTTCAGAGACCAGTTCTGATACATAGAGCGATTTATGGCTCATTTGAGAGATTTATCGCCGTTGTCACTGAAATCAATGGTGGAAAATGGCCTTTTTGGTTATCTCCGAGACAGATTATTATTCTTCCAATCAGCACCGACAAGCATCTAGAATACGCTGAGTCAGTTTATAACCGACTCAAGCTTGTAAAAACATTTCTTAACCGTTCCTCACTAGTCTTATTCTTCGATTCTTTAGGAAGGATTTGAGGCAGAAATAGACAGAAGCAATTCTGGTCTGAATAAAAAAGTCAGAAATGCACAATTACAACAATTTAATTTTATTGCTGTTATTGGCGATGATGAAGTGGCTTCTGGATGCGTAGATCTCAGAGAACGAGATAAAAAAGATAGATTGGTAAAATAATTACAATAATCTTTATTATTAATGATTCTCAGGGGAAATTTATAATACCCAAATTGATTGAGCATCTAAAATCTTTGGACGCTCCAGAATCAGAGTTTAAAGAGAAGATTTGGACGAAAGCTTACTTCCATCCTTCCGTAAATTGCTAATTATCCTCTTCAGGTAACTTATAAAATATTTCTATAGGAGAACAAGCAACAGCAAAAGCCCACAGTGCAATGGCATGGTGTTATGGAAGGCAGTAAGGAGCAGGTTTCGAACAATGAAAAGAAGCAATAAACAACAAAAGTTTGGTTCTTAATGGTACAGTATCTTCAACTACACTTGAATTGGTTGCTCCAATACCTGTGGCCATTTCAAGCAGACTACTCATGTTTTTCAGATATATAATCGATTAAACGATTAGCAAATGTAAGATCTATCTAGGAATTAAGAGACCATGTTTTTGTTAATGAAAAATTGGACTGTTAATGTAATAAAAAAACCTGATGAGTGCTCGGTAACTCACATATAAAAGCTCTCGTTCTTGTTCATAGTCATCAAAAACGAGCAAACAAATATAGGTGTTGTTTTTTCTCCGTAATTCTAAATTTTGACTTAATACCAATCACAGCTGATACTTGTCCTGTATAGCATTGCCAGCCGATAGTCGTTCTTGATGACGCATTCGGAAATAAATTATTGGTATCATTTATCTGAAAAAGTAGTTCTGAGCATAAAATTTGATCCTGCATTGTGTTTATGATCAGCAAGTAAGCAAGGAAAAATTTGGAAGACAGAACCTTTAATCTTCAGTTAATCGAAAAGTATGATATGAAGGCATACCCTATAAAAATGGATATATATATTCATATACCCTGGTGATATCATAAGATAAATTTATTCAATAAGCAAATTATTTATCAAGAATGTCTGGAAATTCCACAACCCCAACGAATGATGCAGATGATTCGTTGATATCTGAATGCATTTTTCAACAGCATCAATGGCTCATATTTTTCACAGTGGTATTTGGTGCTGCTGTAGCTTTCATGGGTAAGCGGTTTTCCGACTATATCCTCCTTATTACTGCTACTGGCATAACATTTTTCGGAGTCATGGTAAAATCGTTGTTCTTACTCCTTATAAATTTGACAATTAGCACTTCCTGACTATTACTGGTGGAATTATCAATATTGGGCACTATATTATTGCTGGCTATTGTGGACTTTCTCTTGCTAAGCTTCTGAACGAATATGATCAAAAAAATCGAAATTTTGCTGCTGTCATATTTAATGGAGGATGCTCAGGTGCTCTTGGAGGACAATTCTTGTTCGATTTTGTTTTTCCAGATGCTGAAGGAGTAATAAACTTTTATGATTGCCATTGGATGATCGTTCAATTTAGTATTTTGTTTGGGTTTTTGTCATTCTTGGAACAATCGCCGGAGGATTCTTTGTTTTCAAGTTGGGAGAGTAAACATTTCGCATAAACCTCTGATGCTTGACCATCTTTCATATGTAGTTATATTATAGCCATTCTTACAAGCTTCATTGGAGCATATATCCTGGTTCAACCAATATTAGCTCTTTTTGGTAACTAAGACTTTTTGGGAATTGATCTCGAGATTATTATAATAGGGATGTATGATTCTGACTGTTTACGTGCTAATCGACTGGGGATTGTTGCTGTCATAATAATGGGAGTTTTCTCATTTTTCCTGCAGCAAAAGATATGGGGAAGTATATATACCGAGGATTTTGACGAAGATATTAGCCTTTATGCTCGTCAGAGGCACGATCAATACATCGCGGGTCTAAGAAAACCTCAATTCGGAGAGTAACTTTTTCAATTTTTTTTTTTGGGTTAGGGACAGCTTTCTTTTTCATTCATGTGGATCAATAATCTTATTGCTTATTCAAGAATGTCCATGCATGCTACCTTTACATTTTCAATTTCTGCTAGTTTGGTTTGCAAAATTTTCATGATATACATGATGTTTATATGACGATTTTATTTCATGTCAGACTACTCCAACCTGTAAAGAGCGGGCTGAAGCAGAAACATAATGCTATTTGGTTAAATCCCCACACTCCACAGCCTCATGAAAACCGAATTCAAGGAAACTAAGAGTAACTCACACCAAACACTTCTCAAAGAAGGAAAATACAACGCTAATGGAACAAGAGTCCCAAGCTCATGAAGATCTGAGTAAAATTCTAATACTCTATTTGACATCTATCAAAGTTTATAACGCCAGAGAGCTAACTTAACTTAGATAAACAACCATGCAAGGTACTCCCATTCTAGAAAAATATCAGTGAAAAGATTAAAAAAACGATGTAGAGAAAAATCAAAAAACCTGAGAAAAATGGTGGACATTCAACAATGTTTCATTAAATCTTAGATTATCTGAGGAAGGATGAAACACACATTCTAAAAGTTTTAAAAGGGTGGCACAAAGATCTATTTGTCCCAAATACGAGAGGAGCGACCAGATAATTTACGAAATTATTTATCGTTGTCTGCATTTGCAATGCAAATAATTGATTGCAACTTTGAATTAAACTAGACTCTTGCTGACGCAGTTTCCAACTGAAGGTGATTTGTTAAAGTAGTATTAAGTTTTCTTAATATATTGCACAGAATTACTCATTCAAGAAAGAGAAAAGTAATCAACTCACTAACTTAGTTTATCAAAAAGAATTCCGTGAAGAGCAATTAAGTTTTCTTTCTTGCAAGTATGTATGTGCAAAGTTCTGATTTAATGTGGTTCCTATCGTTTTGAAAAATCACATTCTTGCTTTTACTAATCACTGACTCACCTAGCAATAAATTTTCTTGTTAAATTTAACTCAGCAACATCCGAGTTTGGTTATAATCATCGAAGAAATCGAGCTTTATAATAATATCATTTGAGAATTTTTCTTGATATTTGTCTGCTAATCTCTCCTACATATGCTAAGCTCTAGAACGCAATCACTGCTCGCAGATTACCTTAAATCTGTTGCCGAAGCTGAGACCAGCGTTGAGATCGCTCGCCAGGTTCTTGCTGAGAAGAAGGATTTTAAGCCTTACAGCGCTTTCAGCGATCTCGATCAACTAGGCAAAGGGTATTTGACAGTCAGAGACTTGACTGATTTCCTCCAAGATCTCGACCTCGTTCCTTTGGAGTCTCATGTGCGTGGTTACTTCAGTTTGTATGACAGTAATGATGATGGAAGACTTTCATTCTCCGACTTTAAAAACGCTGTCCTCCCAGCAACAGACTCCTATCTTCGTGAGTTGGCGTTGAACCGTCCAACTTTTAGGTCTGATCAGCCCCTCTCTTATGCCGCATCTTGGGCTCTGGCGAGAGTATTCGAGAAAGACATGATATCCTCAAAAAATCTCGAATACAAGCGCAAGGAGCTTGCTGAGAGATACGATTGGGATCTCCATACTGCTTTCAGAACTATTGATCAAGAGCGATTTGGATATATAGACCCAGAAGCCATCATGCTCTTCTTTGATGAGTGCGGTACTCTTCTGACTTCCAAAGAGAATGATGCTCTGTTCAGACGAGCTGACAAAGACGGTGACGGAAGAATCAGTATCTCAGAGTTCAAGCGACTTCTGGAACCATTATCTGGGTATGATCGTCAGATATCCACCGGAAGCCCTATAAAGAAGAGCCGATCTCCTTCACCAAGACGCTTGGAAATGAGCTCTCCCGTTTATGGCACACCTTCAAGACTTTCTCAGGAAAGAGTTGGTTCACCCATGATCAGTGATGCAGATTATTATCGATATCTCCAAGAAAGTTCAAGGTTAAGTTCTGGAAGAAAGAATGCAGGGTACTCCTCACCTAGAAGAAGCCGAGATGATAGCGGTAGACTATCTCCAAGAGCAAGTTCACCAAGGCTAAAGAAGGAATTAACCGATTATCGAGTTGATTCTGGTTATAGAACAGTGAGGAAATATGATGATGCTGAAGACTATCGAGCTTCTTCACGGAACTATAGAGCCTCATCTCCATCAGGAAGAGCAAGTCCCAGAAGCAGATCCCCAAGATTGATAAGTGAGATGACTGATTATCGGGTTACTTCCAATTACAGAACCGTCAAAGCCTACGATGGTGGGTCACCAATGCGAGAAAGTTCTCGGGTATCAGCTGATAGACAATACGAGAGTCAATGGGCCTCACCGCAACGCAGAAAACCCGATTATTCCAGCTACAACCAATCTTATAGCTCTAGTAGGCGAAGGTCTCCTCAAAGATATCAGCAAGAAGAAACTACTTACCGAAAAGAAAAGGGCTATAGAACAGTAAAAGTCTTTGACAAGAACGAGCCGGAGTCCGAGAAAAAATCAGAATCCCAAGCTGAAGAGAAAAAACCAGAGCCTCAAACTGAAGAAAAGAAATCAGAACCTGAAAGTGGCATCAAAGAGTATTCAGAGGAACCAAAATCTAAGGAAAATAACGAAGAAATTACAAAAAAACTTGAATTCGAAGAACCCCAGCAAGTCGAAAAAGCTGAAAAGCCCTACCAAGAAGATCACAGTGAGGAACCTCAACAACAACAAGAAAATGATGGTGAAAAAGAGAGCGCATAATGCGCATACCTTTGAACTGATCCTCATTTAACTTTTTTATTATTTAGAGGACGTTACTTTGAAATAAGAGCATACTGTAGGCATTAAATCTATAATTGTCTGAACTAAAGAAAATCACATATTCATTATCTGGTTCATAATAATCTTGAATAGCAATTCAATATTCTAATAAAGAAGAACATGAAATTAATTTCCTCTAGCGAGGATATAAGACCATATTCATTCGGATGAGAACAGAAGCCATCATGATGAATATGATGAATGTTAGTTATTCCTTTCGGATTTGAACTGAAGTTATTTTTTTAGTTCAGATACCTCTTATCCATAATTATTTCGCTATTATCTACGACATCGAAGATATGATTGCATTTTTATAACTGCTCTCTGAGACTATCCAAAAGTTGATTATCACATCATTTAGACTGCCCATCAGTTTGCGAGAAAATTGATATTCCTCGATCCATCTAAGACCATTGTTAGTGGTTTGCACACACACACTCTTAAATCCCAATCTAATATTGGGACACATTCATCCGCTTTTCACTTTTTAATCTAAATTTCAGAAACTATTAATATGGACAAGATAGGCTAGGCGATTTTGCTGGCTGGCTAGTCCAATGTGTAGGCTTTCTCTGATAAAATCGGAGAGTCATTTCGAGAATACTATGTCCTTTAGATGGGTAAATTTCTACTGAAAATCCATTATAATTTTAATTAGAAACATCCCGAGCCTAAAATTTTCACAAGATTTCTCACCAATTCTGTAAGTTGTTTTAGGAGGAAATCATTTTAACTAGTTGTTCATTGTATTTACTATTCCACCCGTTGAGAAATTATTGAATTATCAAGTAAGACTAACTTAAGGACCAAAATTCTTCACTTTTGATTCTTTTAAATTAAATGATAAGATACTAGCCAGTTTTAAGTAAAACTGAGTGAACTGAAATATTATGAAAGATGATGTATCATCTGGACAAGGAAGCAAGGTTTAAACTTTTGTTAACACCTCACTCAAGGGATATATATCATTTACTTCATGTATATCTACGAATATATTTAGATGTGATAATATAGCACCCGGATAGGGTGAATTGTAATAGACAAGTATTATTATAGCCCCTTTTCTTCTTGATGTGAATGATTTTCCTTTGACTCTGTTTCCTCCTTCTTGATGCAATTTTCAGCTGTAGGATTAAAAAATGGCTTTGAAAAAAGGATTTGGTTGCCTTGACTCTGCAGACTAACTAAATGGGCATCAATAAGATTTGATTGTACAGGGAATGACAATCCTTTTATGGTCAAATTGAATCCTCCTTCAGAAAGGGAAGGCATACTGCAAGGTTTAGTCTGCAAAGATTCAAGAAAGATCTGAGGTCTTTCTTCTTTCTTGACAAGCTTTCTTGGACCTAAAGAGGATTGTCATTCAAGAAGGTTAAATTCAACTATACTTATACCACCCAGATTACACTGAAATCTATTTCTAATTGAATGCGTTGGGTATTGATCGGGATGCTGAAATCCTGAGTTGTACTTCTGTTGCACTGAAATCGCAATTTTCGGCTTGTTCGATGGATTAATCCAAAGGTTCTGCTGCTTCAAACTCAGTGGTTTGGCGTACATTGTTTTCATTAAAATAGGGTTCACTCTAGAGTTCATTAAATTAGCTATTATAGAAGTATTAGCTGCTCCTTTCAAATCGATTCAAATTACCTTCGAGGTATTTACGCCTCAGATGAATGGCTCTTTGCAATGTTTCAAATGTCTGGTCAGTTTTTTCTTTATAATCTTTCATCTCTTGTTCGAATTTATGAATGTTTTCTTGCTGTTGGGCCACTTCTGTCTGCATTTCTTGGATATTAGCCTCTAGTTCTCCCATGCAGTTTTTCAGCTGAGAAAGCATATGCTGAGAACTCGACATCTCATTTGATAATGAAATGGAAGATTTATTTGTCACAATTCCTGCAGTTTTTAGAGTTTGTGTGCCATCTCCTCTCTTAGATAACTTTCTTTCATCTTTCTTTATTACCTTGATCTTTGATAATAAAACTCTATGTGAATCGATAAAAGCTTTTCGCGGATTAAGTTACTTGCAATTTCTGCGAAAATTTGGATGTGAGAAGACGACTTCAGAGCTCTCCAGTCTTTTCTTTTGGAAACCATGGTTCAGTAACTTTAAATCAAGTTTCAGTTGTGATTTTGGACTTAATTCTTACCGATTCTTCAAAGGATGCATAGGAAGGCTTCATGAAATGCTTAGAGAGGATGTTCTCTGCAAAAGCAGTTGTGTTTGGAATCACGAAAGTATCTCCACTCTCATTCCAGGTAATAAATGAATTAAATTCAAGGTTCTATTCAGATAAGGATGGGATAAGAAGAGCCATCATATAAAGAAACTTACATTAATTAATTGGTACAGTTTTGAAATAAGCGGTGAGTTCATTTCCTGCTGACTTTAGTAAGTGTTTTTCTCAGTTTTCTTTTGCGTATTATAGGGTGCAAACTTTTATTACTTCAAGTCGTGGGAGTTCCTATTTAAATTCACGAAATACAACTGGCTCTCATTAATTCCATAAAAGAATTAATTTGCAATTTTCTTCAAGTAATTTTTTTTAGTATCTGAGAGACACTTTACTTGATCATTATTGCTTATTCAAGCTTGAAAAATTCTTTGGAGGCTGGAGCTATTGCAAAAGATTCGTTACAGAAACTATTTAGAAGTTGTGAGTCTTACTAGAAGTTTTCCTTTCTATTTCGGAATTTTTTGTAAAGTACTGATTGATTTAATACTTTGGAATAACTAATGAATTGAACCATTTTAACAGAGTGTAACTTCAAAATACCCCTTTTTTAGAATGTCTAAGGAATTCTGATTCAAGAAAAGCGTAATTAGAAAAAATAAAAACCCAGTTCAAGTGACAGTCATAAAAGATAGAAGTATCCATGGCTAGAAAAAATTAATTCGTTTTCCAAATGCTTGAGAAAGAAGAGGTGACAATTCATTCTAGAGGAAAAAATTGATTTTAGCTTTGCTGCAACGAAAACTTTGCATCTCTAATATTAACACCCTGCTACTACTACTCATCCGTCTGCGCCTTGAATCGATGAGCTGAATCTTTTGGTGGTGATGAAAGTTGAAATTCTAGTTCTATAGAAAAGCCAACCAAAGCGAGTCGAGATTTCTTAATAGATGATCATGCAGAATGCTACTGAGGAAAGCTTTTTTCGAATAAGAATGGCCTTCATCGATAAGCTTTTTGAAAAATAACTTTAATGATTGTAGTGTGAATTCTCTAGGTTGAGCTCTTGAGTTATTGAATCTTGAAATACCTGCCAGAATACAACGAAATTACTCAAATATATGGGGGAAGTATGCTGAACCATACTTCATCTTGTAAGACAATTAAGTATATAGGCTAAGGGAAATTTGTTTCCTTATAATTCAAATCTAGATCTGTTCGAAATTGACATTTCCATCTTGAGAGGCGTTTGACACTGTATCATAAAATTAAACTCATATCTTGGAATTAGGAGTTCTCACAAGTAGAACGACACTGATAAAGTTAATTACACAGATTCTGGATTGGGTGACGATTGAAGAATGTTATTGGTGCTGATTTGGCTGTTTAGCGAATATAGGCTTTTCAACTCACTTTTCTCAATTTATTAAAGGCTCACTGATTCTGGAATTTGGCCTCTGACCGGATTACTTGAAATAACCATTCAGGAGACCATTGCTAGCCAGCAATATAATCAAATGGAAGAAGACAATCGAGTTTTCTGTAAGAGTAAACTCATTTTATAAGAACTCAATTCACTTTGGACAACAGTGAGCGTAGCTGAAGTCAATATGATTTATTTCAATTTGTTATGGGAGAATCCTCGTCAGATGCATTTAAAATAAAGCATAAATGGGGAAAAACTGCTGTTTGAAAGATCTCCAGGAGAATAACTCACCGGATAATTATAACTTCAATTTCAAATTGAAAATTATGAAAAGTCTGAGCCAGGTAACAAAGCGTTTAATGTCGGTCTTATTCTTCTCGATTTATCTTTAGAATTTTATCTTGTTGATATTATTATGTTCTTCCCCAAATCACACAGAAAAAGGAAGGTTTTTCTCTGCCAATGAACATTACAAATCCCTGTGAGCTATGTAGTTAGGTACTTTGACGAATAAGGATCAAATAGAAGCTAATTTAGTCGAAGAACTGATCAATTTTATTACGCTGCAAATTTTTTGTCCTTTTGGTCTCATATTTTCCAAAATTTGTCTCAGACAAGCCGAAAGCATAGGCTCAATACGTTTTTTAGCTACAAATTTTGGATTTTGTAGTGATACGGATTTCTTTTCAAACACTCCTTCAGATTCAGATGTAGTAGGAGTCATGAGCTTTGTAACAGCAAAATTAGATTGCTCATTAAGGACTTGCTATTGAGAGCAATAGCAATTACTCAAAATGAATGAATTTCTAAGAGGAGCTTCATCGACAATTGTTTCTGTACTTAGACATTGAGAGAATAATACTCTTCAAAAAAATGGAAAGTAAATGGCTCAACTTCAGCATAAAGAATGTTGTAATAGTTGATTTGGCAATAATTGATAATTTGATAATAAAGATGGTAAAGTGGAGAGAAATTCGAATTATTGAAAGAATCTCTGAGAATTCCTACGATGCAACTTAAATAAAAAAATTATAGTTAATTCATGTTGTGCCAGCGAGCTTAAGCACTTCAAAATGGAAGATGAGAAATTGAACAAAAGATACAGAGTTTCGAGATCTGTTGAAAAATTGCCGAGAATTGATCAGAGAGTGTTTTGGGATTCAAGACAGGCTTACTATAACCGCGACCTAGAAAATTCAAGAGCGCCACAATATGTTGATCGTGATACTGTTCTCATGATGCCTGATCAGACTCTTCCATACGAAAGAGCCTCTCTCGTTGATCAGAGCGAAGTCGAAGAAGAGCAATATACCTATGCTGGAGACCGAAGTTACATTTATAACAAGCCGTACTACTCAAAATACCGTCCAAAAATTATTCCCATGAACAGCTTTATAAAAATGGCTCCCACAGATACAGTGCCACTGGAAGTGAAGCACAAGCCTCGGAGTAATGAAAAAGATGAAATTATAAAAGCTCTACAAAAGCAAGCTAATCTGCTCCAGCTTCTTAATGCACAATTCGAGAATAAACAAGGATTCAATAGAAATATTCTCTCTAACTACAGCAATGGTCAGACAGGAAACAGCCCAGAGAGCAAAGGCCCTATTTCTGGAAGGCCGAACTCCAAACAGAAAGACGGAAACTTACTTAAGCAAGATGATCTCGAGCCCTATCAAACAAATTTAGATTCAAATCAGGCAAGCAATGAGAGAAGACCCTCATATAGAAATGCAGAGCATAATGATTCACTTTTGCCACCTATCAGAAATCGAAGTGTAGATGCGGCACGGAATTCAATAAATCATGACCAAAGGAATAAGGTACTTATTCTTGCAGATCTGCTGAATAAAAGTCAGAGAGACAACGCTTCTAGACAAAGAAGTCGAGGGAAAGAGTAAAAGATGCAATTTATCTTTTGTGTTGATGTTGTTTGTTGCCAAACAGAAAAGTTGAAGGTGGTGAAGAAGTAGAAAAAAAGAAAGCTCAAGAAGCAGAAGAGAAATTGAAAAGTAAAAATTGGTTCAATATTGACCGATTTATTAGCATTGTAATATATTTGAAAAGTTGAACGCGTTGTCAAGAAAGAAGCATACAAGATGTATAAAAGATGGCTGCGGAAAATTCTTGGTGGATTGTTGTGGATTCTTTTTTTACCAAGGATGACAGCTGAAATGGCTGTGAATATGGCCTCGAAAAGAAGGGCCATGTTCCAGAAGCAATACCTTGATATCATACCGTTTGCTGAAAATGTAATTCAACACTTGAGATAGATTATCTGAGCAAGAAAATAAAGGCCATTTATGACAATTTGATGAAGAGGGTTGGCAGTACCTTGATTGAAGTATGTAAAACACACCACAACCTTGATATAAGACCTGAGAAATACCTCGGATCTCAGGAATCATATAAAGAAGTAAAACAATATTTAATGGTATTGAATCAACTCACTTCTGCTAAATCTCATACTATCAACAAAAAAACAAAAAGGATAAAGTTTCCAAAATTATAAATCTCACCAATAGGACGATTCACATGAAAGATTTCGATCCCACCACATTAGAATTTTTTGGTAAACTAACAATATTGCGCAAACAAGACAAAATTAATATTATTAGTTTATCTATCAAGCAATTCCACGTTTTTGCCTGAGGGTTATCTCTCACTATACGAAATTGATAGAATAAAATTTAGCACACTTGGACGGGCAAAGTATTACATTAAAATATTATCACTAGCAACACAATCAACCATTTTAAAAGATTTAGCTCCAATATGATGGCTTTGATGTTAATCGCAGCAACCTATTATCTTCGTGTGCTAGTCCATCAAGTGATACTCCGACCTCAGTTTGGGTATGATAACGTGAGAATTACTCCAAAAATCAAGCAGAACTTGCTTGTTATAGCTTCGGTGATCTACCATTTGGTAATGAGGCTCTTCGAAGATCTTAAAATTCAAAGTGGAAATCAAAACCATTTGTTGTTTTACGAAAGAGTTGTGCCTGGATTCCCACTATTGGCAGGTATCTCAAATTTTCCAACTAGCTTGCAACTTAGTCAATAGATGAAACCATGACTTCAGAAGGACAATTCCCTTCTCCAGAACCAAAGGAGATAATGCAACATCAAAATGTCAATCTTGAGCCATTCGCTGGCACACAAATGAATGCTGCTAACTTAGTAGACGAATCAAGAGTCAGAAAATCTGTTAAATTTGCAGAAGCTGGAGATATTGCAGAACCTCGAAGAGCAAATACTGTTACAGGTAATCCCGGAAATAGCGAGATGAATCAGCAGGAGGAAGAAGTTAAACTTGGAACGAATGCTGACATTATAGTTGGAATGATCCCTTATAGTGACCTTAAGCCTCTATTTTCCGACAAACAATGGTAACATTCTGCATGATTTATCTTTTTGCAAATACTTTCTAGGGTGAGCACGATAGAATTTAATTTACTAACAGCGATAAAAAAATTAAGCGAATATGTTCGAAGTAAATATCGACCTGAATTTACTTATCCGCTTGTACTCAAGTTATATGACGAACCAGAAGATCCGGATAGCTCACATGCTAAACTTTAGAAATTCTCAAAGTAAATTAAATAATGTACTTCTACAAGTCTTTTGAATGTTTACTTACAAATTATGCATTGAGTTTGACTTTAAAAAAATCTAGTAATCAAGCTCAAGGAAATGTTAAATAAATATTTTTTTGGTTTTGACGTGATGATGATGAGTTTTACTGATTCATATCAATAAAATATAAGAACGTGTATAAATTGAATAATATCGAGAGTTGAAGAATTTTAATACTTGCTTAAGGTTCTTATCAATTGAATATTTATAATTTTGTTGAAATCCTTCTGCATGGTTTTAAAGTTCTGATCTTAGAATTTAATGTACATATATTTATTTAAGTTTCCAAAAAAACCTTCACAAGTAACATAGGCAACCATAGGTCAAATTCCAAATGGTTAAACTTATGATTAGCGTGCATATAGCGTGTAAATTTAACTTATATTTATTAGGAATCAATCGTGGGTTTAATTGGTTTTGGAACTAGTATCCTATGTTCAATCTTTTCTAATCCTTGTTTTTCTTCGTGGGATTCGCTCGAATGGGAAGTACGTAGAGAGGCCTGCTCAGCTTTGGCACAATTATTTTCTTTTCCCTTCTCATTTGATCTGGTCTCTTTCGCATCACCTTCTGCATTATTTGATGTGCTCTTGCATTGTTTTGCAGAAAGGTTCAAGCTATCATTCGAAGTTTGCGTATTGGTTATGGGTGAAAGAATGGATGCCTCTAGTGGTGTTTGCAAGAGTTGCTGCATCGAAACTCCAGACATAAATTGGAAGGGATTAAATACTGTCAAAGGAGCCAAATTCAAAGGATTCATTGCTAACTTTGAACTCAGCCACTCTCTGCAGTTAGTATCCCAAAAATTGAGCAAATTGAGTACGTCTTCCTTCTGACATGGAGTAGTCATTGATTTCAAACTAGGAATCGTGACATTGGTTGGTGTCACAAATTGCTTTTTGCTAACAGGATCTTCATCAGTTTTCGCAGTCGATTTGGAATTTTTCTCTCGCTTGGGCTGGTTTAAGTGATGTTTCATATGCTTTTTTAAACTTGAGCTGTAATAGTAGCTATTTCCACATATTTGACACGAGATCTTAGTTCTGTCACTCTAAAAAACATTTAATTATATTAACAACCTAAATCTCTAAAGTTACCTTTGTAGTATGCACCAAGAAATGCTGTTTAAGATTCGAAGATGTGCTGAATTTTTTTTCGCAAACAGAGCAAGTATAAGGCTTTTCGCCATTGTGGATTCTTTCATGTCTCCGGAGGTTTGAAATCTATTCAAGTTTAATTTATCTAATTGAGTTTTCAAAACTACTTGTGTAAACGATTGATCGCAAGTTTGACATTTATATGGTCTCTCTCGTTTATTAGTATCTGCTTGTGGGCTCAAGCATGTGCTATTGTTCGAGCTTCTTACTGGAGAGACATCGTCACTAGACATTTCATTAAATATTATCGGAGAGCAAATTCTTACCAAGATGATTGACTATTTATAGTATGCTTCTTACGCTGATTCAGCCGATTTAATTGCTCTTTCATTGCTTGGACACTGAAAGCATCAGGGTGGAACGGCTCCAACATAGTTTTCTTGCTCGAGTTGTTAGTTTCCATGACTGAAGGACAAAAATTCTGAAATTATATGCTCTGAGAACCCTAATTAAGAAATAACAAAGCTATTAAATCTATTCTAACTTAAAAGCCCTGATTAAATTGAAAATTTACTGGCCAGTGAAACAATTATGGAATTCTTGATCCCTCATAGGATGGATTTTTGTTTTTCCTACCAACAACCATGAAATTGACTTTTTGAGAATGGTGTCACGTTCTGAGTCTCGTTCCTACTCCCTTAATGAAAACCGTGGTCTCTGAATGTATATATTTTTTTTGATGAGTTTGGAAGATGTCGGAATATGAAGCGTTTTATTAAAATAATTTTCCATTCAATTCGGTCGTTAAACATTTTTCAAGCTGAATTTTTAATGCGTCGCGATTGTTGTCGTTAATGAAAGTCTTAAATTGCAATTAAACGCTCCAAAATTTCCTCTCAAGCTATCAATACTTTCTTATTCTCTGATTTTTAGCTGGGTGTTTACTAGAATCGTTGATGTGAGTCTTACTTACAAGCTATCGACTTAGTTTATAGAAACCTCTTCGAACTTTGATTAGAAAAAATCTCTTTGACTCATTTACTCTGCATCCTCAATTACAAACCCGAACCCTGAACCAATTTTCTGAGAATCGATTGTTTGGGGTTTTTGCTGTTTAACAATTGTTGTTTTTTGATTTTTCAAAAATAAAATTGAAGCTAAACCGCTGGAAATCAAAATTCTCCAATCATAAGACCTCACCCACCAATGATTCTGCATCTAATTCAGTAAGTTTAATATAAAGAACCCATGTTTCGCATTCTTCTTTCTCTCAATTTAAGTTAAGTTTTCTTCGATCCGAAAAATTTGAATAGGGAACTGCCAAAAATAATAAGCCTTGTATCATTCTCGAAGAACCTACTCGTCTGGACCTTACTCCGTGGTGTAAAACTTGCACCTGTCACGACTTAGGCGGTTCAACAATAATAGACATTCTCTCAAGAATTAATTTTCTACAATAAGCAGTTTCAAATTTTAAGCTTATTTATTTAATACCTACATGATCATTAAATTTGAAATACTGATATTCAAAAGGAAACAACATTCCGAAACAAGCTTGATGTTCAAGATTTATAAATTCACTCAAACAAAAAGTAAAAAAATAAAAAATAATGGTGTTAAGCATTAAGCGACCACCCAAATGTTTCAAGATTCTTGGCTGTACTAAGTATTTTTTCAAGTTCCTCGATCGGGTGATCTGTCGGGTTTATATTGCAACGAGTAAGGTTGAAATTAACTATTTCAAGGGTGATATGGTCCTTAATTTCTTTAGCAAATTCCAGTACTGCATTTGTATTTTTATTTTTCTCAATAGTGCCATCCACAAGGAAGAGTTCGACTTTCGTAAGTAGGTCAAGTTCAAGCAAAGTCCTCCCTAATTTCTTCGCACAATCAACAGTAAGGAGGAAATTTTGTAAGTGAAGACGCAGCCTGCACAAATAATCCAAATTTCTGAGACTTTCAGAGAATTTGATGAGGTTGTCGGCCTTACTGACACTGATGTCATACTCTCGGAGACTGACTAAGCCAGCATTAATGCCAGAGAGTGTGGTTAAGAACTTTCCATAGCAAGACTGAAGATCAATCCTAAGTGTACGTAATTTCGAAAGTTTGGTGAGACACGCTAATATCGCCAGCCCTTTCTCGCTAATATTCGTGTTTTTGAGGTCGAGCTCCAGTGATTTAAGATTCACAAGAGAGCGGAAACTTCCGGCAAGGGTAGATAAACTCTCATTGTCAAAGCTCGATTGATCGGTGAATGTCAGATGGAGATCGGTTATGCGGCATTGGGAAGATAAATAGGCTGCGATGCAAGGCATTTCTCCTGCCCAAATGATTTGCGTGACGCCTTTACATTCAAATTGAAATTCCTCGATACTGATGCATTTTGTATTTTTATCAAAAATAGCCTTGATAGCCTTTGAGTCGAGGAATATCCCGCTTTGACAATTAAAACCTAATTTTTTAAGTGTTTGCATTTGATGCAACTGATCAAAGAGTGCGACAACCCATTCTGAAGATATATTTTGTAGGCTCTGGGACTCCTCAATCTTTTTGTTGTGCAACAAGGAATAATTGAATAAAAAGCTCACGAGTTCCTTTTTGCTCTCCTTCAATTGCTGAACAAAAAAAAGCAATTCTTTAGATCCAATGATTACAGTGTCGAGGATTGAGATTTTTATTTCTTTTACAGAATCCAACTCCAAAGGTATCGTCAGAAGTTTTTGGGCAATTTCGGGTTGGAGATTTTCAACCTTTAAGGTGATTGAAACTTCTCGTAGTTGATGGTGTTTCCGGAGAGATTTTACAAGTGCAAGTACAGCAGCCTCTGTAATTTTTAATTCTTCATCATCAAAGGGTTCGAAGTTTAATGTGATAGATTGAACATTTTCATTGAATTTATCAATCGTTTTTGAGAGTTTAAAGAGTGATTCAGACGTACTGCAATTTCGAAAGCCAATGCAAAATGATGGTCTCGAGAAGAAAAACAAGTCGTAAATTCGGATGAGTTGCTCGAGATTCTGATCTGTCCCTGCAGAGTCTAAGCTTATATTAACGAGATTGATTTTTTTCAGAGCAGTTGAACCCATTTTGTCGATTAACATTTTGATTTCATTCTTCGCAACCTCTGTGAAAGTAAAGGGATCTTGGCATGTGTACTGGTAAGTACCTTCATCTATGATAGACACTCTTCCCTCTGTTTTAATCTGCTTTAGAGAACTTGGACGTGATCCATAGCATCCAATGCCCATTGGATTATTTTACAAGATCAATTTTTATATTTATCACTTGAGAGTAATTTAGTGAATTACAACTAATGTCATAAAATTCCGAACTTTAAATTTGAACTCCTTGACAGAAAATCTTTATAATCAAAGAATGTGAGTTTTATAGTGTTCGCGGCATAGGTCCTTGTTTATTTTATCTTATCTCAATAATACAAGGAGCTATTGATTTGAAAGTTCGATCATTATCCCTTGATTAAACATTTTCAACATCTGTATGACACTCTAAGCAATATAGACAAATATTCTGGGAATTTTTATTCACTCATACATATATTCAACTTCAATATGAGTCCTATACAGCTGAGAGTTTTCTGAAGACATTACTTTAGCCTCTCAACTGAAAGAAAAGTTCAAATTAGCATAATTTTGATTTCTTAAATTCGGAAGATAAGATTGTGCCCAGCACTGTGAATTTATTATTTGAATCTTCTTGATAGCAAATTGATGTTTGGATTTTGGATTTTCTATAAATCTCTCTCTTAACACCTATAAATTCTCATTTACGATCTTATTTGCTTGTTAGAGATCTTAGTATGAAAACATTTTCCATATATTATTCAATAGACTGTTTCGACTTCCATTTTGTTACTCTCCTCCAGCAATCGTTTCATTTCAATTAAATTTTTTAGTATATTTTTCTGATATCCAGGATTTTATCTTGGTTTTTGAAATTTTTGAAAGCTGTGGAATTGGATTTGAACTGTTCCAATTTCTTGTCAGATGGGTATCCTGCTAGTTTTCGTGGGAGCATTTTAATTGACTCTCTGTTCTTGCGAGGCAGTACCCTATAAATCCTTACTATCCAAGATTCACTTGAAAAAGCTTCTTGGAATCGCCTTAATTCAAAGCCAATGTTCTAAAAACGTTGAATCATTAAATGTTTTGCAAGATTGGGATACTCCTGGAACCGATTTCCTAATAGTATCAAATCCGACTGGCGCTTCATCTTCGATCTTTACTTCGCCGAAACGGTAATAGCTGAGTTTGTACATGAGACTCTCCAGCATTGTCGTTGGGGCTTCAGAGTCAATTCGGTACTAAAAAACTGAAATTAAATGGATAACTCAATTCAAGTTATTAACCACATCATCTCCAAGATAATCATCTTCAATGATGTGAGGATATACTCCTCCTGCAATTCGAACCATCCAGAGGAATTTTCCAATATCATCTGAATCGTAATATGAGTATCCTCCGAATACGACAAGGACGTAGTCGATGTTAAGAAACTCGCAAATTTCGTATGCTTCCTCTTCATTGCTTGCCATTGCAAGACCGACAGTGGCAATATGCGTATTATTCCAGGTATTATTGTCAACGATCACAGTTCGGTTCGCTAAACCTGTTATTTGATAACCATAATCCCACCATGACATGATACGAGCATCTGGTTTTGTATTTCGTCTAAGCCTAGGTTGTAATAGCTGAGTCACAAATGAATACTAAGTTGAACTTTACCAATAATAAGCCTCTCTGTAATCATCCACAATATTCCCTCTACTCCCAAGTACTATACTTGATTCTGAATAAGCCTCAGCTGCAGTGATATTTGAGTAGAAAATAAAGTTCATGACAAGGTAAGCAATCATTGCTATTCCGAGCAGAGATGCTTCGATAGGAGCTCTTCTTTTTTCCTGAATCACCAGCAAATTCATTAAGAATAACAACAGTTTGCCATTCTTACTCCATTTTTCCCTTTTATACCTCCACGAATAGATTTAACGAAGAATCCAATTGTTGAAGAGACCCCAATTCCTGCCATAATACTCACGGCGGGTGCCAGAACAAGAAGAAGTCTCACCATTACACCTAGAGAGGAAAGAATTGAAATATAAGCCTCACCAACATCATCAATTTTTTTTTTTACTTGAAAAATAGGAAGCCAATATCACGTATATTGCTGCAAATATTTTTGCTGGAGTTGGCTTTTTGAAACAGTAAAAGATTCCAATGGGAGTAAAGATAATCGTGTAGTGAAGATCACTGAAAAATGAGGTCCTTTTTTTGGCAAAGAAATTCATAATATTATTAAACAAAATTGAAACACTGGAATTAGTTACCAGGTAGTGGCTTGATGCTCTGCAACAGAAAACACAATTGGGTTGTGCTTTTTGGCATAAGTCGGGTCGAGTAGCGTCATACTTCTTCCACTCCATTTTGTTTTCCCCTAGTCTGATTAATTACTGGATTGAGAATCTGGGTTACAGTTAATGTGAGGAAAAGGAAGCCGAAAACTAAAAATCCTAAAGCGAAAGTGATAAAAAGTCTGATGAGTAAGGCAAATCCGGCCTTGGAGATGTGTTGTCTCAAGAAATGAACAAGCATGTACGCCTTTATTTTATCCAATTTAAAGTTGAAAGATCGGAAAGAGAAGCTAAAATTACCTGGACTAAGACAAAAACGCAATGAGAAGCCAAGTGCTCGGAGCTCGAGAGAGCTTGCATTCCAACAAATCGTATTTGAATTGCGAAGAAAGTTCCTAGCACATAAAAGATGCTGTAGGAGACATATAGTTTTGCATCAAATCTGCCGACAATGAGTAGAAAAACTACAAAGATTGGGATGATATTGATGATGAAAGCATAGCCACCCCAGGCTGACACCATATAGAAGTAGGCTAAAGACGCGTAGCAGCAATCGAAAATGGAGCCCTATACAAAAAACGTTAGTAAGCATAAAGTCTTGGTGGGATGTTACAGTTCTTGTTGACTTCAAATAAGCGTAAAAAGTCCAAACCAATGCAAATATTGCAACAGCCTCGTTATCATAGGATCCAGCCACGGATCTGGAGATATAAGATGGTATGATTGAAACGAAGAGGGCAGCGAAAAGGCCTGCCCCTGATTTGCGAGTTACTTCTTTGGTAAGAAGGTAAGTTACAATGGCGGTGAACGCTGCGAAAATTGGTCCAATGAAGACGCAAACATTTCTGATGTCCACGGGGAAACCAACTTTCTTGAGAGTTTCATAAATGAATCCAGAGGTCATCATCAATCCGGGGTAGAGTGTCATGCCAACTCTCCTACCTATTGGGTACCACGATTCATGATCAAACCAATTCCACAGGCTGTAACTTCCTTCTTCGACAAGGTATCGGGTTGTCCTGTAGTTGAACCAAGGGTCGAACTCGTGAATAATACTTTCATATCGAATAACCGAGAAAACTCGGCTCAAGACTGCCATGGTGCAGATTCCCAGTAAAATCGCAGTTCTGAATGCTGGGGACCATTTTTGAGCCGACTGCTGAATGAGGTCTCCCAATCCAGACTTTTTGTTGTCCTCAATTATAGGTGAAGGAGCTGTTTTGGTTTTGCTCATAACACAAATATCTGTCTTTATTGCTTTAATAAAAGATTTGCTTCTTAAACCACTATTTGAAGTCTGAGTTGATTGAGAAAAACATAGAAGCAAATAATACGTGTTGATTTGATAACAAAAATAATGTCTAAATGGCCATCTGAGCCAAAATTTAAGTTGTTGGCTGCACTCTTGCTACATGAGAAAAAAGATTTTCTTCTTTAGAGATCAGAGAAAGGTTCAATCAACCAAGTCCTCAGTGATATCGGATATGAACCATGATCAGTTACGCTTGATATTCTTCCAGAGTTGATGAAATTGGGAAAATTAGAATTCGGTATGAATAGTATAGTATGTATTTACATTTTTGGTTAGATTTCTCCCAACTGCTATGCCATGATTGGGACTATTTGAAAAAATATCAGAGTTACCTTACAATGAAAATGATCCTCCCATTGAGGCTGGGAGAGTGGAATCGTTTTGCCGATAACTTATATATTCCCTTTCGTAAAATATCAAATCTTAGATGTACTGAGAGTATGATGGCATTTTTTGTTTTTTTTAAACAAACTCACCTTTACGAAGAATTATTTGAAACAAGCCACATTTCTTCCCTCCAGGATCGTGGGAGCAGAGCTTTTAGAAATATATCAAAATTTTTAAGGATTCATACTTTTTGAATGGAGTAGGTTGTTTTAGTAAAACCATTCAGCTTTTTGTTTTCTATTTATCTTGGGAAATTAATGGAGATTCATTCCGGTGCAAGTGACTATGAAGTTTTATGAAAAACAAAGAGATATCCTCTTGTTTCGAAATCATCATAGATAATAGAGGTTTTATAATTAAAGCTCAGAAAATGGCTTTGTGCAGGATAAATTGGATCGAAGCAATTGTTTAATATTATTTGCTTGAATTGTTCAAACTCATTTATGACTTGAATTTTGTGGAACCATATATTTACAAAATTGAGAACTCAATTCAAAACTGTGAAGCTGTTTTATTTCGTTTTTTAATCTCAACCTTTGCAGGAAACTTTCAACTCTAAACTCAAAAAGAAGCACTCATCAGATGTAATAAGGATGTATTATCACAAGGGCCGACTGTGATGAACACAAATTCTGCCCTAAACTTTGTGTACGTTTTTTCTCAGGGCGAGGTCAGTTATGAATCGCAGCAAGAAATCAAAAAAAAAAAGAAAAGGAGGCTATTCTAACAAATAAGTCATTTTCAGTGCCCATTCAGCGTGTCATTCAGTGCACTGGAATCCAGCCTTAAAATTGACCATCTTTTTCAGTATTCAGTAGGCAAGTTAATTTTGAGATCCAGAATTTCTGTCTTCCAAGTGACATAAAATACGAGGAGAACTGCTAGGTAGAAAGCACTAGGAAACTTCTGGAACCATCTGACAAAGATTGCTCATAATTATCTTCAGCAATTATCAAAGTTGGCCAATTTATGAATTGATGATAATTAAACGGATACAAATTTATCAAAACGAAGATTCGTTCCTTCAGCAAGCGAATCGAGATAGAGAACACCCGAACAGCAATAAAACGAAAAGAATAAAAAGAAATCAAGATGACTAAAGCAAAAGCTGAAGAAATATCATCTGAAGGAGAGGATAACCCAGTTATCGAACCCGTTAGCTATGGCACTCTACATGAAGAGGGAGTTCTTATAAGAGAGCCACGTCTATTCACAGAAAAGACGATCAAATACAGAAAAAATTTTGACATTTCGAGAGGCGGGCTTGGAGTATTAGAAGCTTCATTCAGTTATATAAAAGGATCTCTCTC
>ENA-UOUE01000771-UOUE01000771.1-compost-metagenome-genome-assembly--contig:-NODE-771-length-24118-cov-3.654341_pt1 | contig 24118 bp, 21 predicted proteins | sample MGYA00238146_ERZ747223 | MGnify/ENA primary metagenome ERZ747223 (study PRJEB28781, sample SAMN06268865) | compost metagenome | isolation source: single cell | place: USA: California, Emeryville, Joint...
ATTGATTACCATAAAATTCAACGAACCAAAGTTCTTTACTATCAATAACCAAAGATTTGAAGTTGCTTGCGGTAAGTTTCACAACCTTTGAGTTGTCACTGTAGAGAGAAGCCGTGGTTTGTGCAACCAGCAAGCCAAAGATTACAAGAGCTATAGTGAAAGAAGTTCTTGCCATCGTTTTAAGTTTATAAAGGATATTATGAACTCAACCCCTTGAAATAAATTTAAACTCTACGTTGAGACGTGTGAGATTTTCACGAGCTGACTAATTTCCAGAATTTTCTACACTAGCAGATTTTTTTAAGGAGCTTCAGAATCACTTCCTTTTGCGTTCTGCAGAAGTGATTCAGGGTAAAGTTGGACCTTGTTGTAATGAAAAAGCCATTTGCTGAAAGGGATATCTATTCACAATTATCTTCTTGTATGAAAGACGGAAAATGACCGAAAATCTATTGATAGAACAATTCGATTCCATCTGAGGTCTACGAGAAGAGGAGATTTCGGGTTTCCGCAGGATCGAACATGAGATTCGTCAACAAGGAGAATTCATGAAGAAGGACTGACACTTATTAAAAAGTCAGAGTAACAGAATGTTCGATTACATGAGGATCTTATTACTTGACGATTTTAGTCCAAGACATAATGTTGAAGAAAAAGGTCTCTTCTGATTAAGAGATGTATCTCTCTATGAAATGGTTACAATTATGAATTCTCCGTTAATAATAAAAGAATGGGGAAAAAAGAGAGAGAATCAGTTTGATCCGGCTTATGAAATGAATAATAGGTGGGCAAAGCAGCAATTGGTGGAGGCACTAAAGCTTCAATCAGTTAATTTATTGAGCGAAAAGGAATATTAAAAGAATATAAATTCATTGGGCTATTGACGGTTCAATCTTATTACTCAAAAATATACGATTCCTCTTTTTTCTCGCTCTTGGAGGTTTGCATCAGATTATTTTTAGCTTGGAGTCAAGGTAACCGCTTTTTGATTCAACAATCAAGATTTTCTTTTAAAAACCATTTTTGTTTCTGGAACAACTTATGTCGACGAGTCGTAAATCTATGATTTTTCATAGCAAATTCATTTTTTCAGAAATGATCTTTGTTGGAAGCTCAAAATTCACGATTTAGCGAAAGAAGTTTCTTGAGAAATTAGCTCTGTGATTTTCATGTCAAATTTCTATACAGCCATATTCTTAGTAGAGAGATTTTTGTTGGTCTTCACCAGCCCTAGCAAGTGCTATTGCTAATTTCAATTGCTGATTAATGTGCGTTTTAACATTTTTGATCTCTGTTCTTTGCCAATTCACACACAATTTCCCTTGATAAAGAGCACCAGATAACAAATATACCAAGTCTCTCATCCTGAGCTCCTAAGAAATTGGTATTTATTTGGCTTTGCCGCTTCTTACAAACTATAGAGGTCACAGAGAATAAAAAATTTATTACGATTTAAAAACGAAAGCACAAGTCTGATCATGAATGAGCACACGAACTCAATGCTGTCAGAGCTTACACATTTGAAACCTCTCTCAAAAAACATTGATGCCAAATCTTCTCCAGATTCAAAAACATCTTCTACCGCAAAAATAATACCTACATCTTTTAACCCTGAGGTACAGATCCGTTTGAGACATCGCCATTCTAAACCTCACATTCATCAAGGAAAAACTTTCGACTTCAATGAATCAAGGTTCATCCAACCAGAATTCACTAAGAGATAGTGAGCTGCGACATTTTAATGATACTCCAGACAGGAAAATATTTCAGAAACTCCCTACTTTGGGAAAATTTACCTATAATACTAACGAAATACAAGGCAGTTTCCATAATGACGTATAGTTCACATCGAAGGTGGCATTATTGCTGACTTTATTGTAGTCTCTTCGAGGAAGTACTCCGCAGTTTAGAACAAAGAAAGATATGAGTTACGAAGAATCAGAGGGAGCATTGCGAAAAGACCTCCTAACTCCAGATCGTCAATCTTTTTCTCCTAATAATTCCAAGTTTCTCGAGGAGGAAGATGCTGAAAGAATCGATGATGTGAAATTCTCTAAAGGAGCCTACCTCGATAATGGCAGCCCGAATCCAACACCCGAGCGCGTTGTAAGATCAAGTTGCCTTTGATTAAATGACTGCTACTAATGATAGTATAACCAAATTTCTAAACCTGTTCAATTGAGAGAAATGGATGATACACCCGTGATGCATAGCGGGTTTAGTAACAGAACTTACATGATGAGTAATTAGAAAAAATTTTTGGGTGTTCAATGTGTCCTAGGAGAAAAAGAGCCGTTTTCGCACATCATTGAAAATGTGAAAGTTCCGAAACACCTGTATGACAGTCCAGAAGACTCGCTAGGTAGAAACAGGATATATAGGACTCCTGGTTCGGATCGTGAAAGAGCGGATCAATATGATTTCGATGTGCATCAAGAACAGCAGTTTGAGCCAACTTCGAATAATTTGGTGCAGGAGCAGACTGAGTCACCTAAAAGCGTTAGAAAACATCAAATATTCGAAAAGCCATCGCCGTATCATAGTCACTATGGAAGTAATGGAATGCATTCGTCATTTGAAAAGTAAACTTTTTCATCATAAAGAGTTTAACCTAATACTAGTTCAGCGCTCAAGCTCTATCCAGGTGAATCTATGGACGCTGCCGAGAGGCTACTCTTAAGCTCGCCTGAAAGTCATCAGAGCAAAGATAGAAAGCGAAAAGAAGAGGTTGAAGTACTTCAACCTTCGAATCCGATATCAACGACGACAACAACTATTACTCAGACCCAAGCAAGTAAACCAAAAGAGAAAGGTGAGCTTTCATTTCAATCTTCTACTGACTATGAACGAGTTTAGCAGTGCTCTTGCCTAAAGAAAGGGCTAATCCAAATAACCCTCCAGAAGACCAGCAAAACCCTTCAAATATCTATACAAACAATAATATGGTTGACATAAGCAAGATATACACCAAGAACATGCGTGACACTCTACTAAACAGTCCAGGTTTATTAGAGTTATCTAGAATTGCTGATTGAATATAAAAAATTTAGAGAGCGTCATTTTGGAAGGTGAGATCATGAAATACAAGCCTGGAATTAACTTCAACTTCGTGAAGAGATGGGTTCAAATAACTCAAACTCAATTGATGTATGACAAAATAATGAGTTCTCCAATGCTTATCTCATAAAATAGGTACCATAAAAGTCGCTGGAGTGCGAATTGCTGGGACACAAAACCTCTTTGCAGTGTACCTTTTAAAGATTGTCGTGCAGTTTATAGGTACTTCTAATACCACTCTGAATATTGCTCATGGGGATCGATAGGGTGAATTTGAAGCTTCCAAATCTCCATGAGCAAGGAGCGAAAAATGCAAACACTAAATATCAGAAGAAGCTCTATTACTTTGAGATATTTTTGGATGATACAAGCATAGACTATGTAGATCAGTTGGATCCGAAGACAGAAAGAGCACCATATGAGGAAATGGCGCATATGAGTACGATAAAGCGCAATAGTGCAAGGATTTATAAGCCGGAAGAGCTGTATGCTTCAGGAAGAAGTAAAGGACAATCTGCAATCAGCCAAAAGAAACCTACAGCGGAGAGCGAGAGAATTCGTCCTCGAAATGTTGTAGAGGTATTTTTTTTTTTAGTTTGCTATGAGTGGATTTATCGGTCGGTAGGGACATCTAATGCCTTCACCGTCAAAAGAATCGCTAGCAAAAAAACAGGACTCTCGAGAAAATAGTCCCGATGGAAATGATCTCATGCTTAATGTCAATCCCAAGCAGTCTAAAGACCATGTTTCATTAAAGAAGCGTAATTGATGAGCAAATCATCACATCTTGATCTGTTAATTACTTCAACTTAGAAGGACGCCCTGAAGAATCTGCTAATGCAAAGAAGGTTCAGGTGGAAGACTACACATATAAATTTATCAAAGATGCAAAAGGTATATTAATATTTTATTCCCTACTTAGCATTTTGGAATTTAAGAACTAGCGTCATGGACTGGTCGTGAAAACGAGTGGTATTTATCAGAGAAAAGACTCCTTTTTGCCACATATAGCTTAGAAGAAAGAGAAAAATGGCTTTCTGTTATCAACTGGCTTATCGAAGTAAACTCTAAATCATAATGTCCTAGAGAGTCCAATTCATAGTTTTTCATATTTTTTCATATTTTTTCAGTTATCTTTTGAGGTAGAGGTTAACACCTCAGTGCACGAACAGAGATATATATATGTATTTAGTAGTGTGCTCATTGTTGATACCAATTAATTAGGCCTCAGGTTTGAAGCATTCTTCTAATAAATTGTGTTTCTATAAAAAACGGCTCCAAATCCTAGTTACCAGGCAATGTGAGTGTTGATCTGCAAACACCAATTGTTATTTATTTTTTCAGTGATGTGCTTAGTGTTTTTTTGTTTTTTTTTATGTTTCTTGAGTTTATCTAATTATCGTTGTTGCTAATATGTTCTAATACGACTGTTTTTCTTATTACACAAGTATGAACCGGTATCACAACTATACAACGATTCAATAGATAATAATGTTTCCATTCTTTTCATTTAGGCCGATTTCTTCTGACTCTTCAAGAACTCTAGAATCTTTGGATACTTCTGGATGCTCTTTTTGATCTTCTGAGCGTATCTTGGATCATTCTTGTTCGTATTTTCCAGAATATCCTTCAATGCTCTCTTCTCTTCTTCGTTCAGGTCATCAACCGTTAGTTGCCCTGGCTGGGTTGTGGGCTGCTGTACCGGCTGCTCTTGAGGTTGCTGTTGTTGCGGCTGCTGCTGTTGTATATTAGGATCTTGGTAGTATGGACCAGGTTGCTGCTGAGGATAATTTTGATACATTTGCTGAGGTTGTTGTTGTGGCTGCATTATCGGCTGGTTTTGTGGAGCACCCGTGCGAGGGTTCATATGCTGGAGAAGCAGATCTCTAACAGCTGCGACGCTATGGGTGCCTGTGGGTTTTGAGCTTGAGTTTGGTTGGGATTGGACTTGTTGAATTGGAATCTGCTGTTGTTGATCGTATTGAGGCTGGAATCCTCCGGCCATTTGCCCTTGAGGGATTGGTTGAGTACCCATGCCTTGCATATGGCCCATCATATTAGGCTGTCCTCCTATTTGCCCTTGGTTTATCATTCCTCCCATCATTCCTTGGGTCTGTTGATTAAATCCTCCACCGCCTTGTATGGTGCCCATGCCGCCTGGACCTTGCTGCTGTGGGAATTGAGTTGGATTCTGGTACCCTCCGGTTCCTGCTTGATACCCAGCAGTTTGGCCGTATCCTTGTGTTGGGTAACTCTGAGGCCCACCGACAGTAGCCTTACTTGGTGTCAGCGAGTTTTGAGGTTTAAATCCTTGATTTCCAAAGTACTGCGGATTTTGTTCTGGCTGCATGGTGCTTGGCATACCTTGTGAGATGCCTTGCTGTTGCAACTTGATCTGCTTGTCATCTTGCTGCGGGCTCATTCTTTGCCTGCCCATATTTTGGTCGTAGTTCGGGTTAGATCCTTTCTGTTGGAGGTTGAGCTGGCCTAGATTTCCACTAGGAATTGGATTAGAATATGAGCGCGTGATTTCTTTGGCTTCCTCCTATAGAGTCGAAATTGCATGTTGTTATAATAAAGGTTTGGACAAGAAAATATAATTACAATCGGGAATTGTTGATAAGGTTGCTTGGAACCTGAGCCTGAGGGCAGAGAATCTTGCTTTTGAATAGGAGTCACGCCGAGTCCTCCCGCATTTTGTCCGCCTCCAGTGGACTGAGCTGAGAAATATTTGCTTTGGAATGTATCAACGTGGATCGAAGGCTGACGACTTCCTTGCATTCCTTTGCCTTGGGCCTGTTGTTGAAGGAGTTGTTGTTGCTGCTGATACTGCTGTCTAGCTTGTGTCTCTTGCTGGACTGAAAGGAAGATTGGCTTATAAATTCCTATCTTCGGCTCAAACTCGATCTGCTTCCTCTCTGAATAAAAAATTAATTTATATGTTTTTGTTAGTTCTAATGATAGATAGATTACTCAAAAGCGAGGAGATTTTCTCCTCGAGTTTCACTTCAAATTTGCTTCTTTTGACTAATTCAATGGTTTCATATTCGGCTAGTATGACGTTTTCTTTAGTCTTCAATCCACCCAAAGTCGAGCTTTTCAAAAATTCATGTGCTGCCTGTCTCACGACTTTATTCTTCTCGTAGAGACTCTGGAAAGGTTCGAGATCGACCTTCTGAGTTAGCGGTTTGGGCTTTTGTAAGAAACTCGACGGTGTGATTATGACCTTCTCGTCGAAATCCCATTCAGTGATCTCGTAGCTGTTACTATGCGTCAACAAATACGACTCTACAACAGGTTCCACGAATCCAATTTGGTCCCTTGCAAGGTTAAGCACTTTTGCTCTCTTCACCGAAGTCATCGGCGAATTAAGCGTTTGGAGAATTTCGGCAGCCACTTGTTTGAGGAAATAGTATCCTAGCGCTGTCGGTGGATGGCTAGAATATTTCGCGAGTTCCTTGCGAATAGATTTGGCCGAGTCTCTCTCTTCGAGCTCTTTAAAGCGCACTTCGAGGTCTCTTGGTGATGGTAGCTCTGGGTTCTTATCCATCTCCTTCTTGCCTTCCAAATTTGATGAAATATAGCGAGTCAGCGAGGCGATGATGACGTCGCATTTTTGTAATGACTGCACTGCTCGTGTTAATTTTTCTCCAGGAGCGTTGTGGATTACAGACCTGTCAATCAGATATTGAGCCTTTGTTCTCAGAAGTTTTTGAAGTTTTTCAAATTCCTCAGCGACCTGAGCGTTGCTTAGAAGGGCAGCTTTGGGGGTTTCGTTTTTCTGGCCTAACAATGACCTGCTTTCAAAGAGTAGTGCTCTGATGGCTGCCTTTCTCTTTTCAGAGGCACAGTAAGTGCCCTGCTGTGGGTTTTGAGAGAGCCAGTAAATGCACAGAAGCATGACTTCGAAGATTTCGATCACCGTGACATCGTGTTGGAGTAGATCTGGGTCGTTCTTTTCAAGCATTTGAGAGATCTGGTTATAGATGTCGTAGAATGAGACGATGGTGTTTGGCTTGCTTGAGACAATCTTCGAATACTCACTGTAGAGGATGATGATCTGCCCAAAGACGTTCTCCGAGAGGTTTTTGATGATCTCCAGCGTGGTTTTAAGCGAGCGTATCTGATGTGCAAAATCTTCTCTGGTCTCTTCCTCCATCTGTTCGGAAGGTTCTTCGGACTCAGCCACCGAGTATAGACGCAAGAAAGCTTTTGGGAAGCTCAAAAACGAGCCCATGCTTCGGAGAATATCTTGGATTTGGTTGGTAGGAGGAATATTTTCTAATGACATAGACTGCTCCAAAGGACTCTCTAATAATGATTATTGATTTTAAATAAGATCTCGAAGCATCTAAGAGTGCTTACCTGCGGTTAGAAGTCCCACGCTTTGTTTGCAACAGTTCTTCAGAGTTCGTAGCACACACTCTTTCAAGTACTCAAGGAGTTGAATCTTCTCCTTTGAGATGGTCTTGAAAGTAACGTTCGTCTTCAACTCATCTTCGATCTCTTGCACGATTTTTCGGAATCTAACCATGCAGTCGGTGGAAGAGACAAAGCTCTTAAACACAGCATGAGTGCTGAGATCCTCAACGAGGGAACAGATCCTGATGAATCTTCTTATCTAGAGACAATAAATGAATGTTAGTGAGAAGCTGATAGCGCATTAGGTACAAAATTAAGGTCTTCTCCAAGGATATCCTTGACTTTATCGGAGTACGCTTTGAACTCCTTGTCAATAATTTGGAAGGTTGACTGACATATTTTATAGTCCTTGGAGCTAGAGGACACCAGAATTAGTCAAAGGAAAGGGAATAATAAGCAAAAATACCCAAGAAGACCTCGGAAGACAGACTCGACTAACTCGAACAGCGTGAAAGAGTTTTTCTCGAGGGTCAACGAGAGGAGGTATGATAGCAAGCTGTTATCTCGGCCAACGATGTCAGCGTAGAAGCGTTCAACGGTAGGAAGTTTCACTATAGGGACCTTCTTTTCTTTCTTATCGGCCTCTTTGAAACGATTTTCTGTCTTCTTAAAATTGAAAGGTGACACTAGTGTTCTATGCGCAAGCCCAAAGAGATTTTTATCTCCTGACCTACAGAGCGAGGCTGACAGCCCAAGCAAGAAAATCAGCTGGTTGCGGTTTTTCAAAGTGTTGAAGGCTTTGTAGAAGATGATATAGATAATCGTATCAGCGATATCGTTGAGCTCGAGCCACGTTCCCAACCCAGAAAGCAGCACGTCTGAAAGCACCAAGGCTAAGCTCTGATTCAATTTCGAGCTGTTGAACACCAGCTGATCGCTATCGAGGATCGTCAGACAGGAGGCATAAGCATCGATGTAGCAGCACATCAGTTCGGTGTTATCATAGACATTGTCTTCTGTGACTGATCGATGATCGAGTCTCTGATTGACCAGCATAAACGCCTTTGAGAGAACTTGGAGATAGGAGTTGATATATTCAACTTTAGCCGGCAGCAACAAGTCAAGTTTCAAACTTGCCTCATCCTAGATAATTGGTCAGGTGAGAAATAAGTGTGCATTGGCTGTACCTCTGAGATGAGCCTCTCCAGTAGGGCTGTAAGAGATGAGATGAGGTTGCAGACTCCGGAAAACAGATCTTTTTGCAAGAAGTTGATGATTGCATTTCTATTGTAGGCCATCTTTCAAAATTTAAGTTAGTGACGAACGAATAGCCAATAACATAGTAGCAATCAAGTACATAGTAGTATATAAATATAGAACCAGGGAGAAGTTGAAATACCATGATATTAAAGATGTTCAAGCAATTATCAATGTATGAGATATGAGAATCAGGTTTCTGCAGATGTCCCCAGTAATGGAGCTCATCGATGATCTTTTCGTCTTCCAGTCTCTGAGAAAGCAGGAGAGTCTCTGACTTTTGTCCGGCGGTTGCTTTGGTGGTTGCTTGTGCTAAATTGTTAGAAAGATACATATTTCCGGGATCCACCAGAAAAAATTAGTTTACTTGGTTTCACAGTGGAGGTATAGCGACATTCAGTATTAAACTTCACCATCAGCATCATGATGATGTCACTGTTGCTGCTGCTCTGAGAGAAGAAGATCAACGGCTCGAGATAGGACTTTAGTAGCTTCATCGATATCTATTGAAAAAGAAAAAATTAGTCTTTTTCAAAAAAAAATGAAAGGTAAGTCTCTGTACCCTAAGATCAGTTCCTTCTCCCAAGAATGGGTCGTTTTCGACAGACTTGTTTTCGATTATCTTGGAAAGTGAGCTGAACGTTTTAACAAGGGTCTCAGCGTTTTGAATCAAAGATTTTCCGTTGTCGTTGACGTAAACTGGAAAGCGTTATTTGAGAGTGAAGGCGTTGCAATTTGAAAAATTGTTACCTTGATATAAAATATCACAAGCCATCGCGATTTCAGCGTGCTTTAGCTGAGCGTCTTCAAAGTTTTCGCAAGTCAGTATCCCAATAAACAGCGGAAGGAAAAACTCGTTGTATGAGATGCACCGAAGAGCTTGATTTGACAAACGGTTTTTGTTTGAGATGTTTGAGACTTGATTAAGCGCATTGAGGAATTCAACATCATAGTTGCCATCGGTCTGCTTCTTGTAGAGAAAATCAATCATTTTTGTTCCTGTGAGGATGTATTTCAATGTAGTCGAAAGCTGCTGGGCGTAAATTCGGAGACGGACGGAGTCTTGGAGGGCCGCGTTGATGCTTCGAGAGTTTCGTTTGATGAGTTTGAATAAGATTCTTTCCACAAGCTCTGTTCCGTCGAAGATGCCAGGAATACTCTCCTCTTGGAAGAGCTCATGCGCCAAGTCGCCAAAGGTAATCTCGTGCTCCTTTGAGAGAGTCACAGCAAGTTGATCCAAGCCACGAATAATCTGCTTGACTGCTGACTGCTCCCTACAGAGGTAGACAGCTCCGCCTTTGGCTAGGAGGATAGTGACTAGGAGTTCTCTCATGGACATGAATAGCTTGAAAAAGTTTGGGTTTTGCATTAAAGCTTTGCTGGACTGAGCAAGAGAATAAATTTATTGGTTTCTGTTAAATTAAAGCAAGGATTTACCACACAAAGACCGATGGAAGGTAAGAGGTTCATTGAATTGATCAGATACATCAATTCCATTGAGAGGGTCAGACAATCATGCTTGAGAATCGTGATCATGTTGGTCATTATACCGATCGTTGGCAATTTCTCCTTAAGAATCGATTTCGCGATAGTGTCTTGGAACTTGATTTCACCAGAAGCTGATCTGCCGCTGAACAGGAGCTGTGTGACCAGCACCTTCTGGAAGTTGTGATAGAGTGATGATAACTAAGCGAAATGATTATTAGTCTTCGAGAAATTAAACAAAAAGAGTTTACAGTCTCGATGATATCATAAAGCTTATGCTTTGATCCTTCTTGGTGATTGCTCTCTGGCTCCATCCAGCTCGATTCATATTTTTTCCCTCTCAGGCTGTCCAACTCTGGAATAAGCTTATTCTTCAGAATTTCATTCAATTCCTTCAGATAACTATAGACCATGGACTTGTTCAGAACTTGACGCACTCCATAAAACACTTTGCTGTTCTGTGATTTATTGAACTGGTTGAATATTCTCTGATATCCTTTCTATTTTTTACAATAATATTAAGGTTTACAAGCATGAAGTGTTGTTACCTCGAGGTGAACGTAGTCCTTTGCAGGTAATTGCACATCACGAGACTTGCTTTTCTTCGCTCTCCTAGTTGAAAGTAGTGTGAGATGGAACTCAAAGATTTCCTCGCTTACTTGCTGGTTGAAGAGCTGGACCTTGAATCGGATTCATCACTAGAAGCATCCTTGCTGTCTTTTTTGTTCTTCTTGGACCTGTTCTTTTTCTTTTCTTTCTTAGATTTACTCTTGCTGTGGCTTCTATCTCTATCCCTATCTCTGTCTCTGTCCCGGTCTCTATCTCTGTCTCTTTCGCGATCTCTGTCTTTATCTTTGTCCTTTTTCGACTTTTTGTCCTTCCTATCCCACATTTAAGCTTTCTGGCTCTATACTCCTCGTAAATTACTTCTTTTTTGAGGACTTCTTGCGTGATCTTGACCGTTTCTCTTTCTTGTCTGCTCTGCTCGAAGTTTCGGTTGGAGCGGTGGTCATCGATTCTTTTTTGAAGAACTCAATTTGCAAGTTGTCGGTTTTGTTTTCTGCGGAGTCCGCGATCTTATAGTTAAGGAATCGCTCGCAAGCCTCAGGGTAAGAAAGCACCATATTCAGGACCTCGAGCACAAGGAGCTTGACTTTCGTTGAGATGTAGGTTTTGCCCTCAATAGACACCATAGTAGCAATAGAATATATTTTCTCCAGACCTCCACCCTCCTAAAATTATTTTGAGTCCAACCATAAGGCAATCAGCACTTACGATAAAGATTCTTGTGTGAGCTGGAGAATTTAGCATCGTTTTAGAAAGGTTTAGCCCAGATGAAGCCTCGGTTAAATCGTCGAATCTTTGCATGAGTGTTTCAAGGCAAATGTTCGCTACGTCTATTGGGATTTGCTCGTACAGTCTTTGGTTCTCGTTGAAAGAAGCTGGCAGTCTTGCGAAAGCTTGGTTGCTCTCCAAAAGCTATAAAAAAACAAAAATTATTGAGATTTTCTATCTTCTATGAAAAGTCTTTTACGTCGTTCAGCCTCGTGGTCAAGTTGTCTATTTGCTTATGGTAGTCACTGTTCTGCTGAAAAGTTTGTTTCCCGAGGAAAACATTCTTTAACCAAAGTGTATACGAGTCAACAGCTCTGAACAAGTCTTCATTTTGTCGCAACACTTTCCGCTTCAGCTCCTAAACAGATTTAGCAAGAGATTACATTGAAATTGAGGCTTACATCATTCATATTGAGAGCAAAGACAATGTTGTCGTACTCAGCGGTCAGAGAGTTCACATTGTACATCTCATTGACCTGGTTGAAATATCCTAGTGCAAGTTCCTGTGAAGTTATATGCTCGTCAGAAACTTCAGGATCGCCTGCGTTTAGATTTTCTGTGAGGTTTTTCTGGTCCTCGCTAGATAGATAGTGCGTTTAAGCTATCTTAGGCCACGAAATTGCTTACACTAAATGCTCGACTGGAACTCCTTCCTCGAGGTAGTCCATACCTCCTTCTTCATGGAGAATTTCTCCGTACATGCAGACCGTCAGTCGATTAAACTGACCTCTCACGATCACACTGTTTGTTTTAATCTAATTTTGAAAAACAATGAATAAGTTTTTTTCCCCACGTAAGGGTTGTCTTACGCCATGCGGAATAGGTATGATGACATCATTGTTATTGAAATCTTTGAGAATGGGGTCGCTGATGATTGGTAAGTATCGAGCGTGAGCATTTGCGATGTCTCTAGCGAATATCTCAAGATTTTTAATCGGCTCGGTCTGCGGACGGATCGTCAGGCCGCTTTTCTGCCTATAGTGAGGGGCTATTCCACTTGTGACAAGGCGAATCTGATAGAGGAGCACGGGTCTCTCGAATGAAATTTCCGTATTGGATCTGCTGTCGTTCACATCATGTTGAATCGTATCATAGAAGAGCAGACCAGCTGAGGAAATATGTGCTTTAGAGGAGCGAACTTAAGGAATTTACTGATGGATTGCTGATGGCCTCTGGTGGAACCATACATAGGTCCCTCTAAGTCCATTTTGTCCTGATACATTTTTTTAATAGATAAATTGATTTGGAATGCGCAATGAAGAAAAATCTATTTTAACCGGTTTCTAAGAATTCAAAAACCCCATGGTCTTTGACTGCTAATTTATCTAAAGAGAGTAGACGGAACTCAAGTCATAGCGAACTTTGCGTATGAATAGCGAAAGCTTCCAAGGTAAACTCAAATAGAGGAATGTAAAAGATTCATCATATTCATCGAAGAATATCAAATAGCCAACAAATTATATTATTCGGAATGAAAGTGTACATCAAAATTAGAAGAAAAGCATCTATCAAAGAACCAACTGTTTCAATAAAAAGCTTTGACTAATGAGGAGAAAATCGTTCCATCAATTAAAAGTGAAAAACATTTGATACTGTTCTTTCAACAAAGTTTGCTTGGCTTACTACAGTTCAATGGCAAGCAAACATTTTTGCTCTATGTAGTTATTGAAATTAAATTTTTGCAGTTCCTGCTACTTCGAACAAAATCAATAAATTTCTGGATAGTCTAATCGATTATTGTTCAGCAGAGAGTTGTGATCAAAATTTGTTTCACATCGTCCATATTTTCTGGTTTCAATTTATATAAACAAGCATTAGCAATTTATTCATAAAAGAAAGCAAGACCTACAGCCAAAGATTTATTTTCAAATGCCTGCATTTATAACTATCCAAGGTCATTACTTGATATTTCTTTGAGTGTAGAGCTCAACGAGATTATCTAATTTTCTTTGATTCAACACATAATTGTTTTGAGAGATCAATTCCAAGAGATTCTTGCAAAACTTTTCGTCAAATCTCTTCGAATCCTTGAGCACAATCTCAAACACTTCTAGAAATGTTTCAAGTTCGTGGACATCAACCGACTTCATCGCTTCTAACTTCGAAGTGACATCTTTCATGAACTGCTCCGGGATACTATCTAGATGCTGTAGTATTGCTCTGAGCTCTTCAAGATTTAATTTTGAATGGAAAATCTTGTTCAGAATCTTGGATTTCTCTTCTTCAGGTATCTCTGTTGAGCTCATAATGAAAGGCAAGGCATAGCAGAGCTCTGTGATTGAAAAAATCGTGTAAAGGTCTTCTACGAATAGAGAAACGACATGATTTAATCCCTCATGGTTGGCACGACCGCAAATTGCATAAGCTATCATAATCTTAACTTCATCAGAAAGGCGATCGAAATTATCAGCCAATTTCTCAAGAAAGTCTATTTCGAAATCAGCTTTTTTCCAGACATATCCAGAAAACGCTTCAAGCCATACTGCAGGAGGTATCACTTGTAAGTGGCTCCAAATTCCTTCAAGTAAGTGTTGAGATAAGTTGACTTTTACATTTTTAACAAATTGTTTCTTAGCAGAAATGATGAGACGGATGATGAGCACCCAGTCGACTCTATTGAAATGTTTGTTCGGTGTTTTATCCGCTAGAGCTTTTTGAGCAGTTCGAAGGATGTTTTCAGCGAATTCGTTTGAGATTTCACCATGTACGGCAAAGAATCGAACGATTTCTTTCAAGACGGAAGGGCCTATCTTATTGATTTGATTCAGTATTTGTACTTGATAGAGAGCGCATTGCTGTCCGATTGACAAATATGGCTGTCCTCGCAGCTTCGCAAGGATCATGCTTTTATACAAGGCGATATTGTTTGTTGAAAATGAACTCTCGACGAGATTATTTGATGACAATGACGTCCGAATTCCCATCGATTGCAAGGCAGCTTCGAAATCGAGAAAATCTGAGGCGTGAGTATGTTCACCATCTTCGAGTCTGCGAGCAAATAAATTTTTTAGCTCTCGGAAGAAGGTCACTCTGCTCGGGTTGAGCTCGAATTTATGATAAATCTTGCAAACTTTCAGCAGATCCTCCGTTTTGATTAGATTAGCTTTTTCTATCAGCTTCGGTTCGAATTCCTCTAAATATGCTAAGTCCAGTCTTTCAAGTCTCTTCAAATAGTAGAGGATAGCAACCATTTCATCGGATGTCAAAACCTCTTTATTAGCTAGAAATGCTTGCTTGAGCTTTAAAATTATGTCTTCTGCCGCTGATTTTTCCTCTTCGGGCCACCATTTAAAGAGACGCACCAATGCCAATGATGTTAGCATTGAAATTAACCGAATTATCCTTGTCTCTGTTAGGTCTTCTAATGGACTCAGCGCCAAAAGCTTGTGCCAAATTTTGGGAGCGTCATAGTTGGCTCGAGCGAAACCTTCCATTAGTGCAGCACTTTGAGATAATGTTAAGTTCTCAAATTCTGACAATTTTGCTAAATAATCCTCGAGATCCGTGCAAGGGTCACCCAAGCTCCTTCCTTTGCAGTTCTGCTCAAGAGATTGCAGGATAGGCTTCACAGGAGACATCTCTTGGGTTCGACCTGAGAATTTGACTATTGGTGGAGCCGAACCTGGAAATATGAAACTTGGAGGCACTGAATAATGTAAAATCAAGTTCAGTATATTTCTAAGGTGGTTTCCCTTAGAAATTTTTGCTTTTTCTGCCAGGATCTCTGTGGAGATGTCTTGTAGATAACTTGGGTCAAGGCGACTATAGTACCGTAGGAAATACAATAAAGCATTTGCGTTTTTTGTTATTTTGTGAGGATTTGAGTAGGGATAGCTCAGAAACTTTTTAAACCGGAGAGGTTTCAGTTGTTTTATTCCATCCATAGTAGCTTACTTTTACAGCCTCTCCAGTATCAATTCCAGTATTAATGAAGAGAATTTTCAATAAAATTAAAGAGTGATTGAAAGTAGATATCTTAGACGAGAGTACATGTGGCACCCCTTTCAAAAGCATTTTATTATTCATTTAAAGAAAATCGAAGAGCTTGAAGTCAACACGATTCGAGTTGGGTTAAAAAATGAATTCTTATAAATTCCAAGCGATATTCGTATTGGAAGTCAACATATCAATAGATAACGTAGAACTGCCAATGGCTACTTTCTAAGGCTAAAAACACCTATTAATGAATAACTGTCATACTCTTTTAATGGAAGACGCAATTCAACAGCAGCTGAATAACAAGAATTTCTCTATGATTATTCCAAATTAAGTGTGAACTTTTTTTATTTGAGAGAAAGATATATAATATGACCTTATTTGAGATCAGCTTCTTATTCTTCAAACTTGCTTTTTGACTGAGCTTATGCTTACGTTTTTCATCTCTGTCAGCAAAATAAGTTTATGATTATTTTCATCTAATATTTCATAAAAATTTTCCCAAGATACTAACATATCTTACAATAGCATCATGGTAACTATCCGCTTGGCAATGAATTGATACTCTCAAGCCTCTCCATCGACTCAAGATATTGAGCTTTTTTCACTTTTAATATGAATTTTTTCAAAATCATTTTCTCTCACATTAAAGTTACAAGAAATTAATTAGTAAAAATTAAGCTGATCCAGGATTAGTTCAAACCAAACTCCTTTATCGTAAAATACACACGTTCCCTTAGCTCTGGATTGTTTACTACTAAGCAGAACGTTTCAAGAATGAAGTTTGCTTCTCCTAGTTACAGAAAATCGAGTATTATTAGCTCAGAAAATGAAGACAATGCTTTTGGTTCAGAAAAAAAATCCACAGACCCACCGAAGCCCCGCTTCTCATTTTTCAAATTCGATATATCAGACGGTATACCCTTGAAACGAACTCTCATGACAAACCGAGAAACTGTAGAAGATCTACTCGAAAGAGAGTCTTCATTTTCCCAACATCGTCCTCGAACCGGTGACAGTTTCTTTGTCAGAAATAACACAATACATTCGAATACTTCACGGGGCATCAAAGAGCCCTACTTTTACAAATTTAACCAAAAAAAGAGTAAGCTAGTAATTTCTAATCAGATGCAATATGACCCTTTGCTCTAGAAACGCTTGCTAACTATGAGATTTATAGCGCACTTCGGACTGAAAAGAAGAAAGTCCACGAAGAAGAAGGAGAACTACCAACTTTGGTCGACAATACAAATCGAGCTACTTCACCAACGATGAATGTGCCAAGTGGCTCGTTTCATTTTACTCTAAGCGAATCTTCTCTTTTTGCGAAGACATCAGCGAAGTCACCAATATACTCGAAAGTCACCACTCCATCTCCGAGGAATCTTCACTTGAAAACAGCATCCGTAACTCCAGTGGCTGGAAAAAGCCGAATATTATTTGGTTCTACAACTCCAACGGCAAGAGCATTGAAGCCTCTGAACGCAAAAAAACAGCAAAAAACGACCAAACATAAATCTCTCGCTATGTTTGTGGCTCAAACTGATGATCCTATGGATGTAAAGAAGCTTATCCAAATTGCAGACTCAGAGAGCCCCAGAAATAATAATAAGAGATCAACTCAAAAAAAGAAAGGGACGGCAAAACCTGAAGGCTTCGAGGAACTCACCATTGATAAGGTCAGTGAGAATAATTTCAACAGGTTCAAAGCTCAGATCTCTCTCTATAACCGCTATTTCAACGATTATATTGCCAAGCCAGAAATGCCCTTTAAAACTTATAACGACCTTCACGTTGATCTAACCAAATCTTCTCCAGAAGTAGTTCGAAAATTTGAGCAAGTACCGCTCGACCCAACTTCGCTCGATGGCCTCCGCAAAATTAAGTCTATGGCTGCTAGCAAGAGAGTAGCGTTGGAATTCAGCCAGAAAAAATCTGCTCCAACCGAAGTTCATCACGATGTGGTTGCAAATTCGAAGCTCCATCGTTCGCATTCGATCCATATCAAGGAAATTGATGGTGAGAAAGATGATCTTAATGACGAATTTGATCGGATGAGTGATGTCAAATTAAAGCCCAATGAGCTGAGGTTCCTTGAAGCTGTTAAATCAGGAAACTTAGGCGAGGTTTCTTTAATGATTTCTGATAATCCCGAGCTCACAAAGATCCGTGATGGGGTAAGCAAAATGATTGATTCATTAGGTGTTTATTATATCTTCAGGTAAGAGAAACGCCTTTGCACTGGGCTTGCAAACGAGGATATCAAGCCATAGTAGAAGTTTTATTGGATCATGGAGCTGATTTTCAAGCTACAGATATCGTATACTTAACACCTGCATTACAAAAATACTAATTTATTCTGTAGGTTGGAAGAACTCCGAGAGTCCTGGCACAAAGAGGAGGATTCAATGAGATTGTGAAAGTATATTTAGATTTTTAGTACTCAGCTAATCTCGTATGCTTTAGATTCTGACTGGATATCATGAAGATTTTGATCTTAAATCCAAACTTCGAGGAAATCTGGCGGCTGGGATCCTTAAAAAAAATTTTTAGGTTGTTGGTGAGGATCTTAAGATAATTGTTACTCCATGTTATTTGGAAGGAGGAAAAATAAAATAAAATCAAAAATTAGTAGTAGTCTTCTTTCTTTTTGAGAGAAGATAGATGCATTTAGTTTTTCAGTGTTCTTGAGATTTATTGATTTATTAGTAGCGACTTGTGTCATGAAAAGGAAAATCTCTTCCGTCTGACTCTATACATAAATTTATCGGTTTGTTAAAATTTAGCAAGTGTGCAATAAACCCTCTGGGAAATTTGCAAATTCCCTTTAAGTAATCATAAACTGGTATTCGCCAAGCTTTTTGAAGGATAGGATAGTAACCATTTTCTTTGGGTAGCTCATAAGAAGTTTTAAGCTTAAATGTAACAAAACACAGGGAAAATGTGAATGCCTGCGAAAAATGTTCCAATCATCAAAATGATAAAAGCAATATGATGAGATCCTTTGAAAGAGCGTGCTGGTTTGTGCAAGCGATCGGCCATTCCGTTCTCTTCAGGATACTAGTTGCCCCTGTTTCATAGCCTGGCTGATGAGCAAAATTTTTTAATATAACAAAGTAACTTTCTGCGATACTTCCAACAATTCTCCAGATCTAGCTATCACCAAATACACAACTGTATGTTAGGCTCGGTGTGCATTTCGATCCAACTTTTGACCTCTTGATTTCGGAGATAGATACTCGCACCTTACAAAAAAAAAACATTTGGAACAAACAAGACGTCCAACACAAGAGTAAACTTTCTCGAAAATATAACTTTTCAGCACTTAATAGAATAGCCAAATCTTTGTAAATCCTCACCAATATGTCAAATTTCATGCGTTGTAATAATCAGTAGTTCCAATGAAAGCGGTTTCTTAGAGAAATAGTGATTAAATATCTATGCCTTGGCATCCACATGAAACGTTTACTGAATGTTTGAGAAAGGAAGAAAATTGCAGTTTTGACACTTTTATTTAAAATAGCCTTTTATCAAGCACACGTATGAAATACGCTAATCAAGATTGAACTAACTGAGATCAATCCACACTGAAAGATACTTTGAGAATGCGCGTAAATTCAAAAATATCCAAAAAGCGGGTGTATCTTAATTAATTAAAGCCAAAGTGATCAAAAAAGACTTTAAAACCTTATTTTAATAATCCAATATTTGCAAAAGATATTCCAAAAAGAGAATTAGACTCTATTGGTAATTGAAACAAATGAAAATACGTTCTACACATCTCGTGCTCCTGCTCCTGGTTTTATCAGGATATGCGTTTGCTTATGACTCCTACCACAACACAAGGAAAATCAGCAACGTGAATTTACTGCTTCCAGCTCTCCACGAAACCATTGATGGTCGTACTATCCAGCACACACTTTATGGATACAACGGCTGTTATGAATGGGCTTCAACCAAGCCAACTGTGCTCAAAGTTTCTGGAATCAAAGATGAAAAGAACCCAACTTGCGAATCCCAAGCTGTGGTATCTGTTGCTTCTTCAGGCGCTTCCACCAGTGCTATGTGGATCACAGCCACTGATAAAGGTAATAACAATTCTACACGCTGAGGCCTAATCTTGCTTTTGTCGATTAGAAACCGGCGACTTCTTGAAATGTGAGAGTAAAGTTGCCAATATTGCATCCATCGCGATCCTCACAAAGCTTCGAACGATCGATGTCGGCAATCTCGAAGAGGTGAGAATCATTGGTTATGACTCCGAAGGCAACACCTTCTCAAGCCTCGAAGGTTTGAGATTCACATGGAGCATCACGAGAGGAACTGAAAATCTTGAGATGGTCATGTTGAAAGTATCGCTGAAAAGTCTTTGCCTCCTGTTAACCAAGTTGTACGATAGGATACTACCATGAGAAGCACCGAAATCCGAAGAAAGCTTGAAATGAGCAACTATCATTCAGATGTGATGGTTTTCAAGGGACTTAAGACAGGTCAAGCCAACGTCACTGTGAGCCTTTTAGAAAAGAAATACGAAGTAAACAATGCTTGTTGTACTCTCTCTCATAATTAAAACTTCAAAATAGGGAATTTCAGCTTCAGTTATCATTACTGTCATTGAACACTTTGACCTCTTCCCAAAAGAAGAAGTTTATCTGTTGCCTTTCAGCAACCTGCAATTCAGCTTGGCTCTCATTAAGCAGAACCTCACCCTTGAACGTAAGCTTTGCTAGCCACCACTAATCCGCTAATATTTTCTCAATAGCTATCAGACTCCCGAACAACAATTACTTCTGGAAAGCTGATAACAAAGTTGTCGGAGATGTTAATCAAGCTGGTTTACTTGAATGCCTCGACCATCTGGGAACGACAAAAGTTACCGCTGCAGACACGAGAATCGCAAACAACTCTGTCGACAGCCTCGTTCACGTGGTTCATCCGCTGAGCATCGACCTCCAAATCAGAGAATACACCAGTACACCCTTATAATAGACTGTTGTTCTAATGTCCTTGGTAAATAGACGATAGTGTCTGGCTGAAGGATGGAATTGAAAGATTCCAAAGAAATGGAAAAGATGATCTCCATTTTGAAAACAACTGGAATCTGATCAAAGGCCACAAATATTATATCCGGGCTTACGTCTATGATCACCACAGAAATAGCATTATCATCACCAACAACGCTAAAATCAAAGTAGTTTTCGATAATCGTCCTTCAATTAATTTTTCCATTGCTTAGTTCGAATTCGATAATGAATATTTCGAAGTGATTGAAACAAGAAACATCGAACTGGTTGTCAGAGCCAAAAGACTCATCGAAAACAAAAAGATTACCGCTCGCCTCGATGCTGTTTCCTCAAATAAAGGAACTTACAGACCTGAGTAAAGAACCTCTGCTGAATCTAAATAATGCTTCTTTCTTCACATAGCGGCATCAAAGTTGACAAAACCTATATGATCTTCAGTCAAGTCACACTCCTCAGACCTGGTGAATATGTCCATCTCCCTTACTACCGTAAAATCTTACTTTATTATATGAAATTTAAGAATTACTCTGACTTAATAGGCCATAACGTGCAGCAACCTTTCAAACTGACCGCTCTCGGAGGTAGCAATCATTACGAATGGGTTTCCAGAGACTTGAACATTGCTGTGATCAGCCAAGAAGGTGTCATCCTCCCTAAGAACTTGGGATCTACAGTAAACCTTACTTTTCCCCTGAATTTTCCTCAAGGTTCTATGATATTAGATCATCGAAGTCCGCGATCAACGAAACTCTTTGAACTATGACACAATCAGAGTTGAGATCACTGAAGTAGCTCGATTCTCATTCCTTGAGAAATTGAAGGAGCTTCTTGTTGATGTGACCGGCGAAGTCAGCTACTATTTGACAAACCAAAACGGCATTCGATACACTAACTGCTCTGCGCTTCCTGTCGATGCCTCCATTGAACATCCTTCAATGCTTACTGGAGACCAAGTGAACATGCCTTATACTACGATGATAGAATTCCTCGACAACAGATACAATCAGAACAAATTCTATCGACAAGTTCTCGAACCATATAGTCAAGCTGGATTTTTGACCCTCTCAAGGTATCAAGAGATCATTAACGACGAAAATCTCAACCCTGAATCCGTGCTTGCTTTGTTGAAACAATACCGCAACTACGGTATCTGTGGCAAGATCGGTTTCAAAGGCGCCTACAAGGGTGAAACCTCCGCGAAAGGCTCTTTGCAAGATGACAGTGTTACTTCTGGTGAAGATTTGAGAATTCGTGTCTACGAGAAGCTGAAGACCCACAGCCCTATCATCACCCCTAAAGGAACTACCGACGTGCTTGAGGTTGTCTTGGCTTATGGCAGCTCATTCACTTGGGAAGTTGAAGAAGGCCCTTACAAATGGGAGGATAGCCGCACTCTCGATGTGAATCTTAAACCTGATCTCACTCAGCAACCAGGATTAATTACCACACATGACCAAAGCCCTCGACAGACCCTTCGAAGCAAGAAGATCTTTAATGTCGCTTGCAACTTCCCAAGCGACTACTCAGCTTCCAAAAAATCTGATCATTTGTTGAATCTGACAGCTGTGAACGCAGCCGATGAGAAGCTCTTAGATCCTTTGGAACTTTCTCTCAATGCGAGAGTTGCTTGCGAGGTGCCTTTCTCTCTTCAGATTTTCATCTGGAAGATAAACGAGCCAAAACTTAACGTCAACACTGCAGTTTCTAGTGTAAATGAGGTATTCAACCTAAAGGGTCAAGAGTACCACAACTTCCAAGTTTGGGTATTCGACAGATCCGCCAGGCCTTTCTATAACTTCTCTTCGATCCAAGTCGATTGGACAATGAGTCGATCAGACGCTGCAACTTTGGGCGAGTGCAAGCGAGAAGAAATTAGAGGTGAACTTGCCCAGGATCAATACAGACAAATTTACCTTAGAGAGTTCGAAGGAGAACTTCTGCTGACTGCGAGCTCTTCAGGCTATAAAAGACAATACCCACAATCCCATTCGTTTAGCCGTATTCATGACACTATTGCGATTAAAATCCTCAATGACATTGAGCTCACCCCAAATAGAGCTTTACTCGTCTTGGACCAAAGAAACCGATTGAAGATTCAAGTTCTTCGTGGTTCAAAAGAATTCGCTGTTAGAGTGAACGACTCTTCTATCATTGATTTCGAATACGATCGCAACACTCAGACAATCACAGTTCGACCTCTCAACATCGGATACAGTAGAGTTGAAGTCGAAGACTTGAAACTCGTCAGATCCAATAAAGCTTACTGCGAGATCATCGTTGCCGATCCTGAAAGACTTGTTCTGAAGACAGAAACTAACCTGTTACAAGTATACAGTGAAACGGTCATGAGTGTTAGCGTTTTTGACTATTACAACAGAGAATTCGAACCAAGTCAGCTTGTCTACCTTGATCTCAACTTGAAGGTAGACAGTGATTCTGATTTCATCCGAACTCGCGCGTTCAAGATCACGCCAAAAGAAAATACTCCAAACCAATTCATCGTTGAAGGTAGACATACTGGTGACCACAGACTCATTGCCTCCGCAACAAAGTTCGGAGTCAGGGAAGGTGAGAGATCCAACTTGAGATTGGTTAGCAACCACGTTGACCTTCATGTTTTCCCAAAACTCGAAGCTTTACCAAAGAAAGTTGTTATGGCTCCAGACTGTGTAACCTCCGTCCTGATCGTTGGAGGGCCATCCGAAGGTGCAAAGACTCTCTACGGAGTTGAATTGGTTCATGAAACCAAGAACGGAAGAATCATCAAGACATCAAGTGATAAAACCAATCTGAACTTAATCGCTGTGAAAGGCGTTGAAGTCGGTGATACTGAAATAGAGTTCAGACTCCAATACAGAAACAACCCTCACAAAATCATCGCAAATAACAATGTCACAGTTAAAATCGCCACCATAAATGAATTAGACATTCTGGGAATGCAAGACAGAAAGATTCATGTCGGTGCTCAAGTCAGACTCATCGCAGCAAGTAAATTGAACTCTTTTTTATTTGGTAAATCATTATAATTTTCTCAATTAGTGCGATCAAATGACGATATCTTTACTCCTGCCATCTGCCCTATTACCTTCCACTGGGCTACCAAGAATGACTATGTCTTCCAAATTCATAATACCGGTGCAACCTTCGATCATGTAAGAAATCTCCCATTTATTCATTCTCATCGAGTTTCCGATAAAACCTAGTCTGGTGATGATTCACGTGGAATCAAAGTCTTTGACGACGAAAGAATGAGACTTGATGAGTACCAGATGGCAATCAACGCGACTGCTCTCAATGTCGGCTTTGCTGAAATCGAACTTACTATCAGTGGAAAAGGCGGGCTTATCAAGAAACGCATAATGAGAGTTGAGGTTATCAATATCCTCAGCCACGATCACCCAACCTACATTGGAAAACCATCGAAGAGTGATGCTTTGCTTCTGGTTCCTCCACATGTTGAGTACTTACTCCAACCAAACAGAGATCGATCAAGAGTAATTTGATAAAAATACCATCAAAATGAATGCTTACCTCCTTTCACTAGCTTCGATTCAGCTTGCTCTGCCCAAGAGACGCTAATGGTGTGTCGCTAACAAACGACGGCAGACTCGTCACACCAAATGAAAAAGGCAAAGTTACTGTGTTGGTTGAAGATTCCATGA
>ENA-UOUE01000772-UOUE01000772.1-compost-metagenome-genome-assembly--contig:-NODE-772-length-24104-cov-8.928331_pt1 | contig 24104 bp, 19 predicted proteins | sample MGYA00238146_ERZ747223 | MGnify/ENA primary metagenome ERZ747223 (study PRJEB28781, sample SAMN06268865) | compost metagenome | isolation source: single cell | place: USA: California, Emeryville, Joint...
TTGGATCAGCTAAAAAACTCAATATTGATCCAAAGATTCTTACTGGGGTCGGAGGAACCCCAATTTCCTCATTAATAGCCATGGGAGACTTATTAGCTAAGAATAAGCTCTAATATTTTCCTTTTCAACTCTTATGATATAATTGTTATTAGACTTTTAATCTACGGATAAATGTATAAATGCTCATAGTCTATATTTCTTTATAGTCTGCTTATTTTTTGTATTAATCCTTTTTGAATAGAGTTCCAAAGTAACCAAAGCCTTTGACCTGGAAGAGGCCAAATTTAACAATGATAGATAAATTCCAATTTTCCAAATCGAAGGAATCGCGAGGACTGAAAGATTCTCATGGAAATTTTTATTAAAATTATCTTTTCAGTTTTCTTCTATCCCTTCAAACCTCAAAGATGTTCATCACGAGATCGAGAACAAGCGATCGTCCAACGACTCGCCAGATTTCTCAGGTAAAACTCACAATAGCGAACACTCTTTTCAGCATCACTTACGCTCTACCATTTACAATCGCCTATTTCGTTGTTTTCTCAAAAACCGATCCAAGCACTTGCCGCGGAGAGCCCTACGAATATGGTTCATTCGCAAGATGGGCATTTTTGTCTGGTGTCATCCACCAGGTAGTCACATTTCCATTTAATCTCAGAATTGCGATCAAAAAGGACTATGCCAGTCAAAGCCGGTTGGAATGGATGATATGGGTCTTATCCGGCCTTTGCACGGCCTTTTTCGTGGGAGTGTGGATTTATGCCTGCGTTGCTCTTTCAAAGCGAGGAGAATGCTCAGGAAGTCTCATGATTTTGCTGTGGCTCACGGTATTTATACCTGTAGGGTTCTGCGCATTTGCATGCTGCTGTTGCGCTTGCTTTGGAATTATGACGGGATGTGCGGGAATCGTTGGACTGCTTCAACACCAACCAGAAGGTGACAATAATCCGAATCTGAAGGTGAAAACGATAAGCGAGAAGGACATGCTGCGACAAATGCAGGAGGACCTTGAACAGGAGAAGAAAAAGATTGAGAGACGAGTGAGTCAGCAAAACACTCAGACAACCCAAGTGGACATTGCGTGAGCTGTCTGAAATAGACGACTCGAATGATAGGTTTTTCAATTTTTATTCATGAAGCGTAAAAATTTCATCTTTGCCAGTTGCTTCTGAGCTTGTATATAGGTAAAACTTATTTCCTTTAAGATTTCACAAAGGCAGTTTGAAAACAAACGACTCACAATTGTGCTCGCTTAAGTGATTAAAACCCTCAACCTTTATCTCCTAATGGCAGATTGCAACTTTCACAGCTGAAGTAGGAATTTTGAATGACAGTTAATTAGACTGAGCCATTTTTCGTCTTTTAGTTAAGTTATACAATTATAGAAGCTGCTTTCGAGTTTCAATCATCATTCTGTGTATCGACTAATTTCCACAAACCTTTCATTGATGATGTTAAATTTTTTTTCCACACACAAAGTAGATAACTAGTTAAAATATTAAGTATTTATCATGAATTACTCTCAATATCAACAATCATCTCATATTAGACTTATATAGGCAAAATAGAACCTTTCAGCATCTCTTACTGAAAGTCACACTCAGTGGAAAGTTTAGGATACAATTCTATTAATTTCTCAATGTCAGCAGCTACGTCGTTAACCGAAGTTGCATTTGGATTGAAACCAACTACTCTTTCAGCATATGGTAGTAGAGTGTTTGCCTTGCTCAGTATTTCGGTGATATTTCGTTTTCCTATGGCATCTGCGTCCACAAAGGTTCCTATCTCACAGCCTTTAGAAATATTTATGAGAGGCTGTCTGAGCTCTCTAACGTCTTTGCAGATTTCTTCAGTGTTATTGCTGGCAACATTAGTCTTGAATTTTTGAAATAGCGGAGCTGCATTTTTAACGGGTTCCATGCAGGAAGGAGACGCCCAAGGTTTCGACCTAAGCTTTTTCAAGGTATCTGAATTGGCCTGAGCAGTCACAAGTGCAATAGAGACCGCAAAGAGAAAACAAATAATTGTCTGCTTCTTCATTGATCAAAGGTAAAATTTTGTGAATTGTATTATTTTAGAATCCTTGATGTGATTTCGAGACATATCGAGTTTATCGAATCAGTTATACTGATCAAAAAAATTTTTTTTCATGGCAAATTCGATTTAACTGAAGTAAACTGAACTGGTGATTGTATCTACCAAAAAAATGACTCCGGTTTCGCATGTGTATATCGTAAGCAAAAAAATGGAAGGAGGAGTTCTCTTTTTTCTTTTGCGTGATAAAACCTTTCCAAAGGGCAGAGTTTGGTTATTATAGAAATTTCAGAAAAGACTAAAGAACGATGAATACTCGTAATTCTGACTTCGATTCTACGATATCAGATTCGATGAATCACTACAATACCACCATATTCAGAAAAAATCTCAGTGGGTTTATTCCTCAATTATTTTCCATGCGACTCTAACTGAGTTGTCTGAGGAGCTGACAATCTAAATGTTAGGTTGAATACATTCTATTGAGAGACTTACAGAAAAAAAAAACATAAAAGACGTTCGTTGCTTCAAGAAGCAGAATTCAAGTACCAAACACCCTCAATACAGAGTAAATTAGATATGAACTAGTAAAAGGAGGAATTCCAAAACCTTCCCCTCCTTTATAAACAAATTTGCTTTATTTTATTGTGTATAAGAAAGGAAAACCCTCGGTAGTCAAAGTTAACGATTAGTAAGTACTCATTTTAACAAACTGTACTGGTGACATTCAGCGCTGATATGAGTGTCCAAATATTTGATAAGAGAGAATCGAAGATTACCAAAAAATTTAAATGCGTCCATTCAGGTCTCCAAACTTTTTAAGATGATTCTTTGGTAAGATATAATTTCCGTGAGCATTTACGAAAAGTTAAAAAAATACTTGACTACAATGAAACTCATTCTGTCTAAGAGGGTAATTCTTCACTGTGACTGTATTACTTAAGAGAAGAGGCACTATGAAGTTATGAGGCTTTAGTTTGCTGAAATTTCAAGCTCCTAAATTTAATTCAGGAAATTATCAGATTAGCAGCGAATTTTTCTAATTATCCGCTCTCCAAGTAATTACTAATTTCCATTCGCAGCACAAACAGCAAATCAAAGATATGAGAGTATATTATGTATCTTTCAGAACAAACAAATGAAAGATGATACTGAGCAGGTACTACTTCAACATGGAATTCGACTACAAAATTTTCTTCCCAAACGTTTCATTAGAAGAGATTCAAACAAGCAGCTTCATTCACTTTTTTCTTCGTTTTCGATTCTTAAACGCTGAAGGGATTGCTGAGTTGTTGATTACATAGAAAAGAATTTCTAATACAAATAGAAACCATTCAAAAGCTTGACATCTTAATTTGTGGAATTCGTGGAGCAGCATCGATCACGTGACCCACAGGACATTAAGTTCTCCCAATCACTATTTCTGAGGGCCTTATATAGATCTTCAACCTTAGAATCTGATCAAATAACCTGGTTTTAGCATTCGTGCTTGATAATTAAAATAAATTCCAAGATAATTTGAAAACCAAAACTTGAATCCAAAGCTACAGGAAGCAATCTAACAAGTTACTCATTGTCATACATTATTCCGTTGAACCCTAGTGCGGTTTATTTAAGATCTAATTCTCGCTTAAATACTACATTTGTACCAAGTTTTCGCAGCTTTGTTTTCTGAATGGGAAGAGCCTGACTGATATAATAATGATTTCAAAAAAACTATTCTAACAACTCATTTTCTTCATTTTGGTCAGCCTAGCTCTCTAACCCCCAACAACCCAGAGATACTGTCTCTTTATAGATATATATTAACAACAAGCAGGTTAAAAGATTGATTAAGTATTCAGTATGATATCTAGCATTCCATGGTCTGGCTTGGCCAAATAAAGACTTCAAAGGAGCATCCTGGCTGATCACACTGGCGCTTTTGTCATTTCAGAGCATTGATGAGATTGAATAAACTAGCCCAGCACTCGTTCTAATCACAACCAAGAAATTTTGATATTCAAATCGGTTGCATTGTCAGACAGACTGTTTTCAGAGATTGAAATTTTTCAAGGTCATTTTTAGGTACCCGCTCAACTGGCTCAATTATTTATCAGCGACTCCGGATTTTTAAAAAAATTAATTTATGGACTCGCAATACGAAGAGCTCAAGTTGTTACGTTGATTTCAGAAAAAAAAGCAGTCGCCTTTGCGTTGTCCTCCTTTTCGATTTAGTAGAACAAAACCACTTTATTCCTCATTTAAAACAAAATTAACATCTGTATCATATGATAAACTTAAAAGAAAACAGCAAATAAGGTTGTTTGTTACTTATTATGTTCTGAAGCTATCATTTTTTTAGGAATAGTACAATGAAAGTGAGCATTACATTTTTTTTTGAAAGCGATAAATTTAGCTTTGACTGCTCAAGCATTAATCGTTAAAAAAATGAACCTGAAGTTAAAACCAAAAAGGAATTTATTAACTCGATTAAAATAAAGTTTGAATCTCTCTCTCAGTCAAGAAAAACCTAACGTATCATTTGCTCTCATGAATCTTTGCTTTAGATTCCTTCTGGCCTCGCTAATCCTCAGGCTGTTAAGTATCACCTTACTTACAATTAGCAATTTTTCATTTTCCTTTCCCAATTACTCAGAGGCTTGGAGCTACGTCGATTTGAATAGAGACACGAGTACACCTTATTATAACGATTCAACAGACCTTGCGAACTATACTCTCAATGAATTATTTCCAGATTGGTCCTCAAACAATTATTATTATGGCGTCAGCTTTTGGGCTCAGAGAAATCCAGACTCAACTAATACATGGCGTACTTTTATCCATATCTCCAGCGACTCTTCGTAATCCATTAACTCGAATATGCTTCCAATGTAAACCTGTTTATTAAAGGAAGGAATATGAAGCTGGAAGAAATCTCAGGATAACCCACGATGAGGCACATCCAGAATTTTTTATTGCTTGGGTGGCAACGAACTCCGTTGCTTCTGGAGAGTATGTGCCAGGCGGCGGCTATGTAAGTGTATTACCATTAAATGCAACTCATGTCACTTTAAAGAGCTCCACAGTTGAACTCCCAGATTCTGTTTGGTTCTTCTGTTTAGTGTCGGTCGATGCTTCTCAAAACATAATTTATACTTTCAGCACTTATATCAACCCAACTACAAATTTACTCTATGAGAATTTCATCATGACACCTAATTTCGATGATGCTTTCATCACACCAATGGTGGACGCATTCGTATTAATTGGAGGCAGCCATAATTCCCCTGACTGCAATTGTGTTATGAAACGTATAAAAGTATTCGAACAACTGACCACCTCAACGATTGATATAGCGAAGTTGTTCGCATATAATTTTCCCAGTAATAAAAATGGTGATGCTTTAATTCATAATTTAAATAGTTGAATTCCAAGAGTTTTATTTAACACCTCCTAGTCTTAGCGTGAACCGAATGCCTTACTCAGATCCTACCAGCATAACAGCCAACCCCACAATGTTTTTCAGTAATGCTCTAGTTCAGAATAGAACATATATGATTGCATTGATAGGTAATTCTACTGACCAGTTCGGAGGTTATTTCGTACATTGCGATGGGAGTCAGACTGTCAATTATACCTTCGTAACAAATATTACTGGAGAACTGTCATTGGGTTTCTGGTTCCGCCCAAGGAACTCACATAAACAGACTTTATTTGCAATTCAACCGTTTGATACGCAGTTGAACCATGTTGTCACTCAGCTGAATCTTGCTGTTGAATATGAGCTTTCAACAGATACCATCACTCTTAAGCAAGGCACTGTGTTTAGCCACTCAGAGAGTCCAGCAGGGATTTCTGAAAGTAAGTGCTACCATTGAAGCCACTGGGATTAAATTAACAATTAACCAAAACTAGACAATTGGAACCATTTTTTCTTGGACACTTATTTCCACTTCCCGAATAGCAGCTCTATATACTGCATTGATATCTACATCACTGGCATTTTAGTCAGCCGCACCTGTTCATTCCAAATTCAACCGATTATAGCTCCGATTTTGAACCTTTGTGGTTTAGTTGACTCAAATTATCTCGTGCAGCAAGGAGCAACAGCAGATATTTACCAACTATTCGTGCTTGTAAATGGAAGTGCCGCAAAGACACCCTCTAACCCGATGAGTCCATCGGCAATTAATACAGGTAACTCATGCTAAGAAAGATTCATGGTTAGATTATCCTTTTTTATTTCCAAGGCGATAATTGCATGATCGAACTGCATTACGCGTTGGATGCTTCGGTTAACCCAAAGTTCGTTTGCATACTTTGTTCGGAAGGTTTTTACCTCGACCCACAGTCCCAATCATGCAAGGATAGTAATTTTTGTGCTAACCCGGGAATTACTGTTCCTTATGAGTCGATTCGTACGTGTATCGGTAAAGATGATAATCTTGATTGGTGGTTTTAACAGAGGCTGTTTTAGGTAATCAATTGCTTGCTTGCTACAATAATGAAGCAGCAATTGGAGGAAGGACTCTTCTTACTCCGGTTTCAGAAAACGTTCCACTTTCACCAGCCTTAAATCTAACTCTTCCAGGATGGGGAGACATAAATGTCGGAGGAGCTCCATTAAAATATTCTGTATCATACCAAACTTCAGGAAGCAGCAATACCATTCTCGTTTCAGGCTAGGTCCCTCAAATCCAATTTAACATCCCTCTACCTAATTTCGATTCAGCTATCATCACAGTTTCAATCAAAGACGCTCATGAATGCACAACCAGTTTAACAATTCCTGTGACGCCTCTAGAGCTTTTCGTTGAAGCCTTAACTGCTAATAGCAGTTTAACCTGTGGACAAAATAATCAACTATGTAATGGCTCCAGCAACTATACCTGTAATTCAAACTCAAACAGCTGCTCTGGCAATGGAGTTTGCAGCAACGGTCAATGCCAATGCAACTCAGGGTTTTATCTAGCTGATTGCAGTATGGATCAGGCAGGCTATGACAGACAATCAGCCTACAGACAAGCTCTTATCACTTTAGCTGCGAATGAGATTTCATCTATTGATTCCAACTCTGACTTTTCAAAATTGACGGATCTGCTTGAGAGTATTGATTCACTCACTCAAGACCCTACTCTCAGCAACAACGTGACTCTTGCCCTTGCGCTTTCCGCTGTAAACCAGTCTCTTAATATCATGAATAGTTCATTCAGCTCAGGCCAAAACACTACCTCAGCTATCCAAAAGGCTGCAGACATCATCTCTAATGTGTTCACTCAAATCAGTGTCACTGACTGTGGTTTGTCTACAAATTTCTCATCAGAAGCTGTTAATCAGTCGTATTATATACTTGATAAGCTCTCTGACCTTTCTCTTCGCGATGCAAGCATGAATCAGCAACAGATCGTACAAACTTCCTCTTTCTTGGTTTACTCCGTTCTGGTAGCAAAGAGTCAGCTTGCGAACCTTACAATAGCTCCAAGCGACAGCACTCCCGCATTGACAATCACAGCAGACCAGGACTTAAAAGGTCTTCCCTCTACTGTGGCAGTTAGCTATATTTATCTCAATAGAAATTTATTAAATTGCAACAGCAGCTCTCCTCCCACAAATTTTACGCTTGAGGTGAAAGACGGGAAAACCTTTCAGCCGATCAAAGTGGCTGCTTCTGTTCAGGTTCTATACCCAAGAAAGTATTTCCCTGATGCCACATGTCCGAGCGCAAGCAGCTGCGAAAGGAGCCAAAGCTCTAACGATGATGTTATTTGCGGTTGTGAGGATCTTGCGCTGTTTGATATAAAGGGCCAATTAGCTAATATCTACAAAAGCTCTCAACTATATCAACTGAATCTGCAAAATTTTATAGCGCTATTCACCCACCCACCATACAAAAGGTGGTCGTTTTGGGTTGCTATTGGATATAGTATCGGTTTAATACTGGCATGGATCATAATCAACACAGTGAATGCGAAATTCTGTGTGATTAGGAATATCCATAGAAAATACATTAGAAATGCAAAGGAGAAAAAGCAAACCACCTTCAATTGGTGCTATAAGCTTTTTATTATTGTGGTAATGATCCACCCTTTCTCAAGCGTGTTTGTGTACGTTGACAAAGAGATAACGAAGAGTCTCCGCGCTCTGGTGTACTATTTAAGAGTGATGATATTGCTCGGATTTTCGGCTGTGTTTCCACCAAACGATCCTCAGGTACTCTTTTCGATTTCTGGTTGCTTAATAATCCATTCCTTGCGTTTTATTGGTTTATTAGGTACTAGTGAGTTTCAATTTCCTGGATGATATCAGAAACTTCAACATCTACCAATTTTTGATTCCGATAATCGTTGTCATGCCTTTCACAGCTTTTATCGATAAGATTGTCAGAACTCCGAAAGATCCGAGAAAGTATTTACTTGTCTTCCAGGGCTTTCCTTGCTTATTAGTTGAAATTTGTAGAAAATCGAAACCGAGTTGTTGTCGGAAATATTTGAGGATTGTTGGGATTGCTCTCGCAATTATTTTATCAATCGGAAGCATATTAATCGCGCTTATTATCTCTATTGGCATGGAAGATCTAAAACAGCAGTATTGGAGTGTCTACTTCGCCCAGGCGATCATGCAGGATACTCTATTCTCTCCAGTCATCAGCCTTGTGCTCAATTCTCTCTGTTATTTCATTATTGTCAAAAAGAATACAGGCTTGAACAAATGCCGAAAACGGCTAAGAAATATGACTATGAGTGTAATGGACGAGAATTATCTAGTTGCGATGAAGTGCTTCAATCAAAGGCCTCGTCGAAGACCTCATGCAGCTCAAGTAAATTTGAGAGGGCTATTGATAATTATTCACAATTTTTTTACTGAAGAACCCTTCTCAAAGAAACAATCATGGCCAATTCCTTCCCTATAGTTCAGACAATCATGCAGACCAGAGCCTCGTTGGATTGAATGATTCACTTCAAGGCGATAGTATGAAATTCACCTGAATAAGTTACAATAATTTTTGTTTTAGTGAAGCAATCGCAAATCGCTTTAAGAAATCCAATTCCTCAAATACAAAGTCAGAATTCAGGGCATCGACCACATCGTCTGGCTCAAGCTGCCTCTTACCGACATCATGATCACTCAGCCCCGAGTAGAAATCGCAATATGGAACCAGAATCAGTATCAAATAGAGAGTTTGATAAATTTAATAGAACTCCGAGGCGCGTCCAGGAAAGTTATTCCAATTGGCCGAAACAATTGGAAGAGTTTTCTCAAAACCAAGACCAGAGAGAGGGTGAAATCTGCTCAATTAAAGGAAGTCATTCCACCAATGTAACTGAGTTCTCTTTACGATTCCGGAGTCACGCTTCTAATAACGGATACTCTCTGAGGAACCAAAACTACCAGCATTATTAGGTATATGATTTTTCGCAATGAGTACAGCAAATTTTATCAAATTTAATGTTTTATATTTTTCCTGCATATCATATTCTTTGAAAAATTAAAAATACTTCTATTGTTTCTGCTCCCAAAGGAGGAGAGTTTATCTTATTGCGACTAAAATGAGATTTGTCATGTTTACTTAACTCGAAAATCTCGACGATTTGGGTATATTACTAAATCAATTTGAGGAAATAGCATTTCATTCTTTTTTTGCTAATAGTTTTCGAAATAATACTGACTTCATTCAATGAATTAAATCAATATTGAAGTTAATATACGAATCTTCTTATATCCAAGGAGTATATCCTAAACACTTTTCATATTTTCAGGAAATTTGTTACTTGTCAATCATTGAAAAGCTTCAGGTTAGACTGATAAAGTTCATTAATTCTTATTAAACTAAGAGATTCTATTTAATGAGTCTAATTTTTATTCATAGGCATGGATGAAAATCTCATTGGTCTTTGGAATTTTGTAGTCAAACTGATTTAAATTTTAGGGATCCGCTCTCGGCTTTTCATTATTAGAGGATATAAGACTCTGATGGGCGGCTGTAAGGTCACAAATACCCTAACACTCAAGAAAAAGATATTGAGTCTGTGTTGCATGCTTAAACAAAGGGTTTATGACTAAATTCAACCGAAGCTGAATCTTTGAACATGAAATTGATGAGATTTTTCATCTCAAAGCGGATTTTCAAACCTTAGATTTTTGATATGATTCGAAAAATTTTAATCCATTTCTGTTGACGTAGAATTCATAATTCTAATAGCTCCTAAACCATTCATGAGGTTATCAAACAACTCATATGAACTTTGTTGGTATACAATCTATGGATTATACACTCTAAAATCTTATTCTTAAGCTTGGTTATAGGTTCCTGGATTTCCCATTTTAACATTAATAAGAGCATTATTGTTTTGCTGAGGACCTGGATAGGCGTTCTGTTGCTGTTGCTGAGGTCCTGGATATCCGGTCTGGATCACCACATTACCTCCTGGCTGAGCATTTGGATAGCCTGGCTGCTGCTGTGGGCTTGGATAGGCATTTATTCCCATGGAATTTCCTTGTTGCATTCCTCCAGGCATTAAATTCGTATTCATAGGGATTGGAGGCGCATAGCCTGAAATCACAGTAGCTGAAAAGTTATAGGGATTCATAACTTGAGGATTCCAGTTTGGAGGTGCTTCCACAACTGGGAATCGGTAATCTGGATAGACGATATGACATGGGATGGAAGAAACGGCAGTATTCGAGCAGCAGGCGTCAGGAGTGGCCTTGGCTTCAAGGAGGAATTTCGATTGGATGAGAACTCCATTGGTCGTCGAGTTAATTGTCTTGTTGCTGAAGGCTTTGGCATCTCTTATACGCTTCTCTCCTTCAAGGAAGACAGCATTCAGATCTGGAGCAGGTGGAAGACGAATCGAGTTCAGACGAGGTTCAGCAACCTGACGAGCCTTGACTCCTGCAACTGAATTTGAGACGATCGAATGGGATCGAGTCTCTGTTCTCGATTTTGCTTTAACCGTGATCACTTGTCTTAGTTCAAGGGCTATGGAACTAACGTCTTTTGAGCAGTTCTTGTTATCAACTTGGACTATGGCTTTGGCCTCATCAGAAGGACAGTAGGTGTTTCTCTCGAAACTGGCACTAATTCCCACAGTACCGTATCTCATACAGCAACCGCAGCAAACTACTTCAGTATTAGTGACTTTATTCACGCTTTGTATCGCCTCTCTCACTGGCTCTCGCACTGTGAACAGATTCTTGTATTTCAGTTTCGGGATAGAACTGTCAGCAGGCTCAAGAAAACCTTCAATTTTATAATAAATCGAAGCGCTTAGATTATATTCTTGCTGGTGGAAAGTCCCAGGAATACCGTCAGGAAGCCTGAAACTGAAAGGGAATTCATACTGTCCTGGAGGAAGGTACTGACCTCCTGGGAACGTGTAAATGTTAACAGTTTGTTTCAAACATGTTGCCGAGTCCTTCTCTTCTACTTCTCGATGATTGGTTCGACTTGTACCATCTTGCTGGTCAGTTTCAGTGACAGACTCAGTCCAAATGATGAGAGTCTTCTCTTTTCCTTTGAGTTTGAGGTTGACTTTGGAACCTGGATACATTTGATTGAGCATTAAATACACCTTGCCAGTGACTTGCTCTCCAGCATAGTAGTGAGGCTGATCGAGTTCACGTAGATAGCTCCGTAATGAGCTGCTTTATCATGTCCTTTTCCTTTGAACTGTGACTGACCCATTTTTCCTTTTGCGTTTTATTTTATTTTTACGAGTTTAAATGAAAAAAGCCGAATTAGAACTACCTCTTTCATTAACAAACGCATCTTAATCCTTACCAAAAACCAAAAAAAAAAAGCTAAAAAACTTATTTCTTGAGGAAACTTCAGTTCTCGTTCCGAATGGAGTGAGCTGAAATCGCCATCTGGAAAGCAACCAGACTCATTAGAATCTTTTAGTTCCAGGACGAATGCGGGTATAAACCTTTATTAACTGCCTCTTAATTAACAAACTTAAATTACCAGCCTATCCAACTTTGTTACTGAAAAAAACTATCTGTTGCCCATTTAAATTTATCCAAGTCGACCCTTTAGTCGATCAAAAAGGATTCGAATCAATAAGCCATGACGAATAAGAGAGAATCTGAACCGCAAACTAAATTTGGAGGAATATTGGCCTGAGACGAAACTTTGGTTGCTGATTGTGAATGAGAATCATTCTGACGGCTTTCTCAGACGGTATTGCCAATAAAGGGAAATGCATTAGCTTGACAGTATTCGGTCAGGACTATCAATAGCAATTTCTGATGCTAAATAATTTTTCATATTGTGCAATTGGCATGACGAAATCAAATATTCTTGCAAAAATCAGAATTATCCATTTGGATCTTAGGATTGCTATCTTTGATTAACGGTTTCTTGTTGAGATCACGATGTTTGTGAACTTTTAAAAGCAATCTTATATAAATGCTTTATCGTTTAGCATGCTATAAACTCTTTGGTTAATTAAAATTTTTCAGAGGTTTTTTCCTCATTCGTCAAAATAGCATGAAAGAAGACGTAATGAAACCCAACTCGAGTACAAATTCTTTTCGTCCACTCTCTAAATCTTTCATCAACGCCACTCACATAGATATCTATTTTCTATTATGATGATTTCTGACGCCAAGGCCAAATACTTTGCAACTTGAAATCGAGTGTCGTTGTTGTCTTAGGCAGCGCATACGCATTTCGATTTATTGTTAGCTATATAATTTGAAAATTTCAACCAAAGTTGGTGAGCAAAATATCTACTATATAATAAGTATCTTTCTTGCTCAAAATAGCATTGCTCAAATTGTTAAGATTCAATTTATTGGTCTTTCTTCTAAAATCTTCACAAATTTTAGAGATGCAAGCTCAGCGATATTGAAATCGCATTTTCAAATTATTTTTCGGTCTTTTTATAGGTAGTAAATTCAAGACACTTATCAGCTTAACAAATTCGAACATTCAATGCATGAAATATCATGAGACAGGGTGAAAATCCAACTCAAAGAACCGACTTCACTTGATCCAAAAAAAGTTCATGGAGTTTATAAGCAAACAAGAAGGGAGATCATTGTGAAGAAGTATTTACTCAGATATCTCGTGTTCCATTTACTAGATATAAAATAAAAATAAATTTTACCACTCACAATGTATCAGTCAAGGAACTTTCAGGTATTGAGATAAACAGGCATCTTTGGTTTGTTCTGATTGAATAAAAGTTGAAACAGAACTAAGATTGAGAGATCTGCAACGAAGAATTTGGATACTAAAGTCTTCTCCTAAGGAAGTCTTGAGCTTTTCCACTTATTAGGTGAAGGAGCCCCAAAACAAAGAATATTTTTTAATACTATTTTCTCTCATATCATTTATCTCGGTTGCAGCTAACCATATTCGCCATTTGCATATCAACAATTTAGAAAATAGATCGAGCTAAATATAACCAAAAAATGTATTTTACCAATAGTTTCAATAAATTAAGAGAATAGAAGAGCCAAATTCAATCTAAATATCTTAGAGTTTTCAACTAAAAAATTCTTAAAATGCCTATTCTAATCATAATCTTGTATAAAATTCACTGTTCCAGAACACTCGTTCCTCATATTATGATTTTCTGAGAAATTTTCAAACGAATGGCTCGATGCTACATCCATTCCATTCACAGAGCTAAAGGTTTCAGCATATTGATTTTTCAGTCCGAAGATCCTTCTCCTCTGCCTCTTGATGATTCGGAGAGTTCTAGGCTGACTCTGATTGTGACTCTGCGCCACCACGAGACTTCTCGCGCTCTCATTTCTTCTCAAAAGACCTGTAACGTTGTCTGACTTGACACTCAACTTTTGAGGCGACACTGTTCCGAAGGCTCAGCCTATTCATCAGAGCCCCATCACCTCGAGAATTCGCACGAGTGAACAGCTTAGTGGCTGTTAAGGTTGGGCTACTATGTACTTTATGACCGATATGTATCCACTTTTTTATTTTTGAGCACACTTGCAGGACGAGTTCGCCAACTCCAACCAAGATATTCACGGCTGTGTTCAACATGATTCCATAAAACACCACCCATCCTGCTAAACTGTTACTCGACGAATCAGAAGTAGCAGCCTCTCTAATAGCGATACCTAGATTGATAAATGAATGAATAATATCGATCCAAAATTAAAGAAATAAATGAACGCTCCAGTTTTCGTTTTCATTGGTCTCACAATCTCTGAAAATATCGTAAATATTCTTGTCAGCACGATAATAGCAGAGCATTGTAAGATAGGGACCATCTGCAGGCTGAATATAAGGAGAATATATGCAATATTGAAAGCTGCGATCCAATATGTGAAGAAAAAAGTAGTTTTCCTTGATTCTTTGAAACCGTCGAAGATCATCTCATATTTCTTTTCAAGCCATCTGTCGCTTGGGCTCATCAAGCTCAGATTTTTACTCTTTGCCATATTATCGAAAATAGTTCTAAGCCTGAAGAAACTAAAGATCAGCAAGCCGATCACTGCGGTCATGGTGAGATACACAAGGAAATAGCTGAGTCCAGTTTAACCTTCAACGATTAAGCTCACTTTAAAGACTTGCATTGAAAAAAAATAATATTTGCGTCTGGATTTGTCCTAGTACATTAGAGATCAAGAGACCAGTGAGCAATGCGTATGCCTTTCTGGCTCGAGAATCTGCTAGGCTTCCTGTTTTTACGAACGATGATTCCTGCTAGAAGGCAGGCTATACCATAAATCGAGTTTTCTATGAGAAAATCCCGTTGTTATCGAGATATAATGCACTGATCTCATTTTTCTCAAAGACACCATAATTTAAATGGTATTATTGCCATCCAAGTTATTAAGTTGACCAATCCAGTCAGGTAAAATAAAGCTTGCGAGTCCCGAGTAAGCTCCTAAAGCGATTATTGAGTGATTTATATTTAGGTATTGCATGTTCGCTATCGACTCAATGGCTGAAAGCGCAAGAACTAAATTTAGGTAAGACATCCCTGAAACTGCGTTCGAACTTTGAAGAGTCGCTGTGGTAGCAACAAGCGTGGCTGAGATTGCGCTCGTAATACTCTTTAACGTTGAAGCGGTCTGAGCCTCTTCTTTAGCATTCCTTGCAGCAGCACATGAAGAAGGTGTAGCCGTCGTAGTATCAGAACATGATTTGCAAGTATTGGTACACTTCCATAAGTTATTAATGTCACTATTTATTTTTATTTTTTGCTCTAACAGTTCCAAACTTTTCTTAAAGCGAAAGTGGTACTTGTAATTTAAAACCATAAAGTAAGCAAATTAAGTAATGTTGCCTTATGCAAACAGAATTTTCATATCCAAGCTTTCACGCGTAGCACCTTGTGTCTGTGAACCACATTTTCAGAGTATCACTCGTTAGAAGAAGTTAATCTCACTTCTTATACCAAAGTCCTACAAATGTCCTACCTACAGGTCTTAAAGGAGAATTGACTTGGCTTCTTGTTGTTTACTTTAGAAGCCAAAGAGTGGAGATGGCTTTTTTGGAAAAAAGCTCTTTTTAAGTTTTTTTGAACTTATTGATTTGCTCTCAAGGCCTTTAATTTATCTAACGCATTACACGGCCAGTAAAAAAATTCGTTTTGCTAGTGGCTGGCAAGGCATTCAAATTACTTTAGATCCCTTTCAATGGAAAGTAAGCTACTCATTCTCCAAATATATGCATGAATATAGAAGATTTACAAGAAAAAGAGGAAAGAATGAGTACAGTAATCTTTTATCTGAGTGTCTTTTTGAGTCCCATGTTGCGAATAGCGATTCAAGAGAGGCCATACAAATTGCAAACTAGCTAAGAAATCGTCGGTTCTTTAACTTGAGACACCAATGGTTCACCGTCGACTTGGAAGATAAAATAAATAAGCATGTTTCTCTGCTTCTATTTTTCATTAGATAATTAGCTCATCTTTATAAACCATAAAGTTCGTGCAAATCCTCGTAAAACCCACCTGTTCTGACTTTCGCTTTCGTCATTTTGTTGAAATCAGAATATGCAACCATTTATTGAATTTAGCAAAGCAACAATGATCAAAGCGTCCACATTCAACTTGAAGAGTCTCAACGATTGAATTAGAAGCCAATCTCAATAGCGAAATAAAAAGGAACTCAGAATCTTCATACATGAGCAGATTGGATCTATAGTCCTCGGAAACATGACTCATGAATTATACTCATCTGGCCTCTTACAACACTTCTTCTCAATAAAACACTGACCATTCTGGTATGATCAGACGGTGTGAGGAAAAAACCGAATTATTCATTTTACGAAACTCTCATTTCGTAAAAAAATTAAATTCATAGAATAAAATCTTTCGAAATTTCATCAGTCATCAAAAATGATAAAATTGATATGAAGAAATTCCTAAAGAAAAATAAATTGCCGTGCGTTTGAGGTTCAAATTGCTTCTCAATCCACAGGACTTCGAATTTATAAATACTCTAGTTTAGGTAGTCTCAGAGAATTCCCGAAGCGATTTTCGAACTCACTCGATATTAAAACTCAGCCCTTAGTATTCTGATTTGCTACAATTGGATGGACGAGAAGCTCGTCCCTGACAATTTTACTACTATTTTCCTGATGATTTCATTTGGATGGTAATTAAAGGTCACCTTCTGTTTTGATAAGCTCCCCTAAGTACTCTATAATGCTAATGTCAAAGCTCTGATCAGTCAACTGTTTTGCCAATAGACCTTCTAGAGAACCACAAAAAGCACTTTCTAGATCCAGGGTAACTCTCATAATTCCTTTACAAATTTTCCAATGTTTATAATGAGGTAAATTTGGAACTTATATACCTATTGCTTGCAAAAATAAAGATATTCGAGTCTTTCCTTTATTTCAAGTAGTACTTGGGAACTCGGACGGTGTTTATTGATAATTTACGTGAACAACCAGTTCTCAATTTCTGCGGGTTCTACTAAACGTCCTTTCTTTCAATCTGTAAAACATCTCAATAGCATCTCTCATACTATCTATTTTTCATTCATGGTTATTTCTGATACCACACTCGTGTGAGGGACTTGTTTTGGCAGCTTGAAATTGAATTCTTCTTGTATTCCATATCTGATATGCATTTATATTTATTCTTTCTATGGAGGATATGAAGATTCAGTCGACTCCTGTCAGCATGAAAACACTGGAAAATAAGATTTTTCTAGTCTACACAATGGGATTTATTGATCTTCCTCTTAAACTATTAATTTTAGATATGCAAGGTCAACGATATTGAAACCGCATTTTTAAATCTTAATTTGAACCAAAATGAATATTAGCTTTAGGGAACTTTTTCACATGAAGTATTAAGATGCAACAAATTTCCTTGGGATTATCAGCAATTAGGAGATGAGATCATGATTTAACAAAAAGGATTCTTTATCCATAACAATTTTTTCAGGTATTTTGTTTTCCAATTTTATTCGATATAAAATAAGAATTCAGAATTATTAGGCTCTTAAACGAAATGGGCAGCTACCGTTGCTTATTCGTACAGCTTGAATAAAATTCTAAACACAAGAAGATAGAGAAATTTATTAGAGTCTCGAATATCAACTTTCTTTTTCAAGCCTTGAGGCTCTTTCACTTACTACAAGAAATACAGCTCAATTGATATTCCAAACTTCGCAAAAAGATAAAATATGAATTCACTAAGGTGAAGCTCGAAAGATTCTTCAACTTAGACACTCAATGGTTCTCTTCCGATATCCAGTGGATTCCATTCAGGTCTTTCATAAAATCTGGCACCGTTTGGCAAAACACTCAAGAGCAGAGAATGAAAAAGGGCGTCATGAACTCAAATTAAAAGAATTTTAATTAATCGAAACTTCATCTGATTAAAAACTCTGGAGTTTAATTTTCCATTACCTCTGAATACTTGGATAGCATCGGATGGCTCCAACAAGAATCTAGTAAATGATAACAGCTTGACTAAGGTCCCATCACCTTTATCCTCATTTTCGCGAAACTTCGATGCTATAGCTCAACCAGATGCAAAATTGAAATTATTTTGGTTCTCTCGAAGGAAACATATCGCTTTTCGCAGCTCTAGATCCAGTAAGGCCATCGCAAGATTGTTTAAAGTTTGTCAATGGAGCTCGCAGTTCTAGCTGACTTCTTTCTCCAAATTTCTGATTAGAACGCTAATTTAGAGTCTCTGATTATTTTGGAATGGAAAGCCGAGTGAAATAACTCTGTTGGCGATTTCTAAGCAATTTTTCTGTATATCACATTGGAAATGGGAGCTTTGTTTTTACCACCGAAATAGAAAAGCTGACAAACTTTGAATTTATTCATGTCAAATAAAATGATGAGGTCCTTAAGGAGAGTTTCAAAATTAATCCTCGATATAAGTGCCCCTCTCTGTCTAAGAAACTTAAAATACAATGAAACCTTACTCGGAGGCTGTCTACAAACTTAAGAAACCGATGTTTTATTTTAACAAAATACAGATATAAAATTTGGAGCAAGGTAACTAAAGTAGTTATAGTTTGATCCTTAATCTCTGATTATGAGAAAATTAAATTACTAACTCTTGATTCCAATTTTTTTTAATCAACTCTCGAGTAGGGTAACTCATCATGCCAACTCAGCTCACTAATTTCAACATCTATGGATGTTTATTGCCTTATCTGATACTTGTCTTGTGTTTGCAGCTCTCGTTCTCAAGTAACTAAGACTTAAAGCAAACAACTCATCTGTTTCAAGGCAAAATTATTTATTTACAAGAAGATAAACTGAACTCAGAAATCTTGGGGTATGGAAAAACCGCCGTAGTATCATCATTATGCCCTACTTGTACGAATTCAGCACAATATGGAATCAGTTTATGGATTTACAAATACGGTTGGGACACTACTTGGAATTCTATTTTCAGAGCTGCCAATAATCCTGGGTATGAATTTTGCCTTCCATATACTAATATATGCCAAGGATTGATGAATATGAAGGTAGAGTCTTGCTGAGTTGCCCAAGAACTGGTGACTCTAGGCTCTTTTGGAGCAGTACATCAAGTGATGGAGGTATAGGTTGGCACGGTTGGGAAATGGTAAGATGGATTGTTTACTTCTTACTCATGATTTTGTTCAGCCAACTACATATAATGCTTTGTCACTCAATCAATGGATATTCATCAGCTTTTTTGTCGATAAGGCTGCTTATAGACAAATTGGATTTAGATACTATTTACTTCCATCTTCAAATTCAGTGCAAATTACGTACAAACAACAAACAATGCCTAGTTCCCCATACCAATTGAAACCCTCAGCTACCATTTTCTGGGGCGGAAGAGATAATTATGAAATGAATTGTTATTGCTATGTGCAATTTGTGAGACTCTATTGGGATTATTTAGCAGATACTCAGGAGAAAATGATCAATCTCGCTCTCATGAGTCCCGACAGTATTCTAATTATATTGCCTTTTTTTATTTAATTATGCTGATAGGCGTCCTTTACCTCTTCAATTTTGCATCTGACCCTCAGAGAAATAGCAATTCAACGTTTTTCATCACTGGTATAACAAATGCAAGTCAATCCGACACAGTAGGATTTAAAGGTAACGAAACTGACTATTAAACGCAATTTTTCAAAATTTATTCGTTATTAGGATACTCAGCCACTCAAACTTCACAAGCACCTGAGCTCGGGCCTTATAACACTCTCATGTGTCGACCTGGAAAGATAGCTTCATTTCCTCTCAATCAAACAATCTCCAGCAAAGGCCTCGTAGTAGCAATGGATTATTATGCCTATCCTACCGCTCTAGATACCCAAACGATATTCAGCATTAGAGATGTCACTACGAACAGCGTTATCCTGCGGTTCGATCATCGCTTGGTATCATCTACGCTAAATATATGGATCAACCCGATATCAACAACTCCTGCAACAGCAGCCTATTATGTTTTTGATTCGATTGTTGAGGATTTACTATCTATTTCAACAGGTAATTACAGATTAAAATGTGATTCGAAATGCTAATATTGGATGCATAATTTAAACAGGTAGTTGGTATCGTATCGTAGTCGAGATTGTACAAGCACAGCCGCTTGAACTTGAAGTCGGATTCTCTTCAGCTAGAGTGTGGGTGAACGATATTGGAACTCCAAGGGTATATTTTGGCAATTTTGCAAACGGAGATACTCCGATACCCAATACCAACAATGCTGCTTTTGAATTTTGTGGGTCTTTTGACCCATTAAGTCAAGACCTCGTGGATTCTACACGCAGTGGATCCTTTGATCTTATGAATTTCATTTGGTTTCAAGGATCAGAAGGTCTCTTTCAAGACCTTTCAAGTACTTTCTCCTTTAAGTTTCATCGGTTCACATTCTACTTCTTAGATCCAGCATGCTCGTTAACGGGTTTTATCCAACCTAACCAAGCCAGCTGTCTCATTTGTGCAATTGGAAACTCGATGCAAGATTATCGAACATGCGTGAATACTTCACCCGACGTCACCTACTTTATGCATAGTGCAACAAATTCTTACCAAAGTAATCCAATTTTTCAATAAAATATGGCTAATAACGATTCTATAGGATGCTTTTACGAACAATATTATGTAAGTGTTTCCTATCTCATAGAACTATTACAGTTGGATAATTTGATTATTTTCATAAAAAAATATTGCTTTAATCTAAACTGACATTAAATAGAATATATCAACTGGAGCTTGTTCACCATGCACAGCTGATGGGCAATTAATTCAATCACCTCAGTGTGTGAATTGTGATGAAACCTGCAAATCTTGTACTGGAACGGCTTCAAACGAATGCATCTCCTGCTACCCGAGCATCTTTCTACATTTCGGGAGCTGTGTGCCAAACTGTCCATTAGGATTCTATCCTGATACGACAGATTATAAATGCCATGGTATTTTGTTAAAATATCTGACCTTCGCTGAATTTTTTAAGCTTGCTCTCAAAGTTGCGTAACGTGTTCTGGTCCAACCCAAAATGATTGCATAACCTGCAGTACTGGCCTCTATCTATTGAACCATACTTGTGTGAATACATGTCCACAAGGTCAATTCGTTCACACACAATCTCAAAGCTGCAAAGGTGATTCAAGCTACTTTGAGAGAAAATAATTACTTTTCTATTCATAGAGTGTGATAACACATGTCTCGCGTGCACAGGAGCTTCAAACACAAGCTGTCTGAGCTGCAATGTCACGAGCGAAACGCCATATTTCTACAATTTTTCATGCTACACATCATGTCCAGGTGGCACTTACCTTAATCTACAAAATTCCAAATGTTCAGGTATAATATATTTTAATTTTATTTTGCGATGTAATTAACCTTGCAACATGCAGTTTGCAGCAGCTCATGTGCCACATGCTCCGCAGCATCCAACACAAGCTGTCTCTCATGTAGTTCTGCTTACTATTTCACTCCCTTCAATGGAACTTGCACTCCGCAATGTTTCTCTCCTTATGCTCCTAACGCACAGACAAGGACTTGTGAGCTACAAAATTCCGATGCTCAATCACTAAACTCGACGCTTCAAGAAATCATAAACAATGCCTTCTCTCCTTCGAGTAACATGTCTCTTGAGAGCAAAGGTGGTTTGCTTAACAGCCTGTCAACCACGATTGCCAATTTCTATTCAACCAATTATGGAACCGGCAGCAACGGCTGCCCGACTTGCAATGGAAATGGAGCCTGCCAATATAATCCCCTCTACCTCAAGTCACTGTGTGAGTGTGATTCTGGCTGGATTGGGGATGGCTGTTCGATATCACAGGCTGATAGCGCCTCCCTCCAAGCTCTTACAGCCAGCATCATCACGCAAATCAGTCAAATGCCGTTGAGATTGACAATGAGCTCAACATGGAGTCAGCCATACCTCGAAACTCTCCTTGCTTTAACCAATCCATCCTATTCTACCCTCAGTGATGTACAGGCATCTCTCAATCTTATTTCTGGAATAATCACCTCTGACTACAATGGCAAAACAACAAATGATGTGTTCGATCCTATCAAAATGACCATCGCGACCCAAATCATTGACTCTTGCATGAGTTATGTTTATAAAACTGATTGTTACCTGCAGCAAACCTCTTATCAAGAAATTTTCAACACTTCAATGAAGAGATTGTCCGAGTTAGGTGTCCTTCAACTTTGGCAAAAACAACCAGGCCCTGACACTTATCTTCTCGAATCCACCAATCTGGAAATTTTTTCTCGAAGAGTGAGTGCAAATGAACTAAATGGATTACAAATAACTCCACCTAATGGTCCGATAATCGTAATGAAATCGACAAGCAGCGTTTTACCTTCATCGTCGGGAGACGCGACTGATATTCAGATCATCTTCTGGAAAAGTAACTTACTGATTTGCCCTCAAATACAGAAAGAAGATAATGCTCCTCCATTGGTGACCATGTCGATTAATAGTAAAGATTCCCTAACCCCTTCACCCCAAGCAGATCAATTATCAGCCAAAATATCATATCCAATAACATCGGCATCGCAAAGCTATTCAAATTGTTCTCAAGGCTGCACTTCAACTACTCAAACCATAAATGGAATCCAATATTTTGAATGTGAATGTGCTCAAATCAGCAGTTTGAGTATCTCCAGGCAATCTCAAGGATTTTTTGAAAGGTCCAACATTTTCAAACTTGCACAGGCGGCTGCATTGTTGACATATGACTACCTCGGTTCATGGGCTTTTTGGATGTTATGGGGCTTAACGGCGTGGTTCATTTTGACGTTCGTTTTTATTAAATTTCGGATTGCGAAACCGCTTAGGTTTTCAATAAAAATTAAAGAAAACAAACAACCTTACCAAACACCTAGTTTGGGTCACCTACATGGAAAATTTGGATTCTTTAAAACATTTTTCTACGCAGTCAAGGTAGCACGCATTCTACTATTGATTTTTTTAAAATTTATTTTCCACTATAGTACGGGCACGTCCTGACGTCAATATATCTGTACGAGGACGGTTCATTCTCCAGAAAAACTCGAGCGATTCTTCTTTATATTCGAATGTTGAGTTTGATGGCATTCTCCTGCTTGTTCAGCAGTCTTTCACAAGAAAAAGAAGATCTTTCTCAAGGAGAGAAAATCGTATTCACCTTTATTCGATTAACACTGATTGATTATTCCTAATTCGTCTTAGCGTGATATGCTGGTGGTAATGCTACTATCGGTAGCGACAGTCACTCCTATCAACATTATTTTGAAATTTCTTCTTGTCACAAAAATGTAATTTTTGTTATTGTTGGAGTTTCTATAAGCTTTATTCATTCAATCAACAGAAGAAGTAAACGGATGATTACTGCTATGACAGCTCATAACCCTAAAATCCGACAGCAAGAGCTTGATAAAAGAAGAAGGCAGCAAAGCATCGCAAGAATCAAGAGAGTTATTGGCTATACCTTAGTTATCAGCGTATTTGCTGGTTGTATCTACATCATCCTTGTGGTTGCTGCGAATCTCACACCAGAGGATACTGAAAAATGGGCAAAGAGCTTCTTGATTTCTTTCGCTCAGGATTTGGGAGTGAGCCAGATATTTAAAGTGCTATTGACGGTAGCGGTCATTCGAGTAATGGCTAAAACCCAAAATGGTAAACTGAAAAAACTCCTCAAGATATTGGTAGATCCCATTACAGTGAGAGCTATTGCAATTAATGCGATTAAATAAGAAATCATAGATGTAAAATATATATTCTTTCTTGTGTTACAGACCGCGTTTTTGACGGAATAAGTGCACCTCCTGTCAGAGTTTATTTGATTTGTTATTTCACATTTAATAGAAAATGAAAAACAATTTGGTTTAAATATAGTTCGATTAATGAAATTAGAAAGTATATGAAAATTAAGTCAAATTAGGTTTTTTTCATTATTAAAGGAATTTTGAAAAATTTCTTGATTCAAATATCTAAAAACCTTAATTCTCATGAAACCTCACTTAGTAAGTAATTGCTGAATTTTTTTAAAAAGAAATGTTTGAAGCAGGTTAATTACAACACTTTAAGCGCCAAAATTTTTTCTATTTCCAGTCCAAGATCATAATAAAGAAATAAATCGGAAAATCTTATCGAATTCTTTACAACTTCTGGAATTTAGTTCAGAAAATTAGACTTAAGTTT
>ENA-UOUE01000773-UOUE01000773.1-compost-metagenome-genome-assembly--contig:-NODE-773-length-24097-cov-4.648709_pt1 | contig 24097 bp, 16 predicted proteins | sample MGYA00238146_ERZ747223 | MGnify/ENA primary metagenome ERZ747223 (study PRJEB28781, sample SAMN06268865) | compost metagenome | isolation source: single cell | place: USA: California, Emeryville, Joint...
CAGAGTCTTTGGTAGAAGAAGACAGCCTGCATTCGAGACTGAAAACACTCAAAAGTAGCTCAGACGCCGCAACCAATTTGACTTTATGTCTTTAGGTATACAGGAGCTGCTCCATTGAAATCGGTGCCAGGCAAGAAATACCAATTGATAGAGCAACAAGTACTACAATAAGAAAATATGCACTAAAGCTTACTTTTTCTACCAATTTGAAAGTATTTGAAGCAGATTAGCGAGGAGCTTGAGAAGAAAAGCCAAGAGGATAACAGACTCGTCAACGAAAGAAATTTTACATCTACTTACACGAGCGAATTTTTGAATAAAGTAACTGGAATTTCCTTGCCTGTTGCTAATAAGCCGATTTGTTCAGCCTGTCTATCAGAATGCTATTGGTAGACGCGTGATGAGAGACCAGAACGGAAAGGCAGTCCTCCCTGAAAGTCGTGACTTGGATCTCCTTGCTGAGAATGGATTTATGAAGCCGTAAGATTTATTTCGCTGTGTTAAGGTGATAAACTGATTTCTTTGAATTTAGTGTGCCTGTGCTTCCAGACAGCGAGCTTAAGAAACTCGTGAAACAAGAAAATTACGTAACTTCACAGCCGATTACCTTCTACACCGAAAAGCTGGCTGACGGCGCCTACTACACTAGTAAGGCGAACAATCCTCAGAATGCTTTCAATAGAAACAACGAATTCGTTAGCACTTTTCATAACTATAAGAGCAAAGTGAAATAAAAGATAAGTGAACAAATGCATATTGGTTCGTTCATTAGTGATTGGTTGTAACCTTTGCATTTATCAGTGATAAGCTTTTGTCAACGGAATCTTAACATAGTAAGTAGCACACAGAATATATGAGTTCTTTTTCCAGGTCAAATAACTTTTCTAAGCTAGATAATACATATTTGTTATGAAGGTAGAAAATATGAGGAATTTTTGCTGTTTCGCTCTGAGAAATAATTATTTGGAGCTCTGCATGTGATATTGTGGTTCAAAAGTCTTTCAGTAGATCATATTAGTCCAACTCTCAACTATTATTGAGTATTTCTGACTTCTCAAACCAAAATACAGTCCGAAAATGAGTAACAAAGAGCAGAATCAAAGTGAATCGGGCATCAGCAGCTGTTCCTAAACCTATGCATATCCCTTAGGTTATGACTGAATAATTCCATTTCTATATCTATATATGATAAAGCATCAAACAATTTATATACACATTGCCTCTCCTACATGTCTATAACTGTAATCGAGCCCCTTTTTTGTTGAATAATGGATTTTCAATTGAGAATTCAATAAACTAAGATCAATAATACTCATACGAAAAATCCATTTCTAATTTCAACGATAATAGAAACTACGTAAATATTTGCTAAACCGCAATCAGTCTTTTTTGTTCTCTCTCTAACATAGACGTTAGAGCATGAGGTGCTTTATTCATGCTAGGATTTTCAATATCACCGTCGTCAGCTTTCTTCTTCTTTCCGCTGGCATGACTACTATGCTTTTGTTTTCCTTCATACATTTCCATTCCAACTCCAAAGAAAACGAATCCAATTGACAACCATTGCCAGGTTGAGATTGGATGAGCGTAAATAAAGATTGAGAAAATCACAGTAAAGAATTTTCTTGTCGTCGTGATGACACTGAGATAGAATGGACCGAAGTTCGTAACCGTAAAGTAAACAAAGCATTGTCCGATTGTACCCATGAATCCCAAAACCAGCAAATCCGCTATGCAGGCAGGGTGTTTTCCCAAATAAGCGAGTGCAGGGAAGAGCTCAGCACTGAGTAGCGCATAGACTAAGGCAAGCATCCAAGCGATTTTATTGCAAGCCTCCATCATGTCGAATGATGATGGATTGTGTTTCTTTCTCGCTTCATTTTGTTTTGATCCGGTCATACCATCACTGAATAGTGATATCAGAATAAGAGCCAATCCGATGATAGTCGTCTGTGTTTCCTTTCCTTTTTTCTATTGGAAGTTTTTATTAATTATGAGAGTTTGAAATTGAAACTTACGCTGGAGCCGGTAACGTTGAAGATAATGATTCCAAGAGTAATGATAGTAGCGCTGATGTATTGGATTTTCGAGAATTTCTCGGTCCCAGCGAAAGCAGAAATGAGCATCACGGAAATAATCTTTGAGGATTTCATCAGAGCTTGGATAGGATACGAAACGTATTTCAAGGCAGCGTTTGAACCGAACATCGATAAGGAATAGAAGAATGCCACTTGGAACTGAAGCTTAAGAGGGAGCACGCTTGCTTTAAGTCCATAGTAGAAGCGATTGATTGCTCCGGCGAGCAGATATGATAAAAGTCCTTGTAAAAACAAAGTCGCCCATGCGAACTTGAATTTTTCGCCTTCACCTGAATAGTCAGTTTTGAATCTGGACAAAAAGTTCGATTAGTTGGTTAGAAAGAAAGGGAGTATACAATTTTTCTTGGAGGATACCGTAGTAAATGAATGAGCCGTAGACACCAGCAACAGCGATGAAAAGTTTTAGGTAGGGAGAGTCAGCAGAGATCGATGGACCGGACATTCCAGGAAATCAATTGCTTTTTTAAGTAGTTTAATTTATCTTCTTGAGATTAAATTGCGCATTTGAAGGCGATAATTATTATTCGTTGTAACGCACCTAATTGCAATATAACTCTCGAAACCGATCTAGAGATAGGAAACGCAGAGGGATATCTGAAGATATATATAGGATATAACAAATAATTCGATGAATTCGTCCTCTAATAAAGACCAATGACTCCTATATCAATTCTAAATGGATGTATCATTGCCTGATTAATTGTTCTCTTAACAATGCTAAGAAAGTAATATTCTAGAGTGTGATATGCGGAAATAACAAAGTTTATTATCAGATATGAGCGAAGGCACTTGCTTTTTTCACGTTTCGATTGAGTGATATGAATCGAATATTCAATTTATGATTTTCCACAAGTGTGAATATAACACAAGGAATATTTCGAAGTGATCTCCACACCCAGCGATTATAACGCGACGTTCTCTCTGCTTATTCATAACCATCATGTTGGAGTTAATTTCGAAATAAAAAAGATAATGCGGTGAAACTTAGTAGCAATGCAAAATTTTTCCGACTCATGAGTTCTTAGTTTAACTATGACTTACTTGGGACATTAATAAACATGAAAGTTAAATAAATCAATTTGCATTCAAGCGAGCTCAATGTGAATTCAATATCAATTATTTTTCAGAGAACTAAAGTACATTTTTCGACTAACTCAAGTTGAAACCTGACTTGGATCTTATCGCATACAGAAGCTTAGTTTTTAGCTTTTCTTTATTTTGATAGTCAGGAAGCTTTAGCAAATTAGTACACGTCGCGCTAGTAGGCAAATGCTCGATGTAAGCACCTCCATAGGCTGATCTCGCGATAGAAAATTTTGGTTCTAAGCATTGAAAGCCCTAAAGAGGCTAAAGCCCTGTAAGGTAAGATAACTTACTAGAGTCGGAGGTCTTGAACATCCAGTCACAAAGAGGAGGAAGAGACTTTTATCTTCATCTGACATTTCGTTAAGAACTTGCCAAAAGTGAGTAATAGTCAAATCAAAAGGATTGTAATCTAAACATCAATTATTCAACAAAGAAATCGAAGTAGCGAGATTACTCATGTATCTCGTATTGTTCTGAAGATCCTGGACATTAAACCCCTTTTTCATAGCTCCACATATCAGCAGTTGCAGCTCTTCATGATTGAACATTTTAAGCCATTGCGGATTAATACAAACTTGGAGTCCTTCTGCAAAGGCTTTAGCTTGAGCAGCAATTTGCGAATTTAATCTGAAAGAGCAGAGCAAGTCTATATACTCCAATTTATTGGATCTTGCATTAATTTAGCATTCAATGAACATATTTTCATCATCGATATGTTTACTCATTCACTTCGATATTTGCTCCATTCTCTTTCAATTCGTGAGTAACCGGCATTCCTAAGACATTCTCGTTGACGGAGAATGTCAAACCAAGGCTTTCAGCGATTCCTTCCTTGTGTTTCAGCTGCAAAAGCCCTTTGTACAGTTGACTATCAACTAATTTCAATTCATTGATCGTATTCTTGATCCCTAGCACTCGATTTAAAAAGATCGTCGAAAACATCGATTCGATGAGATGGTTTTCATAGATCGACTTGCCCACCATCCTTCCAAGAAAATTGAATAGTCTGTCAGCCAGAAGCACAGTTAAATAAAGAAATCTCGATCTTAGTTATTTAATTACTTGAGATGGTCTACAACGAGATGCGAATTTGGATTTGGCGCGAGAGTTTTATCTTCCTTTTCTTCGAAAAGCCCGTAATTGATATCAAAAGCAACTCTAATCAAATCAATTATCAAACGAAAAGGAAATATCTTACTTTGCTAATTCACTCATAAATTCTTTCAACAGACCTCCTCCATCTATTCCTTCCTCTTCAAATCCAAGGTCATTGATAAACGTAATCTTAAAGAGATCCTTCATATTCTTCCTCTTGGCCAGGTATTCATAGCCGTCTTCCAAGATATAACTCCTTCTAATCCACACAGTCCTTGGCTCACTGTCTTCACTGATATACTGTTGAGGACCAGGCGATCGATTCTGAGACGCTTTATCTTGGTGAAGACTCAGCTGAAACAATCGCAGACGATTATGGAAAGAAATCATATGAGGAATCATCTTAAGGATCATTGCAAGGATATCGTCTTTCATTGGTTTGATGGTCTGCGGGTTGAATTGCTGATCTAAAGTTTGAACGTGCCAAAAAGAGGGATCATTGGTGAATTTAATGCGGCAATCTCTATTATACAGCTCTTTAAGCAGTTTCACTATTGAGTGCATTAAATGATAGAGCTTGGTGAGTCTCTCCCAAACGATGGTGAAAACAAAATCGTTTAAGAATTTTGAGAAAACTACCATTTTCTTCAGTTCGATATTGCTAGTTTGGACCTTTTCATCAACGATCTCCGTGTTTCCAACAAATTCTTCGTCGTCTGTTATCATAAGCTTTTTACGGTACACATTGCAGAAAGCTGCGAGTATTGGGAGCCATTTCTCGCTGCCAATAATGAAACAGTCCTTGATAAATCCCTAAATGCAATTTAGATGACATTATTAATGCACAGATGTCAGTACTGTCTCTTCAAGGCAACCGAAAAGTAGCATGTGAAAATTGTATTTGAATGCGAGCGAACTGTACATTAATTTTCGATTGGCTTTAGTCAGCCAGAATCCGATTGATAGGATACAATTGCAAGCTGATGATACCGAATTGTTGAAGTCTGAGTCTGTCAGATGAAGGATTGGGGTTATCAGCTGTTATATAAAGGTGTTTGATTACTTTTCTTTAGTGAATTCAATCCGCTAGATACGAACTCGCAAAAACTTTCCATGACATTGGCCTCTAATTCCAGTTGATATTTTTTTTGGAGTTTCTTCCTGTCACCTGTGGAAAGGCTTGCTGGAAGTTTCTCAATGAATTGGGATGGAACTGCATTATCCTCCTTCACTTCTTCTAGCATCCCAAATTCTCCTGGATTTTCAAAATGATAAACCACAGATTTTTCATATTCTTGGATGAGCTGAGAAAGAACCGCAAAAACATCTAATAATAACAATTGATGAGATTTAAAGTACGTGAGAATTATGATACTGTTTGTTGCCGTCTCAGATAGCTTTCGAAAAATATTTTTCAAGTCTCTCATGGTTCTTAGAAAATTTATTAAGCGTTCGTGTGCTATTCCATATTTCTAGACAGGTAAGTACATGATATATCATGATTCTGTTTTACCTCGGGCGAGCGCTGTGGAGAGAGCTTGCCGAGTTCGAGATAAGTCATCAAGAAACTAATGCGGCTATCCTCTGACAGCAACTCCAAAGCTTTCGGTACTGCATACAGATCGGTGATTTGATCAAACACAGAACGGTCTGATTCAAGCTGTTAGTTTCAGGAAAATCAACCAGAAAGTACTGAATATTTTAGGGTTCTTTGTCATCGTTTGGAGAAATACAGTTCGATAATTCTCATCTTCAAATGTAATTGGATTATTGGCCATTTTCTCCAGAATATCTGTCGATAAAGAGTCCAATACACTCTCAAAAATTTGGACTTTCTTCTTTCGAAGGCGAGCTTCCTCTTCTGAAAGCATTTCATTCTCGGTTTGCTTGGGAGGCAGTAAAACCCGGACCCACTCCGAACATAAGTGAGCGAACTCCTTCTTTTTTATCATGCCATCAACAAAATTGAGATACATCACGAGACTGAAAATCTTTTTGAGCTAAAAATTCCCATTCAAGTCAATGTCAAGAGCTCGATAATACTTTCATGAGAGCGATTTTTTCTTTCGTTTCGTCGCCTCCTGATAGAAACATCAATGCATGATCTGTTGACGTCAAAAGCATAAGGAGAAAACGCGCTACAGGCTCGATGACGCTCAAATGCGGTTTCGCAGTTTGTTTCGAGTAAAATACAAAGCTATTTAAGAAAGCTGGGAAACTCTTGAATGCCTAGTAGAATATTACACAAATGGTCTAATACTGATGACTACCTTCATTAAGATCAGTTCAAATTTCTCTGGGTTCATCATTTTTTGGAGAGCACCAATATCATTTAACTTCTTAATGACATCTACTTCGAATTTTTGCAAGAAGCGCTCTCTTTCCTTGACACCGCGGTAAAATGCTTGAATTTTAATCACACCTTTCTGTTCATTTTTCTGTGTTCTGCTTGCTTCTCGCCTTTTCTTCACTTCTGCCAAAAAGGCTGTTTTCTCATCTTTCTTTTCAGGCTTCTTAGAGCCGCCAGAGGGAAGTCTTGAAGAATTAAACATTTTTCTGATATACTTTGGATACTAAGTATAAATTAAATATTTGATAGGTCTAATCAGATTATGTCTGATAAGGTCATCTGCTTAAGGCAAATTATTGCTCAGAACGATTTTAACGGTTTCTATGCCTGAAAACGTGGTTAGCTGTGCTCTATTCACATGCTCTTTGTTTAAGAAAAAAAATATATATAGCCATTGTACAAAAAAATATAACACTTATCTCACCTCAATAATGATATGAATGTGAAACTCAATTGGCAAATAGAATTATCTTTGCTAGTTATTATACTAGTCAGTATTAGTTTGAAAGCAAATTTTAGGACAAGTGTTTTATTTGAACTCCATTAACCAATAATCATAGCTATCAACATTGTTAGTGCGGACTGTCAATTCCGGGTTAGTAGTCTTTTATCGTTTCACTTTTTGATGAGCTAAGGTAATTTATCAATAATGATAAGAGGTAGTTTTTACATTTGATTAGTTTTGCAATTGTTCCTTTAGCATTAAAACTCTGCGGCTGTTTACTATTATAAAAAATGGGGATAAGAACGTTCAAGGGAGAGATAGTCTTACGTTGATGCTGTTGTATTTTCATCATTTCGTGGCAAGTAATAAAATTTCTGGGGTTTTGGATTGCTTGGTTTTGCAACCTCCTTCTTAATCTAAAGAGAAGTGTCAGGGAAGAAAGAATAGTTTAGCTTCAACCTGATTTTTCGCATTTGCTTCTGGCTTAGTCGGGAAAAGGTCATTACTCTTGAAAGAAGATTTCAACGAGTTCGACACATAATAATTCTCATGCGTAATGGTATTATTGCTTCCTGGGACATTGCTACATGTTTGAGCAATTTGCGAATTATTTAATAGCTGTCCTTTATCCAAGGAGACATTAATCGAATCTCCTTTCGATTCGTTATTGCTTAAATTGTTGAGGATATAATGATAATGCTCTCTTTCCTCCCTGCGAGACAGATTATTTCGGAGCCCTGGCGCAAGCTTGAACGCTCTTGAAGGGTTTGATACTGCTTCTTTCGACATGCTGCTTTGACTATCCTTATCTGAAATATAGTATTCGGCTCTGAAGCGAATGAAAAATCAAACATTAAATAGGGAAATAAAAGAGTACTGAATCATCTTGCGACGCTCATTAGTAGCTAGGGTATCTGCAACTTGTTTTTGCAGTTTTTTCAATTTATCATCCTTTTTGATTGGACTAGGCAGCTGATTCAGCTTAGTAACTACTATTTTGCTAATAGCCTTCGGTTCTTTATCTGAGGTTGTTAGCAACTCGCTTTGAGTGACTTTGGTATCTGTATCTTGAACAGGCGAACTTATTTTTTGGGCGAGTTTTGCCTTCCTTAAAGCCTATTTTCTGATAAAGAGACGCTTCACTATTAAAAAGGCTACCTGTTCAAAGGATGATGCACTTGTAACATTTCTTATCGGACTTAGCGAGTAGATCGGAGTCTAATCGTAAATTAGCTATCATTTATCAAATTGATAAGGAGTGTGTTACGTTAGCCTTTTCTTCAGAAGCCACAAAATTCGAAGTTTGAATACCTTTCGTGAAAATATCCCTGCTTGGAGAGATCGGATTTGTGAAATAGCTACTGGTGGACATAATTATTTGAGGATCTTAGCAGAGATTACGCTGGAGAGTTTTTTCTCACTCCACTATGTGTTGCTGAGTTTCCTCCTTCATTGTCTTGGATAGAGCTAAGGCTTGGGATAGTGTGGTTGTTCTCTCTTTTGACCGGCATACCGAAGCTGATCTTCATGTTTTCATGGCTTCGGTTCCCTTCAGGAATTGAGATAGGGCTTGCGTTACCCGATTCAGGGCTGAGCTTCTGGCTGAGACGAGAGTGAAATTTCTTCGTTGGGGTCGTTTCCCTCGGTTCATTTTTGCTCGTAACCTCTTTTTCAGGGAGATTAAGCTCTTCCAGCACATTGCTGGTGTTTTTGTGCTTAGAAAACGAATGCACAGTCACCTTAAGCAATTCCTTTGGTGAAATTTTTGGTTTGGATGGTCTCTCCTAGCAAACGATTCAGATTATTTCTAGGATTTAGGAAAAATTACATCAAAAGTGGTGAATTGGGTTCCGAAGTCATCATGTAAAGTTTTCTTCATGAGAGTGCGGTATTCGTTTAGAGTTGGAGAGACTGCTCGTCGCTGTTCCAAAGGCATTGGACTCCGGCTATGTGTATGAGTTTGGCTGATTTGCGATTTGTTCTGCTTTTGCTCGTTTACAGCGCTTCGGAAACTCCCAGAAACAATATCAACGGATACATTCGACGATGGAGATCTGCTGCGAGATTCAGCTGATAAGAGTGATTCGCTCTCATCTATAATTCAAGAAGTTGAAGAGAAGCGTTATTAAATCACTTTACCTTGATGAGACTGCCTGCTTTTGTGAATATTATTGTATTTGTCGTAGATTCCTTGTAATGGAGACTTAGTCTTCTGTTTACTCGGCGAAGCTTTGAAAATTTAGTTTTTGTTTGAGTGTGGCGATAATTATGTGCTTACTTGTATTTAGTTTCTTTGTATGCCTCGCATTCCCATCATTTAGCTGTATTAGATTTATCTTTGCTTGCGGAACGACTTTCGAGAGCAAATTCGAGACTACTGGTTTCTCATTCGTTCCTCTTCGAGTGTCAAACAAACTATTATTTTGGTTTTTGGGTGAGTACTTAATCAAAAGAATGGAAAGGCTAAGAAGCTACCTTTTTTTATCAATGTCGCTCTGACTTGATGTGCTTTTGCCTGAGTCTGCACGAACAATCGAGGGAGGACATCTATTTGGGCTTAGACTTGTTCTTGCTACAAAGTTATGCTGTTTCTTTATTATATCCCATTGAGTCTCAAGATCTTCGATGCTTTTTGATGAGTTAGAATGCTTAAGGACTGGACCATCAGGCTTGATGCGTTCAGTCTCAAAATGCGCGAAAATCTTGTTGAACTGTGGCAAGTTGACAAAATGATTGCGGGAAGCCTCTAGTCTCGGGCTATTTGCCTCGGATCGAGACATCCTAACCATCATTCGCTCCTGTCTCAGGTTTTTGAGCTCTGGTCTACTTACGGGAGACTTAAAGCTATTTCCAAAGTTTGATGATGAGTTGAAACTCTCATTGAACAGCGAGCGGGCAGGTATCTCCGAAATAGCATCATAGCTCAAATCTTTCTTGATGGATAGATCTCCCTTTACGGGTCTTGGATATTGACGGCTGAATTGTTCGTAACTCATTAATTAGTGCCTTGCTGACAAAAACATAACGTTGATTAAATTTATTTTGTCTGGTTATTCACACGGTCAGCAAAGCATAAAAGTTCTTTTTTCTTCTCTAGTTTATCGAAAGGAACTCGCCTTTCAGATCATAAAATTGCAAGTAAAAGTGAGAAATCTCTTAAAACGGATGCTTATATTCAATGATTCTTGAATTCCTTCAGAAATGTAAGAAAATTTTTCTCATACTCCAAGGGTATCGGTGTTACTGCGGTATGCTAACGATGATTATTGTGTGTCATAGCTTAACGTTCTATTAAGAAGAACCTATTATTATTATCCAGAGTTGATTAGAGAATTGAGGAAAATTAAAAAATCAAGGAGTTGAAATGAAGAATATCAACAAACAAAATAAAATAATAAAAAAGAAAAAATCGATTAACGCAAATGCCTACAGTAATTTCCTCAAATTTTACAAATATTTGAAATGAAGTCTAAAATCAATGAAAAAATAATCAACGAAATCACAAACTCAACTCAATTGATCCTCCACGCAAGTTTAGAAAGAAATAAAATAAAATCAAACTTCACATTTCTATTTGGTGAATAGTGGCCGAAGCTCATTCACCTCGTTGAATTTATTATAACGAGGGATCGCTTATTTGAATGCTGTGAGTTTAATTTCTTAAATAAGAATGAGCTTTCATTCGGTTTGTTTTTTAACGAGATTGTTGATTTATATGGAAACTAATTGTAAACTTAACATTCAGCCCGTACTTGAAGCTGATAACTACAAAAATTTCCTCGTTCAAAACTCTAAAGTTTGCTTGATCTATGTAAGAAAAAACATCTCGGTTATTAAGAATATCAGATTATATAATTTCTTTCTGAAATGAAATGATGCTCCAATCGATATAGAGTTTAAAAGGCTCTTGATTCGCTCTGAAGAGATGAACGAAATTAACTCATACACATCAGAGGTGTCAAAAGATTACTACTACCTTTGAAGCTATAAATCCTCTTAATTCATTTTAGAAATACGACAATAAAATTCCCACAAGAGCGAGGCCAATGACCCCGAAAACAGACCACATAAGAATTTTATTTTGTCTCATTCTTCGGTTCATTTGATCAATCAGTTTGTTTGACCAACTTAGCTCTTCGTTTGTCTCTTCAAGCTACGGCAAGCATTACAATAAGAACAAACAAATAGTTCCCTTACCCTATTTATATTCCTTCTCATTGTCTCAGATTGACCTCTCAGATTCGTGTTGATGTTTACAGCCACTCCCAAACTTTCATAAGCGGTCTTTTTGCCCTCTTCTAGTCGTCGATTCTGAGAAGCAAGCAGCGAATCAGCCTGCAAAAATTTGCTCGAGTTCTCTTTCTATTTTCACAAGAATAAACCTTAAGCCAAGCTCTCTCAAAAAGAAATTACATCGTTCTGTGACCCAAAGAGGTTGTCTCGTTGTTTTTGAACAGAGTGCTCGTCTTCAATATCTCGAAGTTTTCTTTTCACGTCATCGAAGTCCGTTTTACATTGTCTGACCTAATGTATTGATAAGAATATAACGCGAAGGTATTGAAATCTTACTTTCAGTTGGAAGTCTCTTCGTTGGTTGACTGGAAGAGGGTTGACTTCAATTTCCATTTGTTTTATCTGTTGGTTTCAAGCGGTTAATGTCTAATTGGGAGCTAAGCATAGAATTACACATTGTTCTGCATCATTCAATTCGCGTTTCATTTCAGAAATGAGAGAGTCGATAGTTTCTTTATTTATAGAATGTTGTGATTATTGAAAAAGGCTCGTATGATATACCTTTCGGCTGAGTTGGGAGCTTGTTGAGCTTTTGAGTGACTTGGCCCATAAGCTTGTTGTATTCATTCTCCATAGTGTGGAAGTAATCGCTCATTTTTCTGGGGGAACTTCAATAATGGAGCAGGTAGTGTATAATTCAAAATTTCAATATTAATAAGCTGCTGAAGGCAATAAAAAACGTCGATTTTAATATCGTGATCGCAACGGAATTTAAGGCAATCATTGGATTTTTTGCACAAGGGCTAAATGCTTTCTGAATTTTGTACACACTTCCCTACCTCGCATTTCTTTTCGAATCATATGAAATATGAAGAGATGGACAACATTAGAAAAAAAGATGCTATTTAAATCACCCTATATATGGTCCGAAATATGAGAGAGGGAGAAATCGCTGTAATGTCTTACATACAGGTTTATTTTCATACTCACATTGTAAACGCAATTCACTGCAATGTCGAAACAAGAGGAGTTTTTTTTTTGATAGTGTTTCGTGGACATAAAAAAAAGAGAAAAGAAACGGAGGGCTTACTTGATAAAGAACAGAATAGTTTTGAATTTGCAAGCACAGGCAAATCCAAATGCTAATGGCGGCGGGAAGATTTTTCTCGATTGAAATTATTTATGTATCGCTGATGTGAAACTTTTATTCCGACTTTTACTTCGGCTGATATTTGCTTCATTAAAATTTTGCTCTTGAACATTTGATAAATTTCCAACTTGTATTTGAACAAGAATCGTAATTCTCTCCTAGGGGAGAATTATTTAGACCTAGATTATAATTCAAATATGGATTAAGCTCACAGTTTGAAGTAAACTTTTAATATTCTCTTGTGAGAAAATTTTATTTTAGATAGCTGCTATTCATTTAGTTTTGAAGATTGTCACCATGGGAACTCTTGAGCTCTGAAACATTAACGAATAATTTGAGAATATTTTGTTTTTCTTATCATTGAACCTTTCGTTCCCAATTACATCACACAATATGCATTCTTCACGATGCAAGGATATATATTACTTGAGGGAATCAACTCGAAAATAATAACAAACAAAGAATTTTCAAATTGTAAATCAAATATTCCTTTTTTCTCGTTTCCATTTCCCTACTACAATAAAAGAACAAATTACAAAAAATTTTCTCACGTAATCTCAAAAGAATAATTCGCAGTTTTTTCCTTCTAATTCAAAAGAAAATTACTAAAATGTTTTTAAGTTGTCTTCCTTACCAATCTACAGAAACCTTTAAATTATTATTGTTAGAAGCCAATGCTTTTCAGTGCATTTTTTTCTCAATTACCGCCTCAGCTATTTGAAATCATTGCTATTTGATTAAAATGAAATGTCGTCACCAATTACTTGCTTGAAATTTCGGAGGCAAATTATATTAAATTAACACCAAATTTCCGAACAACTCAGGTCATGGAAATCGAAAAGCTAGCTTTATTAGCTATCTCTTGGCAGCAGTCTCTTCAAGAAAGGTAACTCTCAACACAATGCCTCATCAGTTTCTGATTTCTAAAATAAGCAATCTGCCTTCAAATGATCAATTTATAAGCAAAGCAGAAGAGGAATCGAACTATAATTCGAAAAGCCTAACACTCGCGTATGAGAATCCAGAGACAGTCCGATGTTTTTCAGCTCTTGTCACCCAAAGTACCTCTAATTCCCTAAAAACTACTTCTAATATAATAATTCTTCAACCTCATAGTCACTGAGCTAATGGGCTTATTCAAAATTGTAAAGCGCATCACTCCTATCCTTGCGCGGCTACGCTTCATGCTGAGTGATCATGACAACTCTAACGGTTCACGTTCAAAATATTTTTCGATGAATGCAACGCGCTCTCCTTTGTTGAGTTTGTATGAGAAAATTAAGCTGGAAAGGATCAGTTTTTTGGACCGAGCCGTATGGTTGCTCCATAAGATGGAGAATTGCTTCAGAGTACTGAAGAGTCTCGATTATCAACGCTCGCTTTTCTTCCGTCGTAAAATAGAAGATTGCGTTAAAACTCTCAAAGCCATCCTCAAGGACTCGAATAAGAGCTACGAAACTTCGAAGCCGAAGCCAAGAGCTAAGGAGATTAATGTACAATCAGAATATATAATGAATCCGAACGCGACAGCAATTGATCCGAGTCAGACTTCTGAAAATCTCCTTGCTCAAATTAGAATGTTTCAGGATTTACAGAAAACCCCGTGGAGCAATCGAATGGACATTGAAACGTTCGAAAGGACAGGAGATAAAACAGATTTTAAGAAGATAAAGTACTAAACAGCGTTCAGGACTCCTTGAAGCTTAGTTCAAAAAGAACGGTTATTCTTTAGTAATTCTGAATTAAGACTGAAATTTCAAAATGTTTTTGTATGATATGATTAAGCTATCTTTCGATCTTAATAGTTGCCATTAATATTGAGTAATTCATTGTTTTGTCTATGAGTTTTGGATACGGATGCATATAAGACGCCTTAAAACTTTGAAAACTCAGAAAACAACTTTTCTTATTCTTTTTTTTGTTTTTTTGTTTGGGAAGCTTTTTTCGTTTGGGTTGGCAGCATTGTATTTATCAAAATCCTTATTTTGCTTTGATTTCTTAAATAATAATCGTTAATGAAATGCAAAATTTTGTGTATCGTTAAATGCATAATGAGATAAAAGAATACGAGAGAAGTGATTTTTGTAAATTTTCTTTTTTCATATTATGAATCAATATATATGAGCCGTTAGGCACCTCTACAATATCATTATTCATGAATATCTACGTAACAAAGTAATAAAACTAAGCATCGAACAAACACAAGATCAAAATAAATTCAAATAATTCTTTCTTCTACATAATGAAACCTATAGACAACGAGCTGGGCAAATAATGTTGGTCGCCGCCTCATTACAAAAGTGAATTTGAAATTTAAAAAACTTATTTCTTTCGATTTTCTGCGCAATTGAAGAAATTGAAGAACTTTCCAAGCAATCCAGGCTAGTAACATTAAGAATTAGATAAATATAACAACTATAAATGAAAGTTACCTCGCTTGTTTGGGCTTGCTGCTGCCTTCTGCGAACTTGATCAATTGGCACTGACTGTCTTCCATAGCCATCGCTCTTTTGCTTCTTGTATTGTGAGTAGCTGTTTGAGAAAATATTAGTTAACAATTTCTGTATGAAGGTTAGTTGTTATACTCCATGTTTCTATTCCCCTTCGAAGTTGCTTGAAGCATCTTTCTGTCGACCTGGTAATCAACTGTACCGTCTTTAGCATGATAATTGGACTGTACACCAGATTTTTTGTGCTGCTTCTGCTGGTGAAGGTCAGAATGGTTCAAGTTGGCGCCGCTATTCTCCTTCGCTCTTTTTGCATTCTTCCTATTACGAAGCGCATTCATACTTCGGCTAGTGTCTATCTCATAGGTCGCCACCACTTCATCTTCATCGTCATCATTATTCATAGATCTTCCAAGGCTCTGGTCCACTTCTTCAGTCATAATTGAGCTTTCAAGCCTACTCATTTCATGCTGGTAGAACTTGAGGAGATCATCACGGCTCATATCTTGACTCTTCGCTTGAAACTCTCTGTAGTTGAATATCGGTGCTGCTGGCTGCTGTTTACTGAAGCTGGTATTCAACTTCTTCGGAGAAAGCGTTGGAGTGACGGCTCTCATAGGTCTATCGGTCTGAGACGCATTGACACTGCTCCAATCATGGCATTTTTGGGTTGATTTGGAGCGTGTATAGTCGCTTTCATTTTCAGCCTCTGGAATGTCCTCTCTATTAAGCCGAAGCAATGGGCTTTTCTGTCTCTTAGATTTAGATTCTTTCTCCTGTATGTGCTTCAATAACGTGTTCTGTTTCCTTCCACTTCTCTCCTCGTCCTCGGAAGAGCTATCAGATTTGATATCAGAGGTAAGTGATTGCTTCTTAGGCAAGAAGACAGCTTTCTTCTGAATAACCCTGGGATCCTGTGTACTGTATCTGTTTTCGTCGTAGGTTATTGGCTCGGATTTCGACTTCAAAACATCTAAATCCTTGGATGAGGCCTTATTGTAATTATCATCGTCATCGTCTTCCTCAGTTCTTCTTTTTGATTTTTTCTCGTTATCTCTCTTCTTCTTGGAAGATTTGTCCTTTGTGAACGAATCATCATCTTCTTGGGTGAGAGGACTTTTCTTTCTTTGTGAAGATTTATCCGCCTCTTCGAAACTTTCTTCCGTCGACTTGGTGGATTTATGTTTGCTTTTCTCTTTGGCATCAGGTGATTTTTGTCTAATCTCAGTCGAGTCTTCGTCTCCAGATTGCTTGTTTCCTCTTTTTGCCTTTGTGCTCGGACTTGTCTCAGCAGAGTCCTCTGAATTAAACGAGCGTCCAAGCGATTCTTCTAAATGTTTCTTTCCGAAACTAAATTGTCTGATATTATCCTCATCTTCATATGCAGAGCCCTGCTCAGAAGCTTTCGAGTCGTTTTTCCTGTTCTTTTGCTCTGTTTCTTCAGGCATCTCAAATCTCACTGCTTTGTTGCTCTTCGTCGATCCAGCTCTCGAGCTTTTCTTCAAAGGGCTTCTTGAACCTTGCTTTTCAGTGGGAGACTTATCTAACGCTTGCATATCTTCTTGCATTTGAGCTTTGAATTTATTTTCTCTGTCATCATGATCGAAAATCCCCTTCTTCTGACTCCTCGGGGATTTGCTCATATCAGTAGTAGACATAAACTCTAACTTGCTGAGCACTTGAAGTTCTTCGTTATCTTCCAGATGCTGCTTGATATAGTGGTCAATATTAGTAATTCTTTCTGACTGAGTCACTCTCTCGTTATTGCTCGCAATCGAATGAGAGAATCCAGTGTTTTCTAATTGGACTGGCTTATGATGAGTCGGACTCTTTGGAGGATCAGCGAAAATCATGGGCTTGGTGTTCTTGGGAGTGCTAGCAACGTTATCAGGGCTCCTTTCTCGTTCTCTTTGACTAAATATTCTATCACAGAGCTCCGTGACTTCTCTATCATCCTTCTTGCGGATGAAGTCACTGATCTTGCTGTACCTTGGCCCTTCTTTCTTCAGATCGCTTGGTAAGATGCTCTTTGGATCTATCACATAGCTTATCCGTGCTGGGGAAGCTGATGCTCGAGTTTGCTTCTCGCTGATATCGCTTGTTCTGGGCTTAGCGTCTCTTCCTCTTCTATCGGATTCATCAGGAATTTCATCGGTGTTTTCGTTGAAAGACTTGCTGATTTTATTGTCAAATATTGGCTTTCGGGTCGGTTGGAAGCTTAGCTCCTGCTTTAAAGTTAGTTGCTCCTTATCGATAATTGAGACGTCCTTTGCGGAGGTAGAAGAGATCTCGAAAGATTTATCAAGATCCTGATTTTTCTTCTTTGGTGAAGGCTCATCAATCTGGCTCAGAATATTTCCCATCTCTGCGCGAATTTTATCTGCTTGCTCTTGATTCGAAGGCGACTTGTCAAAGATAAACGACCTTCTGTTGCTGCGATCAGGAGTTTGAGGTTGCTTTGAAGAGTGCAGCAGTCCCAAGTCAAAAGATTTGTTAAGCTGCGAAGACTCGTCAAATGATGTATCCAGCGCCTTGTGAAAGTTGACCTCACTTGACTTGCCGCGGTTGGGACTTGCATTGGCGTCATACCTATTTCTACTAAGTCTATTCTGCTCGTTTTCGATTTCGGTTTTTCCTTTTGGCGTCTGCGAGACTCGAACCGCCACCACTCCAGGACCTGGCCCTTCTTCGGTCGTGTCATCAAAATCTTGCTGCTTTGAGAACATTCCCTGCTTAGGATTACCAAATTTCTTCGGTTCTGGCTGATCGAGGAACTTTGAGGCTTTCATACCAGTCTCTTCCATGGGGACTAATTTGATGACACTTGCTTGAGTCGAGGTTGGCGTATTTCTTGGGAAATTCGTGTTTTGGGTAGAAATATTCCGAGGGCTGAGATCTTTTTGAATTGGAGTAGTGATATTTCTGTTTGTGGGCGTGTTCGATGCGAGCGAAAGATCCAGAGAAATTTTCGATTGAGCGGCACTTTGCTGCACACTGCGTTGCCCATCAGTTGGGCTCTTCGAGCGACTAATGTCTCTTTCGATGCGTCGCAATGTGTCAGCGTCAATTTTAAGAGGAGATCTTCCTCCATTGCGAGAGTTCATATTTGGATGGTTAATCGGAGACAAATCTGTTGAACCCGCAAAGGACTTGTGATGGTCATGGAGAGAAGGGGTTTGTCCGTGATATTGGGCAGAGATTTCAACCTTTGGGCCGGTGCCTTTTATCCGATTGTCCATTTCTTTTAGCAACTTTTGATTGCGATCATCACTAGCAACTTGGCTTGGTGAGATGCTTCGCTTTCTTTCGCCCAATGGATTTGTTGTGTTTAATGACTTGTCGAAGCTGCTATCCAGTCTCGACTGAGTCAAATCGATCTTGTCCTGGCTTGTGCTGAGCTTGCTTGCGCTCGTGTTCATGAACTTCTCAACTTCAGCTTTCATTTCTTCCACGACAGACTTTTTCTGCTGAGGATTCTCGTTCCCAAAGATCGAAGATTTCGAACGTCGAACACCCATTTGCGATGATTGATCTCCCATGCCCCTCGGAGTATTCGCATTTGAAGGGGATATCGACCTCGTCATTTGGGTCCCAGGCTGATTTGATGCGAAAGCTCGCTGATCAATTTCTCCAGTGAACTTATTCGTTCGAGGAGTGTTACCGGAATATAAATCTGCGAGGATTGGGTCTCCAAGCTTCATTGTAACCGAGTTGTCTTGCTGTGAGGAAATAAATGACGAATTAGCATTCCCATGTTTCCTGAGTGTAACAGGTTCGAAATGCACTGCGCTTGTATCAAGAGTTGAAGTATTCATCGTGTCGTTGAGCATTTGGGAGGTGTCTTGATTCATTGGAGGATTTTTCTTCTCAGGCTCAGGTTGTGGTTCTGGTTTTTTGTCCGTGCGTCTCTTGCGCTTGCTGGGATCATATACATATTGACTTATCTTAATATTGAATTCTTTTTCGTAGTTCTTCACCCATGGATGCGCAAAAATTTCATCAAATGATGGCCTATCAGCAGGATCCGCTCTCAGCAGTTTTCTTATCAAATCCTTGCATTGGTCTGAGCATTCACTTGCAATTGTAAAAGAGCCGCTGAGAATCTCTTTGAATTTCTGTTCTGTCGTCTTCCCACGAAAAGGCGCCTGGCCATGAATAAGCTCATACAGTAAAACTCCCAGCGACCAAATGTCGATCTTCGCATCATGCGGCTTATTCTGAACCATCTCAGGTGCCATATAATCGACTGTACCACAAAAAGTATTTCTAGAAATGAAATATTAAAAGCATTAATCTTATCTTTCTCATTCATAAGTACGTACCTCTTTCCGGAAGATTCCGCGCTCCAGCCAAAATCACATAGCTTGATATTTCCCTGTTTATCGAGTAATAAGTTTTCAGGCTAATTGTAATGGTGTTAGGCCATCTAAGGTGAAAATCAGTCAATTACCTTCAAATCACGATGGAGGATTCCTTTCTTATGAAGATAGTCAATTCCGATGCATGTCTGGAAGAAATAAACAAAGGCTTCTTTTTCGCTCATTTTCTTCTTCTTTCGTAGGTAGTAGAACAGATTTCCGTTTTCTGCATATTCGAGTACTAAGTAAACATTCTCCTTATCCTCAAATGAATAGTAGAGCTTGATGATGTGTGGGTGATCAAGCTTTTTTTGGATCTTGATTTCTCTATTGAGGTGGTCTGCGCTCGCGTATTCCTTTAGTACTTTTTTGTTAATCTATAACAATTAACCAACTGGAATTCCGAAAATGTGCATACGATTTTCATGGCATAGAGTTTATCGCCCTTTCCTTTCTCCTTAACAAGTTTCACAGAGCCATACGATCCTTTTCCAAGGTCTGAGGTTGATTTTTGAGGATGCGTCACGACTTCGAAGTCTTGGAGAGTGCGTTTTGTTTGTGCTTTAGTTTGATCGGTGCTTGCTTTGTTATTTTCCATTTTGAAAATGGAGTGAAAATTTCTGTGAGAATAAGTTAATTAATTCCAGGGACCGTCGGCTATTTTGAATATAAGTTAACCTATGAATTCGCATATTCAAATTTCGAATCAAAACAATTCTTGAATTTTATCAGAACTTTTTTCGTTCTTTTCGGTGCGTCGAATAGTAGTCCTTAACAACTACAGAAGTGAATTTAAAACTACTCTTTTGTAAAGCATTAATTTCATTTTTGCAAGCAATTCGAGCAGAAACAACTGTAATGTAATGAAATAGTAAGTTAAGCTCCTCAAACAGAGGAAATAGACCTGCTCATAAAGTAGTTAGAGAAATGAGTTGATTTCTTTTGATTTTTTTCGACGACGAAGTGGCTAACTTTTTTCCCCTTCGGATGCTACGCATTTATCATTTTCGAACAGTTTTTAACGCACCTATCAAAACATCGACTGGATATAATTTTTATCGAGTTAACGCTGTAATCTCGAAATAAAAAAAATTAAAAAGTTTGTTTATGGATTGTTTATGAATCAACAACGCGCTCATTTCATCTCTTGCTTAGAGATTTGGAAACAGTTTAATCACCAACTGCCTGACAACATAGAACATTTTCTGTTTTGTCATAGACTAGAGTGCTACTTTAAATCTTTTCAGTATTGAAGCATTTTTAGTCTGATAAGCTCTAGAAAATTTGATAAATTGGAACAGATACAATTGAGGAGTGTCTTACCTAAAATTCGTTGAGATGATGAAAAAAGAACCCATCCTGATAAGCTTAATTCAACAAAAACAAGCTATTGCTGATTTTATAATTATTCTATTTAAATAAAATTGCAAATAGATTAGACTCTTTTTATTTTGGAAAAGACTGCTTGCCCTTTGACAATAGTAGTCAGAGTGTTTTTGGATTATTTTGTTATAAATCTTAAGGATTTTAAATCATTTTGTGGAAATCCAATTTTTTCTGATGTTTCTGAGCGTGACTATGAAGAACGAGCATTCGACAACAACTACTTTTATTACCACCCCTATCTACCGAAAAAGTGAAAAATCCGTTCTTTGAAATATTCCTTTATCGCATTATTATTTTTACAGCAGCTGTAGACTTTGAATCCCGAGCCAAATAGCACCCCTTCCAAATTCCAATTGTTTGAAATTATTTTTGGCGGAGTTAGATAAGTTTTTAAATTTGAACAAAAGCAGAAAAATCGATATATTTACCCTGAAAGCGGCAAACATGAACGAAACAATCGACACATCTCTTTCAAGAAATGACATTATTAGCTGGATAAACGATGCATTGAAGGTTCAGCTACCCATCCCTACTTTTATCTAACTTCCCTATTACTTTTAGTTAAATTTAACCAAGATCGAGCAACTCGGAACCGGCGCCGTCCACTGTCAGCTGCTAGATATGGTCTACCCGACAAAAGTTCCTCTACATAAAGTTAACTGGCGAGCAAAATTCGAATATGAGTACGTCTATAACTTCAAAATCCTTCAGCAATCATTCACAAGAGCCAATATATCCAAATTAATAAACGTAACACATCCTCAATAATCACTTCTCTTAACTCAAACCATCCAGGTAGAGAAATTAGTCAAAGCTAAGTACCAAGACAACCTCGAATTTGCCCAATGGATGCTAAAATTCGTGCAAGCAAATTGCCCTAACATTTCTGAATACGATGCTGTTGCTCGAAGAGGCAACGTAGAAACCGACTTCGGACTAGTGGACAAAACAACTGCCATAACAAAACCTAGTGTCACAAAAGATCCCTCCAAATCTTCCCTGATGAAGCTAACTAAGCCGACTGGAATCCCCGCGCCAAAAAATTTGCTAACCAATTCGATTTCAAAAGGAGGAAATTTTGGATTGAGCCAATCAAATTCGAATTCATGGTCAAATCTTTATCAGGGACTCGGGCAAAAAGATGCGGATACGTTAGCGGATATTACTAACTTTCTAGAAAGGCAGAAACTTGATGTAGAGAAATCACCTCTGTTTGAAACCGTGCGTTCTGAAAGAGATTTCTACTACTCGAAATTAAGGGATATAGACCATGTATTGGATGTGTTTAAAGGTAATGATGCAGAGACACTAATCAAGAGCATTAGAGAAATTCTTTATTTATTGCCTGAAGACAAGGCAATTGTGTGTGAAGATGGCACTGTGAAAATAAAAACACGAGAAAATGAAGATACTATTATGAATGACGAAACCGCGCAGAAAAAGAGAAGCAATGATACGCAAATGATGATAGAGGATAGCGGGGACCTTTTAGCTAATCTTAGCCAGCCTTTTTTATAACCATATTTTGAGTTGTAATCATTAATATTTGGAGTATTATTACAGGAAATTACGTAAACACTATTTCATTAATGTATTGGTTCTGCTATGACAAACCTTCAAGAGTTTTATTCATGCCTATTGTTATTGCCACTATGCTTATGACTTAGATTCCTAGCATTGGAATCGTTTCATCAGATTCAAGCGATTCTGTACACGATAATCGTCGTCATGATTATATTGCTCACCGTTTGGCAAAGACCTTATAAATCTAATTTACAAATGATGATTCGCTTGATCAATCTGAGAAGCAAGGCTATTGTGGGAATCATGGCAATTAGTTTTGGCATTAAAAGACATAACAAAATCAATCTCCCCAGATTTACTTGAAATCATGAGTCTTGGTCTTGTTATTTTGATTCTTCTTACAATTGGGACTAATCTTCTCTTTGTATCATCATAATATCTCTCAGCTCACAAATTGAAGCCACTATTTCAAGCGGTTCACAGAAACAAACAAAAAAAAAGACTATCAAAATGAAAATCAATAATAAACCTATGGACTAAATTTATATGAATATATGTTTGCAAACGAATTGTACACACTCTTCCGAAGTCTGTTCTGAAATCCTTATTTATCATCAAGTTTATTGTATCCGCTGTGATGGAGAATTATCCATACACGCAGTCATTTTTACTTCTATTAAAGTCATCTTGAAATGAGTAACCCTGAAGGCATTCACGCTTTTTCTAGTAACTGAAAATCTCAAGAGCCGTCTTTTGATTAAGAAAACGAAAACTCCACTATGATCCAAAGCAATAGTAGCTGATAGATCTGTAGATAACTCTTTTTTGTTGTTCCTTTCGCGAAATAAAATGAGACAGTGAGATAGCGATAATTTCAGACTCCCATCAGTTAGGTAGTTGGTAAAAACAAGTTTCTTAGTCACACAAATCCATTGTATTTTGAGAGAAACATGTAATATTGAGCTTTTCCATGCTTAGGTTATTCCTCGGACCAACTAATTGGGCATATCATGCTAGATTATAACTGACATTCATGCATCTACAATAAATTCTTGCATATTTCTTTAGAATGGTTACTCCTCTGGAATAAGCATTTTTGTAAGAAGAGTATTGTCTCTTTTGTTGACGATATGAGACTCATAGAGATAACGATTTTACAACAGTTTAGAACAGAGATACGCTACAGAGTTACCAAAATTTGTGCTGCATTCATCTACATGAACTGTATATGATACATGCACTCGACACAGATTACACAGCAATAAACTTAATTTATATTCAATCTAAAATTGAAATTTCAATCGATACTGTTTATTAAAACTAAACAACTTTGAGTTATGCTTCTTATGTGAAAAAAAAAAACAAACAAACCAGCCCCATTCTTTCTCAAATTTTCTTAAGGGCTCTATTTCAAAGCAACATAATAGACCATTTTCGATGTTTAATGAACATTTATGTGATAAAAGTTTTATTAACTCAGATTCCATAAATTTCATTCTAACAAGCGACTATCAGTTGTCTTAATGATGCTTATTGAATTTATAGATATATTAGTGACTCTATTGCCCTGCTATGTTGTCTGAAGGTGTTATAATCAATAGTACAAATGTATTGCTTGAATATTTTATTTGAAGTCTGAGGATTGGTTTTGCATAGTCGAGACATTCCTACACAGGTAATATAATTTGTTGTGTTTCGAAATTGAGATGTTTTGCTTGCGTCCGGCAACACTTATTTCATATCTTATCTAATTTGCTTCAAGAACGCTTGAGCCAGATTCCCATAAAAATTAAGTGTCAATAAACTTAGAAACTTTTAACAGGAGACTCAAGTTGTTCAATGTCAAAGCCTCTAAATACAACACAAATCTTCGTTCTGAGTGTCGTAGTGGTTTTCATGATCATGCCCAGTAAAGATCAGCAAC
>ENA-UOUE01000774-UOUE01000774.1-compost-metagenome-genome-assembly--contig:-NODE-774-length-24088-cov-18.102786_pt1 | contig 24088 bp, 13 predicted proteins | sample MGYA00238146_ERZ747223 | MGnify/ENA primary metagenome ERZ747223 (study PRJEB28781, sample SAMN06268865) | compost metagenome | isolation source: single cell | place: USA: California, Emeryville, Joint...
GATGTGGGTGATGATAAATTTTTCATTAGCAATGTTCGACACTAGTAAATTATTGATATACAAACTTTTAATGAAAGCAACTTCCTTAATCTAACTTGACGACACTGCTTTCCTGGTCGAAATTTTCTCCTCCCAATTTTTTTCCAGTCATTTTATCCCCTTCGATTTTCCGCGAACTTCTCCATTTATCTATGGACTTGCTATTCTCATTTTTTTCAAATTTCTTGGCTGTTTCTTTTAGCATTTGCTGTAAGAGTAGGTGTTCATTCCATGAGAAATGATAGTTATCTAGAGGTTTTATTGTTGATGATCTCGGGTTCGAGTGAGTTTCATAAGTTTTGATGACCTCAGCGATCTCTGATTCAATTGGAAGTTCAACACTTACTTTGGTCTCGGTCTTGTTTGTTAAAGATGTCTTATCTAAGATGTTCAGATTCATTTCTAGTGCTTCCAGCGTATCCTGCATCCGATTCGCAACTTTTTTGCTTTCTTGGGCCTCTAATCGAAAGGCGGCTAAGTTTTTCTTTGTGTTGTATATAATCTGCTCCAAATTGGCTTTTTCATCTGTTGCTTTCGTCATTTCAATTTTCATTTGAGTCACTACAGGTTGGAGAGATTTAAATTTGTTTACCAACATCTCATGCTCTCCAGTTTTAGCTGCATATTTCTGTTTCTCTTCAGAAATGATTCCTTCCAATTCCATAATTTTAGAGAGATAACGTTCAATATTATTTTTGAGTTCTGAGATATACATATTTGACTCGTGCAATTGAAATTCCAGTCTACCTTTTTCCTCTTCTAGATTCCTAATTTGTCTAGAATAGTCTTGATTTTGAGTCCGAAGCTCAAAAATAAAAGTCTCATTGTGGGCTATTGTTGTTTCAACAGTTTCGATCTGCTGAGAGAGTCTTTGAATATCTGCGTTTTTAAACTCTAGGTGCTTCTCCAATTCTTTGATTTGAGCTTCCTTTTCTTTCTGCAGCTCACTCAGCTCCTCTCTCAATCCTTCCACAGTGCTTTCCTTTTGTTCTAGGGCCACTTTTAGCTCCTTAACTATTCCCTCAAATCTCTCGATCTGTTGTTCGAGGGTATTTTGATATTCGCTATTTTTGGTGTCTTTTTTCATGAGATCTTCGCTGAGCTTTTCTTGGAAAAGAAGTTTTTCTTGAGCTTGAGCGAGTTCCGACTTGGATGCCTCTAGCTCTGCAGTCAAATAAGGAAGTTGTTGTCCAAGCTTTTCAATACATTCGCCTTGCTTTTTGACTACATTTTGCTCTTGCACGTACTTTTCACGTGCTAAATCCAATTCTGATTGAGCCAGCAAAAGTTCCTCTCCGAGTCGTTCTCGCTCATTTTCAGCTTCCAAAAGCCTGGTTTTAGTCTCATTCAGTTCCACTACCCGCGCACCGAGTTCTTCATTTGATTGCTGGAGTCTTTTCGATAGATCCGCATTCGAAGTCCTCAACTCGATCAATTTATTAGTGACCATTTTGAACTCTTCTTTGAGGTGGATTAAGCTCATCCGGAATGACTCCTTAGTGACAAAATCGCTAAAAGGTATTCTCTTTCTTTCAGTGATCTCAGTGCAAATTAATTCATAGAATTCCTCAAGCTCGGGTTTTAACACTTGCAAAGAGATCATTTGAGTTTCATATTCTAACTTCAAAAGTGAGAAAGCTGCTTCAAGACTTGCTTTTTCTTCTCTTATCTTTACTAGTTCGGCTTCTTTGGTGGCAAGCTTATTTTCAATCTCTCTGTCTTCGAATTTACTCTCAGCAAATTGTTTTTGTGAAGCCTTTTCGAAGTGCTCTGAGATATCGCCTCACTTTCTCTCTCCGGTTTTAATTTAATTACTTGCTCTTTGTGTTCAGGACTCTGATCTCGCTGTACAACACTCTGTTCTTGCAGGTTGGTATTCTCTTTCTTGAGCGTTTCCATTTGTTTTTCCAACTCTTCCTTGGAGGATTTTAGGGATTCTATTTGCTGCACCAAAGTTTCTTGCTCCTTGATGCTGCTTTGCTCAAACTCAAAATACTTATTTTCCAACTCTTGATACTTTTGCTGCTCATATTTAATGGCTTCCAGCAACTCGTCTCTTTCTTTTAGGATCTTTTGCATTTCTGACTTCAAAAGAGAAAATTCATGCTTCCATTGATCATAAAGAGAGTTATTTTCCTCATAATCTGACCCTTCGATATTTCCCTCTTCATGTCCTTCATGAATGTTTTCTGAGGCATGTGCATTGAATTTCATATGTGAGAATTCTTCTCGCAAATTTTCTTGAGCTTCATCAAAGCTTTTAAGCTCATTCAAGAGATTTTCATGACTTTCAACATTCCCCTGCTCAATTTGATTAATAAGATTCCGGACAAGCTCACACTTCTTATCAAAGACGGTTTCCAGCTTCTTAAGTTTATGAATTTTCTTCCTTACAAGCCTGTTGCGGACATTCATTTTTTTCTTCTCATTTGCGATATCCGACATCTCGTCAACCTCCCCTTTCTGTTGTAAATCTTCTAACAAACTTAAAAATTTTTCAAGTTTCTCTTGACCAAACTCATCGATGAGAGAAGGATCATTTAATATTTTTTCTGGATCAATTTGCAGCATCTCGATAGATTTTCTGATTGTATGTAAATGCTTTAGAAATTTTTTTGTTTTAAGGTTTTACCCAACAAGTTTCTTGTATTTATATTTTTCAGAATAAATAATACTGTTTTTTCAATTTAATTTACAACTCCACAAAGGAATATTCGAAGATACTCCATCGAAATTCTCTTAATCTCAGTAAATACTGATGGACAATTATGATACATTAAAGAATCAGAGAAAAATATTGCCATCACATCTATTCCCTCGGTCTCTCAGCCTAAGTGATTCTTAAATTAATTGGCGTAATGTTGCTAGAAAAGCCGTTACGTGGACTAAAATTTGTGCTCCGAGGGATGACTGATTTGTGTCGAGAGAATGTCTCTGTTCTTTATAGCATGATCTACAATAAATTGATTGAGAAATCATTAGATGACGCATATATAGTTCAATTAAATATAAAACCTTTTGAAGGTGTATTATGTCATTTAGTATTTTGGCTGAGGAGGGCTCTGCGGTCTTCTCGGCTTCCTCTCCTGATTGGGGATTTTATTTGTTTTCTCTTCAATATGGTCGAACTCGATTTTTCACATCAGGTTCGTCAAGAATGCTTGCTGTGAACCTTAGCAATAATGAGTGACCATCAAACAGGAATAAATTGGTTTCGTTCGGAACCCATAAGATTGTGCTTAGAAGACCATTTTAGCTGCTTCTATCAGCATATTCTGATAGATAGCATCCTTGCTATAATAAGGGATAGTTTAGGCAGAAAACCTGCGACAACTTTTAAGGAAATAATATACAACCTTGCTATCAATTGAGAATGAGTTTATCAAATATATTTGAGAAGAAATTAAGTGTTTACAGACCCGTTCAATGGTAACCTACTCAGAGCATTCCTCCCACTTCCAAATTTTTTCACATCGCAAACACAGAAATTATCGTATTCGATGTTTTAATCCTTCTTTAAATCATGTATACCATTCAGAGTCAATCCTAAGCATACCTCTATAATAATTTAAATCTGAAAAATTCTTTTGAGAATAATATATGTCAATGGCCTTGGTCAGTAGAGGTAATTCACTGAAAAAATGACTTAGATTTATTCGACTGGCAACAAATAATTTTGTCTAACTTCATAAGTACAATGTAATTCTAGAGGCAATCGAATGACGCAAAAGTATATTATTCAGAGAGGTGCGTATCGGGAAGAGCAAAAAAAAAAAATCTGAATATTTCTACAATTAAACACTGTTGCAAAGACTAGAGAGTGAGAGGTTGAAGAGAGAGAGAAAAAAAGGAATCCAGATATGAAACGAAGAGAAGCATGCTCTTATTGCTAGCCTCTAAAGCATTTGCATTTCAAAATCGACACTAATTGTCGCAGAATGATACATTAAAACAAAAATCCTCTTTATTCTGAGTTGATGAATATGCATATTCGAGAATGCCGGGTATTTATATATGACTGGAATACGAAATCCTCTATTCACCAGAAGGCCAGATATGAAAGATTTAATATTAAAACTTTAGCTATTGATGCTATTCTCGTTGAAAATCATCTAAAAATATTTTTTGTCAGTTCCATATTGATAAGTTGATAAATATGTTGTCTCGAAGAAGGGACCTGTTTTGGTATAGTGGTCTTCAAATACATCTTTTTGCGAACCAGGCTTGTTCAATATGTTTTTTTTACAGGCATTAGAGAGCATAAGAGCTATTGTAGGAATGAACAAGATGGCTTGAATCATGAGCAAGAATAACGCTACCGCTAAAACAGGCGGCAACGCCCCCCCTGTCGTAAATAGATTTGAGTATCCTCTCCAGCTTTCTAGAGCGAATCTGGCATCAAAAAGAGCGAATCCACTTAGAAGGAGAAGTAGCATTCTGTCAAAAACTCTGATACATTCGAATGCAAGAACTGCATCGTTTTCTCTGGGAAGCCCGTAGTACCTTGCGATCAGGTGTTTATCAATTCGTATAAATAAATACTGGACCAGGAAGCAAATGGGGATAAGCAAGGGATAGATCATATAGAGGGTTGTCGCTAGGGTCAATGGCAAGTAGAGCGAAATAATGCGTCTTTGAAAACTCAATTTGGGTTTTGCGAAAAATTCTTCTGCTTCTCGTTGGGTTAATGTGTTTATGCCATTGATGTTCACCTGTCGTCTTTTCGACCGCGTTAAGATATACTCTTTTGCTGCTGCGTAGATGTAGAATAGTACGTTTGAAAACATCATTGAAGCGAAAATTTTTGTATAAACGTGGACTTCTTGAAAGTCATTGCTAATGACATAGGCCCAAGGACTGAAGTTAAATATAAACAGATCACAAATTAGTAAGTATTGGAACTGGAACTTCTCTTGTGCGGTCAAACTCTTAAATCTGACCACTCTGGCGGCAATCTTTCCAACACCTCTGACGACCAACCCGAAAACAAATTGAAGAGTAAAGATGACCAATTGAGGTTTCTGGCGTAAAATATCAGTAGTAGCAACAATGCCTAGATTGATTCCACAAAATGCTAATATAACGAGTAGAAGTAAAATGACTGCAAAAGCTTTTTTGACACTTCTGCTTCTTTCTGAATAATCTAAATTACTCCACAGTAGTTTCCCCGGCTCAGGAAGAGTTTGTATCTCAACTCTGCGTCCATTTAAACCAGGTATGAATACGCTTCCAAAGAGTCCAAGACATTTGGATCTTCTTGATTTAAAAGTCCGTTTGACATAATTACGCATTTGGATTGTTTCAAAACAAACTATCGAACATCCAGTAAAATCTGAATCAGAGTCCTGTCTAATAGCATTTTCAATATCCTGTTTTATCTCCATGGTATTCCGACGGTTCACTTCAAGCAACTCTTCTTTCAAATCATTGGTAATTAACACACTTGACGCTGATTGTGCTTCTTCTTCGTCTTGTTGCTGCTGTTGCTTGACAGCCTTCATTTTAGGATCCGCTTTTTCTAATACATGCCTTTTAGATTCGCTTATATGCTTTTGAATTGTAACACCCTCTCTGACACGAATCATCCCTTTGACAGTAATCTTGTTCTGCTCTGATTGAGGAAATTTCTCCTCAAAATACTCCTTAATTTCGTCCTGAGATGTCGTTTTCGTGAGACCTCGGATCAATAGACAGAATTTTTTCTCTGAGTATGCTAAATATTTGAGTTCTGGTTCAACATCGAAGACCAAATTCTCTTTCGTAGTTTTCAGGTATTTGAGTATGTGATAAACCCCAATAGCATGTATTAATAATCTTATGATCCGGAAAGGAGCCTCGTAATTTTGAACACAATTGAATGTTAGACTTTTAGACCAAGTGAATTGGGAGTGTTGACACATCAACGCAGCTGCCAATTCTACAACCAACATTTGGAAAAAGATAATCAACCAAATTCGATTGAAATAAGAGATGATCTTGAAGTAGATTTCATAGGCTAGTGAAAATTTTCCAAATTCTTTGTCTGCCGAGTAAGTGTTCAACAAAGCAGACGGATTGTCACCCTTGTAAAGAGGTTTTTGCTTAGCTTTCTGCTTTGCTATTTCAATATCTGCAGGAACAGTATACCATGGAATTACTTTGCTTACTTTCAGATTGTTCTCATCAACATCAGACAGGGTATCTCTATATTTCATCCTTGCTTCAACTTTTTTTCTGAGACTATCAGCCCATGAATTTTGACTCACTATTACAAATTGAACTCGTTGGAAACGAGGATCAAGGAGAGTTGCGGGAACCTGACTAATAAATGGCACTGGGTTGCTCATTATTGGGCCAGGTATGTTAGTTTGTGCTGGCAAGATATATCCGAGTGGTTTTAGTTGATAGGTAGGTGCTAAAATTCTCGCTGGTTGCTGTGAATGTAAAATTTGTGGTTGTTGTTGGGAATGTAGAATTGAAGGTTGCTGCTGCAAGTGGGACTGGTAAAATAGAGGAGCAGCTTTCTGGTGAGGGTGAGACAGATGCTTCGGCTGATAGAGCGGAAGAGCAGATGACTGATGACCCTGAAGAAACGGTTGCTGGGCATTTTGGAAATTGGGTATTTGAAATCCTTGAGGAACTGGTTGTTGTTGCTGATAGAGAGGAGAGTTTGGCTGTTGAGCCCCTTGAAATTTTGGTAATTGAGAACCTTGAGGAACCGTCTGCTGTGAGACTGCAGGAAAGTACTGTTCAGAAAATTGTGGAACTGTCTCCTGTTGGCCGTCAGTAGCTGGTTGAGTATCATTTCCATTGTCCTTCGGTAATTCGTCAGAAGAATTCATTTTTCGTTCAAAAATTTATTTAGGAATTATGCATTTTACTTCTTGATTATTTTAACTTAAGAGATTCTATTTACGCAATTGTCAGCATTTATTACTTGATCTTTTACGACATAAAATAAAATGAGCTAGTCTCTTTTTATCAACGCAATTGTTAGCAAAAAGGGCTTTATACTGGGAAGCATACTCCATGAACAACTTTTTTTCCAACTCACTTCACAGCGTCCGATTTAGCAATTAATTGTTTGATATTTAGAAGGAAGAAGAAACCAATTTGAAACGCCGCAACCAATTTCTTAAAATGGTAAGAAGAAAGTTTGTTAAACACAAGGACATTGATATTTTGTCACAAAAAAGTCAAAACTGAGAATATTGAAATCTCTCCAAGTTGAGATAGCCCGATTGATTTAAAAGTTGACTTCGCTGTAGAACTATTTGACAAAGGAGTAGTCTTTCAATTTTCTTTTTTTTGATAGTTAATGAGAAATATGCATGTTTTGTATAGGACAAGTGGGCCCAAAGATCAAAATGTATATTTATCTCAAACATTTAATTTGAATTGAGCAACGTGAAAAGTGCCATGAAGTGAAAACTATAAGATAGTAATCGAAACTCTCAATTTCGAATTCGCTCCCTATTCAATATGTAGCTCCGAAACACTGCTTGCACCGAAGATACTTGTGTCGACGCTATTTTTATTAGCGATTCTCTGTCTTATCAGAGCATTCTTCATGATAGCGTTTTTCGAATTGAGAGGTACGTTGTCGATCGATCCGATCATTGAAAATTCTACATTTTTAGTATAGCAGTCCTCATCTTCAGCTTCTGGTATGACTGATTTCTCGCTTAAGATTCGATCCTCCACGACTGATAGGTCGTTTGCTTTCTTCTTGTTGCCCCGAATATCTAAAATAAATATGTAAGGAAAAGCGATTAAGGATTGAAGATTTTACGGGCCGCAACCTTAGATCCAACATTTTTCACGGAGATTTCAGATTCCATTACTGAACTCATCGTTGAAGGGAGGCGAGAATATTTGCTAATCTCTTCTTGTCTCCTCTGAAGTTTGTCCTTTTGCTCTGCTTGCTGAGAGAGTTGCTGTGAGCACAAGTCAACATCCATTTTAATCGTACCTTTTTTAACTCTTGCTCTTTCTTGGCTTTAAGAATCTTGTTTGAATTCTGTTTGATTCTTTCCATGAAAGCTTTTGATTTCTCCTTTTTTTCGATTGCTCTCTGCTGTGCAAGTTCTTCTTCTTTTCTGGCTTTCATCTAAAAAGATCATTAATTCATCATACTCTCAATGAATTTTGATCACATTGACATTCTCGCTAATCGGTCTGAAATTCTCTTTTTCGCAATGAGTCTTGATAAGAGAGAGGGGTAGATTAGAAACAACATCAATTTTGAATTTGGAGCTCAAGTCAATCTCGCCATTTTCGACTCTGATCATTGAGGCTTTAGCAAAGTTGTTTTTTAGAGGAAAGTTGATTGTTTTGTTTGAAATTTCTGATAATAACGTTAGCTAATCAAACGAATTAGAGACCAAAAAGCTGTTAATCATCTATTCAAAATTTTCATACTATCTAAATACAGTTAAACCTTTTTAATTTTTGTAATGAAGTGTGATGATAATACCATACCGATAATCCATGCAGTAGCGCGAAAAGAATGAGATCAATTGATCTCTCTCTCTACAATTTCATAAAGTTCAATTTGATCCGTCTGAACGAGTCACATTGTTAATTCAATGTCTACCTCCCAGCTGCTAACAAGTTGTATTAGATGGACATTTAGCGAATATTTTTGAAAATACTCCCTGAGCAGAAGTAGCCAATAAATGTTCTTATTTCACTATTTATTTATTTTTGATTCGAGGCATAGCTTACGGGCAATCTAAGAGGTGGATGTGAATCTACAGGAGCTCGATCAATATGTTTGTTCATTGATGCAGGTTTAAATTTATTGATATATTACGATAACATGTATGCGAACCCGAAACAGCACTTCATTATTAATGTTCCCTAATTTACTTTTTTTGTAGATTGTTCTGACGGTTGGGTTATCTTTTCTTCTCCTCGTTTTTTGTGCTTTTGTCCGAATCCTTTAGGAATTTATGAAAAAAGTATTGATATGTCAAAAGCTACCTGTGATTTGGAAGAATAGGAATCCTCCAATAGACAGAATGATTGGAATGTAGTTCATGGAAGCCAAGTATTTGAGTCCACTCTTCAAATCAAGCAGATAGAACATTATTCCGGAAGTATTGAAGAAGAAGTTTGAGAGGAGTCTATTCAAACAGAAAACAGGTGTAAGCAGAGGCTTTTTTTTGGAGAAAAGATTTTTTGTTTACATAGCGAAGAAGGTTCTCATCCATCCAGGAATGAATTTTAGAGACTCTTTTGCTCTGAAAAGGTACTTGGAGTCAACTATGACTATTGCAAATTGGAGATATGCAATGAAGTACATAGGATAATATCCATGCCACACCGCTGCCAGAGCCATGGTTGCTGAGGGATCACAAATCAGGTTTGATGATATTTCAAAAATATCTATTACCATAGGTCGCTAGTTCTTGTCTTGCAGCTCTCGTTTTAGGATTTGGACTGTTGCCAAGTACTCTATCGTAGCAATATCTTTTCAGCCAAGTCTGCGTATAAATGTTCCACAACTACGAGCCCAAATTTACAATAATGACAAAATGAAGATTGTAAAAAAAGTAGATACGTCGACTTTTTTCTTCAAATCATTGACCAACTCAAGTCCAGGCTCGACAGTTCGAATAGCGTTCCACTGATGCTCACCCTGTTTATTAACACCATTATAGCTGAATCCAGACGCATCGACTGCTAATTGGCTGAGCATCCATCCGGCGTAGTATCTGAATTTAATGAAAGTGATCGTGAAGTTCGAGTAGAACAATCTAAAGAGGAAAGAATGCTTTTCGAAGTCTTCAGTTCTGATATAAGAAGCGTTATATTTAGGCAGAAGGGTTGCTGTGGAGGCCATAAATATGGCAGCAAGCAAAGCTGTTTTGAGTGAAGGTGCCAAAGTGGATGGAATTTTAGCATATCTATTCCTTTTGTAGATGAAATCCATCAACTCCTGATAATCGAAAGTAGGACCGACGAGAGGTCCTAAGAAGAAATAGATATAGACATAATAATCAAGGATGTTAGGGAGCCCAGGAATTCTGCGACTGAGCTGGTCTGGATTTAGCTCTTCATCCTTGCGATATCCATCCGCAACATTCCAGGCAAAAGAAACAGTTTTAATGCAAATAACCATCAAGGCTGCACTTTTATTGATCGACCATCCTCCATGTTCTAAAAATGACAAAATACGAGTTAATTAAAGCTAATGAGTAATTAGTGAGTTTACCTTCAATCATTCTCATAATATGCGCATATGACAGATAGCCTACACTGAAAATCATGACAGGTACTGGACTGGCTTTTTTCAGAGCGAATACAAGAAGATACGCAATTAAAGCCATAATGAAGCAGTGCACAACGCCCTCTATTTAAGTTATTCGCAGTCCATGAGAGATTTCTTACCGATATCGTAGATTGCTACTGTCAGAAACAGCCCCAAAGACACTCCAAATACTTTGCGGATTATTGGACTGTCGATCCCTTTAAATAAAAAGGACAAGGGGAAACAAAGTAGCTGTAAAGCGACAAAAAGCAGCTGATCTGAATGATTTTAGCATAAACTCATGACAGAGGGCTTACTTGCTGGTGTGTTCAATACTTTCTCAAAAGGCTCTAGGAGAAACTCGAAGTTCACGATTCTTTGTGCCATCGGGTTACGTATTTTTTTTTTAAGTAACGATAATAATTCTATTTTCAGCTTACATTCTGAATAATAAATTAAGATGTACGATTTCGAAGCTTTTTAAATTGGGTAGGAAAGTTACTAATGATATGGTGAGTGGTGGTATATATATCGAAATGGCAATTCCAGAGTCCAAGTTCTCATGAATCTATGCGAGAGAGCAATTTGATGCCTGACGATTTTTAGATGGCATATACTTTCAGAATATAGTGCCTGCGTTTGGGCATCCTCCATTTCTCGACTATTTCTTGTGAAAGTGAGTCAACCTGAATAAATATGTGTTACTCTCAATTGGATAGTGAATGTAGATATCTATTCTGCTACTGCTTGTTATTGATGTTTTTTAAAAAAGACATGTTAATCTGTTTACATTCACAAGCTGCTTTCATAGCCTCTGTTTCGCAGAGGAATCTCCGATACATAAATACCGCTGGATAAATCGACAATTCTTTTGAGTAATAGTGCAAGCCACTTTTAAATTCTTATGGGATAAAAATAATTCTGAAGAAAGCCTTCTAAATATTTTGCTCAAAATCAATGTATTAAAATATGCGAAGATATATTATCAATCGAGAGAGCCTTACACAACACAGTCAAAAACACATTAGATCTAAGAAAAATAACACTAGAGGATATTAAAGGTACGAAAGAATAAGTGTGAAAGCCACCCAACTTCAATTAAAATGAATTTCATGAATTGGAGTAAGAATTTCTCTTTAGAAATTTTGACAGTTATATCTCGATCTTAATTTAAAGATATGTAGTTAGAGTCAATTTTTGAAAAATACAAATTTCGATTTACACCCTTATGAGTACTGCTGATCGAGTTCTCGGTTTAGAGTCTAGAGCAATAGCCACTCTAAAAAGAGAAGTTAATTCCTTGTACAAACTTCTCCAAATGCGAATGCGTGTTGAAGGGGGGACTGGGAGAGAAGATTTAGCAAAGATCGGAAAACTTACTGAGGCTTTCCTCAGAAATAACGAAGAATTGAACGAATTGATTAGCGAAATGAGAGCTGAGCAGGCTAAACTGCAGGAATATGACGATATTGTGATAAGATTAAAAGATCTGAATGTCGAAATGAAAGATCTAGAGAGACAAACTATGGATAAAGATGAAGAAATTTCGACATTGAAGAGAGAGATGCTTCAATTGAGAGAAGAATATAGCAAACGTCTTGACCTTCTGCAGAGAGAGCTTCGAGATGAGAAAGAGAATAATGTACAAGTTTTCCAAAAGATCCAACAGAATGAGGAAGAGCTAAGACAAAAGAACTCTCTGATTGAAAAGCTTAACGTTGAGAAGGAAAACATGAAACGACAGCAAACAGCTCTTATGGCTCAGATGAAGAGATCCGAAAAATCAAACACAAATATTGAATTTATGGAGAAGAAAATAGAAGAAATGAATCTGTCAGTATCCAAAATCAGGGAGCAATATGAGCAATCATTGGAAGAGAAGGACAATGAGATCGAACATTTGAACCGAAGGATCAAAATTCTCGAAAAAGAGTCAGAATTAAATGAGGATTACAAAAACATTTTTTCAAAGTCCGATAGATCAAGGTTAAGTCCTTCTCCTTAATTCTCATTGTTAAGATAATCCACAAAAGGTTACTTTTCAAGAAATTTTTTTTACAGTTAATTGATGTGCTTTATTTATGTGTATGATTCTGATTCTAGACTAAATCTCAAACACTGCTTATGATCAAGAGAGGCGATGTCTTAATTTGAATCGTTTTAAAACATCTAAAGTTGTCTGTCAATACTTATTGCTTACGTTGCTTCTCGAATATATTATAGTTTACTAAGTAGGCCTCATTTGAAAGAATATTAGTTGAGTCGAGATTTGAAAGATAATTCACTTCAGAATTGTGCAAAGGAGATATAATTTGAGCCTACCCGAAAAAAATCGCCAAGGATGTTACATATAGATATATATTTTTGCCTCTAAATACTTTCTACATTAGCTGCTTTGTAAGAATTAAAGAAGTTAGTTATTTTCACTAACATCATAAGTCTCCCTAATTTAAGATCACAAATTCAATCCTTAACATTGCTATTGAGGGGAGCTCTAACCAGTACATCTGATTGAAAAGAGATGAATAGCTTCTAGTGCTCTACTTTCTAGAACATGAAGATAGTGCTAATAAAAATTTTTAATTTTTCTAATGAAAATTGTGTGAATTCCATTTTGCACTAATATAAAGGATTTTGCTCCACAAAGTGTGCAAGGTTTATGTGGTCAATATGTAAGGATTCTGATCAAGATATACCGAAAACAAATGACCAACGATTTCTACAAGAGTAAAAGAAGAGAATCAATTTAGTTTGTACACGACATGGATCTCAGTTTACCCAGCCAATGGCTAGTTGCACAAAGGACCCAGCTTTCTTTCAATTTTGTGCATGAATAGCGATGACTGGGAGGTTGATATGCAAAAATCATATTGAATAAAGTAAAGACTGTATAAGGAAGTTGAGAATTCTTTGGATGCTTTCATTAAAAACACATTCATTAACTTCCATGAATTTTGCTTTGAAAATGGTTCTGGATCATTCTGCAATTTTTCCTTTCCTAATATATTTCAAATTATTCAACAGAGCATTTATTGAAAAAAAGAGCAGTATCATTCTCCTGGAGGTTGAATAGGACTCGCTCTTCCATAACAACTTAAGACTATTTTTCTGAATTATGTAATTTTTGAAGTTTTAACAAATATAAATTCTGGAATTGCTCACTGGTTAAAGGTAAGTAAGTAAGCAAGTTTGACAATGCCAAATGAAAAAGCAAACAATTATAATAGGTTTTAAATTAATCTTGCTATCAAAAAATTTGTTTTGCATATCAAATCAAAATTTTTCTTGGCAGAAATATGGCCATTTATTTTGTTTTCAAAGGGCAACTCCGTGTGATGGAGAAGATTCCAGAAAACTTGCAAGAACTGCACGATTTGCTCAATAATCTATTTCCTATCACACTTCCTAAACATTATAATGCATACTTCTACGATAATGATGGTATTAAACAAAAATTATCGAGTCAGGAAGAGTTCACGGAGTTTTACTCCTTGAAAGATGTTCTAAAACCATTGAAAATCGAAATTGAAGACGCTGATGAACAGAGAGCCGAATCTTCCAATCAGACCAACTATGATAGCATATCTCGAGCATTGTTCAAGTATCGACCGTCACCGGCTCCTTTGAGCAATTCTTCGGCAAAACCATTATATGATCAAAATACTCAAGATTCTCAAATGAAAATTGAAGAAGAAGAAAAGAAGTCAAGCCCTCTAAAACCTGCAAAGCTTGAAGAGAACGATGACCTCTCAAAAAACTCTAAAGTTAAAGAGGAAGTGAGGGAAACCATCAAAAAAGATGCCCCTTACATCGCAACGTTGGTTGCTGCGTTCCTTGAAGAGCAAGAGCGAGGTGCATTGGAATATTTGGGCCCGAAAAACTCTGGTGGTCAGCTTCCGAAGAGGAGGCCAAAAATTAACACAGTCCATAAGAATGTGAAATGCTCCGTTTGTGGGGTGTTTCCTATTGTCGGTGTAAGATATTGCAGTACTCTGATCGACAATTTTGACATGTGTGAGTCTTGTGAAGAAAGTGTTGATCATCCCTATCCTCTGATTAAGATCAAGGTAGAAGCCGAGGATCTTCCTAAAGTGGAAAAGACAAAAAGCAATTCTAAGGTAAGAAAGGCATCTGAGGAGGGTCAAGAACATAAAGATGGGAAAAAGCTCAGTATGGAGAGTCTTTTTTCAAATTTGTCTCTCAACGATATTGGGGAGCTTGCCAATCGGCTGGCTAATGAAAAACAGAGCGAAGCTTCAGGGGAAATGTCCAGTCTTCTTGAAAAGTTCAATAAATTCAGACTCAAAAATTCAGCAAGGAACGTTGAAGAAGGAGATGTGAAAATTAGTCCTGATGCTAACGGAGAATATAAAGATAAAAAAGATGAGACAATAAAAATGAGCAATCTAACTCCTGGCTTTTATAACCACGATACCAAAACTCACCAAGAAGATGTCTCATTAAATGATGATAGTAGTGAGGATATCAATTTGTTACTGAAAGTATTGAAACTCGAAATGCAATTCCCAGACCTGAAATTCGAATATATTTATGATTTTGTTTCGAAGAATCGAGAAAAGAGTGACCTGGAGTTAGTGAAAATAATTCAAAGTAAGAATTAAGTAACCTATATCTATAATATTATATACTATTTATTTCACTCTTGAACTATCCAAACTGTTTGTAATGAGATAATGTATTTAGTCTAAATGAAAAGCTCTTTATATCCATATATCTCACTGGAACTATATATTGAGGGAAATTCTTTCAAGACATAAAGTTACTTACCGAGTTTTTTCTTTCAACAACAAAAAAAAGGATTTCAAAATGATTAAAGGTACATTAGTTAATCATCAGCTATGTGCTCCCAATTACTCATGTTTGGTAGTTCCACGTAGTTATCACTCTGATCGCCTTTTGTGTCAAGATATCTTCTGAGTGTATCATAGGGTAACTGATAAATTGCGCCCAAAGCAAGAATACAAGCAAAACTGAAACCGAGAAGTGGAATTTTGGCGCCTAAATTCAGGAGTGCAATGCAGAACCATGGCATAAGGCTCGTTCCCAACCTCCCCATCGAAGCAGTGACACCAACACCGGTGGTACGACAATGAGTTGGATATAATTCTATAGATAGCAGCAGCAATATCGCCAGCATTATCCTCATCAAGAAACGCACACTAGCGATCAGCAAGACAAGTAGACTGGTTGTGCTTATAGATGAGAGGAGTAGAAGCAAAAAGCTGGCGCCAGCACACCAAAATAGTGATTTCCTTCTTCCGAAAAACTTTTTTTCAATCATGATGAACGCTGCAAAGGCCGAAGGGAGTTCTCCGAGTACTGCTATGGTAATTCCCCATAGATCTGTGCCAACTGCTTTGTCATCTGTCGAAGGGCCAGCTAAGATTTCCAAAATCTCGGGGAGAATAAAAATCGTACCAAAATAAATAAAACTCACAGAAAATAATGTAGCACTCAAGCTAAGCGTAATCGGTTTGTACTCGCTCCTCAAGAGAGAAAAAATGGATTCAACCTCTTCTTTTTTATACACCGTCATTTGCCACCTCCTCATATCCTCTGTAATTCTCTCATCAAATTCAACGAAATCATCATCATTCATATGGCCAATCTTATTTAATATTGCAATCCCTTCTTCAACCCTACCCATCACTATTACATATCTAGGAGACTCAAATGTAAAGAAATAGACCCCAATCCAACCAAGTATCGTTGGAGCATAGCTCCATAAAATCATTTGACGCCAGTTTTGATTTAGGGGATCTGAAAGGACAAACCAAGAAATGATGCAGCCATAAAGCTTCCCAAAAGACGTGAAGAAAATAGATAGTATGACGGCTTGACCTCTCCATTCAAGTGGCATAATTTCTGAAATTTGTAATGGTGCAATCGTTGTCATGACACCAAGTGTGAATGCTAGCAAAAACCTGACTATTAAGAATGTAAGTATGCTTTCAATGTACGTAGATGTTAAGCTGAGCAAAAATTGGCTGAGGAGAGCCCAAAGAAGAATACGTCGTCGGCCAAATTTGGTGGTAAGAGCGCCGCAAAAGAAAGTCCCCAGAAATGAACCTGCGAAGAGGATAAAACTGATTAAGCTTTGATTTGCTGCCGAAATATTCCATTGTTTTGTGATGACTGGAAGAACCAAAGAGTAAGAGATTATATCAGCTCCATCAATGAAGCAGATGAAGCTGCTCGTGAAAAATACAATCACATGATAAATCCCAGCTTTGATTCTGTATTCTAGAAGATCGTCGAATCTTATTTGTGTTGCCGAACTTGACATCTGCTATTGCTTTGGCGTTTAACTTAACAAATTATTTTAAATTTCTTGTACTCGGGTTTTTGATGCTATAGAAATTCACGATATTCTACAGCAAACTGTTGAACCGAGGTTTCAGGGACGATCATTCTACTATTTGACGAGAATTCTTTCTGGAACCTTGAATCATCAATTGCGGTCTTGATTTACAAGCTAAAAAAAAAGATGGAATTTTCAGTCTGTTTTATAAGCAGTCATCCGGAAGATTGAACAATGAAAGGAACTAACACCACTATCTCGGCATTTAAATTAATAGCAAAGGTAGTTTTTTATTTGAGGCAAAGTCCAGCTTACTAGGTAGACAAGAGAACAGCACGCTGGAAGAAATTTTAATGATATATCCAAAACAGCAATCACCAAAAAAAATTTTAAGCTTTGAACTTGTCGAACAGTAAACACAAGTAAAATAATCGAATCTTCTAAATTTATGAATCTACTACTGAGAATTTAGGGGTTAAATTCGAAGAATCAGTGTTCTAAATTGTCAACTAGTTAAGAAGCATAATAAAAAGAAGAAAAGAAAAGCCAATACAGCATGGAGAGTGAAAAAATCATCCAAATTATAGTCGTACTTTACTCCCGAGAAATCGAAGCCAAACCATTTATTGAGGCTATCAATGCGAAAAAAATAGTCGACGTTCTCAACCCTAGGCTACCTATGATCCACCACAAAGGCAGCATACAAGATACTGTTGTACATGTAGTAATTTTCGGAAAGGATAAAGATTTTGGAGTTGACATTATTGGGAAGTTAGGAGCGTCCATGGCATGTCAAGAGGTTATCAATAAACTCAAACCTGATCTTATCATTAATGCTGGCACAGCTAGTGCTTTCGAATTCCCAGACGCCAAAATAAATGACGTTTACTTGGGAGTAGAAAATTTCTATATCATCGATCGCAGGACATCAATGGCAGGGTATTCAGAATACATAACAGGGAAAGTTCCTTGTCTCAAAGCTACCAAGTTCCAAAAAGATTTGGATATCGGCGGAGCAATAATTGCGTCAACAGATTCAATGGATCTAGTCGAAGAAGACCTCAAAATGGCGAGAAATCAGAAGGCTCAACTATTAGATATGGAGGCTGCCACTATTGCATGGGTAGCAAGACAATTTGAAGTTCCTGTCCTGGTTCTTAAAGGCGTTTCACATCATGTTCATGGCAGCACCAAGCAGCAGATCATCGAATTTCGTCAGCACCTTCTGGAAGTGTCTTCTGTGCTCGCCTCAAAAGTTCTAGACGTGGTCGAATACGTCAATGGAAAGACAGTTCGACAACTTGAATAAATTATTTTAGTGTTGTGCATAATGGCTAGTTTGGTTGAGGTGACACATTGTGTGAACAATGATGTTTGAGTTTCTATTTATTAGTGTTTCTTATCATTCCAACGAAATCAACCTATTCCTAATATAATTTAACACCTGCAGATATGTTGATATACGATTTAGTTTAAATACAAAAATTTCTAGAATAAGCCTGAATGAAAAAATTTGGGAAAATTATCGAGTGAAGATGGAAGTTTAGTAAATTCTTATGTAGAATGACTTATCTCCTTCCGTCCTTTGCTGAACTCTCTTTGTAGATATATGTCCCATGCTGATCAGCTTTGAAAGAGTGTTTTACATTTGCATGATTAAGTTGTCTTTACGCAGGAATTTAGATATAACAAAATTAAAAATTCAAAAAGTGCTTAACTCGGACTTGTAGAATGTTGGACGTCCCAAAAGACATCAAAGAGAAGGCGGAAGGAAGACAGAAATTCATCTTCAACGGCCAAGAAGTGTATGAGTGGGAGCAAAATCTCGAGGAGGTGCACGTATACATGAAACCACCTAAAATCGTTTTTAAAAAATACCAAGACGAGCTTCGAAAAAGCCTGAAACCCGGAGAGAAGTTTCCTGAGTTGGATATAAAAATTGAGAGCACACATATTCGAATCGGACTGAAGGGAACTCGTCCCTTCATCGATGAAGACCTTGAAAAAAAGATTTCTGGTTCTGATTCATTCTGGACCTTGGAAGATGAAGAACTTCACTTGACTTTACAGAAAATGTATAAAGCAGAGGTGTGGCCTTGCGTATTCAAAGGACATGCTGCAATGGACCCAGCCACACAGAACGAAATTCAAAAGAAGATTCTTCTTGAAAGATTCCAAGAGGAAAACCCAGGTTTCGATTTTTCTGGCGCTGATATTAATGGAATGGTTCCTGATCCACGCACGTTTATGGGTGGAGTCAAATACTCATAGTCAAGCTCAATAATAACGAATTCAGTTTGAATGTAAAAGGCTCATTAATGTTTTTCGAGGAAGGTATGTGTATTCATACTTGATATTTAGATCAATAGATCTCAGAATGTAGCAGAATTTTCATTTTGATTCAAATTTGAAGTCGCCAATCTTCGCTAGAGAGTAAATCACTTCGAAATCAAAAATGAATTTTTTAAGGAATGGCAAGTCAAGGCATTGCCCCATCACATATGATAAAAATAAATAAGAACTAGCAAGAAGATGTGATGATGATGAGATTTAAGAAAATGAACACAGTCTCGTTCCAATTTAGATTTAGTAGTTCTACAAAAGCAAAAATAAAAAATGACTGGATTGCAAGCTCTGTGTTGAGAGTATTTTTTTCAACTCTCTTTGTTAGCTAATACGATGGTCCTTTGTTGGTAGTTTTTGTTAGCTATATCTATCGATCAGCTTTCGTCATTAGTGGGAATTTCATTCTGAAGATTCGGACCTTCTATGATTAACCTTAATTTCTTAGACAGAAAAAGAAGAAATAAATTTCATAGTTTATTTTATTAAACATCAGATGGAAACAAACAAAGATTCAAAACCCTCTAATGGGACAGAAAACAACCAGGAAACGGAAATTGTTTCTAAATCCAGCCAAAGTGAGCTCGAAGAAGTTCTTGGAACAACTTTCATATTGCCACACCATCAACCAGAAGTAAGATGCATATTCTTTGCTGCGAGCTGGTGCCCATCTTGTGTTGAATTTACACCCACCTTGATTGACTTCTACAACAAGGCGAATTCCAAAGAAAAAAGACTTGAAATTATATGGGCTTCACTTGACCAAGAAGAAGAGGGTTTCAAGAGTTATTTTGAAAAGATGCCATGGCCGGCATACCGATTCCAAGACCCTAAAATTCTTGAATTGAAAGAGAAATTTGAAATTAAAGGCATACCAAAGCTGCTTGTTTTAGATTCAAAGGGCAGACAGATCACTAAGGAAGGGCGAGCTGAGATAAAAACTGATCCTGAAGGTTGTCTGGAAAGATGGATCAGTCAGTCGTAATATTCATAAATTCTCCCTGGAAGCTTGATAATTTTTCAGCTAACTGCTTCATCGCCAGGGTATTTCTTATGAGTTATTTGTACTCAGTCCATAAAATTCATAAAAATAATGAAGTTCTGAGTCTCATTATTTATTGATGCCTCTTTCTCTTATAGTTTGACTGTGATGACAATAGAAATTTTATAATGAGTTCGAAAAATGAAGCTAATATTATTTCCGTAGTAGATGAAGAAAGAGAATTTTTATTCTTATCAGTGGAATTTTGTAGGAGCATCACCATCTTCTGCTTACTATATTTTGAATAGTTTACATAATCCGGAATTCTTTTTGAGAAAGCTAAGAGGAAAAGCATGTTGGACTGATATCATTGAGTATCATTCATTCATATATAATCCATTTATTGCAGAGACTCAATCGAAAAGAAATTTTCCTTTAGCCATCCTTCCCCCAAGATAATCAATCGCTAATACTTGCTTCCTGTTTCTCATTTCTCCAAAGGAGTTATCCCAGCGAGATAACAAGATTGCTGTACTGACAACTGCCTGTTCCTTCAGAGTTAAGCAAGGAAATTTCCATATGACTAATTACATGTCATTTTTGGAATCAAACAAACAAAAAAATAAATAAAAGATAAAAGAAGATACATGCAAATAGAACCCAAGCAAACCACATTTGGCGCATTGCGCCATCCTGTTAGCATAAAGGCTTTTGAACGAGCTTCAGAAAAGAAGTTTCTTGGTGGACTGCTGTTTATTGCCACTTCCGAGATGACGGTTGAACCCAACGATGGTGGACTGCTTGTTTTGGATTCCAACAAATCATATGCAGCATCCAAAAAATTTACTTATAGTAATGAATACGGTCTCACTGATTTTACATATGTGAGAACGCATGCCAAGAAGAAATACGTGTATATTTCAACTGAAGAGAACAAAATTCATGGATTAGTGGCAAAAGATAACTCTCAACTAGAATTGGAAGAGTCGTTTACAAACCATGAAGACTACATTTCCGCAGTGAACGCTAACGATGTTGACAATCTTTTATTATCAGCAAGCTTTGACGGAACAGTTAGTATTTGGAGACTGAAAGATTCGACGATCTTGGAGCAAGAGTATAAAGCTCATAATGATAGGATTTTCAATGCCAAATGGTTCATTGATCACCAAACAAATTTTTTATCATGCAGTGCTGATAAAAGGATCTCAGTTTGGGATATTCGGAAGCCAAAGATTGCTGCGCTTACTTTCAATGGAACGAGCGCTATGAATGATATAGATTTCAGTCTTACTGATAGCAACAAAGTTTATGCAGGTTCGCAAGACGGACAGCTTCTTGAACTTGATATTCGGGCATTCGAAAAGAATAGAGTCCTTCAAGAAAGAAAAGAAGGCATAACCAAAATCTCCGTTGGAAAGAATGAACTTTGTGGTTTCGGAACATCAGAGTATGGTTTCTTGGTTTATGACCTGAAAAAAGAAAAGGAATATTATAATGCCACCCTGGAGGATTCAATCACTTCCGTTTACAGTTCGAAAATGAATCAGTGCTTTTATGTTTCTACTATTGCGAAAAAAGTGCATGCTTTTGAATTCTAGCGTCTTTTCTATGAATGAGTTGGAAATCTCCCATTTATCTCAGATATGTTGAATGACAATATCGAAAAGAGTTATTTTCGTCTCACTATGTCAAAATTTCAGTAAAACACCATTTCTCCAAACCATTGATAGTTTGACTGTTTACAAACCTGCAATGTTTACCATATCGTAGGGAATATCATCAATAAGGATTAGAAGTATATTAGTTAGATTTAACGAAGAGTTTTTCAGCAGAATTATTTTTATTGAGATTTCTTTCTGTGATTTGAATTTTGGCATTGATTCAGCGTTACAATAAACTTGATAAAAAACAAGAATCATTAGCAGAGATTCTGTGTTGTTAATGAGTCAATCACCAATCAAGAGGTGAGAAATATAATTTTTCATTGGAAATTCACTCTTTTTAAGTCGAAAAGTTTCTAAAATATTAGGCACTCGAGAAAATGTGCAGTCGGAAATGGATGGTATTGCAGATATTATATCTAACACCACTAACACTTGTTAGCTTTGGAAGATTCTCGCAATCTCGCAACTGATGAAACAGATAATAATGATCAAAATGTTAAAACTGATGAGAGGGAAGTGCGCGAAGGTAAATCAGAAGAGATCTACGAAGAAGAGGAAGAGAAAATCCCAGAAGCAGAAAATGATAATCAGCAAGAAGAGTATGAGGAAGAAGAAGTTTCACTTGCCGAAAGAGAAGAAGACGTCAAAGGAGAAAACGAAGAGGAAGAAGCAGAATATGAGGAGGGGGAAGAATATGACTACGAATATGAATATGAAGAAGAAGTCGAAGACGAAGACGCTTCTCAGGAAAATCTAGAATGCCAAAATGGAGAAGTTGAGAGCCAACAAATTGAGAAATCAACAGAAACTCAAAAAGCGCAAACAGAATATGAGGAAGTCGAACAAAGTGCTGAAGAAGTTGAATTAACTGTGGAGGAGGTAGAAGGAGAGCATAACGAATATCAGGAAATGTCACATGAGCAGGAAGAGGGCTCCGCTCAGATTTCGGTGCATGAAGATGAAAAAGAAGATACGGCGGAAGATCAAGAAGAGGGTATAGGGAAGAAATGCAGTCCTGAGATTGAAGATAGTGAGGTGAAGGAGGAAGATAATGAGATAGATGAATCAGAAGAAAAAGAAGGTGAGGATGAAGCCGATGAAGAGAATCAAGAAATGGGGGATGAAGAGGAGGAAGTGGAGCAAGAAGAACAAGAGGAGCACGAAGAGCAAGAAAAAGAGGAAGAAAGCAAAATTGAAGAAGAGAAAACGCGAGGTAATGAAGAGACAACCCAATTTGAGGAAGAAGATAGTGACAATAATAAAAAAGAAGGAGACCTAGAAGAAGAGGAAATGCAAGCAATTGGAGGGGAAAAATTGCAGGCAAACAAAAATGTGATTCATCCAAGTGAAGCGCTAGAGCAAAATCGTAATGAGAAATGTAATGCTAATGCCGCCTTTCAAGATCAAATAGAAACACGATCCGATCAAAGCCATATTTCTGAACTTGAGGAAGATGAAGTTGGCACAGAGAGAAATGATAATGAAAGTTATGATCAAGTAGAAGAAACTATATCTGAAGATAATTTCCAAGAAAAAAAGATTGATAATCTAATTTCACCAAGTAAATACAACGACCAAGATTCTGAGCAAGATCTCAAAAGTGATGGAGTAGGAGGAGAGATAAAGCAGGATGAGAAGTCTGCTTCCAATGGAGAAACAGAAGCACAGGATTTAAAACCAGAACATTTGGTCATTGCGGTGATTGCAGATTGTAATAATAATGGCGAAAATCCTAGTTTTGAGCAAGAGCAACGAAGAGATGATCAATCAAAAGAAGAACAAGTTACCTTCGAGCATGAAGAAATTGAAAGCCCTGAAAAAAAAGTGTTGCAGTTAGAAAATGAGTCTCCAGAAAAACAATTATCTGAAGAAGAATTTTCTGCTAAAATTGAAAGTGATGAAAATTCTATTGACATCCAGCAAACACTAGTTTCTGAAAGAAACGCATCAGAAAAGGAGCATTCAGAATGCAACAAGATCTCGGAAGAACATAAAAAACAATCGGAATTGAAGGAGAGCAATGAACAAAATGATTTTTATTCTCAGGAAGTGTACGAAGGGCATGAAGAAACTAAAGGAGATGCAACGGATTTGACAGATGGTAGCCAACTGGATATCCAGAATGAACAATTACTAGACACAAAAAGTCCGGAGAATCCTCAGCCTCTTTCTAAGAGTCGCATGAGTTTAGAAAAGACTGCTTCACCAAGACAAAGTGAAGGGCAGAAAAAATCATCGCAAACTCCTCAAAACAGAAATAGTTTTCCTGACACGGAATCTTTTAAGGAGTTAGAAAAAGAGATTGAAAAAGAGTTTAGCAGCAATTCTACCGTTGTGGGAAATGCATCATCTCAAACTCCTAAAAAAGGAAAACTTCGCAAGGCGCCTAAAAAATTATCTAACAAAGGCCCTAAAAAAGAAGAAGAATATCCTCTATTCCCAGAAAACAAAGATACCATAGATTCGATTATGAACACTGCTCAGCCTATTGAAATTGATAA
>ENA-UOUE01000775-UOUE01000775.1-compost-metagenome-genome-assembly--contig:-NODE-775-length-24085-cov-7.274200_pt1 | contig 24085 bp, 11 predicted proteins | sample MGYA00238146_ERZ747223 | MGnify/ENA primary metagenome ERZ747223 (study PRJEB28781, sample SAMN06268865) | compost metagenome | isolation source: single cell | place: USA: California, Emeryville, Joint...
AATTTGTCGAAGCTGTATGCTCCAAAAGTTCACCAGATCACAACCGATCCAAAAGATCCATTCAGCAGCCGTTGGTCCTTTTGGGTTGCTGTCGCGTTTTTAGTTTGTCTTTTGCTCGGACTCGCAATTGTAACATTGAAGAAAACAGATTTCTGCCTTATAGCGAAGATAAAGAAATACAACGAAGTCAAAAAGTCTCTCGACCGATGCTATAAAATATTTGTTATGATCCTATTCCTGAATCCTGTTTGCAATCTGTTCATTTATAAGAGCAAAAGAATCGGCAAACCACTACGATTGCTCCTTCTTTATGTCAGAGAGATGTCAGTCTTGGTATTTTCTGGGGTATTCATCTCTCAATCAACGGTATACAGCTTTCGTTAGCATTGCTTTAACCTCACCTTAATCAAAAGACTAGAACACTATTAGATATCAATATACCCCTCATTACACTCGTTTTTCTGGCGATACCCCTACCTACTCTACTTTTGGAAAAATTGCTGTCACTTGATAGAGCTGAAGTCAAACCTACTCACAAAGACAAAAAATATAAGTAGTTCTTATGCAATACAACTCGTTTCTCATTTTTGATTCAGGGACCCTGATCTCGCTTCTAACAATCAGAAAAGCCCAGAAATAGAGAGGTTAATCATCTTTTGGACTGCTACTGTCACAATCTCATTAGCGATGGCTCTCTTGACTATCAGCGCAATCTTTTCTATCAACTATTCCAACGACAAAATCTCTATCTGGAAGATTAATTACATACAAGCCATTCTGATCGATTTACTTCTGTGTCCTATTGCAAGCCTTATGATGACTTTTGTCCTTCTTAAATTTAAGCCTCCTGGAAAATTCAATTTTCTGGAAGGCTTACTCGATTATAACCTTTGCTTATTGCTTCGGACGTTGAAATGGGTGCCCCCGAGCACCAGAAAAGCAGTACTTATAGAAACCGCATTAATAAATAACCTGAGTATCATTTTGATTTAGGGAGGGAAGAAAGGGCTCAAAATAGCTCAGAAAAGTGGTAGTTTCAACACCAGTGCTCTCGGGCTTCACACACAGTCTACGATCGCTGAAAATAACTCTGCGATAAATTTACATAGGCCACAGGGTCTTGTTTTAGGAGGGTCAGTCTTGGATTCTCAGACTCTTGGTGAGAACACCGATATTGAAAAAAAGAGGTTTTCTTCCAGTGGGGAAGAAGATAAGCAGAGCAAGAAGCCAAAACTGATTTCGGAATTTTCAGGAGAGGGTAGCGGGAGGAATGGAGAGGAAAAAGTTGACGTGATTAAGACGAATAAAGTATGGAGGATCTCTGGAATAGTACAAGAAGATTGGGATGATGATGATCAAAGTGAAAGAAGAAAGGATCATATTGATTTAGAAAGGGCAACAGAACAACATAAACTGAAAAATATATTGAAGAGAAATTTCTCTGATGAGTCATAACAAAATTTTGGCTGCTACATAAAAATATATACCTAACTAAGATACGCCATATTCTCTGAGTCAACTGAACAGTGACGAATAATAATTATACGCCATATTCATATAAAATTTATGAAAACTTTGAAACTACCAAAATATTAACTAATGAGTTGTTGCTTGACATTCAGAGAGGAAGTAATGAATTTAGTCAGTCTGTTTAGCAATTCGCAATAATCCAGAGTTGTTCCTTTTTTTTAAGTTCCAGACTAAGAAAAAGTTTTGAATTATTAGAGCTAGATTAGCCAATTTACCGAGAATTATTCAAGAAAAGTTGTTCTAAACTCCCAGAGAGCAAGAGCAGAATATATCATCATTATTACTTTGGAGGTAACTTCTTTTGAAAGAAGTTAATTTCTGAGTTTATTATAGCTGCAAAGATCTAAAAATCAACTGTTTTACTATGATTCAGCTGAAGTTCAAATTGGTCTTATATTAGGAGTATTAATGAAAGTCTTTCATTCCTCCAATTAATTAGGAGAATTACCTCAGAAAAAATAATTTAGAACATCTTCTCAAAAAGGTCTCTCTCTTTTTTATTTAATGATGACCTTATTCATTGTTTTCCTTCAAAGGTCCTAGATCCTGAAAATATCTCATGACTTTCTCATTGGATATTTGAGCAAAGAACTTCCGCTTATCGAGTCTCTTACAATCATTGTAGATGATGGAAAGTCCTTGATTCGTATTATCAGCGGCAGCGCATAGGACTTTATTTAACAATGGGCAAGTAGTTCATTAGGATTCCCAAATCAACAAGTCTGTGTTTTTCAGGTCCAGAAGTAATCAATGTAATCCAGCAAGTGCCTGACAAGCAATATGAAGCGAAAATCCTCAGAAAACTTATCGAAAGGTGACCATTCTTGACCATTCATCGGCTATCAAAGAGCTTCCAGCATCAATGCGACTCAAACTGCGATGCAGAGAATTTCATTGATAATCGACTACCATATCTTTACATTTTTTGAGTTATGTTTAAATACATCAGAAATTATACGATGATGATGATCCGTCCTCTCTACGTGAACATATGTGAACAGATATGCCGATAGAAACTATAAATCGAAGCTGATTTTCAGTCAAGTTGATCATAAACTGAGAATGCTAAAGCACTTGACAAATTTAATTCATAATAACTAATTAAAATACTGTACGAATTTTGAGTTAATCAAATTAAATTCGGTAAGACAATAGCGAAAGTATCTTTTGTAGATTGTTTGAATAAATCGTACAGTGAACTTCAAGCAAGAAAGCTGGAAAAAGTCTTAGTTTTACGCGAATTTAAGCAGTAACGTTAAACGAGATATCAGGAGGCAGTCTTTAGTCTTCTCATCTAAGTATCACTGTGGACGCCTGCTCGGTGCTTTCATTTTTTCAGATCCTGAAATAATTTAAAGGAAAACTTGAGTCTCTGATCTGGAATCAAAACCGACATTTAAAATTTTTATTTATTGCTTCTTCACCTACTCAATCTAAAATAGGAACATAGGAAAGCCTTAGTGAGTCGGGATTTATTAGTGAGCCGGGATTTATTTGGTTTGAATTGGCCAGAAAAACATACCTCCAGAGGTGATAATAATTACGACAAACTTTCATTTCTTACAAAAAAATTCATCTGAATCCTGATCTATCATGTAGGAGAACAACAAGTAAATTATCTCCACCAGATATTTCGCTAATTCAGGTGGGATAGCCTAGCATAATCTCAGATAGCTCGCAAATAATTCCGACCTAACTACCAGATGGAGCATTGAGTGCTGCGATACAGATGTATATATCGATAGCTTTATTTCAACTTGAATTAAATTCGTTGTTAAATAGGAAGTTTGAGAAGTTTTAAATAGAATAATGTATTTTGGATTTGTGAAGTATATCATCACAGAATTAATCAGCGCTTGAAATCCTGAGGAGATTCCGTAATCAATAATTGTTGATTAAAAATTGATACAATTTAGTTAAATACCTCTGAAATCAACCACGAAACCAAAGCAACATAGCACCAACCCAATTACAAGTCCCTACAAACCCCAGCTTCTCAATGGAATGCCATCATTTTCAATCAGTAGAAAACTCAGTTTTCCTGCAAATCCAAGATCATAAACTCATTAATCGGTATGAATGTTCACTTCCACTAGTCGAGAATGCTCTTCAAAATGGGGCTCAAGAACAGGAGAGCACATTTCAAGCACAAAAGCATGCGAGTGCGTCGAAATCAAAGGGAATCCTAGAAGTTGTAGGCGCTCATAGATTGCACCGTCACTCAAAAAAAATATCCAAAAAGATCCCTTTCAGTATCCCTAACGCTGGAAAAGGAGTCCGTCGCACTTGGAATAATGACGAAGATGAAAAAATCATTAGTCTGGTGAAGGTCGTTGGACTAAACTGGACATCCATCTCCAAGCACTTCGAAGGGACCATTTCCGGGAAGCAAATAAAGGATAGGTACTTGAATCATCTTGTCCATCGGATTAAAAAACCTCAATGTCCTGAAGAAGAAGAAAAGAAAGATGATGCAAACTTCAATGAAGAGTTGCAGTCTATTGACAAGGAAATTAGTGGTGTGCAAATATCCGAATTTGTGGTACATATCGAAGAGAGACTCGCCTTGCTTCAAAAGATTGTGGCCTTGAGCTCCCTTACAAGAGAGTGGGCTCTGAATGTAAGTCGAATTACTCAATTTGGCATAACAGAAGATGAAGAAAAGATGAGATGGATATCGCAAGTAGAGCGAATACAATTCAATCTACCAAGGCTTCGAATGTTGTTTTCAGATTCAATCGGTGAACTGAAACAATTGGCTCAGTTCATGGAGGAATAGTAAAAGAATCATAACATAATCATTGGTGTTTTCCTTTTAAAATTTGGGTTGATAATTGGCATTTAATTACGTTTGAAATGATAGAATATAAAAATTTCAAACTCATTTGTATTGATGAGCTGCATAATTGCAGAGCTTCATTTCATTTTATTTTCTACAAGTCTCTTTCTCTCTTCTGAGTTTCAAGCTTCCATTTTTAAGCGTCCTTTACCAATTAAGAATCAAGGAATCTTTATTTTGACAAAATACGAATTAGGTACATAGATAGTCATGTCTCCTTATCTCTCTTCTGAATTTCTTTGTTTCGCAGCATTTAATGAAGATAAAATGAGAACTATTTATCTTAGATAATTATTAGCAGACATGCCTTTAAATTCATACTTCAGCATGTTATCCCAAATATCAATTCTACGCGATCTAGAGGAGCCTTTGGAACCAGCGGAGAAAGAATCTATCAAAAGATTTCTCTGATAAAAATCGCAGGATCTCTTTTCTGCAGAAAATTATTAAAATTTGTGCTACTTAAAGAAATTGACATATGGAACTTGTGGATACATCTCACAGATAAAAGCAAACTATCACTGAATTTAATAAGAAGCTGCTAACAATTAGTTCGCAGAAGAGCAGAAAGGGATAATTATTTCACTATTTTAGAACTCAGCAATATTTTTAGTTTATTTAATACCGTTTTTTCGTGCGCTAAGCGTATTCGATTGGCTTATTCAGTTTATAGATAATCCTTATGTACTTGGCAGAAGAAATGTGTAAACGAAGTAGATGCAAAGTTAGAGTATGGTGGATTGAAGACAGAAGACCTCACAACTCTTTGAGAAGCATTTTTAGGTAAAACAAATTGTCTAAATATTCTTCTTTCAACGAAAGCCCTGAAAACTTCGACTCATTGCGACACAGAAATCCAAGAAATGCAATTTGAGAATATATAAAGCGAGTTAAGATTAGAATTCAGGGACTTAATCTTCCTGTTCGAAAATAGACAATCAAGACGCGTATATTCCAACGTTCAGGCCAGCAACTTCAAAAATAAGTTGCGTTTTATAATTTGAGAACTCCTAAGAATAAAGACACATCGGCCATTGTTGCAGGCGAATCCAACTCAATCGTATCCGTCGCTGTTTTGAACCAAAAAATTTAAGAAACTATGTTTCAGAACCACCTCATATTTGCAATGAATTCCTCTGAAGGAGGGACGAGGAAATTAAGAAGTGGTCCAAATGTTCAAAAGGTCCGTATAAATTGATATGTGGATCTAAGAACGGTTTTCGTAACTTTTAAACTGTAAAGAAAGCAGCTACTTCTCTGAAGCTTTCTTCCTCTAATATGATTAAGAAATGAAAAAGCATTCAGATTAGGAGATTGCATCTCCAAGCTTCATTTCTGAAAGCTTGATTGAGCCCTGAGGCAATAGCTAAGACCAACGAACTCGATGTGTGATTGAAATCTCAAGTATGCAAATCGAATCCAAATAACAATTTAGATAGATAATCCCCAATATCAGCTCTCATTACAAGAAATTACTCTAATGATGAGGCGTTTAAAGAGAAAATCAGTTAGAGCATATCTCGCATTGATCGTTTTCATATAAAATTCAAAATCGTTTCAACGAAACAACAAATTTAATACAAATAGCTTTGAATTTATAAATTTCAATGTCTAAAGTTACGAAAGTTTCTCATTTCTATTTAATAAATCTGGGTCCCTTTAGGCGATGAAAAAAACCAAACGCCTTAAGCTTCTCCTCAACCATATCACTCGTAATAGGCTTGATACAATAATCATCCATTCCCGACTTTATCGCCCGATCGAGCTCGCTTTGCTGTACAAAAGCCGTACACGCGATTATTTTAATATGATCTATCTCTCCCTTATTATTCAGCCGCCTCAACTCCGTCGCAGTCTCATACCCATCCATTATCGGCATATTACAATCCAAAAACATCAGCTGATACTGCTCGCATCCTTCCCCGCACCTTTCATTCTGTCTTTTCCGAATCATCTCCAGCGCTTGCATCCCATTAAACGCAGAGTCGAATTTCACCTTCAGCTTTGATAGATTCAGCTCCAGAGCCGTTAGATTAAAGCAATCGTCGTCCACAATCAAAACCGGAGGGCACGTGCATACGTGCGTCTTCGCAGAGTTTTTCGCTGATGAGAGAAGATCCTGCTCCGAGGCTAATGGCACAAAGTCTGTTGTGTAGTAAGGGTCGCCAGATATGAGCTGCCTTTTCCTCTCCGGCCAAAAATCCATGGGCACGTCGAGAATACTCGAACGTATTTTTTTCAATTCTCCCTCTTCGAACTCAACAGATGAATACGACTGCGTCCGTGACAGTCTCCCTGGCAAAATCGCTTGATCTAATAGATCAAGCGTTGAGTTTTTGGAGTTTCCACGGTCAAATACAGAGAAGTAGAAGCATGAGCCTTGGTTAACGGTCGATTCGAAATTAATGCACAGCTTTTCGCCTGGCTCGTTTTTGAAGCCGTTCAGTCTCTGCGCGAGGTTATTGGCGATTACAAGTCCCAGACCCGCGCCAGTGGAGTTTATCGCTGTTTTATCTCCGAGCTCGATCTTCTCGAAAGCACGGAAAAGTTTCTTTTTGTTTTCTTCACTGATTCCGATGCCGGTGTCTCTGCAGCTAACTTTTACTCCAGGAATCATTCTATCCGATGATTGGGACTCTTTCTGAGTTTCTTCTAGAGTGAGGGTGACACTGCCTTGAAAAGTGAACTTAACAGCGTTGCTGAGTAGGTTTAAAATTATTTGTTTGAATCTGTTGTGGTCGGTGGATAGATTCTGCTTGTCTTTGGGGATTTTTGTTTCTAGGCTGAGCTCAATGCCTTTTTTCTTAGCTTGGATCTCGAGCAGCTCGATGCACTCCTGAGCGGTATCAATGACGTTCTTTGTTTCATAGACGAGGCGCAACTTATCGGCTTCCATCTGAGAGAAATCGAGAATGTCATTGATAAGAGAAAGCAGCAGCCGGTTGCTTCGAAGGGCAGGTAAAAGGAACTTTTCCTTAACATGTTGAGGCACGGCAGGGTCGCTCAGAGCTTGATCAACGAAATTGATGCTGCCGTTAAGTGGCGTGCGAAGCTCATGAGAAACTGAAGCCAGCATCCTCGTTTTGTATTTATTGTTGTCCTGGAGAGAAATAATCGCGTCACGGTCAGTAGAGTCCGTAATGTTGATCACAACGACGTTTTTCTCATGATAAGTCGAAGTCGCCATCTTCAAGTGATAGTTTCTCATGTTAGCCGCACCTCCCTCGACGCAAATAAACCCTCTTTGAGACGTTGCGCCCAAAGAATCATTGGAGAGCTCTTTAAAGATAGCCCGCTGCGCGGCCTCATTGAAGAGGATTTCAACGATCTGTTTGTATAGATCAAGCAGAGTTTTCTATCAAGAGGGAATAAATTACATTGCATTGAAAATAATAAAGTTACCTCTTCTCCTTCACGGATCGGAATTACACTTGTTCCTTCAGGATTATTCACCGCTCTTACTTTAAGCTTGCTAAATACAGACTGAACCGTAATTTCTTCGTCACCGATCATATTGCTGACCGCTTCGTTCGAGTAAAGGATCGTATCGTCTTCATCGATGATTACGATACCTTCAATGACGTCTCCAAGGATCTTCGTCACCGTTCTAAAGTCATTATTTGCGCGATACCTCTCCAAATAGCTAATCTTCTCATATTTCTCTGAATTATATGTATAGAAAGCGTAGATAAGAAACGCTTCAATCACTGCGCAGATGATACCGTCCCAATCGCTCTCTTGCAGTACCAGAGGTATAAAGATAGCGGCTAAAGTACAGAAATATGCCACGATACGGAAGCCAAAGTTTCCGACGAGATCGAAGATTGAATGGAACATGGTGCACAATACCCAGCCAAAGAGCATAAAACCTATTCGTCCGTAGTCTCTGTCTTCGAAAATCAGTAAATTTACGATCAAGAAGACGCAGCAAAGCAAAATGATGAAATCTGCTCCTCTTACAAGGTATTTTCGGTACTTTGTGATCTTATTGGAGCCGAAGCTGATCCAGTAGAGCACCGGGAGACTCAGCACTGCAAGAATACTGAAGATTATAATGCTGACTTTCCAGGCGTTGACCCTTCTTGCCTCATGGAAACTGTAGTCGATGATAGAGCCGAGACAAAAGACCATGATACCAAAGAGACAGACGGTGGATTTGAATTTAAATTCGCGGGTGAGGTCTTTAGAATGAGCCTTCTGGTGAGACTTCTTTCTGAAACGCAAGCAGGTATCCATTACTTTATTCTGGTACGAAGTTTTTAGTTAAATATTTTTAAATGCAAAGAATTTCTTTGTTTGGAAACACTACTTATTTTACAATTCAGGATTGGTTAAACTTTTTTTTAATAATTATTCTGAGGTCGTTAGTAGAATTAATGCTAAAAATAATGGGAAAAGTGGGTTCAAGGCGGCGAATTTGCCATAATGGGTCTCGCAGCACTATTTATCTGCAATTCATTGGGTTTCATTTTTCTGGTTCCGCTGTATGAAGATGGTTGCTTCCCGAAATTAATTTATAACTTATAACTGAACCGCGTCAGCTGTTAATTTAGATTTTTATCAAGTTTTTATTATTTTTCTATTCCCAGTCCAGAGAGCCATAACGCTCCCTTTCTCGCAGAAACCCGAATAGCTTCTGGTTATCCCTTAAATATCTCGATCTCCAATGCCTTTGAATAGTCTCGAATAGCTTGCACAAAAAAAGCTTAACGACTGAATTTTGAGATCTTCAGAAAGATCATTGAAAGGTCTTAATTGCTTATTCTGCTATGTATTCTTCGGCTCTGAGTTCTTTCAATGGCTTTTTCGAGCCAGAGTGACCAAGACTCCTGATCTGTAAATATTGAACAATCTCCATGAACTTTGAATTCACACCTGAAAGCAGAAATAGGACAGCGCTAACAAAATTATACGCTTCAACAAGAACCAAAGCAGCCACTTTCAATTTTCATTTGGGAATCTGCGCTATTTTAAAGTGTCTGATTTTTTATATTGATTCATAAAATTAATTCCTTAGAAGCGCTCCAGAGTCCTTTCTTTTAAATTAGTGGTCGCGACTCAAAATCATTGGGGTTTATCTAATATAATGTCGATTTATTATATGCGAAGAGTGACTACCAGATTCGTGCTTTTGTTTGAGGAAGTGTTCGCCTTGTTGGATTCTGAAACGTAAAAATTGGATTCTGAAGCATGGTATTTTAATCTTAATATGATTCAGAACTCTTTTAGAAGATCAATAACTTCGATGTAAATTAAATAAATTTTTTAACAGTTAGTGATCAAAACTACTCCCATCTGCCTTGGGATCCTTAATAGAATTTGAATTCACAATATGCGTATAGGAATCCTTAAGGGTTTGATAGCTGCGAGAGGCAGTGTTCGATCAGCGAACTCTAAAAATCCCTCTTCAACTTTTATTGGAAATACAGAATAATATATAGAATGGAGGTATTAGCACTCATAAAGAGCAGCTATCCCTAATAAACAGAAGCCTCAAGAGATGAGTCGTCATAGAGTTGCGTATTGCAGCAGAATTTTGAAGTATCCAGAAAATCAGACAACGAACTCGTTCAACATGACATTTCGAGCTCTAATCATTCATGGTTGTTGGTCTCAAAACAAATTTTTTAAATTGTCTACCCATTTCAAGATAAACTGCTATATAATTTCATATAATGCCTCTTCTGAGGGGTATGAAACATTAATTCTCCATGAAATTCTGTTCAATCTAAGCTATATATTCTTTCTTTTTATCAAATCTTCACTCTCTAGCTCGATAATCAAGCATCCTGAATCGGGGACTTGATGAAGTCATAGCATATTTTTCGGGTAAGATGCTCATCACTAGCTTGTCCTTCGAGCCTTTTTCTATAATTTTCTTCAAAGTACTCTCGCGTTAAAGGTTGCTTCTCCAAGAAAGCATAATAAACTGTTCCTCTGGCCGCAAAGTACTGAAGCGCGAACTCTGGATGGCCTTGAATTCCGAAATATCTCTCATCTTTCGAAGCGAGCAACTCAATCTTACAAGATTTCGATCCTCTAATATATCATTAATAAGGAAAAAATGCTATGCGATAGTGATATACCCATAATGTATGAATCCTGGAGGAAGGACAGAAACCTCATCACCATGAGCCTCAACAACTCTTAATTTATTAGGTACAATTCCCACGTTTTTCTTCATGAATTTTAGATCGAAGAACTCAGGGAACACATCGACCTCTTCGACTTTCGTGATGAAAAACTTCGGATTGTCTTTTCTTTCTTGCATATGATCGCTCTTTCCTCCAATAGAATGGCAGATGATTTGCTCTCCGAAGCAGACGCCGAGGAATTTCGTCTTGGGGTACTCTTTATCGAAAGTTCTGAGCCATTCCCAAGTCTTCAAAAGCCATGGCTCTTCCTTATGAGCTGAAGAAGGACTTCCTGGAATGATAACGCCCTTGGCAGCTTTCATGACCTCATCAGATGGGAACTCGTCTTTAGCGGAGTTATATATAAGCCAAGTCTCGAGATTTCGTTTGAAGATTCCAACATAAAGCGCTGGAAGATGATCGTAGAAGTAGTCGAATTCGGATTGTGTGGAGTCGGGCTTGCACATTAAAAACACATAGATGTTCTGTCTGGAGAGAGGAAGGCTGTCATAGGTTTGCTTTTCTTTGAGATGAGCGGCAATATCGACTGTCTTGATGAATTCTTTTAGTGGGCTCGAAATCTGCTGCTGGGAGAGGTCTTCTACCTTGACCCATTTAAAGTGCAATGGGAGGTCGATTTTAAGAAGGTTGGCGTTCAAATCATCAATATTGAGAGCTCCAACGTCCAGGAAATAGAAAATATGGCCTTGCAACTCGTCATGGAAGCAGCCGCAGTCAGTGACTGTTCTAAGCCATGCTTGATAGTGCTCGTTTGCCCAAAGTTTTGGGATTGGCATGTCCTTAAGAGAAATATTAGTTGGCTTTAAATTGAAAGGGCTAATACCTCAGGGAAGATCAAATCATCCTTGGTTATTGCTTGGCCTTCAGCTATTTTCTTTAAAATGTTTGGAGAGAGCACTCCCTTGGTTTGAGAGACGATGGCGCGAGTGGCTGTGAAGGTGATTGCGGAGTCGTAGCCTTCATAGGCAGCGCTTGGGACGGAAAGAGATTTGTCATCAGAGTTCGTGGAAAACAAGAGGATGTAAAGGCCGTCTGTTCTTTGGGAGTAGAAAAGGACGGTTGCGTGCTTGAACTCATTGAATTCTGTTACGGGACAGAGTTTAGAAGCGTCAATTGTGGGTGAGTCTTTTCTGTTAGTGGCCTCCATTTTTATGAGCTTTTTTTAAATTATTTGTCCAATGTTTTTCTTGTCTATTTAAATAAAAGATAAACTCATACGCGATTTAAAGCTGATCTCACAAGTGCGAGTGATTCACTACTCAAGCGCGTGAAATTGCCAAATGTAGGTTTATGAGTCAAGAATTTGCCTGTAATGACTCTGACTCGAGATTGAGACTAAGAATCTGATTCTTGGCACAACCCTATAACAAAGCATATGAAAGCAACGGATAGGGCACATTATGTTTTCTGAGAATATTCGAAACGAAAAGAATTCTCAGACGATATCAGAAAATATTCATAAAAAGATGTTAAGGACATTCTATCGCAGACGAGAACGCGTTTTTTTGGTTACTTTTGTAGAATATCTTTCTCGTATCTTATGTACATGAAACAAATCTGTTAAAACCATATTAAGCTATCATTCAATAGACCAGGACATAGATATTAGTGTATTTCTAAGGCCAACAGAAACGAAGTTAATCGAGTAAGATCGGAAGAAAAAAAAAGATAGAAGGTGCTAAGGAATATCATCATATTCAGTTTCAAAAAATGGATCTATAATGGAGCACCCATGTTTGACATCGAATGTTACCTCAGCGCAATTTTCAGAACCTGCAAAGTTAAAGATTCCACCAATGAAACGCCAGGAAGCATTGGAATTTAATTTCTTCCAATATATCTAGTTTGAAAAATTTGCCACTATATATCTTGAATAACTGCACTTAGAACGTTTTGCCAGCTTACTTGATAAAGGAAATCAAGAACTAATGCCATGTTGCCTAAGCAGGCTACTTCATTTTATATTAATATTCCACTTTCAATTTCGAAAATTTCTTTTGTACTCTCAAACTTCAACTACTTAGATGCCTTAGAATGAATAAAATTTGGATAGATGGTTTCATAATAGTAAATCTATATATTTAAAGCCTCTCACATATTTTCCAAGCTTTCATTTCAACCTTGAATACAATTCTCTATCTCAAACTCTTCTTTTCTGTCATTGTAAAAATCAAAAGTTTTTTCCTTCTCTGCTAATTGAAGATAATATTCAGGACTAATCGGTATCAACTTATCACGCGCCTTAGCCAAAGCAAACAAAAATACACAAACATCAAACAGTATATATCCACGGTTATTCAATCCTTGCTTTATTTCTCAGCATTTTAGGATGATACTTCACTCATTGCTTTTTTGACCCTCCCACCAGATCCAGCTCGGGGACAAAATCATCCAGCGTCACAGGATCAACAGCTTCCGCTTTCACTAACTCAATTTTGTTCGTATTCGGCTCTTCGAAGTCTTTCGCTTGGAATTTCCCATTCAGCAGCTCCGCCTTCTTCTTCTCCAAATGCGGTGAAAGATCCACAACTCCAAGGAGATCATGATCAAACCACCACCACTCTTCCGGATTGTTAATTTTTTCAAGCTGCTGGAGTTTCTCATCGAGACTTTTGATTAATTTCGCCAAGAGATCCTGTTTTTCACTCAAATCTTTCTGACTCTCAGGGCTTTTGCTATTGAGTTTATGTCCCTCCTTTTCAAGCTCTCTCACCTCGGCTTCAGACAATAGAGGTTCTAATTTTTCAATTTTCCCATCTAACACCGCCTTGATCAGCCGAACTGTGGAAAGCCATAGACTAATCCTAAAGAATTTATTTTGTGGAATGAAATAAGATTCAACATGCGATAGCTCCTCGATTTGCTGCTTCGCAATAATAATTTGTTGATATTTTGTATCAGTTCTCAACGCACCAGAAATCGCGGGGTTCTTCGATATGCTCGAGATTAACAACAATTTTTGCTCAAGCTTCTTTTGAAGCGGCTGTTTCAGCTCAGCCGATAACTTCAAAATCTCTTCGCTTGACTTCGTTAGCGCTTTCCAATCAATTGGGGGTATAGTGGCATGCTCATTGATTAATTGGACGAGGTGTGCGGCTTTTGTCTCGACAGAATTAACATAATTCTCGATTTCAGGAAGCTTATAAGGAAACATATTCAATTGCTGCTTTAAAAAGCCCATATATGTGGGGTCCCAGGCAGAGATAACCATTCTATACGTTTTGATTATTTCAGAATAATTGAGGGGAAGTTTTCTAAGCGCCTCAGGAAGCGGAGTCCTCGAGATTCTGTCAAGAGCACGCTGTTTATTTAACACGTTCAAAAAAAGGCTCGCAGACACGCTTCGTTGCTCAGGAGCGAGACAACCCTCGATGAGTCTTGGGTAGCAGGCCATGAGGAACTGTCTATCCTCAACAAAATTGTTTATTCCTTTGAGAATTGGACAATTCTCAGGCAATGCTTTTTGCGATTCTAATGCATTTCCTGCTTGTGCTAGCCTACTCCATAATTTCGAAGGGCATACTCTAAGCGAAACCAAGACGCCGGCTAACGCCGCCCATATGTTTCGCTCGCGGGTAGAGTTGAAATTTGGTTTGTTTACTCTCTTAATAATACTGTTTATGCTTCTGCTCAAATGTCTGAGGACCATTCGAGTCACGTCTGCATTGACGAACTCTCTTGGTTGTAGCTTTTGCAACCGGTTGAATTCTTCAAAGAAACCTTGCATCCAACTCAGCAGTTTGCATAGGTCACTATATCGTTGCAATTCTTCAGGAGATAAGGCAATAAGTGAATTCATGATTTCTGCGAGAACGGCGTTCGCGTCAGCTATTGTAGGGATTGATTGAATAATTTCACCGAATTTCTCTGGAGTGTCTTGGTCTAGTGAGGTTGAGAGGATCTGCTCCATTTTTACGATGATTATCGTCGCATTTTTATCAATCCTTGACCTTCGATGCTGTAATTTACCGCTTTCCACGAGCAACAGTTCAACGATGTCTCTCCACTCTGGAGGCAATGGGAGATTCTCCAACATCGACTGTTGAGCTGGGGAATAGAGGAATTGATTGAGAGCTTGTTGGCTAACTCTATCTTGTTGTCCTTTTGCGCTATCTGCGCTTTGAACCAGTTTTGGAGCGTGTTTCCGGAGCATGTCTAAAAGTAGGTTTCTGTCTTGGTAAATCGGAGGCAAATGCTTTGTTGATTTTTTTACTTTTTCGGTTAATGACATTGGTGGGTCGAGATTTCCTGCAGCTAAGTCATTCTTCAGCCCTGGCGATTCCAATGCATCTGGTTTCTTATCAACGGGCTTTTTCGGAATGGAAATTTTCATAGAATTTGAGTGTTCTGACGGATCTCTTGAAAAAATCTGATAATTATTCGCATGTGGCACAGGCGACGGTTTCCCTCCTGATTTCAATAGCATTTTCCTGGCAGTTTCTTTGAGGTTAATTGTTGAGGTTGCTGTAGAACTTTTCTGAGAAGAACTTCTTTCGAGTTGCATGGTTTGGTTATCGTTCCTACGATCAGTTGTTCTCGGATTTCCGCTCTGATTGTCAAAGAAAAATAGCATTGGAGGAAGATCATTTGGAGGATTGTTCTTCAAGAGATGATTTGAGTCCTTTTCTGCGAGAATAACTCCATTTCCTTCAGGTAATACTGCTGGTTGGCGGTATTTGGGAAGCTCGAAGGCCTCTTTATTAAGCGTAGTTGCTAACAAATCGAGTTTGCCAAGTAATCCTTGCTGCTGATCGAGATAATGGGTCAGAGGCGGTCGAGCTGCTCTGAGATTTCTGAAAAATCTGTCCTGGTGCTCTTTTTTTAAAGGAGCTCCGGTCTGCATCAGGCCAATCATCTGAACTAACTCCTTGTCCTTCTGGGTTTGCTCCTGGAGTTCTTTCATTTGAGCTTTAATAGTAATATGACAATCTGCCAGTTTTTGAATGAGCAGCGTGACAATTTTTTCCGCAATGGAATACTGCTCGTAGCCTCGTTTTCTGCTCTCTTGGTATTCCATGGCATAGCTGACTTTTTCGTAGACTATTCGTTTCAAATCGGAAGAAATCATCTCTTGGTGCTCCTTAGGATGTGATTTTCCGCATTGGTTGCATAGGAATAGATCACAGCTTCTGCAGTAAGAGAGAATGGGCAATGGATGCAATTCGCAAGTGAAATCGAGGCGCAGATTTGGCGCGTTCATGGTGTTTTGTAGTTTATTTGTATCTGGAATATATTCTATAAATATTGTTTTGATTTCCTTAGGGCTTGTTAGATAATATACCAACGATTAAAAAAATTGGGAACGGTCAGCCAATCCCCCAAATACAAAGCTAGAACGATTGTTATATTCGAGATTCGGGACAATCAACTTATATTTCGAACAATTAGGTAGCAAAATACTGGTACTGATTCTTAGCCATGTTTTTATGTCCTTTTGTGAATCGATATGTGCAATTCAACGTATCTGATTAAAGGAGAGAAGAAGAAATTTAGCGAATCAGCTGATTTTTATAGGGAAGACTGGATTAAGGTGTTATTATCTGATGTATCAGCTTTTTCTTGTTGAGTATTGCAGGAATACGAAAATTTGCAATAAAGCTCAAATGGCAAAAAAATTTTTGAGATAATATTACTTACAATAATTTGCATCTGTGCAGATTTCTCATGATAGTATCTTAGTGTTGAAAAATCTGGATAACTTCATCAGCACAATTCTCTCGAAAAGGACTTCTTCTCAAAACCAAAGCGATTCAGAATGGAGTAATCATTCATCTAAAAAAGTTACTGAAGTCATCAGCTTTCTTGAATCAACACCATCAATTGAAAGCTTCCCATTTCTGACATGGCTTCATGAAGAAATAATTCCAATAATTGCATGTAGACCGATCTCTTATCAATAAAAATTCACTTGAAATCAGTTTTCATGCATCCAAGCCTGCCAATATTTATATACAGGAATTTTTCAATCGATGTTATAACAGATAACTGGGAAAGGGCCAATGGAGACCAAATAGCAGACTACTGTAGATCTACATGTTTATAGTCGCCTTCTTTACTCTTTATTTTCGCGATGATTTTCCAGAATTTTTCGAAACAAATTTCACTATTCGAAAATATCAAGAATTTTCTTCATTCAATTGGAATCGCCATTCTAAAGCGTGACTCTTTTGTAACCTTAATGATTAAAGTCACGTTTTTCACGCCTAATATCATTTTTTATTAAAAGAACTGTACTTAACAAACCACAATCAGAGTTTTAATGCACTTAACTTATTTTCGAGCATCTTCGCTATCTGTCAAGCCAATTCAACCCAAAACACCTACTACTTACGTTCGCACAAGCATAGTTGAAGAGAATGCAATTAAGGAAAGCTTATCTACAAGATTTCTTTCCTCGCTCTTAGTTCTATCAAAAGCGCATTTGCACAGATTATCTATTTTTATTCTTGGCTTTCTCCAGAACTATCGCTTTATCCATATATACTGGTACATCGAGCATAAACCCCTAATTCATATCTAGTCTAATCTTTTAACTCGTTGCTGATGTTTCGGAGCAATCTTAATATATGTTGCGCCATCTTCCTCAACCAAATTTGAAACCAATAATTGGCTCCATTTGGCATACTTCTCCATCTTTTTCTTGTAAGCCTGTGATTCTTTTCTTTGGAGAGAAGGCTGAACCGAATCCGAGGTTTCCAGGACCTTCTTCATCATCCCCAGGAATTTCATGCATTCTGGATTCGAAGTCATTTCTACAAACGAAAAATCAGTCAAAAAGGAGAAAGAATTAGCTTATTTACGGAAAAATTCAAGTAGTTCCTGTCTCAATCCAGGTGCAGTTTCTTCATCATTCAGTTTTTTACATTGTGCAAGCATATCGTAGCCATCCTTGCCTATTGAAATATAAAACAATTACACTTTGCCACCGGGAATAAAGCTTTACCCTCAGCAAGGAACCATTTAGTTGCAAGTATGTATGTCTGGTTGAGATCAATTGGCACATCACCGACTTTAACACTGTCTTTTATCACACGCTCGAACTTAGGCTTCTTAGGGTCGTAGCTGAATGCTACTCCAGATAACTATTTAAGTCATTAGAGTTTAGTCGTGAAGAATACGTTTTTACCATTGGGAATCTGCCCTCGAACGCTGGGTACTGAGAAACACCGTTTTCTAAGGCGTGCAAGAGCTCTTTTCCTGTTACCTCCATCTTGATGACTGGATCTATAAAAGGCAGCATTCCGAATATCTCTTTAAGTCGTATCGGGCCCTCAGGTATGATAGTATCGATACGAAGAGTCCCGGAATTGAGGATACAGACATCGGCTTCGACGGCTATTCTCGCGATGTCAGCAATAAACTCAGCGGCGTTTGTCCCTTGGCTGCGGATCTTACTGAAACGGCAATCCAGTGGACAATCCGTGAACCCAATAATCTTACCCATTGATTCTTCAAAGGATTTTAAATCTCTTTCCACGAATTTTTGGACCTCTGCGTCAGGTTCCCATTTCGAGTCAACCACGGTGGTTTTAACATCTACGGTGAATTTATTTTGTAGGATTTGGTCAGCAGCAATGTCTGGGTATTTTTTGGGGTCTTTTTGAATTTCTTCAATGACGCTCGGTGAGAGCAGTTTCAGTGTTATGGTGTTAAACTCACGGAAATCACCAGCGCATTTAACAACGTAAACATCTCTGCGTTTCTCTATTAATCTCATGTGATCATGTCCGCCAAGAATTAAATCGACGCCTTCGACATTTTCAGCGAGATGGAAGTCTCTCGGCTATGAGTAGCATTTAATTATTTTAGTGATGGGTATTATTTTTCAATATTACGTCTCTCATGTGAGTCAGCGCAATGACTAACTCGCATTTATCTTCTTCTCTTAACTTCTTTGCCCATTTATTGGCAGAAACGATATAATCTTCATAGGCAACGTCAGCCGGCGTGAGGCAATTTAGCGTTTCGATCCATTCATACTCACCCAAACCTATAGTTCCGATCTATTGAACAGATTAACATTAGCCCTGCGCCTGAGAAAGAGATAGTGTACTCTGATTCCGTTATGTTCGAAGATGTAATGGCTCAATGTTCCAGCGATCCTGCTTCCATTAGGATAGGTCATATTTGTTAATAACCATGGAAAGTTGGTTTTGCTCAGTAAGTATTCGGTTTCGTCAATGTCATAGTCCTAAAAAAAAAATTAGTTGGAGCCCAGAATGCACAAACTCACGAAATCGTGATTTCCAATGCATGAGACCTTGATGTTAAGAGCATTGATAGGCTCGAGCATCTGTTTTCCTCGATAAACGTTTCCTACTGCGAAGGGGAAGCAGATTTAGAGAGGAGTAAGTGGAGGCAATGTTACAATTGGAAGGGCTGAAAAGATCGCCTGAAAAGAGAATAATTGGGTTTTCTTTTTCGAAAGATTTTAATGCGGTAGCAAATCTTGCAGCTCCACCGACTGGCTCAGCTGGGCTCGGTTCGATATTGTAGCTGTCGTTGAAGTGAAGGATAGTGAGAGTGCGAATGTCTTGAGAGTTTTCCATTAGTAGTAGAAAATAAAAGTAATTGTGCTGATTAAAAAAAACGCCCGGTTAAATCGTAAGATTAATCCCAGCGTGTCAAGAAAAATTTCGAATTATGTGCAACAGAATCAGTAGCATTCATTAAATGAGGGAAAAGCTACAAATTCTGCCGCGAATGTTCTTGTGAGGTGAAATATTTCATATTTTGTGGTTTCAAGGCTGCTGTGCCTTGTTTTTCCAGTAAATCTAGCTCAGGGTTTTTGGGCATTTAAATTGCTGTTGGTTCTACTGATTGGAAATGTTGACTGTAATTGCGAAAATTAGGTCGATTTTATGACTGTGACTCGCTTTGGGAAGTAAGGATACATGGAGAGTAAAATTACAGAGGTATATACCGAATCAAATTTCTTGAGCGATAGAATCAAAAATATCGAAAATCCACGTGGTATTTTCAAAAAAATATAGAACTCACAAATTAATCATAACTTGGTTTTGGTAATATGAAACTACGTGTTTACTTCTATTGAAATGTATTTCACATCAGTTAGCCAAGGTCAGTCTTGAATCTTCCCCATTGAAACAAGGAAGATTCAAATTGTAAATACTTGGTAATTGTTTCACGAAATCAAAATATTGAGCTTCGCGCCCTTAGTCCAACGCCTTAGTCCTATTTTCTAGCTCTTTGTCTGTGGTTCAGCTATACAATGCAAGGGAAGTCCTGGATTAATCAATTTGAAGTTAATTTTGCTGAAATATTTAACTATACACTCAAAATTTCATCTTCTGCCGAGCTAAATGTTGTAGACATGTTATTGGGAAACTAAATAGGAAAAGTGATCAAATATGAGTACGCCTCTTATTTTTATTTTTTTTTTTGGTTTATCGCGCTGTGTAAACGATAAATTGCAATAGAAACCGGAATTTGATTATTTGAAACTATACATAATTTTTTATCTTTATGAAGGGTTTATCAGATTCCCGAGCAAGTGACATTAATAACTCGTCAAACATAAAGAAATCTCAGAATTCTGGTATTTGTGAATATTTTGAAACAAATCCAGACTGTTTTTTCAACTTGCAACCTTTTAATGATTTAGATTTCTTCATGGAGTGCGGCACAAAAAAGACTACACTCCAACGGGAATTTTCTCAGATTGATAGTCATTAGCAAGCTGACAATTTCTAAGTGTTGTATGTACTGAACGAACGCACAGAGAAAACCAACCCACTATCGACAGATTACTGATTTTGTATGGAATATCCTGACTATATGAGCTAAGTGAATGAATATGTTTCATCGAAAATATGACTAAACAAATATTCAGGGCTCATCTCTCTCAGATGGATGCTTTATCATTGGCATTAAATATGACACTCTCACTTAATTTAATGTAATTCAAGGCAGAAGAATTATTAATATCTTGGTCGCTAACTCAGATGACAGTTTCTACACAAACAGCCCAAGTTCATTTCGATCCAGCTATTATGAACAGTATTTAGCAAGAACCTGTACTTCACAACGTTAATCCTTTCAAAATCAGGAAGACTATTGGACCAAAACATGTTTATCGATGATTGAACACTAATTTTGCTTATTATTACCGTTTTTGTGAATTTAACAAAGAAAAGCGTAACCAAAAAAAATATAAATTGTATGTTCGGTTCCTTCATGAACCAGCTCAAAACGACAAGCTGCTGCAATTCCGGAACTGTTGAGGAAGGACGCGGATCAGAAATCTCAATAAACTACTCTCCCTATCGCAATGGCAAAGATCATGGAGGCAAATATGACGATTTGTCTCGCGATTTCAAAGGATATAAGTCTTCTATGCCAGTTGACACCTTCAATCCTAAAGGAAATACCTATACTTCCAACTCCAATACAAGCGTCCACGGTCCAGCACCAGAAAACGGGGTGAAGCTGAAACAAATACCAGATTATATGACTCCTACCACCCAAAAAATCCTTGATAGCTTGAAACCTTTCGAATACGTGCATGATAACCCCGAAGACAAGCATCTCCCTGTCCTTGAGCCATATGAGGTCGCGGAAGGCGCAGTTTATACTGGGCAATGGAAAAATGGAAAACGCCATGGAAGAGGTGAGCAGATATGGCCGGATGGGGCGCTTTACCAAGGATATTGGCGAAATGACTGTGCTAAAGGGAAAGGGAGGCTGATCCACGCGAATGGAAATGTTTATGAAGGGGATTGGCACAAGGATAAAGCGCATGGGTTCGGAATCTTCGCGAGGACAGATGGCTCGCTGTATGAAGGAGAATGGTTTGAGGACTATCAGAACGGGTATGGGAAAGAGAGCTGGCTAGATGGCTCTCAATACGAGGGAAACTATTACATGGGAGCGAAGCATGGGAAAGGAAAATTCTATTGGGGCGATGGATCGTCGTATGAGGGTGAATTTCAACAGAATGAACTTCATGGGCACGGTCTTTACGTCTGGCCTGATAAATGTCGATATGAAGGCGATTGGAAATCGAGCCGAATGGACGGGAAGGGGACGTTTTGGTGGCCAGATGGGAGGAAATACGTTGGTGACTACCTCCAAGACAAGAAGCATGGATATGGGATTTTTTATTGGCCTGACGGCGCGGTTTATAAGGGCTACTGGGAGAACGGTAAGCAGCATGGCATTGGTAGTCTTATTAACGCCGCAGGGGTGGAACGACAAGGACAATGGGTCAATGGAAAGAGAGTGAGGTGGATCGAGAAGGGAGAAGCGGCTAATGTAATGGTTGAAGATCCTAAATAAAGAAATAAATCGTCTTTTGAGGTCAAATAACAAATTTTCATGTAGTTTTGGTTTGACACCAGCACTTTCGTATTTGTATAATTAGATATCGTGCATAAGCGTCTACGCTATCCTCATAATGAGCTTAGAATATTTTAACATTAATAAACTCGATAATTTTTCTGTGGGACACATCTATCACGAGACTTTCCCGAGTTAAATGAAGAGAACTCTTCTAATAAAAATCAGTCTCCAATTATAATTTCATTCAAATCAAATCAGACTCTCCATGAATATGTACACGAAGGCAGAGCATAGTTATCTATTCTCTTATAGTGTGCAGGAATCTGATGGGAAAATTACGCTTCTTTTGCAAAAAACAATGGATTAGGCCTAAACTTCGTGATCGGACTATCCAGCGAATTATATTTCACTCTCGCATGGTGCTCACTAGCATCTTGCTGGTAGTCGCTGACCTTCATCAGCTCACAGAAATCTTCAAAGCTGATCTTTCCGTCTTTTGCGCATTGAGTTTCATTGATCATTTGCGTAATCTCCTGCTCAGACATATGCTTCGCCGCTCTCGTCATTGCCTCTTTTAAGTTCTTCGCTGTGATGAACCCTGTCCCGTCAATATCAAAGTGTCCGAACACCCACAGCAGCATTTCCCTCGTTAGATACACCTTCGTATCCATCGCCAAGAACAAAAACTCAGAGAAGCTTATCGTCTGCGAATCATCTTCAACATGCACATGTTTCATTATTTCCTCCAACTCCTCAGGCCTGACGCTGAGCTTCTGCTCTTTGATGACTTTCTTCAAGTCTGCGATAGTTATCTCCCCGGTGTTTTCCTTATCAAAATATTTGAAAGTCTCCCGCATTTCTTTTAGTTCCGCATCGCTTATTTTCGTGGTCAATACGTTTAGTACTTCTTTTTGCAGCCTTTTCTTTATCGTGAAATGCTTGAAGCTCTCAATCACGTGCTCTGCTTTCTCGTGTTGGATTTGCTGAACTTTCTTTGATCTTTTTATCCAAGGGTGCTCCAGCGCCTTCTTCGCAGTCATTCGTTTCCGTGGGTCCTTGATAAGCAGCTTCGCCACCAAATCCTTTGCTGAATCAGATATATTTTCCCAGATGCCACTATGGAAATCCGGTTCCTCGCAAATGATTTTTTTCGCTAGATTAACTGTATTTTCGGCATTGAATGGAGGATGACCGCACAATAATATATACATCATAACGCCCAAGCTCCAGTTGTCACAGCGACAGTCATATTTGCCGTGAACTATCTCTGGAGCGATATAATAAGGCGTTCCGACCTGACTAGATAGCGTTTGATTTGGCTCAGCGTAACGGGAGAGTCCGAAATCGATTAATTTGATTTCGGCGTCAGCCTCCTTGCTAGCGTAGAGGAAGTTCTCTGGTTTGATGTCCCTATGGACAATTCCTTTCTCGTGAAGGTATTTGACGGCTGAGAAAGCCTTTGACATTATCTCAGAGGCTTCGGCCTCTCCGAAATGCTTCTTTTTGATAAACTTCTGCATAAGTTCGCCGCCGCTGCAGTATTCCATGACCAAATGGAAGTAGAGTTGGTCCTGATAGACTTCGTAAAATTTGACGACGTTAGGGTGGTCGAGATCTCGCAATAGCTCGATTTCTCTGTAGAGGAGTTTAAGGTCGTCTTTCATTCTGCTTTTCTCGATTGTTTTTACTGCGAAGGTGGGCCCTTTGGTGCCTTTTGGCGTTGCTAAGCGCACAGTGCCGAAATGTCCATGACCTAGTTTGAAAAAGTGAGCAAAATGAATGGAGTTTGGAGTTACCGAGCACTTTCTTGTCGAAATCGTAGACTGTGAGGATGTTAGAAATAGATACGGTTGTTTTTCTCATATCTCGTCGCTTGATGTAAGCTTTTTTCCGGTTTTTCCCACAAGCAGTTCCCATTTTGCTTTGATAGTATGTAGTTCGACAGTAAGTAATTTATTAATAATGAGTTAAGCGAAATTTGTATGCTTCGTCTTATTGCGAATTTATTTTATTTAAGCGACGTTTTCTTGTAACAAATCGATATTGAGCAGGAGTTATTTGAAGAATACTAGCTGAGTTTGATAGCAATTTGACTTGCTGGAAAAATTTTGAATGGATGGCTGTTTCCATCCACATTTTTGAGGGATTTGAGGAAACACCCTACAAATGAATTTACGCACTGATCGAAATATACTTGGAGTCAGTTCATTCTTTTGTTGAGCTAACAATCAGCGAATCTATTTTACAAATTGATAGTGGG
>ENA-UOUE01000776-UOUE01000776.1-compost-metagenome-genome-assembly--contig:-NODE-776-length-24070-cov-15.533781_pt1 | contig 24070 bp, 25 predicted proteins | sample MGYA00238146_ERZ747223 | MGnify/ENA primary metagenome ERZ747223 (study PRJEB28781, sample SAMN06268865) | compost metagenome | isolation source: single cell | place: USA: California, Emeryville, Joint...
CAGAAGGAATCCACTCTTCATTTGGTCTTGAGACTTAGAGGTGGTATGCAAATCTTCGTGAAGACCCTCACTGGCAAGACTATCACCCTCGAGGTTGAGCCCTCTGACTCTATTGAAAACGTCAAGGCTAAGATCCAAGACAAGGAAGGTATCCCACCAGATCAACAAAGACTTATCTTCGCCGGAAAACAACTTGAGGATGGTAGAACTCTTTCTGACTACAATATTCAGAAGGAATCCACTCTTCATTTGGTCTTGAGACTTAGAGGTGGTATGCAAATCTTCGTGAAGACCCTCACTGGCAAAACCATTACCCTCGAAGTTGAACCTTCTGACTCTATTGAAAACGTAAAGGCCAAGATCCAAGACAAGGAAGGTATTCCACCAGACCAGCAAAGGCTCATCTTCGCTGGAAAGCAACTTGAAGACGGTAGAACTCTTTCTGACTACAATATTCAGAAGGAATCCACTCTTCATTTGGTCCTCAGATTGAGAGGTGGTATGCAAATCTTCGTGAAGACCCTCACTGGCAAAACCATTACCCTCGAAGTTGAACCTTCTGACTCTATTGAAAACGTAAAGGCCAAGATCCAAGACAAGGAAGGTATTCCACCAGACCAGCAAAGGCTCATCTTCGCTGGAAAGCAACTTGAAGACGGTAGAACTCTTTCTGACTACAATATTCAGAAGGAATCCACTCTTCATTTGGTCCTCAGATTGAGAGGTGGTATGCAAATCTTCGTGAAGACCCTCACTGGCAAAACCATCACTCTCGAAGTTGAACCTTCTGACTCTATTGAAAATGTTAAGGCCAAGATCCAAGATAAGGAGGGTATCCCACCAGATCAACAAAGACTCATCTTTGCTGGCAAACAACTCGAGGATGGTAGAACCCTCTCTGACTACAATATTCAGAAAGAATCTACTCTTCACTTAGTGCTCAGATTAAGAGGTGGTGATTTCTAGATTGTTTTATTTTTGTAAATAATTTTCATTATTTCTGCAAGCTTCATATTGAATCTATGATTATTAATCATTAATCATTAATTATTAGGCTCTAATCCTCTCCTTAAAACAAAAATATTCGCATCATAAAAAAAAAAATGTCCCTTCTCAGATCAATCAATGTTTAGAGATATTTAAAAGCCTTTACACCATTATATTATATCGGTCTAATTGCACAACACTCCTACATAGAATCAATGTTAACAGCCATATCTCGATATCAATTTCTTTCTAAGAGAATCAAATAATCATCACTCTCAGTATGAAAAACATTTTTTCTTTTCTGATTGAGATTTACATATAAACCTCAATGGATAAAATTTTGTCAACATTGTAGGCAAATATACTTAAATGCAAGTTACGGCACTTCATCCATTATAAATAATAATCATAGGGAGATCTGTTTACATATTTATAAAGCTTTTTGTAAGAAATGTGTCTGAACGTGAAAAAATGCATTTAAAACACTTCGGCTCTACATAGTGGACATTTTTTCCCTACTTTTTTCAAATCTTCTGCGCAGTTTTTATGGATAATATGTCCGCATTTTAATCCCATTAATTTCTCACCAGGTTGATACTCCTCAAGACAGATACAGCAGCTTGTTTCAAAATTAAATTCCCGATTTTCGTTTCTCGTTGGTAATGCGGTTGCTGCTTGATGTTGCTGCGATGATGGAACATAATTAGGACTCTGGTGATTTTGGTTGATCGAAATAGGAGGGTTAGAATAGAAATTTTGGTGTGTCTGGATAGAAATGGGAGGATTCGCAAGGAGATACTGAATGGGCTGAGCTTGTTGATCCATATACAAATAGCTATCGGCAATTTCTTCGAAGGACTCGTGATGTCTGAAATTCCTGCGACAGCAACAACAACATTCGATGATCATCAGAAAGAATAATAAATATTGGCTTCCTGTTGCTATCATCAGAGCAAGTCGTGCTTGCTCATAAAATACAGTTGAATCTCGCAACTGAGGATACATCTGTTGTACATAAAAGCATCCAGTCAAAAATAGCGCAGCGATTACAACACATACCAGCAAGAATAGGAATTGCTTCCTTGACAACTTATACCAAACATGTGGCAATCTTTGCTTCGTAAAATACGCAACTATAGTCGCCCCTCCAAATATCATTCCATAAAGTATCGCAATCAACCATTCACCTGCAGAAGTCAATACTTGTTGAGACCTTAGATAAGCACTAAAGACAGTAACAGCATAAATTACGGAACTAGTGTAGACCATAAATACAAGGCCTTGGAAAAATTTCTTGCAAATTTCTCCAAGAATCCGAACAAGCAGATACAAATTCCCGATAATCCAGGTACAAGTAAGGATGTATGTTCCCAATGCGCGAGTAACTTCACTGATTATCAAAAGGTAGAGAGGTGCGTTTTGAAAGGAGGTTAAAAAGAATTTGTTTGGGAGTAAAATGTATAACCAGACATGGATGAGCGTGATATTGATTGGAGCCATTACGAGCACGAAGTTATCAGGGAACACTGGCTGGAGAGATTTCTGAACCATCAGGAACGATATCATAAATCCAGTCCAAACAACGTTGCATGTCCCAACAAGCATCAATGAAGAGTGTAGGTTTGATGACAACTCCTCGTTTATCGCCAAAATGGCTATTACTATCCCCAGAAGAACGTTTAGAACAAAGTATGATGTAATCCATTTGCCATAAGAGCTATCTTGTGAAGAGGAGTTGGAGTAATACATGTTATGACACCAAGTAAGGAGAAATTTTCTATATGTATTTCCGGAATTTTATTTATAAGCTCGAAAAGCTGAGAATATAAGGAATAGAATAAGCAGAAGCTAGACCATATATTTCGGCGGTTTAACACACTTTTGAATAAGTGAATCATAAACTAAACAATGATTTGTAAAACAATGTAGTACAAACATTTTAGATTTGGTCATATGAAGATTACATCCGTTCTATCTCTTCTATATAGATGACCTCTAGAGAAATTGTGAAAAAGTAGACTATGATGCACGGACTTACCAATGGATGAGGTGGATCAGAGACAAAAGTTTAATCGAGGTATTAATCTAACACGGTTCAGTTATCTGTCTTTCCTCTGTTTGCCAAACTAAACTGATTAATCGTACTTATTTCGAATTCGGAGATGAATTTTTTTTAAACAGGTCAGGATATAAGGTCATCACATCAATCATAGTTTAGCATGGAAATGAAAGTTCAGTTAACGTTTTTATGCTTTTCGCTGGGGCTTCCAGTATCAGTGATTGTAAAGCTTTAATGTCTCTTCTAAACACAAAAAATTTGGTGAGGAAATTTCCGGATTCAGCTATTGTGAATATAAATTGATCTCAGCAGCACAAACTTCCAAAATCCAAACTGTCAATACTCATTTTTTCAGAAAATTTTGCAATCACTAAACAAGATTCTAATAATTAAAATCCGGCCATTGTTGATGCCAAGTCTCCTGCGAAGCGCAATGGAATATTCTTAGAATCCTACTTCAGAGAGTCAATATGAGAGACAATATTTAAGAAACTCGGGGCAGCAATTTCAAAGTGATGCGCCTGACGAAATTTAAGATTCTAATTTAAATAGGATAAACCTTTCAATTAGAGTTTAATTCGTTTCTAATTAATAACAGTCTTTATTAGCGTCAAAGTGCGTTGGTAGCAGAAATTTACTTACCTACTCAGATCAAATAAATCTCAAAGAATTATTGCTGAACCTGATGGTCGAAAAGGACATCGTCTTCAAATCAGCAGTTGTAAATCATCTTGAAAACTGTTCAGTTTTGATGGAGTTTCATCTAGAACATAAATTTCAGCATAAATCCTTCAGAATATGGGCTGGTGCCAACAGATTCGGAAGGCCGGAAACTCGATCTTACACGAATCAATAACGTTGAGGAAATTTACAGAGAAGAGATGGCTCCTACGGTTGTTTCGGTTGGATACGATACTGTGAGGCAGACCGTAAAGACTCATTCATTCTCTATTAAGGACTATTTTTATCCAATTACCTATTTGATAATAGAAAGTCGCCATTAAAAAAATCATCAAGGATGGATTGCTCACAAGCTTTCAGAAAAAGTTGGCCAAGCAGGAATTTCCACTTCATTGCAGCCTAAATCATGAAAATATTGTCAAAGGGTTGGAGTGGAGTGAAAATGAGAAAGAATATGTGCTACTTATGGAGTATGTCAATCAACCAAACTACTTCAGAGAAAAAATTGACGTTGTAAGATACCCTAATTACTATTCAACCTGATGAAGATGGATTTTACTATGTTTAGAATCTTACTCCTGTAAAGAACGAAATCAAATTGAAATCATACATGAGCGATATTCTAGAATCACTAAACTACCTACACAAGCAAGGAATTGTTCACTGTGATCTCAAACTTGAGAATCTGCTGGTAAATAAGTTTGAAGATGAGGATCGGCTCCCTATCGTGAAAGTTTGCGATTTTGGATTGGCTCATATAACAGATAAAGAAACGAATACATTCTTCATGGAGCAGAAAGCGGGATCATTTTCTTATCTCGCACCGGAAGTCAAGGGCGTATGATTTACTATTCATGAGTTTATTCTAATTCCTATTTCTATATTGCTAATACAGGGCACTTATCTCACTGAAAAGATCGATATGTTCTCTCTGGGAGTTGTTTTGTACAAAATGGCGGTGGCTTACAAACCTACTATATTGGGAGATTATAAATATGGGTCTGGTCCAATTCCTTTTAGAAAATTTGACTGGCGCAAAAGAAGTCCACAGCTTCAAGATTTGGTGACAAAACTTTTGGAATATGATCCTGAAAAACGCATCACAGCAGAAGAGGCTCTCGACCACCCTTGGTTTACTATTTAGGCTTTTTTAATGACTTTATCACAGAGAGAGAGAAAAGATTTTGAAAAATGAATGAAAACGCTTTCAAAGTTCTTCTAATTGGTTTCGAATTTTTATTAATAGCTTCCCATATTCATATGGTTTTACTCACAAAAATATCAAATCAGGAGAGGCTTCTCTTTGAGGTTCATTTATAGTTTTTTTGATGGATGAGCTGTGGGATGATTAATTTACCATTGATTTCGAGTGCCTATTTTATATATGATAAATTTGTTCATTGTTCATTCTGTAACATCTCTGCCGCTTTCGATATTTTCGATTTGAGTCTTTGATAAATTTGTGCAGTAAACATCAACTCAATAGCTCCCAAACATTTCCTGAAATATTTTTATATAACTGATTGATAAACTGAAACCCACTATAAAAAGAATTTAACTACGAGATAATGGTACATTTCACTTTGGCAACACTTTTGCTCACAATCAATTCAAAATTTTCTCTCTTAGCCCAATTCAGTTTATTCTCACAACAGCTCCAGATCTTCTAAAAACGGAGGTACTCTTGGCGCAAAGAAATCAGGCGTGGACGAGACTCTCTTTGGTAATATATTCAGATCTCTATACCTTCAAACCTTTGGGAGCAGCAGTTGTCTAACAAAATCCTTGTAATTGATAGGAACTCGCAAAACTACAAAAGCTCAGGTTGATGAGGAGCGCAGAAGAGCTGAAATTGAAAAAATAAAAGAGCAAGTTCGTCAAGGAACTGTGACTGATCCAAATGTGATTATCATTCCTCAATCAGATCTTCAGCGAATGAGAGTAATAGCAATGCAATATGTTTAAGTGAACTTGGTTTAGAATGAAGCTATTATTATGACAAAAGAAGAACAACTTCAGCAAAAAATGATTTTAGACGAGCAAAAGGAAAAGCAGCAAGCAGCCGCCAGAGCAAAGAAAGAGAGAATGTTGCAAATGGAGGCGGAAAAGAAAAAATATGTCCCACTCACCGAAGGAGAGCAAGAAGATTTGATGAAAGCAAACGCATTAAAACACCGAGTATTCAATCTAATCGCATTAGAGAAGAAGTTCTAAATATGTAATGATAGGCACAAGAGATTTTGAATGAAGGTTTAGATGAAGTCAAGCATATGAATCAGATGGTCACCTATGCGAAATGTGTGACGATCAGAGACAAGCAACTCGAAGAGAAGAAAAAGATTCAAGAAGCAAAAAAATTAGAGGAGAAGAGAAAGGATTTAATGATGGAAATTGACCGATTGAAGCTCATCAAAAAATTGGAAGAGGAAGAAAGAGCTAAGAAAGAGGAGCAACGCAAAGGACATCTTGTGATTATTGATCAAATTAAAGAAAACGAACTGAAAAGACTTCAACTACAAGAAGAGAAAGAACAAGAAGGACAAAGAATTATTCGTGGAATTGAGCAACTGAAAAAAGAAGAGGCTGAAGCAGCTCTTGTAATTCAATTTAAATTGCTTATCGAGAAGCTAACTTCTGCCCCCTTGTTTTAGAGAAAGAAAGAACATGCCAGAATGATGCTTGATGAAATCTACGCTGCGAATCAGGCAGCGATTAAAGGAAAGGAGGCTAAAATTATTGCAGAAAGAGAAGAAATCGAAAAGATCATTAAATATAACCTTGAGAAAGATCAAAAGGAAGCCGAATATCAAGCCGAACAAAAGTAACACAAACAGTATGAGCTATATCTTATCAATGCTTTATAGACGCATCAAAGATGAAAAGGAGAGAGAAGTTCAAAGATTGAGAGAATTGCAAGAGAAAGCTTACGACAGACAAGTAAATTTTCACGACTAATGCTGAAGTTGTTATTCCATCAACGCAATAGGCTGATTTGGATCTCCTGAGAGCAAAGAGAGCTATGGAGCTTGCTGACAGACAGGCCAGAGAAAAAGAAAGAAAAGAAGCTGAATTAAGAGTACTTCATATCCTCTTTTTATTTGGTCCTTAAAGCTTTTCCCCGTCGAACATAGGCAGCTAGAAATCAGGAATTGTTCGAAGCAAGAAAATTACAGGCTCTGGATAAAGAACGCAGATTCCAAGAGCAAGCTAAGGCTGATCGAGATGAATTCCAGAGAATCATTCAAGAACAAAAGAAAGAGAGAGATATTGAACTCAAGCTCGAGCAAGATAGACAAGAACTTGTCAGGAAGCATGCTGAAGAGCTGAAGAAACAAATGGCCCTCGCTGAAGAGAAACGTAAGCAAGATAAACGCAGCAAGCTTGAAGAAGGCAAGCAAATCAAGGATAATCTAAAGAATCAGCAGAGAGTACTCAATGCTATGAAGGCCAAGAAGCTGGAAGAGCTTCATCAACACGGAATCCCTGATAAATATACTGTGGATCTTCAGAAGAAAAAAATTGTTGTCTGAGTCTTCGAAAGTTTCCACCTTTTTAATTGAGACTCTCTGAATTGGGTATGTAATGTAACATGGCAATTGATACCAGTTTTGCATGTTTCATACTTTGCATGCTCTCATATTCTTCACAGTTTACTTAAGTCTAAAAGTGAGTAATAACAGTTTAAGAAGAATCCAACCTCAATACGATATATAAAATGTTTCTTCCAAAGATATCTGAATAGATACCATAGCTCATACACCAGACTTTCCCTTTTATATGGAAAATTGTTGAGTAGTTTACGCACTTGATTAAGGTCCCAAGTTAGCAAAAAAATACCAGAGTGGTTTCCTAGTTAAATAAAAAAAAAAAACATGCTCGCATTCAATATTGGCAGGAGAGAATTTCGAAAACTCTCAAATTTCAACAAGGTTCCGCACATCATTCAGCTTGCTAAGAGTGCGTTAGCAGTAATCGTTCCTTTGTATCTCCATCGTATCCTTAAAAAAATCAGAGATGAAGTGAATTATGAGGGTGTTAGGTTGTGGGTTTCTGCTCTAGCCATTTTTTTTGAAAAAATGATTTTGCAGTATAATTCTTGTTCGAATTTCTAATAATTCACATGCTCTCTGTGAAGTCATGCCAGAGAAATAAAACTACAATTGTAGTATTTATTTGTCAGCACATTGGAGGCGCTCGATTTGACACCAAAAAAACTGAGCAAACCTGTTACAAATACGATGAAGTTTTAAGAGCATTTATTGATGTCAAATATATGGTAAAATGTTAAATTGAATATAACTAACTCAGCGCTACGTTGGAGAAAAATGAATAGTTTTATTCATCGAAATTTCACTAAATAAAGCAGTCACTTGTCATAAATATTCCAAAACACAAGTTCTATCATAATGGCTGATACGATTCCAAATGCTAAGATATTAGGAATGCTCAAATCCAGTGGATGGCTCAGAGACTCAAAAACTGAAAGTGAAGACCCAACTCACAAGTCCTTGCCAACAAAATCAATGAATTCGGATAAATTGCTCAATAATTTTGAAAAATTCACCTGTGCGGTGTGTGGCACACCTACTCTTACTTGCTGTAGCACATGCAAGTCTACCTTTTACTGCAGTGGTGCTCATCAAAAACTTCATTGGTACAATTCACACCTCCTTTCCTGTGTATTAAATATATCTGTAGGAATAAGCACAAATTGGAATGCAAAATATCGGACGGACTCAGCCCTCATCATCACAATAGTAATAGCGTCTCAAATATTTCAGACCAGCCGTTTACGCCTGTTGCGAAAAATCTTAATGAATCTGTTGGTTCAATCCGAAGTCAGGCACAATCAGAAAAGACTCCACTGCAAAAGCAGCAAGAAGGACTTCAGAAAAACACTTCAAGGGGAAATGAAGATGGTTTTGCTAACCGTTTGAATACTGGAGCCTCCATTCAAGAAATAAATTCTGAAAGCAGTGATGATTCTGAAGAGGATTCTTCTTCCTCTTCTAATGAAGGAAATACGATTGAATTTAAAAGGCAGGCGAGTTTTAGACCAGAAGCAACCGATAATAATACAAGTGTAGGATCAAACAATAAATTTCTGCATGGAAATAATCAGATAAGTTTCGAAGTGCCAAACTCCCTGCATGCGATGAAAAATCCTGACCTTGATAAAATTCAAGAAGCCTCTCAAAGCGCAACTCAAAGGAAATCAGAACCTCAATCAAATGAGGACTCGAATGCTGTGCTCATGCAAGAAAGGCAGAAACTGTTACATGATGTTCTGAAGAATTTGAGCAAAGATCAACTTGAGGCAGCTATACTAAAATGTAAAAAGCTTATCAGTGTAACGAACAAAATCTTCTATCAATCTGAGAAGCCGGACTTCACTGGAGTGTGTGCTGACTATCTGTTATTTGCACGGTGTTTAATTAAATCTAAGCGGTTACAAGAGGCTCGAAATGAACTGTTGCATCTCAAAAGATTTGTTATTGAGCATGTATCCGACGTCAGATATGACTATAGGAAATTCAAAGACTCTGACAGAGTAACGGTGAGAACGATGAGTACAAAGAAAGAATTTCTGAATTTTGCAACTGATGATGGGATTACTCTGACAAAGAAGAAAGCAGTATTGGATATGCTTAAATCACGAATAAACATCTTTTCAACACTGGCAAATCTGTTTTATCATATTGGTGATTGGAATAACTGTGAAGACATGTATGTTAAATGTGCTAAAATAACAGAGAATAATTTCGGCGAATGTTCGTTTGAAGCTAGTAACTGTTATTATCTTCTGGGAGTCTTCTATCTCCAGCATGTAACCTGTTAATTAGCCTTTTGGAAAACCTAATCTTTTGGTTGTTTTAGAAATATTATTTGAAGTCGATGGCTTGTTTCAAAAAAGCATTTTCCATCAGAGCAACACGATTGGGAGGAGAAAACTTTGATGTCATTGCAGACTGTTATTACAACATGGGCATCATTTACAAGCAAACTGGAAACCATCTCAAGGTAACTACTATTTTCTTTTATTATATGGATGTTCTTTTTTGTTTTGCCTGATTGTTTGAAAATCAACTGAATCAACAATTTACCTGGAATTGGTAGGCCATTTATGCACTCAACCAAGCTTTGGAAATCCGCGCCACTGTGATCGGAGAGACCTCATTGCCAGTCGCTCAAGTAATCTTTTGTAAAGATTTACAGCCAGCCAAATTTACCTATTATTAAGTGCTTAGAGATTCTTGGGAAAGTTTATTACGACAAAAAAGATTATAAACAAGCATTCTTTAAGCTGACAGATTGCCATCACTTACGTACAACACAGCTTGGAAAAAAGCACCCTCTGTTGGAGAGAATACAAAGCTTACTTATTGAACTTCATTCACAGATTGCTCATGAACTTTCGAATACAAAACAACATAATAAGACCAGAGAAACTTATGAATATATTATTGAAAAATTAAATCAAAGCTTGAAAGGTGTGAAAGGTTTTAAACCCTACTCAGAAGAAAATGCAATTAATCAAGCTTTTCTGGCCTCAAACATTTATAACAATGGTGGCTGGTATTCACCAGGTCGAAACGAACCGAGAGAATTTCCAGACAGCCATTTCCAGAATCAGAAAGAGCCGATAACAACACGATCAGATGATGATATTGAGAGTGAAAGATCCAACAGGACTCTCGATAAAAAAAAAGAGAAAGAGGGTGTTGTTGCAATAAATTCTGCTCAGGATGACGAGAAAGGAAAGCAACCTCCTACAAAGGAGGGAGCTGAAAAAATGCTTGGGAAGATTGTCAACATGTTTGAATCTGTAAAAAGACAGTCTGCAGTCGCAGCTGCTCGGAGGACGGCTGAGTTCCAATTAAGAATTGATAATGCAATTGTGATGAGGATGACAAGTGACCAGTTGATGCAAGTTTACCAGCTTCAAAGCCGATTAAATAATTGCTCTTCTTTGGAAGAAGCTCAACGAATATTAGGATTCAGTGCCTTCTATAAAAATCTCCCACTAAGTGACAAAGTTGTATTTAGAGGTGGTAATCCCACATATTTTAAGCCTTTGAGCACAAAACTTGCAGAAATAATGGCCTTCTTTGTGGAGAAAATTGCAAATAACGATCCAAGCACGGATTTTAGAAGACCCTATGGGTGGTCGAACGAAGTGATACTCAACAAGAAAAAAATTGAAAAGATTCAGAATGGATTTTTAGCAATCGTCAGCAAAGCCCTCGAGGAAAAAGGGATTAAAGGGCAACAAGAGCAGCTAGGCAGCACACAAAGCCCCGAAAAAAATCTCTCAACTGATGATGCAAATGCAATAGGCCATCCACATGCTAATGAAAGTGGAAAACCTGAAGATAACTCTGAGAGTATAACAGAAGGGACTGAGCAATTAGGGAAATTTAAACTCCAAAGACAGATTTTGCAAAATGTCAAAGTGAATTCTCTCTTCAAGGGAGGACTTCAAAGTCTGAAGGCAAAGTTATCGGAATCTGGTGAGTCAACAACGTAAAAGGTTGACACCTTGAAGAGTTTTCTAAAGTCACTTCTGAGAATTTACTTTAGTAATATGATAAAGAAATACTAACTTTTGATCATTATGATCTTTTAAGATTTTTCTGTTAAATTGCTTCCATAGTATGAAAAAATGTATTGATTAACTGAATTCATTACCATCTTCATGAAGTCAAAAAGGCTTGAGATATATATTCTATATTCACTGTAAATATAAAATCGTTATCATTGCCCCTGGGCATCATTTCTTTGGGATTTGTTCAAACCATTTTCAGTGGAAAGTCAATCTCACTTATTTTTTTCAGAAAGTTTCAGAATATATTGATCTCGGTGTTTGTGTCTTTCATTTCTATTTTAATTGATGTACAGCTTAAAAAAAAATAAAAATAAAAATCCTCTATCTGTGAATGGTTATAACATTATTCAATTAACAGGAAATCGTTCCAACCAAATCGAAGCCCAAAACAGTTATTGAATATCTTCCTACCGCCATGAGAGCGGCAGTCCAAAGCATCGGCATAAATCAAGATAAAACAATACATGAAGAGAAATGAATTATAAATTGTTAGCAATGATCAAATAAATAAAAACTAGAGATGCTATTATGGGTAATGTTTCAAAGAACGTTATAAAGTTTAGTAATAGAAATTTGCTCCGACAGCCGAAGGTTTGTTTTGCATTTTTATATGTTTTTATTTTTTAAGATAAGTCTTTCTCTCTGAGGGCAATTTCACTTCAGGATAATTGGATTTTAGTGTAATAGAAGCATTCTTGAGTTGTCTATTAACCATTTGTAGTCTCGTGAATTCGCTAATAAGATAAAGCTTTGAGGAACCAGAAAAATCCTATCATAGATAAATAAGTAAAGTGAATTTGTCAATGTAGAGCAGTATTACCAAATAGCTAGCAGTATTTGAAGGCTCTGCTCTTTCATTAATAAGAGTCTTACAGGTATCAGGGTTATCTATCAAGTAAGTAGAGAGAGCAGTTTTGGCTATTCGTAGAGTATCTTTTTTCGGAATTTTAGAGTTATCTGTTTTGAGTTTAAAAGTTGAGAGCGAATCGAGGAAACTTGAGAAATTTCTCAAAGACTTGCAGTTGGCGTCTCCAAGATTTTGCTTTAGCTCATTAATTGACAGAGCTTTCACCTTACTAGTAAAATGAAAGAATAAGATCATACCAAACAAATGTAAAGTGAATACTCTTCGTGTGGAAATGTAAATCCTCCTTTGATTGGCGATTCTTTTCCATAGAGCAAACTTCTTTCATTGTTTTCAGGTTTATCGGATTCGAACGAAGTTGCACTTGCGCGCATTTCATTACTTAGTCTTCGAAGAGCAGCTTTTTTCTGAGAGTAAGGTGAGGACCCCTCGTTGGTGCGTTCTTCAGAAATAACGAACCTATCATACTTTGAGGCAGAGCTGCCAGGTTTTGTCCCTTGATCATTTATCTTGAAAATATTGTCCGCACTTAGTATTTTATCGGAGAGAGTCTTCTCTGGGATAACCGATAATTTCAAGTCTGTAACATTGAGGCTTTCGCCTGCGCTTCTTCTTTCACTTCTTGCACTTGATCGTCCTGATTCATTCAAATATTTAGTTGGGCTTTCAGGTCTCGAACGATTTTGGGTCACTTTGACAGGAGATGGTCTAATTCTTTGACTAACTACCTGAGTATCATCATCAGCATTTTCTGGTTTGATAGCTTTGCTTTTTGCTCTTTCCATTTTAGGGAAAAACCTTGCATCTTGAGGGTTATCAGCAATTTCTGGCTCGAGTATCATTGCACAATTTTGTAATAACTTCGCTGGAGATTCATGCTGATGACTTCGGGCTGTATTTTCTTCGTTAATTTCTTGAAGAATACGATTGGGAGCTCCCTTTTTTGCAGAGCTTTGGTCTGCCGATAGATGTGGTGATTTTCCAGGGCTTCCTTTTGTTTTATCCATCGGAGTACGATGCGCAGATGCAATGCCTCTCTGTGAAAATTCGCTTTCCCTCTCTTCTTCCACAATTTGCATCATTCCATTTCTATCGTGAGTTTCTTGTCCTACTTCGTAAGGCTCTTCTATCGGCTTAGATAAAGTTTCCGAATATTTCTCTGGGGTGGTATAGCGAGACTTATTTGCACTCTGATTTAATCCTTGGTAATCTCTCCGGCCGTCAGAAAGCGGAGCAGCGTATTCATAGGACGGCAATCCTGTTGACTTGGCACTAAACTCCGGATGCTTTTGAATATTTGATTTAGGAGAACCGTATGTTTGAGATGAATTCGAAGCACTTTTATTGAAACTTCCATTCAAGATGTCTCCACCAACTTCGGGGTACCCAAACTCGGCTCCGCGTATTTTAGGGAGTCCATTTTCAGAGAGTTCTATTATTTCTGAACCAATATGCCGAGGTGGTGAGCTCTGAGATCTCAATTCATAATCATTGGGCTGATAGGGAGAACGTCCTCGTCCCTGATAAAGATTTTGCATTAGAGTCTGTTGCTTCTCGTTGCTGGCTGGAAGGAAATTGTAATTTTGGATTTGCTTTAATGGCCCAAAGGAAACTCTTTCAGGTGATGAGGGACCTTGTAAACGAGTAGAGTTGCTTTGCGCTTTTATAGGAGATAAAGAATAATTAGCCATATCGTGTGGGATATGAGTCATATGTTTGACAAGGTCTTCATTGTGTGGAGGAGAAGGACGGCGAGCTCCAACTAAAGGCGACATTCTGATATAAGAGGTTTTGGAGGGACTGTTCGCTGAACGGGTGGGAGAATATTTGATGTACTGTTCCACAAGTGGATCCGCTCTTTGCATCCTTTGTCCTCTACTTGGAGTCGATCGTTGATTTTCTCTTGTTGGAAGGTGATCTATTGGTGAAGGAGAGTAGTTTTGTTGCATTTGATTTGCTTCCAACAATCTATTGCGGGTCTCATGGATCTAAGAATCCATTTATTATTGCCAAACACATAAATATGATCTTGCTACCTTTCTGCCAATTTTCTGAAACCCAAATGTCCAATCAGTAAATGAGATTCTGCCGTCTTCATCCTATTACTGGGTCAGATTTCAAATATCGTGTTAACTTTTACATCATCCATGAAATTGAAGAAAATCATATGCTTATCAATTTCATCAGAGATTCCCTTCTTCAAAAGCCGATCCGAGAGCTCATCTGGAAAAATATACTTGTCGTTGTTCGTATCAAACACAATAAACGCTATCTTAACATTGCTATATTTCTCAAGAATTGTCTTCTGAATCTAAAATGATGGGTGAGTTGGCGCAGCTATGGATTTCCGTACCTGCCAGATGTATTCAACTTCCAAGAACTCTCGCAAAAGATCTGGGTTCGTAACTTGTGCTGCCATTTTTGCTCAACAAATTTCTGAAGTTTGGTATCTGTTTTTCCCAAATTAAATTTTTAACGTTAGTTGAAATGAGAGATATCTTCTTAAATTTTTTCTTCCTCATTCCGAAGGCCGAACTTCATAGCTGCTTTGTGATGAACTGAAAAATTGGGCTAACAAAGAAAAATACAACCTCTTGTAAGAGGGAGTAATGACTAATGCAACAAATCATAACGATGAGAAGATTGTCTCAATGATCAAGGAGAGCAAGAAAAATTTAATGAGTCATTTTTGACGAGTAGTCCAGTTTAATAATACCAGTGATGCTTTCCATGCATAGAATATGTGAAGAATCATTTTGAGTCGAATAAATAAAATATAGTGCCGTTTTAAATTCAAAATTTATCATTAATAGATTGAAAGTGGCCAAACATGAACATGAATTATCAACAATAATCAATCACTCGTACTAAAGTATTTTCAAACGGTTTTTAACTTATTAAATTTATGTGAAAACCACTTGGAATGAAGAAGATTAAATCAATATATCTCTATATTGAAGTATAATTGTTCTACAAATATCTTTTTCACTAACTTTTTTTTTAAATAAAAAATCCCATTAATCACAGGTAACTAAGAGTCCGCACTCTTTCAGTGATTTCTTCTTTCAAGGTTTCTAACAACAGAGAAATTGTAAATTCTCCATAATAGAATAAGTATTGAGTACTTGATATATCGTATTTTGGCCACAATCTGTTGGGCAGTCTTTTTATCTGGTGCTTCATACTCAATAGTTTTTGACCCACTGCCTTCAACTCTCACATCAATAGACAAAAAGTTGTCTCTTTTCATCCTTGCATCTTTCACATCCCTCATGAGTCTTTCAGGATTCTTTGTCGAAAGTTTATTGAAGAGCACTGTATTGAATAGTGCATTCAATCCTACAATATGAAAAATATTTTGACAAAAGCAGTCAGATTTTGCAAAATACTCGAGTTTTGTCCCTTATATCCCCTAGGCAAGTTGTATATTTTGAATCCATCAATACCGATGACTCTGGCTTGCTTTTTCCCGCGCTGATTGATTTTAATCACCTCAAATTCCTGCACGTAACCATGTTTAAATCAATTTTCAAATCTCGAAGATTACTTCATAATGGCAGGCTGACACGTCATTGTATAAAAATATATTTTCCTCATCTTCCATCGGCATGTCAGTATAGGACTGCGCCATTTGCTGCGAAAGCTCAGCTGCTGTACTTTGACTTCTTTTGGCAGGTCCCGGCAGATCAGTTGGGTCATCTGCAAATTTACGCTTTACAACCTATCAACCCACTTCTTCAGCAACTTTTCTTTATTTCTCTGAGCGTTACCTCAAATTCAAGCCCTCCGGTTTTATTCAGTTTTAAATTTTTTATTGGCATGTTGATATCTAGGTAGTTTCCCTTCTCCAACAACTTGAAATAGTAATGCTTTTTAATTTTGAAGACCAAAAGGAAAATACTCGCAGTTCAGGATCAGAGTGATATATTCTGAGTTGATGGGTTTTGGAACTGATATTCTGTGATATTTTGTATTAAAACATTGATTTCTCTCTGCAATCACCTTTAGTTTGACGGCTATTTTAGGAAACAGCGCCTTGATGGGCTCTTCGGGATCAACTTGCAATGACGTCTTAAATTTTTCTTCAATTGCGTGAACATGCACAAGCATTTTCTAAGAAAATTCTGTATTAAGAAAAGATGCCGATAATTTGAGGTATTCAAACATTTTTTTGTTTTGAAATCTCTTCCATTTTGTCATACTTAGATTTGGTTTCTATCAATTCATGAGGTTTGTTAAGTGAAAAAGCGCTTTTCATTGCGACTACCTCGTTCATTGTCTTCTGGAGGCTTAAAATTTGGAACTTCAACCAATGCCTAGTGTTCAAAATGAGTTTAAGATGGAATTTCCATGATTTTATTGTTGCAAAAATAAAATGGTAGCTCTCAGAAAAGTGTTTGAATAATTTACCACTCCCTTCTGAACATTATATTCATAGAACGTTTTTGACCTCTCGAGTGGACCAAAATCCATCACAGGCTTGTAATCGTTGTCATTTTCTAGCATTCTAAGTTCATAAGCTGATTCAGTTGTTATTTTTTTTTTAGTTGTATTAGTCATGTTTTATTGTACCTTCTGGATGCTTAGGATACTTCAGAAGAGAGTGATCAACTTCATTGCTATTAAGATATGCGTCTATAATTTGGCGAATGACTTCTGTTCCAGTTGCAGAGATATTGAGGGAAACATTTAGGCACAAGCTTGTTTTCCAGAAATAAACTTTGAATTCTTTAAATATTGGTCTATTTCCACCTCGTGCTACAGATCCAGGCATATATGCATTACCCTTTCTCTAAGAACATAAGTATCACATCGTTAGAAATCGTAACACTACTGAGAAAATACCAGAGGCTGCTCTTTCATAGTTTGGCTCAGGATAGATCTTTTGATTTGAGAGGGATTCACCACCAAATCTGTAGACAACTTTTCAAATCCTATAGACTTTGCCATTCCTCCTCCTTTTTGATTAGTGATTTGACGTTCCGGATTTTTCGTTTCCTCTCCCTCAGTTTCTTTTTCGTTGGCAATCATTTCTGAGTCACTGTCACTTTCATTTGGGTGCTCAACGATCTCGCTGTCAGCCCCCATCACAGTGTGAGAATCATTCGTTTCTTTCTTTAATTTCTCAACTTCAAGCATCCCTTCTTGAATGCTATCCTTCATTTGTGAAGATATCTCTGCAATTAAGTTTTCCAGTGGTTCCTCATCTGCTAATCCCAAAGCATCACTTAAATTTTCCAATAGGTCTAGTTTAGCATCGGCTGAGGGTGGACTATCCTGCAATGCTTGTCCATAATCGTAAAATTCATCTCTCGTTTCTTCATGCCCTGAAAAAAAAAGTGTCTTGAGTTTGTCTTGTATAAGAATTACGTTGGAGCTCAAGAGCTGAGTTATAAAAGGATTTTGAATGTTGTATCATATCATTTATTTCTTGGACTTCCGTGAACTCCACCATTTTCACACACTAGCTCACTCTCGCTATTGATATCGTCAATAAAATTTGGATTGTTTATTGACAAAACAGTGTTTATAAAATATGACTCAAACACTTCTCTCAATCCCAAAACAAAAAAAACATTAAATGATAATTTTCTCAGCTTCTCCTCTTAATTTCATTCTCTCCACGCACTTCTCTGTGACTAATAAATCTTAAACAGCAAAAGAGTGGAGAGAGCATTCTGTTTTTAGAAAAATTGAAAGCGTTTCAGAAACCGACATGGTTGCATCAATCTCCTTCTATATTAATCAATGTTAGAATTGCACTTAAGCACATATCTCATTACAATTTCCTTCATCTTTCGTTTCCTTCGGAGCTTCTCCTTCTTTCAACATTTTCCTTCGTTTATACTGAAAGTAAAGATCTTTAATCTTCTTTGCAGCTTGATATTCCTAATTTATTCAAGTGAATCATTTAATATTCAATGAGAAGAAATTGCTTGAATCTCAAAGGAGAGCTAAAGGAAATAAAAAGCCTGAGGGAGTTACATTCTCAGTAATAATCGAATTATGAACTCTCATGAGCTGACTCATGTTATCAACACGATAGGTTATAGCTGTTCGATGCGTACTATCAAAAAGTCCCCCTTCTCCGTTAAGCCAATAGTTAGTGGCAGAGTCAAATGCCATGTTCAAACGATTTGATTTTTTAAGTTTGTTGGTCGGTTCAGTTTTGAACTGTGGATCTCTGCTCTTTTCGAGGTATTCAAGTAGGACTGCATTTACATCATGACTACTGTTGGGTGGTATTGTTGATCGTTCATCTTTGCGAGCACATCCTGCACAAGCCGTTCCCATTCTGAAAGTGATGAGAGAAATAGTTTTTATTGAAAAATTCGTAAATAAGGTTAACTCACAAAATTCTGATGTTCTCTTGGGAAGTTTTTAATCTATTCGTTTGATATTTCTATTCACTACTAGCTTGCTTTTGTCTTGTTGCAGTATCAACAATTAACTTAGACCTGCTCCAGCCGCCTATAAAAATAGTTTGTTGCTATTCGGAGAATCTAATGAATTGTGGATAGAGTAGAATTTTGTTTTTATTATCTTGATTGTGATGTAGAGAACTGTTTAAAATCCTTTTGTTTCGTATTTTTCACAAGATGATTCAGGTGTATGAGCTCTTTCGAAGCCAGGTTAAACCAGCTTAATCGAATGTTTCATGCCTCAAGAACCACCCATCCCATCAAAGTGGTCGTTAAAATTGGAAACTTCGAGTTTCGCCTCAAAGTTTTGAGTATTGAAGCACTCAAGAGACATTTTCAAAAGTTAACTTCAGCTTTTGTTACTCTGTAAGATATTTCTGTAAAAACTACTGTTTTTAATGTTATTTATTAATACTATGTACTCATCTCACTTAAACAAAAAGCCCGAACCGTAATCATTCAGTCTTAATATTTGTTAGAATCTGGTCTACACTGATCCAAAACTACGCGATTTTGAGTTGGTTTGAGGATTTTCATTATCAATTTCGGCTCATTTGAGCAGAATATCGAAGTTGCTATCAATATTACTCCTCGAAATCTTTCAAATCTGACTTTTCTGAAAATAAAGTCACTCCAGAGCGTGATTGGTGCATCAGATTCGAAAATGCTTGAAGCATACTATTATTTAGCATCTATTTCTGCAAAAAAACCCTTCATGTTTTAAATTTTCATTTGCAGCTGAGAAAGTCCACCAACTTGTCAGAAAAACTTCAAAATGTTTCAAAATAATGCTTAAGACGATGAAGACTACCCCGACTTTAAACAAACACCTTATTCCTTCCAAATTCCTTCCTTTTTCGTCATCAAATCTGAATTCAGAAAAATCATATTTTTGGCTGAGTTGTCTCACACGTCTCCGCTCCTTTCATCTATCAAACTCTACTCTTTAGATTCCCGCTCTGGTTACCCTATTACATAGATATTTCAAACCAAAACAAATTTGAACAGACGTTCCAGTGAACCGGTTATCCAATTTAATTAAATATAAAGCAAATGAGGGTTCTTTGTACCGCATTTAGATCCGAAAAGTAAGCCAGTTTAATTTTTCAAACCATATAGCCAAGAAAGACCTGCCAACAAACTTCTTCAGTATCATTGTCATGAATTTTACTTTCGATTCCCAGCCATTGAGGGTAAAAACAAATGTAAACATAATCAGTTCGGGAGGAGTTCCAGGGAAGTATTTTTCCTAAATTCTTTGATTTATTTAATGTTTTTTGTTGAGCGCGATTTGGTGCTTCAAATGAGGGTTCAAAAAAACTCTATCTCGTCCAAAACGATCGATTATTTGACAAATTTCTTATCAGTTCAGATAATTCATACAGTGAACAAATACGCTATCAAAATTTATTTCTGAAATTTGCGGCGTAAAAGTGTACAATTAAAATTCTCAAATGAAAGGAAATCTTAAAGCTACTCTTTACCAAAGTGCTCAAGTAAATGCGAAACCTGAGGGTTTTTCACTTGGGTTCAACACAGTAGAGCACATGTACGACCTAGACATGGAAGAAAGAAACCAGAATACGGTCTCTCAATACAATGAGATGCTAAAGAACACCATTGATTTTTCGGAGTTTCTCAATCCATTCTCAGCAAAACAGGAAGAAGACATGTTTTTTGCTGACCATTGGCCACGCAAGGAAATTGGTCTTATGAGAACCAAGTCCAAGCAAAAGCTCGTCGATCTATTCAAATCGGACGAAGGGTTTGAATATGCCGGAAGCTTTGGCAACGAAGGGTCAGTTCTGCTAGAAGCATCTGACCATCACTACTCTCATCCAATCTGTTTTGAAGAAACCAGAAGTCTGGAGAATGGATTAAGTAATGAAGACCTCACAAATGCCATTTTAGGAAACCAATTTTCACAATTACGACTCTCCAGCCACACATCTAACTTAGCTTCTGGAGTGGTAAATACATGGTTTGTCTGACTTTTTTCTGAATAACTTTATAGGCTGATGGCGTTCAAGAATCAAATCTTCACAAGAAGACTGAAGATGAGACTCAGGTGGCAAATCAGCTATCTGACAAGTACTCTAAATCAAAAGACTCCTATTCTAATATTCAAGCAAGTAATGACCCCCTTTTTTAGAATCGAAGTCTTATAGAATATTCTTAAATCAATTAGAGAGAAATCAAAGTCTTGAGAACTCAACAAACGATCAAAACAAAAACACTTTCTGCGCCGAAGAAGAATTAGGTTTCGAACATGCTCTCCAAAACGAGAGTGAAGTTAGTGGTGTGCAAAGTTTTTCAACAAGAAATTCAATTGAGTCTTCGGTGGATAACACTGAGTCATTGAAAAAATGGACTGAAATTAGCATCAATCTCTATGCAAGCAGCCCGCATAAATCGGAATCTGAGACAGAAGAAGTCTCTCTGAGACTGAGTAGAAAAAAGAAAAAAACAGAAAACTCATTGACTGAAAAGATGAGCCTTGAAGAGCAAGGCAATCTGGAGGAGGAGTTTGATGAACACAACTATCCAAGAAGAAGAACTTTCGGTTTCGGAAAAAGATCAGAAAACTCTTTGGAAAATACAGAATGTTCGGCACTCGATGAGGATTCAGAGAACATCCAATCAAATAACTCCTTTGATGAGAGCCACGAAGCTTCCTGGTCTCAGTCTCCAAGTCACCAAGAATCTCTCGAATCTAATCTAGCAATTAATGATCAAAGTCCAAGTGCCAATTTGGGATTTGTCCCTCCACAGAGCTCTTCTTCTTCGCTGCCACGACTAAGCCCAGAGGCTGTCACCGCCATTCTGAATCAATTTGAGCCAAAGGAGTTGCTCGGAAGTCTTCCAATTTCTCCCGAAATACTCGAAGAAATTGAAAGATCAAATATTATTTCTAAAATTAAAAACGCCAACCAAAAAAGAATAGGGCCGCTCTCTGTCGAAGAAAGAAAGCTCAAGGTTGAGAAGTTTTTTGAAAAGAAAAAACAAAGGTCTTGGAACAAAAGAATCAACTATCAATGCCGAAAAGAAGTTGCTGATAGTAGACTAAGAATCAAAGGACGTTTCGTCACTCGAAACCAAGCACGAGTCTTATTGGGTCCTGAGTACAATATTGATACACTTACAAACGACCAAATCCGTGACATTCTTCACAAAAAATTCGAAGAAGGTAGCGGATACAAGATTCAGAATATCGATATGGTGCTGAAAAATCATCAGAAGAATCGCTTTGGTTCGAAAAATTATTGATTGTTGACTGAGATATAATTTTTAACACTCATTCAACCGAAATAGTTCTTCTTCAGCGATTCTTGAAACTATCAAGCTTCGCTCAACCTTCTCATGATGAGATTAAATAATTTCCACACATTTATGTATATAACTTTTGGGTCATTTCACCCCTTATACATTCATCCTTGTTATATTTCCGGCAAATATAATTTGCTTGTTTTTGAACATTCCTTTTGAAAACTGTTTCTCTGGATTTTACGAATGGATCTGTGAAACGGAATTTTTGATTGTGCACATTTTTTAATCTAACCAAGATTAAAAGAAATCCTTCTTTCTTCTTCCTGATCTCTTGACTCATGTTCTTCTGAGTAGTTATATCGCCCTAAATAGCGATTTTGGGAGTGAGGTAACGGCAAATAAGATTGCCAACTTCATTTAGTGTCATTTTATGCTCCATAAGGCAAGACGTAACTTTGATTTAAAAAAACAACAAACTACGCATGGAGATGGAAATACACAACATTCTTGCTAATTGAGAATTACTATTTTCTATTTTAGATGTAGATAAAGATGAAATTACAGTACTAACGTCACAATCTCTTCTCATGAATTTATTCAGAAGATGTAATACTATTGAATGAGCTTTGTAGCGGCTAAGAAATTCATTAAAATGAATTTATGTACGTTTTCAAAGTGTGAAAATATACAAAAAATTCAAATTTCATGGAAATCTCATAAACAGAAATTATTTGATAGGCTAAACCCGACAACTCAATTTTTTTTGTTTTTTTTTTTGGTTTTTTGGTTTTTTGGTTTTTTGGTTGATCAGTTCGCTTTATTTAAAAATAAGTTGGAGGTTTCAGACCGGTAACAATCTTGCAGCCTGCGCAATGAAGCAAAGAAACGGCTGGGAAGATTGGTCCTTTCTTGAGTGCATCATTTGTGTAAGCGACTCCGAAATAGTCACCATTCAATGCGAAACTCAAGATACCTCTGTTCATGTCAAGGAATACACCGAGAACACCTTCCTTTTTGAACTTCTTTCCGTATTGTGGTCCCGAAGCATTGCTGTTATGCCTTAACTGACCGAGTCCATAATAAGCAAATCCAAACTCATAATCGGAGAATGATGAGTTCATATTGAATTCTCGTTTTGTCGCAACACCAATTTTGAGCTCATTTTCTGTTTTATCATCAGCATGAATTTCCCAATAATGTACGCCCCCGGTAAAACCCTAAAAAATAATTAACAGAAGACTGGCTACTATTTCTTACTGTGTCGCCAATGCAAGTTCTGAACATGTATGGACCCTCGCGAAGAAAAACTTTTGATTTGTCTGGAGAGACTTCTATTCCAGTTCCAATTAAAGAAGTATCCCACTTCCAGCCTACACTAGAAGAACCAACACTGCCTATTTTAAGAAATAACTCAGACCAAGAATGAAAGTATGAAAGAAACCTGTAGGTCCACTTCCAATTGATGGAGCATATGATTTCATAAAGTCTTTGATTTCTTTGTAAACTTTTGTCCAATCTCCATTTGCTTCCCGAACTTTAGCGAGTAGTACGCAATTTTGATCACAGAACTTGCTTCCTTTTGGATCCTATAGTTCCGGATTAGAAATGGTCACAAAAGAGGATTCTACCTTAATATTGTTCCCGCAGAACTCAAAGTTCGCACATTTTGGAAGGTTGCAGCTGAGTTCATGAGCCTCTAGATCTAGCACCTTACAAGTTTTCTTGCATTGATCGTAATATTTGCATTTGATATCAAGGTCATTGTAAATCTTCGACAATGCCTTTCCAATTGGTTTGATTGAGCTTTGAGTGACAGCACATCGATTTGGGCACTCCCTACAATGTGGTGAATGAATAACTTTTTATGACTGAGCTGATATTACTTTCTTTTCTGGAGCCAAGAGTCGATACAGCTCTTACAGAACATAGAACCACAACTTGTGCATTCTTGAGGGTTTTTCACGACGAGACAGCATATAATGCAATCAAAAGCTTCTCCTGTTAGTCCAATAAATCTCTCTTTATCGTATCCGTATTCTTCTTTAGAGTTCATTTTTGTTGAAATATCTTCGATCTTAATTTAAAACTGATATAGTCACTTGACTCGCACAATTTATAAGGGGAATTTAGATTCTTATCAGAAATTTTTGAAAAGAAAAATTTGGTGTTTACCAATAGCCTAA
>ENA-UOUE01000780-UOUE01000780.1-compost-metagenome-genome-assembly--contig:-NODE-780-length-23967-cov-12.604228_pt1 | contig 23967 bp, 13 predicted proteins | sample MGYA00238146_ERZ747223 | MGnify/ENA primary metagenome ERZ747223 (study PRJEB28781, sample SAMN06268865) | compost metagenome | isolation source: single cell | place: USA: California, Emeryville, Joint...
AGATTCTCCATCAATCTATAAAGATTCTCCATCAATATATCAAGACGCTCCTTCAATCGATGATTATGATGATGAGTCTGAAATCTCACCTCAAAAGAGCAATGCAATCCAGCCTCAATTTTCTCTTGAAACCTCTGAGATCCGGATGAATACAACAGAAGAGATTTCAAACAATAACATGATGGTGGAGCCTATATTGACTGAAAATTATCCACAGTACCTTCAAATATCGATCAGAAAAAATGCTTTGAAACTCAGAGAACTAATTGAAGTTGTTCTACAAGGGGAAATCCCCCAAGAAGTCTCTCTTCGCGATCTCAATGACATCGAACAGACAATTATTTCATGCATTATAGAAAAGAAATTCAAAAACATGGGAACGAAGAATTCCAAGCGAAGGGAAGAAAAACAGAAACTATTTTTCAAATCAGCGCTGAAATTCATCGAAAATAACTTTTTGACTATCTATGCCAGGGCCCGGAACCTGCCGGGGAAGAAAGATGTTGACCCAATCACGTTTTATTCAGCTTATTTCCAAGAAACGGCCGATATGATGAAGATGGATATCTCTAACTTTCTGCCTCCGAACCAAAAAAGAAAATACCGATCTGAAGGAAGAGATAACAAGAACAAGACTGAAATTAAATCATTCAATCTAAAGTATATTGAGTTGATCCTCTCATCGAAGAGATTTCTGATCGAGACCTGGGAGTTTTTGGAAAATGATTTCGTGAAGTCGTACGCAAAGATGAGATATCAGAAGATAGATAATATACTAGAGAAGGTCACGAGCATCATTGATAAAGCCAGCAGCGAATTTTTGGGAATAAAATTGGATAACATAAAGAGATTCAAGGAAATTGCTCGGAGCAGGATATATGAGTTGCTGTTGCATAACTCGAAATCGAAATTGCCTTGGTCAAATGCTGAGCTTGAAGAAGCGAAAGAGTTTGCGAGAGAAATCATGGAGAAAATTTCGCAGAGGAGGATGCTCCTCGGCTAAGAGTTTATATCTAATTAGACTTTCTAATACTATGAATTCATCTTTTTATTATGAATGTCTTAGCTTCGAACTCATTATCAGGTTGTTTATTGCTTCTCGCGTTAACACTTATTGTGTGTTTTATAAATGGGACATCGAATCAAAAAAATCGACCTGAAAATTGCTTATTCACATAAAGGCCGATATGCATCGAAAAACTAAACAACAAATTTCATTTAATTTTTTTGCCCAACTGAATTGCTATTCGTCATTGCATGCAGCACGAAGACGTAAACTAACTGCTCATATTGATCAAGTATTCAATATCTTCTTAATACCATAGTTCAACAAAACAAATATTCTGATTGCTGGCGTTTTTCCTTTTTGTTAAATGGTAGAGGGCAATAATATTACATGAAATATGACACTGCAACAATCAGAAGGAAACATCTCAACTCGATTATACACGGCGCTGATCCTTTTTTCTCTTTGAGCCTGGAACAATTCCTGTTTCGCCCATTCCCATCTCAGCAAGTTTGTTTTTATTAAACTTGTCAAGCATATATTTATGAAAAATAGCAATGGCGTCCTTCACAGATTTGATTTTCTCTGCCTCTTCATCCGTGACGTCAATCCCAAAGTTCTCTTCCAAAGCAACAACCATCTCTACTACTTCCAATGAATCATATCCCAACTCTTCAAAAGTTGCTGTTCTTGAAAGCTTTTCTTGGTTTGTTTTCTGAGCTGCACGAAGCACTTGGAAAACTTTAGCTTCAACCTCTTCGAGAATGAGCGAGGCGTCTTGTTTTTGATCAAAAGTCGAAAAGCTGGCTGCTCTCAAGTTTCCATAATCAAAAAATTGATATCTGAGGTGTGCTGCCGGTATCCTTGAGTTTATACTACTGCGAGCTATTGACCCGGAAAGTTTTGCAAGGCTTTTGACTGTTTTTAACATGGGTAAATTTTCAGATCCAGCACAATAGTTTTTAATAAATTTAGTTTGAGGCAATAATCCAAAGTGATCAAGGTAAGGTTTACGAAGGAACCTGATGCCGATAGGTGCTTGCTTGAGTATCAATATGAAAGGAATATCTTTTGGCTAATGAATTTGGACGCTCGAAGAACGTGCCGAGTGAAGATCAGGCTTTTCTAAAAAATGATAAATTCTGCTGCACTGAGAAGTTATGTGAGCCAAAAACCAACAGAACTGGTATTAAAGAAATTGCAAGCTCAATGTCCGAGCTCTGACAAGGAAAAATTGGGATCCTGAAATATAATTACTTACATTTAACAAACTATGCTGAAATCGATGCAACTAATAATATAGCAATTTTCTCTTTGTGCTGATAGAACCTCAAGAGCTGTAAAATTATATTCAGCTGCTCTCATTTCAGCTGTTCCAGGCAAAATTAAACCCTGACCAATATTATGTTGATATATTCTGAAAAAAATTCATTTTCTCTCGACAAAAAATTTGCAATGAATTAAAACCAAAATTTCTTCAACCGACCAACTTTTGCAATAATCTCCCAACTTTATTAATTCATGATCAATCTCTCACTCACAATACCCTCGTGCTCTCTGAAATATTGACCAGCAAACATTCCATTTTCACACTTCTTTGCGCTATGACTTATTTATCTTCAAAACAAAAACAGATATGCTGTAGAGTTGTTGTTTACTAAAGTAAAATTTCAAGTATGTATACAGCAACTCTATCTCCAATCTAAATACTGCTTTCTATTCCAATCAAATCTCGTCTAGCGCTTCTAGATATCTCATCGAAATTTTGAATTTGAAAATTATTTCATTCAATAATCTTAAACAGCAACTCGCCTTTAATTTATAATTGTTTTGATAATTTTCAAAATAGAGTATTCAGGTACAGCCCTCTCTACATTCGATTTTTTCGTTGAACAAAAGTTCAGAATTAGCAATCTTACGCCTCTGTTTTATTTGAACCTCGATTTATGATTGCTATTCGCCTTTCTGAACTTAGAAACCACGGGATGAGTAATGAAGTTATTTTTTGTATAGGTATTCAAAAAGAAGGTCTCGAAACATTTTACAAAATTGTTTTTCATTTGGTTTTTTGTAATTGTTTTTGGTGTTTTGTAATTGTATGAGTATTGAGTATCACAAGACTACGTTTTTGATCACTATGTTTTAGGTGTATATTGTATTCGTAAAAAAATATAATGCAAGTCATTGTAATTCGGTACTTATCTGCTCTTTTATAGGTGGTAGACATGTAATGATGGCAGATACACTGCTTTCGCACACAGAATCAACACAGAAGCTTTAATGGTATTGTCCTCTTCTAAGAGAGGAGATGGGTTCAAAGATGAGTACGAGTATCTTCTTGCAGTAAATGCGAGATATGGGAAAGTTTAGTCTTTGCTCATCGTAATAAACGGAAATAATCATATTGTTATTTAAATCATTGAAAGCAATCGAAAATAATATACTGTTCAATATCAAAAATAATGAGATTTTTATATGAAAAAATATCCTACTAGTCAGCGGTTGTGTTTCTTTCACACACAACAATGGTGAACTAGATGGAAATAAAGAATTAGTAACTACTACTGTTTGGTTTTTCTTGATTGAAACAAATCGATTCGTTTAAATTGAAGGAAATGGCTCGTTGTTAAATAAAAGGAAAATTAGTTGGATTCAGTCAATGGCGAATGTTTTTCTTCTTGAAAAAAATCAATTTAGTATCCCAAATGAAATATAAAATTCGCTTAGTTTTTATCCTAGTGTTAAGCAATCAATCGATTTTGCAAAGGAGAAAATTGGTATGCTTAATCAAAGTGAGATTTAATGGAATTTAATGGAAATTGGCTTGATTATGCAGTCGATATCCCAGATTTCCCATCATTAAAAGCGAAAAAATGCCAGGAGAAGGTGAAAATGGATGTTTTCTGTTGATTCCTCTAAATCGTTTAGAAATTTTCTTAATAATCAAAATTGACCTGGTTATGAGGTCGATATCCCAGATTGCCCATCATTACACGTGAAAACAATGAAAGCAGCCATTAGAAAATGAAAATGAATGTTTTCTGTTGGTTCCTCTAATGTATTGCTTCGTTTAGAAAATTTTCATAAATGATTGAATTTGCATTTGTATGTGAACACACAATTTTTTTTCAAACACGGGCTGTATATAAAACCGGAGAAAGTTAGCATACATTCCCCTTGATTAGATGCAACGAGCAGCTATATTATAGCCTGGGCAAATAAAATCACTTGTCTCTATTCATTTAAACACATAAATAAATGACCGTCTAACCTAAGAAAACCCTCGGCTATTTCTTGACCGAGGCTTGAATAAGCTACCGCCCGGACTAAAAGGCACTGATTGCTTCCCATTAGGTGTCATTGTGGCCGCGTTCGAAACACCTGCATTAAGCGCTTGGTTTGCAGGGTACTGGTCGTTGATCAGATCCATGTTGAGATTCAGGCCATCTTCGCCATATTTAACTTGATCCGATGCCGTAGGAACCGAAGTGTCTGTTTCAATCATCAATTGGCCTCTTCCCCGCACAATTCCCTTGCTAGCGGCGGTTGTATTCGAATTGATTTCTTTCTTTAAATGGTTCAGCATCTTGTCCATTTTATTATCGATAGCTCCAGGGTTGAGTTCTTCAGCCTCGTTTGCCAATGAATTATTTTGCATTACTGGCGTGTGTGGTGTATATAATGGGAAATAGCCACTGAATCCATGTCGATTAGATATCATCGGGCTCACGATTTGAGGTCCAGCAATGGTCCTTGGTGAATAATCTAATGAGTTCCATTGATTACACACACATGCAAATGAGGCCAAATTACCTCGAAATCCGAAGTTTGCAAAGGAGTCTTTCTTCATCATAGCTGGCAAGTATCCGGGATCCGCAGCCTGCTGAAAGCCTTTGCTAAATTCCTCTTCATGTGCCAGGTTCTGATAGGTAATTAATTAAGAAACCTGGTAGGTAGAAATAATTATATACCTTCGAATAATTCATCAGGTTAAGAAAATGGCTCGGTGTCCCAGGATTCAAATGTGGAATAAATCGAGTGGGCTCCATTTTGTCGAATTGAATATCGCTGAACTCTTGATGGCTTCTAGAGATTGATTCCAATATAAACGGAAGCAAAATCATGAAAATAGTACCTGTTGTAATCATTGATTTTCCTTGAAAATGCCTCGAAGTCATATTTCTTATTGTTCGGTGTATTTGGGTCGCTTTGTTCGCCAGCGATAAGCTATAAAAATAGTTCATATATTATTATTATCCGTCTATTGTATGCAAAAAATACCTTGTTGTCCCTAATAATTTGAAGGATCAAGTCCACCGCTTGCTTCGTATCCTCTTTTTTGTGTGTTTCTTCCACAGTGATGCCACCAGCTAGAATTCATACTTAACAAAATGGCTCAAGACTCACGCGCTTACTTATTGGTTCGACGGTTTCCAGCTCACGTTCGATTTTGAATATGTTTTTGTCTCCATTCGATAACTTTTGCATCAACATGCTACTGAATTGCTCTGTTTTGCCCTGGTTGGAGGCTGGTTTCTGCGACTCCTCACTAAGTGAGCGTGACCTAGACCCAGTGCTGCTAGCGCTCTCATCGTCCAAGTCTTTACTCTTGCTATCTAAAACGTTATCAGAGTTGTTTATTTAGTTGAACTAGGAGCAAGCTCACCTTTCTTCTTGGACTGTGATTTCGTTTCTTTCTGTTTTTTATACACTTGGCTGAAGAAAACAACAGTTAGGAGACCCATGAGAGATGATCTATTACTTAAAATCCAATATACGCTCCACTAGATCCTTCATCGACTGCGCTTTGGAATTTAATGTATCACTTTCCGACACAAACACCTTCTTAGTAGGCTTAAAATTCGCGTATTCAAGCAGAGAATCTTGAATGTCCTTTGCAGAATGAACGAGCTTCCTTATCCGCGTGTCCGCAACTGTATCCGGGTCCTTCTCAGTGAGCGTCATTATTTTTGAGAGCACACCTGGTTTTATATCTTTCACTTGCGCAGTGCCTAATCAAAATAAGCTTCAAGGGAAATTTTCGCGGAAAACTCACTATTTTTGTCTCCTAAGCATTTATTTAACCTTCGAAGGCTACGCCGGAGAGTTGAATAAAAATGATTCTTGATTGAATTATCAGTTCTGAATGCTCATAAGGACGCAGCCAAAGCAACCATCATTTACCTGCCAGGAAGAAGTTTCGCTATTTCGGACCACCGATTGCCATGTTTCTTATGCGCTTCAAAAATGATTCGCTCTTCCTTTTCGGTCCATGGTTTCTTGTTTATCGACGGATCAAGATGATTATGCCACCTAGCCAAAACGAGTCAATTAGACTACAATAGTCTGCTCACCTTTCACGGCACTGCTTTCCTGAGCGCCCTTTAAGACGGTACACTTCTTCCATGTGCTGAGCAACAGAAGTCCATTTTCCGACTCCGTATTTTTTCACGAGTTCTCTGATTGCTTTGTCTTCCTAAAAGAAAAACCCAGTTGTTACTTTGGCTGCTTGGAGGCAGGCAATAATACTTCTTCGGTCCAAGCACGACGATCGGCCATTTCAATAAAAATCGCGAGTAGGCTTTTTGGTCTAATTAAAATGAAGTTGCAAAAATGAACTTCTCAGATAGAATTTTATAATTTGGATCACGATTATCTAAAAAAGAATAAAAATTAGCCATGGCTTGAGCCAAATAATGAAGCTATTTCGAGCAATGACTCTAAGAGCCTCTCTTTTGCTATGGGAGGCCTCTCTCTCAGTAAAATTAGATTGGATTTTCTCTGATGCGGCAATCCGACCACATGATTAAAAAAATTACTATCGATAATGAAGAGTGATCCAATTCACCTTCATTTCAATGGAAAAGCATTGAAGAGTTATGATAATAACAGTACATCGTCAGAAGCATGACATCGTCACAATTTCATAGCTAATTAGTTATTTCAGTGTGGTACCCTTCACACAAAGCAGCTAGAACAAATTTTTTAGTGGACTGATGAAAGGCTGGCGTGTAGAATGCCTGCCTTTAGGCAGAGAATTGAATGATGAGCAGGTTTCTTATATATAAAGAGTATCAAAAAACTTGAAACTGCCTAAATTAACCTTTATCCCAAATTGTTCAATACCTGATCAGAAAATGGAAAAATCCAATAATTACATCTATTCACACTTGCAGAGGCCAATTGCTAAGAGAATCCATACACTTCTTTTACAAAGCATACGCATAAGCTTCTCAGTTGAAGTACGCGTAAATCAACACAATAGTAATCCCACGGTAATTTTACGAGGAAGTATTAAAAATAAAATGGCTTCCTCTTCCGAGTTTATATCTTGCCTAGTACAACTAACTATTCATCATGCTAATACCATGAGCCAGAACTCAATATCATTCAATTAAAACACGAAACGAGGTTGATGGACTCTATTCAAATTGTTTTCTGGAAAACTGGAAGCTAATTTTGATAAATCGTAATAAAATTTGGAGGGATTTAGGAAAGAGATTTGAGAAAGTAGCTATTTGTTAAATGTTTCAATCAACTATATCTATGCAATTATTCCTCATTAAACTGTAGAGTAGTCTCGTAGCTAATTTGTTATGGTTTCAGAAAATTTGGTTTTATATATTCAAACCAAAAGTATTCAAAGAAGTCCTAACATAGCTCCATCATTCGAGAGGCAGATCAAGAACACTATTAAATCTTTAGCAAAAGCGGAAAATGAATGGTTATTACCCATGGAAGGCTGTACAGATCTTATCTTCAAGTTTGACCTGAAGATCCGAATCCAAGACAAACGGAGCACTGCTTATTGGGAACTGGCAGCGATACTTGATCGCCAACAGTCTAAAGAGATACAAGTGTTTCTAAATTCAATCTCCAGTTAGTGTTGAATCCAAAGCCTCTACTATTACCATATTCGCTTCATCTTTCTTTTCCGTTGCCTTCTTCTTATCGATCTGCTCGATAGTATCCTCGATCCAACCGTTAATGGAGTCTCTAAAGTCAATATCAATATTTTTGTGCTTATCTCCCTAGCAAAGAAAACCCGATAAATTAGCCACCAAATCCCATCTAAAGTACCCTTGACATCGCTTTGAGATTAAACCGCTGTTCGAGAGCTGGATCCTCAGGTTTGTGCTCTTCTGCTATCTCCTTTAATCTGTCCCAAGGAAGATCAGAGAGTGGTTTTCGCGTGTATTTACCTGAAATAGATCTCGAAATTCTGATCCAATACGGCTCCACTTCTCTCTTTAAGCTCATTGACATTCACGACGAATAGGATCAAGGAATTTCTATAAAACTAATTCACAATAGTATTCAAACGCTTTCGTTACATTTTTTTGGTATATGCGTGGTTGGCGCTTCTGACAAAAACTTCGAAAATAAGCTCGACGATCGAAGATCTTGCAAACTGATAAAGCTCGAGGATTTTCTCTTCAAAGATCAAAGATACGGTGAGCAAGAAGGGCAAAGTTAGCAGTACTTACCAGTATTAGTAGGTTCAGGTCGATTCTCTCTTTCAAACTTCTCTTGATGAAGTTCCTCGACGTCCTTGCTCCTAATCATTCATTGTAAGACGGGAGTGTTGAAGTGAGAAAAACATACTTAGAGGCGAGCTGGGCTTTGGCTTGCTTATATCTCATGAGCAGATGCTGAAGCGCGATCATCATTCTCCAAATGAAGAAGAGATAGGGCTTGAGATATCTTGCGTTGCTTCGCTGATACATCGCCATGAGACGATCCATGCGTCTTACTAATTCGCTCCGGACCTCTTCAGGGTTCATATAAACTTTCTTCTCTACTATCTTTTCAACGATTTTCTCAACCACCCTTTCTGCTTGGGATGAACTTCGGTTGTATCTATCCTCTTGTCTGTCGTCAACCCCAGCGGATACAACATGCTCTTTCTGGCTTTTAAACTTCTCAAGAGCTCTCTAAAAAAATACTCAGTTAACCAAAGGAAAAGAGATGATTATACAGAAGTGCTGCGGAGTTCATGCTGAGCATTCTCTAGCTCCATCCTCAAGCGGTTGGCCTCTTGCTGATAGAAGTTCGACTCTGATTGTCCTGGGTGGGAAAGAACAACGCTCGGCTTGGATTCAGCTAACGCTTTGTGAGATTCTGCAAGAGCAGCCAGAGCCTATTGGTGAAGAGAGTGGAAAAAAGGCATGAGAATTAAATACATTCATCAGGGAATTATACCTTCACTCTGGCACGTTCTTCATCCAGCACGGACCTCAAATGCTCGATTTCGAGTCCCCTGAAGTTGTTAATATGAGTTATTTCGATTAGTATTCTCGTTTCTTTACTGTTGATGGATTTTTCCATCTAAATTGAGCTTCTGTGATTCTGATTCAAGTTTACTAATCATCATAAGCTAAATTGAGCCTCGCCAACGACAATTAATATTTACAGCCGATTGTATTGATCATAGATTCTTCTGTTTTCTGAGGCAAACTCTTCGAGTTTATATTCCAATTCAACGATATATTTATCTCTGTCGTCTACAACCTTTCTTAGACGCGATAATTCAGCCTATGAACAGTATACACCATCAATTGCGCTGGACTCCATAAATAATTACTGTAAATTTAGCCTCTGCTTCTGAAAGCCTTTCATCCAAGAGATTTCTTTGAAGGAGCGAAGCTCTGTATTCATGCTATTGATTGAGAATCACATCAACGTTAATTTTCTACTCATAGTCGAATTAATTACATCAAGGTTCAGTAGTCTGTCTTGTTTGATGGTAATATCCTGTGCCACATACTCCTTCTCTCCTTCCAATCCCTTAGGACCAATAGGAGTTACTGATTAGCACATTCCTTCGCAAGAAAAAATACCTTAAACTTCTTGGTCAATTCTGTATGTGCAAAGTAAAGCTTCCTCAGAGTAGCTTCTTTATCCTCTTTATCTTCGTAGAGTTGTCCGACCGTTTTCGCCAACGTCTTATTCTATCAGATAGCAAGAGCATTAGATCTGTTGCCTGGGATTTCTCATATAATACATCTGCCCTGAGTTCTTCTACCTCCTTGATTTTTCTATTGTAATTCTCCTCTAATTCCTAATCGCAGTAATTGGTTCAGTCTGCACGCAGTCTAACGATTTTACTCGGTATAACTTGTCCAGTTTCTCAATAAACGCGTTGTAGTTCCCTTCCGCTTCAAGGAAAGACTAGTTAAACTCAATTTATGAGAATCCAAGGATAAAATCACTTTTCGCTCAGCATCAATGAGAGCTTTATATCTCATTGAGAGATCCTCAGCAAGATAATACGGACTAATGCGATTTAGAGAAGTTGATCGGGATGCATGGGGGTTACTTTTGAAGAGGTTCACCTTGCAAGTAGTTCTGGTGTAAATAAGGCTGAGTAGTCGGTTGATGGAAGCTTCCTTCCTAAAAACAGTTTCAGTGCTATCGAAGGATCGACAAGTTACTCTGTAAGAGTCCATTTTTCTTCTTTATTTAATGTGTATTTTTATCTTAGCAGATATATAAACGTTAAAAATAATTGCAAAGTCGTTGCGAATCTTAATTTTAGTCTGAAAGAACGAAATAACACTATAACCAATTTACGAAGATGAATTCGAGTATAAGATGCAAATTATCATAGAAAACGCTTCTGCTCAAAAGTGAAGGATTTAAGCTCCCTTTCTCAATCATTATTTACTATGAGTTCTTTTAAAAAGAGAGGAAATACATTTGCACAATGAGATAGTCCCAAGCAAGAGATCTTCAATGATGGTTGCATTTCTAAAATGGTCTCTTTTTAAAGGATTTTGTTTTTGCATTGAAAGCCTAATTTTCAGGACAAGTGTCAATATCTAATACCACTTTTCACTTCATCAAACAACGAATGAGAGGTCTGATTAATTAAATTATGATAAATGAAGTTCAAGAAAATGGATCCTTTTTGTACATATCCTTCGTTCCTATCTTTCAATAAGATACTCAGTTGGATTGTCGAGTTTAACTTGCTGAGTTTGATTTTCGTTTATGCAAAAAAAATTTGATATACCAGATTAAACTTAATAATTCCTTTTATCACTCAAGAGCTTAAACTATGTATCATCAGCTGGCAGCCCACTACCACAACACTCTTCCAAAAAAGGATAAAGGATTATATGAAAGATACATACACGGTTTTTGCAGAATATACCTTGCTACCTGCGTGATAGTTCTCGTAAGTGTGCTTTGGATGATTTTCTCTGACAATGATATATTCAATAGGCATATTGTATCAGCAGATTCGCAATCATCTTACAAGAGACGATGGCTTATGACTCCTGCCCAGGATTCCACTCGCTTCATATTGCTCCATTGATTACTTATGGAACGTGGATATTTTTCCTTTTAGTGTTTTGTGGAGGTCTCTTTGCCCGTTCGTTCATGGTGATGAAGCTATTCGCTTTGCTATTTTATGCGCTTCCTCTTATGGAGATTGCCTGCATCGTCACCTATCTTTATTTCGGATCTAACCTATATGGCGACTGCTACGTGAAAGGTCATTACTATAATCTCCCAAGACTCTTATCTGCGATCGCTGAAGGCGCATTTGCGATTAACTTGGCAATTCAATGCAACAGAGGAGTGAAGTATTTGGAAAAAGCCGAAATGGTTTAAATCAGAGTGTTAAATGAAATACAAATGGAGTCGCCTTTATATTTCAACATATCTGCATATTGATTTACAATCCATTGTATTTTATTGATTCGCAATGGTATATCCTATGTTTTGATGTCTACTTCCGATAAATTGACATGAGGGAATAAACGATTTTTGTGAAGGAAGTAATCTTTCAGAAAATGATGTAATACGGAACTATAGGCTCTATTTCCTACTAGATACGAAAGGACTAATGTATAGAATTGGTTAAATTGCTAAACTCTGTGCGTGTCCATCTATATTATTCACTCAATGCTTACGAAACAGACAGGCAAACACTTTTAAAATTAGTTATCCTGTCGTATTGAGTCTGCCATTTTTTAAATTTTTCCAGTCATGAGTTTCATAGCTCGGTCTTTTACTTTCTCACTTTCAGAGTCAATAAGCTCTTTAGGGAGTCCCTTCATCCAAGGATGTCCTAAAATTTGCGCGGCCGTCAATCTTTTTGTTGCATTAATCACCAATAATTTTTCAATGAGATTCTATGCTATTTTCAAAATGGAATAATTCGTGTGACTTGTTCTGATAATATTTTTCAGCTATTTGAACGTATACTTGAAAAATCTGATCTCAATGAACAAGGGGCTTCTAAACTCATTGAACCTATTGTTTATGCCGTCAGATAGTGTTATAGCATGGGAATAGGTCTCGGTCTAAGAGTGCGTTATATAAATTTTCAAGGCTCATCTTTGTCAGAACAATTGCTTCACGTGACGTGAGAGCAGCTCTTTAAGTCACCAATCATGGGATTTTTAGAATTATGAAGCACTATTTATAGTGAGGTACTAACATATATAGATAATTACTTTTTATGAATGAGATAATGGATATTATGAGGGTGAAAATATTGATTTGTAAATATGAGATAGCAACAATGACTCAATCTATTGACCATATTGTTATTTATCCTGAAAAGATATGTGGTGCTAATAATTTAGTTCTTCAGGTATTCATTTTCTCATATCTTTTAATAAATGAGCATCTACGAGTTATTTCCGCTTATCCACGGATGCTGCCAGATTTGTTCAGCAGTATATCTCTCTTTTGGATCCGCTACCAGCGAGTTTCTAATGAGATCTTTGGCTGTTCACGAAGTTAGCTCAGCAATGAAGGAATAAGAACCATAAATTGAAATGTTGTCCCAATAAGGGGAAGGAAAATCCCATATTCCTTGCTGACGTTTTTCATTACTATAATTCGCCAGGCACGAACCCACAAAGCCTTTATCGCTCAATTATAGAACGACGCGAAATTATTCTGTTTACGTCGAGTAGATGATGATTCCAAGATTCCAACAGTCTGATGAAGGGTCTTCAGGGTATTCTATCAGAAAACGTTTAGTAAATACTGCTTTAGTTCATATATGTAAGTTACCAATATAAGGCGACGGGGGACGGGACCAGCCCTTTGTTTCTTCTATGGTATTCAGAGTTATTGAATGTCCAAATCCAGTAATTTTGATGGGTGACCCTGGGTCAGCAGATTCAAATCTTAGATTTTCTGCCTCCAGGATTTCAAGATTTTAAGCAATACTTTAAAATTTCCATGGGCTTTTTGCTTTGCGTGACAATATCTCAGCGCATCTACCACAGGCTTTATCATCTAAGCAGCCTCCTTTTCAGTGAAATTCTCAGTCTCAACAAGCCTTTCAAACAACTTCCGAAGGATGTTAATGCCGATGCAAATAGTTTATCTAGATAGACTTCATATAATTTCACAACATTAGGATGATCAATCTGAATAATGGTTAAGAAGCGACATTTTATCAATTGAATGGGCTCCGATTACTCGACTCAAAAGCTCTGTAGATCATCTGGCTCACTAATTGAAGTTCTATTCTAGCACATTAGAGCTTTGCGAAATGAAAAATGAGACTTATCGATGATCTTTGCAACGAATTCTTCATTCGTTTCTTTGTTGATTGCCTTCCTCACAAAACTCTGGCTACCTCTTGAATTAGAAAGAGTACTGCGGTTAAGTTGGAAAAGAAGATGTTAATTGGGCTCTTCAATCAATTTATCAAGGGGTTGTTTTGAAAATCAGGCTTATTTCGACCATTATTGCGATTTTCTGACTAAAAACTCTTGAAATCCAATTAAATTATTTCGGAATTAATATTTGAAACCGCAAAAATTTTATTTCAACTCTGAGCAGTTACATTACCTTTTATTCGAACTAACTGGATATTTTGACCACGAAGCAAATAGGGATAAAGAATAATGGCTACTAGCTATTCCCACTCAAATTAAGTACTCTTTAGCGTTTATAACACCTCATACAATCATCATCAAACCTCTTAAACAACTCCACTTTTAAAACGCAATATCTGTAGCAATATGTATGCACTCTAATACATTAGGCTAAATCTGAAATTTTCATATTGCAAGAGCAAAGCCGCTGGATTCGACAGTCTAAGTATTTTACGCAGTTTAGGGACTTTGACCGAATGATGGACCACATCCAGATCCTTTTTGAACTGCACAACTGGATACGCCTGTGTATCGCTCGCTTTTTCTGAATACTGCATACAGAAGGGATCCGATCCGCACTCGACAGTATCAAAATAGAAATATCCAGATTTTTGATACTTTAGGTACGGCACAGTGAGGATCATCGTCTCCGTTCCTATCCAATGCAAGAATGTCACTTGCTCTTTCGTCGAGCCTGTAGTTCCCGATATATTCACAAATATGCCTTGATTGGTCGGCAAATAGCAGATATTCAATAAAGATTTAGACTCACAGATCGATACTTCATTCATCTGGATCGACCTCTCGATTTCGGGCTCTTTATTCGAAAGCCCGATGATAAAGAGCTTGCACTCCTCTGTTAGCACAAACAGCTTTTTCAGTCTCCTCACGACTTTCACGTCCACAGGCTGCTTTATACTTGAGGACTTGAATGGGAATTTCAGCACTGACTCAGTATCTTTATTCAAATCGAATAACACCAGTCCATAAGGCTGCGTCGCTATCCAGAGCTCCTTGGACAATAGGCCTTCTGTCACTGATTTCAGCGATCCAGGTAGCGTCATCACTCGGGCTTTCTTGAGACTTGGCACTCGTAAAATTTCCATTCTGATCTCAGTATTCTCTCCAGTCTTATTGTAGAATGACACTACATGCTTGCCTTTGTCAATGGTGATTAACTCCTTGGGTGACTCTGGCAGTTTCACGACCTTCAAGTACTTATTTTTCAGCAAAGAGAATATTTGCAGCATTTTCCCTTTGCGGAACAAAATGCCTCTGATGGTCGGTAGTTCAAGTACAGGCTCGAACTCCAGTTTGTTATGAAATTCCTTTTTGATTTTCAATTTTTTGATGTCATGGCGGAACACGTTTGCTTGCTTTTCCAATTTGACCACGCGCTGAATTGCCCCTTCGTTCTCTTCGCAGACTGAGCAGAGCCTTTTGAGCTTCTGCTCCAAGTTCCGAGTGACGGTGGAGATGCTTTGGGTGTATGTTTTGAACATGTCGTAAATAATCCGATCGTAGCCTTTTTCATAGTTAGAGAAGCCTTCGAGGTAGGTCGTCACAAGGCTGTCAAATGATTTTAGTTGAGTCATATGCTGCGAATCTCTGATGTTATTGGCATTGTAGTATTCTTTTAAAGCCGATCTCTTTTCGTTGAGGTCTTGAACGTTGTTAGTGACGAAATTGGTTTGTTTGGCTAGTTTTTCGAGCATTGTGGATGTCAACTCCTCGTAGGATTCGCAGAAAGTGTCGTGTAAGTCTTGGATCATGAATCTTGCGAAGAAGGTTTGGAGCTCGTGAGGATATTCCATCTTGGGTGGGCAGATCTCCAGGTTGAGGAGCTCGTTAAGTTGGATCATGCGTTCTTCGAGGGATTGAGACTTGATTATTTGCTCGAGGTCTCGAATGTAGTATTTATGGTCGATAGGGTGCTCGAAGAGACAGAAGGAGCATAGAAGTTTCCTCTCGCATTTGGGATAGGTACAGCAATGATAAATTCTCATTTCTGTACTGACTGAATGGACCGGGCATTTCATGGCAGCTGAAATCTTAAGGTGATCTGCTTGGATATTTCAAATTTTTAAATTAAGTACTCTGAGTAATCGAAAAAGAGGAATATGATTTCTTAATCATGATTTTTAAAATTTGAGAAGCGCAGCTGAAAGGGATACGGAGCCTAATAATTCAGTTCAAAACTCTATTTTAGAGCTACAGACGAAATATTAGAAATATTAGTCTGTTTGCGACTCATAGGCCAAAAAAAAAAGTTGGCGGGAATGCTGTTTTCGATTTAATTATTGAATGATAACTGCACTGTCGTATCGAAAATTATTACTATTTTAAAATTGAAATCGGCTATGTGCATTCACCAGATTTCGCCTAAAGTTCGCCACATATAGTTTTCAGCGTATCCATCAGCTCTATTGCACCTAAATTAAGTCCCATGAAATGAATGAATCAAATCCCTTAGGATTAAGTTCAACTGATAACATTTGGCTTTGCAAGCACCTTGACTATTTTATTGAGTTTCGCTTTCTCAGCTGCACTCATGGTGTTATATTCGTCAAATGACTTTTGGGTTGTGTACCAAGTTTTCACATCGCTAATATTAAGTCTTCCAAAAAAATTTAAAAAACCGCGTACAGTATCATATGGTTTTATTTAATCAACGGTTCTGTTATATTATGAAAGTCGAAGCAACTGAATTAAAGTAGATAGTTTTTCATAAAAGATATTTTTCATTACAATATGTCTGAAGCAAGGTTCCTAAGTTTAGGACGAAATATAATCAGCAACCAGCAGCCCCAGAAAGAACCAGAATCTAACTCAAACTCTGATTCATTCAGTGGCCAAAAACTCTCACACAGACACAAAATCGCCGGCTTCAAGAGTCTCCAATTTGACAAAGAGAACAGCGCCCTTGCCTCGAATTACTATGACAACTCTCTTTCATCTAAAGGGCAGGACTATTTCATCAACAGCCAACGATACTCCAATCATACCGATCCACGGTCGCCTCAGATCTTCAATCTGGATTCAAAGGCCCGCTCCAATAATGCTCTTCCTCGCATCGTTCCTCCTCAACAACAGATGATGTACTCCCCTCAGCCAATATACTACCCTCAAAGTCACGGTCCCATGAAGAAAAACACATTAGAAAACAGAAGTGTGCTTACTAACGTTCAACCCCTATTTAACGTGTCTCGAGCGCAAGCGATAAACAACCAATATTATGCTCTTTCTGTCCCTCAAGGATATACGCAGCCATATAACTCTGTTAGTACATCGCAATATTACAACGGGTTTGACACACCGAACCTCTCGAGTAATATCAGCTCGCAGCGTCCGTCCATGATCTATCCAAATCACGAACTGAACGAGCAAGGGTGGCTATATCCGCCAGTCACAAAGAGTCAGCTACTTTCCCATAGAAGTCCAGGTCATTTCAATTTAAACGCGAGATCGCAAGGAATCAGCTCGCTGGATATTAGCGATGGACGATTTGGTCCTCACCCTGAGTTGCAAGGCTATTACGAAAATCAATACGGTCGAAATCCTAGAAACTCAATAGAGACGACGCATTTAGGGGGAACAAAAAGTCTTCATATTATTGACGGCGACTATCGCGCCGAGGAAAGCGACTATCTCTCGCTTAATTCCCACCGGCTCAAAAGCAAAAAACTAGAGCCTCCAATGAAGCTCGAAGGCCGCAGCAAGTCGTTCCGTCTGGCTCAGTCAGACGGCAAAAAGTCTCTCCATCGAGAGGCTTCTTCCAGCAAAAACGACACCAGTGTCATTATCAATCACGATTATGACGTTGAGATAAACGACGCCGAGTCCGACTTCTCGATTTTCGCCGACAGCGATTCCAGCTACAGCCCTCCTAGAAGAAAGAAGCATCGATCGAAATCGAAGAGACACCATGAGCGAAAACACTCGAAGCGAAAGTCGACTATCAAGGTAACTAGCTCAACTAAAGCAGATAAAACTTCGGCAAGGAAACCGCTTGAGATTCGCAAGCTGTTGAAGATTCACCTCTGGGTAATGGTTTATGGCAATTTGGTGCTGCGAGACACCCACCACAGAGTAAGACGCCGCAAAACAACTGTAAGAAAGACGATTCTGGATACGTACACTGCATTTCACCTTGACGCTCAGAAATTTTTCCTCGATTACGCTGGAACCCACATCCGGGCTCTTTACCAGGAAAAAAAGAGTATGGGTCTGGCTGGCGTTGAGAAGAAAGGCTTCTTTGGGAGCAAATCGCTCTCTCAAAAGGAGATTGAGAACCGTGTCCAGAATCTGATCATGCCGAAGCTACGAGCGTTGCTTAACGCTCTTATCAACCAAATAACACCAGAAACTTTCCCGAGATCACTGTCGAATTTCATCGCGAGTATCTCAGAGAACCAATGTACTCCACCAGATCGGTTCCTATTTGATTTCGAAATAAGAAGACTCGGCTTTACGCATTTTGGAACGCTGAAAAACATGACTGAGCTGCATTCTAAAATGATCATTGGCATGTTTTTGCTAGTACGAGTCCTCATTTACCAGTTTTTGGTTTCTCCATGGAAAGAATTGAAAGATGTGATGATTGGGGCATCAAAAGATGATCCGATTACGAAGAATAACCTGAAGAATATAGCCTCGATATTTTATCATGTTGTGATGGATTTGTTTAGAGGAAAGGTCCCTGTTATTAATAACAATCAGGTGTTTTTGACAGCGGAGCTGAAGATAAGACCGAAAATCGAAAGACTCAAAACTGAGGAAAACGCTGAGGAGAATATCAAATCGCAGGACGAGGATGTCATTCAAGGGTTGTATACGAAAAAGGAATTGGCGTCGTTCTTTTCAGAGCATCCTCAAGATGTGAATCAGCTCAAAGGGCTTGTGGAAGAATTGCTGAAGAGCGTTTACAAACTAACTCATCAAAATTATCTCGATGCGAAGGTCTCAAGCCGAACCGACATCGAGTGATCGGATTAATAAGCTTGATTAATAATAATATATCATCACTATCTGAAAAATCTATATTTTATTTTAGCAAAGCCAGATAAAAAAACTGCTGATAGATAGTTAGCAAGAATTTGATAGTTATTATTTATTTAGATTTTTTTTTTTTGCATGCGAAATAAAGTTGAAAAGCAATTAAACTGTTTGTTAATGCCATTCCAACTGTTCTTGCACTTATCGTAGGCAGCTCTAGGCTGTTGACGTGTTTAAGATTATGTAAGTGATAGAACGGCTCATTAATAGGTTGGGTAAGCTACATTAGCTCGTTCTATGTTAGTTTGGCCATCTCTTTAAGATTCCACCCCCAAGACAGAGGGTATGAATAGTTAAGCTTTGAACACTTAAATATAACAATAAATGCTGAATTATTGCAAGTCTAGTCAGGTAATGCACATGATTTCAGAACATAGAAGAAAAAAATTGGCCAGAGCGCTTAGGTCATCCACAGAGATGCTTTGAAGGAAAGTGAATTTGATGAAAAGAAACTACAATAGTCACTTTTTTTGCAATAAAAGCTTCGATTGCGCTGATTTTCTGTGATATATACTCAATATCGTGAATTTTTCATTAGTCGATGCGTTGGACGCAATGAAGAATTAAAATATTAATCAAAATAAATAAGCTGCCGAAGCGACCAAATTAGCCTACTACCAAGATGATCTCTAAAAGCTCTAAAGGATTTTCCCTCCGAGAAAATTGCCGTCTGCGTATCTTGAAAGATATGCTCTCGGCCCTAAAGGACGCCAATCCGAACGTCCCTAACTACATAATGGTTGTTGATGATGTTACAACCAGGATCATCTCGTCCACCCTTAAAATGATTGAGTTGCTTGAAGAAAGCGTTCTCGCCCTCGAAAAGCTCGAACTCGGTCGTAAACCCTTCCCTAAGATGCACGTCATCTACTTTATCACGCCAACCGAAAGTTCCATTAACAAGCTCTGCGACGATTTCAAAGACGCAAAGAAACCGACCTACGGCAATGTTCATGTCTACCTCACAAATCATTTAGAGCAATCGTTAATGGACAAATTGACAAAGCAGCCAAATCTTCTTGCTCGCTTGGTCACATTCAAAGAATTCAACTTAGATTTCCTCTGTCCCGAGGAAAGCGTGTTCCATTTCGATATGCCGAAGGCCCTGCCGACCGTCTTTTCCAAATTCGGGCTAAAGGAAGAGAGGACCCTCTCAGACTTGATAGCTGATAAACTTGCGACCGTTATCCCTTGCTTGTTTGAATACAAGAACATCCACATCGTCTATAACAAGAACGAAAACAATAGCGTCGCAGAAAAGGTAGCCAAGCGCGTCCATCAAAGAATCGAAAAATTCTTGCAACTTAAGAAAGATGATGATGAGGATGAGAATCCCGCACCCATCAAGATTGTCATTTTGGATAGATCGTTCGACCCGTTGACTCCGATCCTCCACGATTACTACTACCAAGCCATGTGCTTCGACTTGCTCAAATTACAGAACGGTATTGTGGAGTATGATTCCACTGATAACGCTGGAAATACCACCAAAAAGAAAGCGATCCTGACCGACTCTGACGACCTGTGGAACAAGTACAAGTATAAGCATATCGCTGAGGCAATGCAAGGCGTTGGTGAGGAATTCAGCCATTTTGTGGAAACAAATCAAACGACCAAGGCTCAAAAGGACATGTCAAACCTCGATCTCAAGGCCATGTCGGAAATTGTCAAGAACATGCCGATATACAACGAACTTATGTCGAAATACACCCTGCATATGAACTTAATCGAGATGTGTCTGAAAGTAATCAATACAGTGATGGGCGTTGATTGATATTTTTTTTCATAGGAATTCACAAGAAAGGAAATAAAAGACATCGGTGAGATCGAGCAATGCTTGGCTACGGGTATTGACAGTCAAGGCAAATCAGTATCGAATCAAAAGGTGGTTTCGATGATCGCGCAGAAGATGGCAATGGGAAAACTCGAGGATGAAGAAAAACTCCGCTTGATTCTGATCGCAGCGATCGCGTTGGAGCTCGTTGAAAAGGACAGAAAGGCCTTGACTGCGAACCTTTCGAGCGATGACCAAGCGCTTCTAACGAAGCTTGTCTGGCTCGGTGTTGACCCACAAAAGATTAACTCAGCTAAAGGAAAAACGAGCAAGAAGGGAGACGCTATCTCTGAGAAAGCCAAGAACAGACTAAAAAACGTGTCGTTTGACCTTTGCAGACACATTACGCAAATTGAGAACGTCGCAAACGAGGTTATAGGAAACAAATTTGATAAGACTCAGTATGAGAGCTTGTTCATCCCGAAGAAATACGACGGGTCTCTCGGACAAAGAACGAAGATTACGGCAGGACAGATCGCTTCTTTGAAAAAAACTGGCACGAAAAGCTACGACACTGATGAAAAGAACCGTCCTAAGCTCATCTTCTTTGTGATTGGAGGCATCAGCTACCCTGAAATCAGAGTGCTTCGAGAGTTTGAGAACTCGAACGCTGGAGTCGACGTAATCGCCGGCGGTACTTCAGTCATCACTCCAATGGAGTACATCGATGGAATGAGGAGTATGATAACAACCAGCGAGTTCACTGAATTGAAGTCTAAAGAATAAAACAAGTGCTTAGTTAAGCTAATCTGATAGTTTCTAAATAAATCCCTGTTTTCTCTCTCTAGTTATTGATCATTGGCTATAAATAGATGAGGCATCCGTTAAAGAGATATGGGTTAGCTTCACATAGAATAAACTTTAGAATTTCATCTTCCAATATAGAATAAGCCTAATCTCCCTGACTTTATAACTGAGAAACTCATTTTCACAATAGATTGTTCGTTTGAAGCGAGGAAATAGTAATTATTGAAACGCTTATATAAAAATCGCGAAGATATATAGACAAAAACTAATTTCTACTCTCCTCTGCATTAAAAACAAGAGGAAATTACGAGAAGATCTCATGATGAAGGTATAAAGGTTGGGCGCCTTTTGCTTTAGTTGTATACACATAATAGTAGGTCATCAAACAGAACGGCTGTCCGATGAAACAGAAAGAGAACCAGAACATGGCGTTTCCGAGCTGGGACCCCTTAATGCCCAATTTCTAAAGGAATGATAGATAAGCTGGAAGTTAAATTATGTATAAGCTTACCCTTTCAGCAAATGATTGTATGATCATTACAGGAGCTGAAGCCATCATAGCGAGGAATGCCCAGTAGCCTAAATTTCTTAGAGAAGCGCTCATCTATTTTACAGATTTATAGTAAAGACAAGGAGATAATGGAATATAGTACGATATATTCGTGTCCAACTGCCGAGATGAAGAACACTGAGAATAGAGCAATCGGTTTTGAAATTCCTGCTTTCAGCATGGGCTGATACATGTGTCGCATGAACCAATGATGAACCGGGAGATTCCATTTTCTCCAGTATTCATTTAGGTTATTGCAATTCCACCATTCCTGTGATAAAGGTTCAAATGATAAATCTTTTGGGTAGAACAATTACCAAATAAAATTGACGGTCTCCAAATCTCATCAATTCTGCGTGAATGTTCAATATATAGTGGAATCCACTGAAGAAAAACAGAATCCATAAATACGTTGATGGGACGGAAATCTTCAATAACTAAATGATGAATAGGGTGAGCAGACTGCTTTTGAAGGGTTATTGCTTTACTCTTTCGATGAGCTCAAGGCTGAGTCCTTTTTCCATGAGAGGAATAGTATGATCCAACAAAGGAATCATGTATTGGTTGAATACGAATCTAGAAAAGATGTAATTAGTCTATCATTTAAATTAATTTGAATTTTTCTTTACGCTTGTAGTATCAAGCATACTATACATTCCATGACTCTCTTACCAAGCCACACCCATCGGATTCTTTCAGTTCTCGGATAGACAAGTTGAAAGCAGAGAGTGGGAGCGAAGACGAAGTAATAGTAGTGTTTGATGTTGCAGAGCTTGGTGATGTTATCCTTGTGTTTCCTTATCACTTCGAGGTTCTATCCATTAGGAGCAGTTAAGCAAATCGCCATTAGCAGCAATGTAGATACCTGACCAGTGATTAGGTATTCTGGCATTGGGTCTGAACTTGAAGATTTATCATGCTCAATCACTTTCCCAACGACTTCTCTTACATTTCCCATTACATGGGCAAAGCTGATGATTTTTAAGGCAGCTACGATAGCAAGCCCAAAAACATAGATCATAGGTCCTAGAGTAGTAATGATAAGAAAGCTATTCATATTCGTTGCGAAACCTGGATGAGGTCTTAATATCAAGCCTGCCCATACAGGGAGAGCTAGAGCCGCTGTCACGAGCAGAGAGTAGAGCAGAAAAAGTACACGGGTACTTATCTTGATGCGAAAAGCGATGTATTGTAGCGCGAATGCGAGGAAAATCGGCACATGGTAGCTGATAATTGCAATGATGAGCGGCAATGTGAAGGTTATGGGCTTTGGTCCAGGCTAATAAAAAAATGCAAGTCAGCTTAGAGCAACAGTCTCAAGACAGTACATGAAGGATAATGCCGTATCTCTGGAAATTCTCAATGATTAGTCTGAAATTAGCGACAATGACGACGATTATCGTGAGATTAAAGAAACCTATTTATCATTATTTCTCTTGTATTAACTTAGAGCATTTCGTTACCTCGTAAATCGGCCTTTACCTCATTGTCCGTCGAGAATATAGAAGGGCGAGTGACCTTCGAAGGTTGATAGGCCAGAGGATCTTGCCATCTAGGTTCATCCTTTTTCTTCGTAAACTAGACACCGAAAATTTTTAAATCAGCAAACCTGATTTTTTTTGGGGAACATTCTTACAATATACGTGAGCTTTTCCACATAGTCCGGCGTAGTCTTTATCTCTGCGATAATCTTTTTCATGTCCGAATTCAGCGTTTTTGAAATGGCAAATAAGCTATAGTAATCGTTTAGAAAGACGCACCCTCTGAGTATCATACTTTTTGGATTCGTCATATTTTGCATGAATCTTATCAGTCAGAAATAGTGAGCATTCAGCTTTGGTGTCTTCTGGAGAGCTCATAAAATCGAGTCTTTTGCCAGAAGAATGGAGGTAAACTCGTTGATATTCCGTTCCAGAAAAGAGCCGCTGGAGTTCGTGTTCCTCTGTAATCTCGGTTTTGAAGGCATCTTTGTCAAAGACTCTCAGTTCGCACTTAATCATGTGTTGGAATTTTACTATTTTTCCCAAATTTCTGTTTAACTGAGTATGGATTCTCTTCAAATACAGATTTAATCCGCGATTTCTTCGATTAAGAAGATTTTTTCGCTAACTGATTACGCAGATGATTCAATCAAATTATCAGA